>OGPS01001767.1_pt1 | contig 14958 bp, 12 predicted proteins | sample 1552931 | NCBI WGS metagenome assembly OGPS01 (sample SAMEA2580252, study PRJEB22360) | human gut metagenome | biome: human gut; feature: human-associated habitat; material: faeces | place: Denmark | collected 2008/2010 | reverse complement strand
TTTGATTCTTCCGAAGAATTTTTTCTTTCCTCCGAGGAAATCGAAATTTCCTCGGGAGCTATTTGGGAAATTCTTCGGGAGAAATCCGAATCATCGGAGAGGTAGGCGTAATCAGAGAGGATTCGTAACCACTGTGTGGTGATACTCGAACCGTGTATCCCTAGTTATCGTCATGTGCAGCTTCTAGCAGACTGGTTATAATGCGTCAGCCCTGCCCAACTACGACTCCGCAAGTCTCATGAGTAGCCTACGCCTCTGTAAGTCTAGAACTTTTTGTACATTTGTACTAAGTGAGCGCAGCTTAGATAGTTCAGAGCTAAGAAGCTACGACAGATGTATCAATTAAAACGACCCATACAACTATGGCAAATAACAAGAAGTTTTATCGCTCTCGTGAAGCGTGGATAGGAGGCGTGTGCGGAGGCATCGCTGATTACTTCGGATGGGATCCGACGATCGTACGACTCATCTATTTACTCGCAACATTCACAACTGGTTTTGCGGGGATCCCCATCTACATCCTCTTATGGATCTTCGTTCCACTAGAGCGGTATCGCAACTATTAAAGGTCTTTGGCATCTAGCACTATGAGTTACCCGTTACTACATGAGCTACTCGACTTGGTCGAGAGGTACGAAGAGTTTCGTGGGAATGCTGAGCAGTCGATGAGCAACTTTCTGCGCTTTGCCGATCAGACCCTTGAGCAGCAGACAAACTCCGAGGAGCCAAAGGTAGGGATGGGTGGTCATGCCTATCTCAATGCAATGATAGCCCGTGACATAAGTTTCGTCTACCGCTATATGCGCTACTTCGTGCGTAAAGCGATCAAAGACACCCCCCTACAGACCATCGATGAGTACTCCTATCTCATCACGCTCATGGCAAAGGGAGAGATGACCAAAACCGAACTCAACAACTACAACGTGGTCGAAAAGACCTCCGGAAGTGAGATCATCCGTCGTCTACTCAAGGGAGGTCTGATCTCGCAGACGCGCAATCTCCAGGATAGGCGCAGTCTGCTACTCAGCATCACGCCCAAGGGACGGGAGGTCGTCAAGGAGCTACTACCTCGTATGCAGCAGAGTAGCGATCTACTCCTACGAGACCTCTCGTGGGATCAGAAGATCTTCCTCCACTCGCTCCATGAACAACTCTACGAGAGCAATCATCCACTCTTTCTCACAGAGCGAGACTCTGATCTAGCAGAACTTGTCGAAAAGGTGCCTATCGACTACCACACCCGCTAACAAGTAGGTGCTCCCTCTAAACTCTAATCTCTAACTTCTAATCTCTAACCCGACATGAACCATCTGAGTGATCTGCTTAAGCTCTTTACTACCACCTATCGGAACAAGACACTCCTACGCTATATGGATCGGACACCCGAGGAGCAGTGGCATGAGTGGAGTGGAGAGCAGCTAGCCGAGCAGACTATGCTGGCGGCACAGGCACTCGTACGGGCTGGCGTACAGCCTGGCGACCGGGTGGCACTCTACTCGCAAAACATGATGGAAGGCATCATCTCCGAGCTGGGGCTGATGGCGATACGTGCCGTCTGCGTACCGCTCTATGCCACTTGCTCGCCTGAGCAGGTAGCCTACATCACGGAGCATGCGGAGGTCAAGCTGATCCTCGTGGGGGAGCAGTTTCAGTACAACAATGTCTACCCACTCCTAGCGACCCACCCCACGCTACAGCAATTGGTCATACTAGACGAGCGGGTGGTACGTGATCCAGCAGACGAGCGGAGCGAGTACTTTGAGACCTTCCTCTCGATGGGCGATGCGATGCCCTACGAGACCGAGGTGCGGGCACAGCTAGGTGCGGGGACGTCCGACGAGACCGCTGTCATCATCTACACCTCGGGCACCACAGGCACGCCCAAGGGAGTACAGATCACCCATCATATGATCCTGACGCAGGTGGAGCGACATCAGCAGCTCTTCCCGACGCTAAACGATCACGACGTATCGGTCAACTTCCTCCCGCTGAGCCATGTCTTCGAGAAGCTCTGGGTCTACTTTTGCCTTGCCACAGCTATCAAGGTAGTCGTCGTGACCAATCCGAAGCGCATCATGGAGCTGATGCCACAGATACGCCCCACGGTGATGTGCAATGTGCCGCGATACTGGGAGAAGGTCTACCAAGGCGTACAGGAGCATATCGAGCGCTCGAAGCCTATGATGCAGCGCATCTACAATAAAGCACTACGTGTGGGACATAAGTACCATATAGACTACCGCATCCATGGACGCAAAGCGCCTTGGGGGCTACGCATATCCAATGCCCTCTACCGCTACTCCGTCTTCTATATTCTCAAGCGTGTTTTGGGACTGGAGCGGGGACGCTTCTTCCCGACAGCGGGCGCTCCGCTCTCAAATGAGATCAACGAGTTCTTACAGTCGGCTGGCTTCAATATCATCGTCGGCTACGGTCTCTCCGAGTCCTCAGCGACAGTCTCTTGCTACCTACCAGGGCGCTATGTCATCGGCTCCGTGGGTGAGGTGGTGCCAGGCGTAGAGGTGCGCATAGACCCAGAGACGCAGGAGATACAGCTTCGCGGTGATACGATCACCCCTGGCTATTATCACAATGAGGAGGCGAATGCAGCAGCCTTTACCGAGGATGGTTGGTTCCGCACGGGTGATGCGGGACGGCTGGAGGGGCGTACGCTTTACTTCACCGAGCGAATCAAAGAGCTATACAAGACGAGCAATGGTAAGTACATCGCTCCGCAACAAGTCGAGTCACTTCTGAGCAGCAGTCCGCTCATCGAGCAGTGCGCTGTGGTGGCCGATGAGCGCAAGTTTGTCGCAGCACTGATCTATCCTAACTATGAGCAGCTTCGTCGTCGGCTTCGTGAGCGTGGTCAGGAGGCTCTGGCCGACCTCCCCACGGAGGAGCTGGCGCAGCGTAGCGAGGTGTGCGACTTACTCTTGAGTCATATAGAACCTCTGCAGGCACACTTGGCAGGCTTTGAGAAGGTCAAGCGCATCGCCCTGCTTGCCGAGCCATTCTCCATTGAGGCAGGTACACTTACCCCGACACTCAAGCTGAAGCGCAAAGCGATCCTCGAGCAGTATGCCGAGCTGATCGAAAAGCTGTACCTTTGACCTTCCATTTCACACAATAAATCAAAGAGCGCACGCCACACCTTCGTGGCATACGCTCTCTAGACAACACTATATATTATGATAACACAGGACCAACTAGCAGAGCTGTTGGAGCGCACGAAGGCGCTGGGGAGGTATCTTTGACATCGACCAGCGACGTGTCCAACTAGAAGAAGAGGAGCTCCGGACACAAGCTCCAGACTTTTGGGATGATGTGCCACGAGCCGAGCAGCAGATGCGGCGTGTGGGCGAGATACGCTCATGGATCGAGGCTTTCGAGGCAGTCGATGCCGCTGCGCAGGAGGTGGCTCTGGCATACGACTTTTACAAAGAGGAGGCGGTCGAAGAGCAAGATGTGGACGAAGCCTATGCACGTGCCATCAAGCTGGTCGAAGACCTCGAGCTACGCAACATGCTGAGTGCTGAGGAGGACCGCCTAGGAGCTGTCCTCAAGATCAATGCGGGTGCTGGCGGCACCGAGAGCCAGGACTGGGCCTCTATGCTGGTGCGTATGTACCAGCGCTGGGCAGAGCGGTCGGGCTACAAGGTGACTATCACCAACTGGCAGGACGGTGACGATGCGGGCATCAAGACAGTCACCATGCAGATCGAGGGCGAGCTGGCTTACGGCTTCCTCAAGAGTGAAAACGGCGTGCACCGCCTCGTACGTGTCTCCCCATACAATGCACAGGGCAAGCGAATGACCTCGTTTGCCTCAGTCTTTGTCGTACCCCTCGTGGATGACTCGATAGAGGTCGAGGTGAACCCCGGCTTGCTCTCGTGGGATACCTTCCGCTCGAGCGGGGCTGGTGGGCAGAATGTCAACAAGGTGGAGACGGGCGTACGCCTCCACTACCAGTACACCGACCCCGACACAGGAGAGACCGAGGAGATCGTGATCGAAAACACTGAGACGCGCTCCCAGATGGACAATCGTGAGAATGCCCTGCGCCTCCTACGCTCGCAACTATACGATAAGGAGCTGGAGCGTCGTCGTGCTGCTCAGAGCGAGGTAGAGGCAAATAAGAAGAAGATCGAGTGGGGCTCTCAGATACGTAGCTACGTCTTCGACGATCGTCGTGTCAAGGATCACCGTACGAACTATCAGACTTCCGATGTCAACGGAGTGATGGATGGCGACATAGATGCTTTTATCAAGGCTTACCTGATGCAGACAGGAGCTGGTACGACTAATGAGTGAGTGACCCACTATGATCGTCTGCATCGCTGAGAAACCGTCCGTAGCGCGTGACATAGCCAAGATACTCGGAGCCACTGAGGCTCGCTCGGGCTATATCGAGGGCAATGGCTATGCCGTCACCTGGACCTATGGTCACCTCTGCACGCTCAAGGAGCCGGAGGACTACCAGACTAGTTGGCAGGGGTGGCGACTGGCTTCGCTACCGATGATCCCAGAGCGCTTCGGCATCAAGCTGATCAAGGAGGAGCACATCGAGCGGCAGTTTGCCGTGATCCAAGGGCTAGTCTCACAAGCTGAGCGGGTAATCAACTGCGGTGATGCAGGTCAAGAAGGCGAGCTGATACAGCGCTGGGTCCTCCAACTAGCGGGCTGCACCTGTCCCGTGGAGCGTCTCTGGATCTCCTCGCTGACAGATCAGTCGATCCGCGAGGGCTTTGCCAATTTGCGTCCCAGCAAAGAGCTAGACACGCTCTACTACGCCGGTTTGGCACGTGCCATCGGCGACTGGCTCCTAGGGATCAATGGGACACGTCTCTACACCCTCACCGATCGCTATGGCAGTAGACAGCGAGGCGTTCGCTCGGTAGGTCGTGTGCAGACCCCGACACTGGCGCTGGTTGTCGATAGGCAGGCGGAGATCGAGAGCTTCGTCCCGGTCACCACTTACGAGATGCAGACCACTTACCGTGGGACGCTCTTTAGGGCAGACACAACACAAGAGGTCGAGGTGACCTTTGCTGAGCGGCAGCAGGTCGAGGAGCTGATCGAGCGAATCGGTAAGGAGCCGCTCATCGTGCAGGCGGTCGAGCAGAAGAAGTCGACGGAGTATCCGCCACGACTCTTTGACCTCACCTCCCTACAGGTGGAGGCGAATAAGAAGTTTGGCTACACGGCCGAGCAGACGCTCCGACTCATACAGTCTCTCTACGAGAAGAAGGTGACCACCTACCCACGTGTCGACACCACCTTCCTACCTGAAGACCAATATCCTAAGGTAGGAGAAACGCTCCAAGGCATCGCACGGCATGCGGCTCTCGGGGGCTTCATCGCACCGCTACTGAGTAGTGGCAAGCCGCTGAAGAAGAGCAAGAAGGTCTTTGACAATAAGAAGATCACCGACCACCATGCGATCATCCCGACAGGACAGCTGAGCGGTGGACTCACTCCTGATGAGGAGCAGATCTACCTCCTCGTGGCACTGCGCTACATAGCCGCCTTTTACCCAGATGCTAAGGTCTCGACGACTACCGTACGTGCTACCGTCGAGGAGTACCCGCTGCGCGCCTCGGGCAAGACGATACTCGTGGAAGGATGGCGTGAAGTCCTCAAGCCAGACAGTGGCAAAGAGGGAGACGATACCGCAGAGGGAGCCAAAGACAAGGACAAAGAGCAGACACTCCCCCCCTTCAAGGAGGGCGAGTCAGGGCCTCACGAACCGACGATCCGTGAGAGTACTTCTACGCCACCACGCTACTACACCGAGGCGACGCTCCTACGTGCTATGGAGACGGCTGGCAAGGGTGTCGAGGATGAGGAGCTACGTGATGCGCTTAAGATGAACGGCATCGGTCGTCCCTCCACACGCGCAGCCATCATCGAGACGCTCTTCAAGCGGGGCTACATAGTCCGTGAGGGTAAGTCGCTACGCGCCACACCAGCGGGCATACAGTTGATCGAGTCGATACAAGACCCACTGCTCAAGAGTGCTGAGCTGACAGGTCGCTGGGAGCTCAAGCTGCGACAGATCGAGAGTCGGGAGTACGATCCAGGGCAGTTTCTCAACGAACTCAAAGCGCAGGTCTCCACGCTCGTCACTGAGGTACGTGGCTTCTAACCGTCAACGGACACACCGATACCTTCCGACAAACTCCAATCATTTCGACTATTCTGATTCTCCACTGAGGAAAAGCGAATTTCTTCGGTGGGGATTTTTTATTTTCCACGGAGGCAGGAATAAATACTTCGGAAGAATCAAATGATACTTCGGAACAATCAAATCATAAGTCCGAAGAATTTCTGATTTCCTCGCTGAGAAATAAAAAATCTCCACGGAGGAAATCTCACATTCCCTCCGTGGAGTCTGAAATCACCTTTGACGCTAACCTTGTTCTTCGACTCAGAGAGCTTGACGTGAGCTGGGAAAGAGCTAAGCCAAACGGCAAAGAGTTTTTTACTACCTTTGTAGCACAGTGGTGTGGGGGCATCTAGTAGCGCTACCTCACCCTGCTTATTACCACTCACAGAGACCTCTACTACGCTATGCACGCTAGCCTTGTCATCATACCCACCTACAACGAGAGTGAGAATGTCGCCGAGATGATTCGAGCCGTCTTGGCACTGCCCGAAGCCTTCGACCTGCTGATCCTTGATGACAATTCACCAGACGGAACCGCTGAGATCGTACGTACGCTACAGCAAGAGACGGACTACACAGATCGTCTGCACCTCATCGTACGTCCAGGCAAGATGGGACTAGGCACCGCCTACCTCACAGGCTTCGAGTGGGCACTGGAGCATGGCTACGATTATATCTTCGAGATGGATTGCGACTTTAGCCATCCACTCTCGGCTCTGCCGCACCTCCTACGTGCGGTCTCTGAGGAGGGCTACGATGTGGCGGTGGGCTCGCGCTACGTACGTGGGGGTGGAGTCAAGGATTGGCCTCTTAACCGCATCCTCATGAGCTATCTCGCATCGGTCTACGTGCGTCTCATCACTTGGCTACCAGTCCGAGACACGACCGCCGGGTTCGTCTGCTACAGACGTGAGGTGCTAGAGACGATGAGACTAGACGAGGTACACTTCAAGGGCTACGCCTTCCAGATAGAGATGAAGTACACGGCGCACTGTCTGGGCTTCAAGATTAAGGAGGTGCCCATCACCTTTGTCAATCGCAAGCTAGGCAGCTCGAAGATGAATGGTTCGATCTTTGGCGAAGCTTTCACGGGTGTCCTCAAGCTACGCTACTGGCGGCTCTTCAAGGGCTTCCCCAAGCGTCGTAATCCAGCTAAGTAATATGCGACAGATCATACTCGGAGCGACCCTAATCAATGAAGGTCGACAGGTCGTCGGCTCCGTATGCCTCTCCGACGAGCGAATTGAGTCTATATATATAGGTGTCGACAAGGCGTCTGACCTCCCCAGCGAACTACTCCAAGGAGCGGAGATCGTGGAGGCACACGGGCTCTGGCTGCTGCCTGGCTGCATCGACGACCAGGTACACTTTAGAGAGCCAGGACTAACCAACAAGGGAGACATAGCGCACGAGAGTCGTGCCGCCGTGGCGGGAGGAGTCACCTCTTATATGGATATGCCGAATGTGAAGCCTCCGACGGTCACTCTAGAGGCGCTTCTCGACAAGCGTCAGCGCGCTAAGGAGACGAGCTGGGCAAACTACGCCTTCTACTTCGGCGGGACCAATGACAACGCTCCAGAGGCGTGTGACATAGACCCGGCTTTGATCCCTGGGTACAAGCTCTTCCTAGGAGCCTCCACGGGGAATATGCTGGTGGACAGCGAGGAGGCGCTCGACTACTTCTTCGCCCATGCGCCCAAGCTCATCGCCACGCACTGCGAGAGCGAGGAAATCATCACACGCAATAAAGAGATCTATCGTCAGAGATACAACGGGCACCCTCCCATTGAGACGCACCCGCTGATACGCTCTCGTGAAGCGTGCTACGAATCTTCGCACAGTGCCATAGAACGAGCTAAGCGCCTTGGTGCTAGACTACACGTATTACACCTATCGACAGCGGAGGAAATGGAGCTCTTCTCAGCAGCTCCACTTTCGCCAGAGAAGCGCATCACCGCTGAGGTGTGCGTTCACCACCTATGGTTTACTGACGAAGACTACAGTCGCCTAGGTAATCGCATTAAGTGGAATCCCGCCGTCAAGACTGCTCGCGACCGTGAGGCTCTACGTCAAGCGCTCGTCGAGGGTCGCATCGATGTAATAGCTACCGACCATGCACCTCACACATTAGCCGACAAGGAGGGCGACGCTCTTACGGCAGCCTCTGGGGGTCCACTCGTACAGCACAGCCTTCTGATGATGCTGGAGCTGGCTCACGAGGGGCTTTGGTCTCCTGAGCTGGTGGTTGAGAAGATGGCACACGCTCCAGCCCAGCTCTTTGGGGTTCGTGAGCGAGGCTATATCCGCACAGGCTACTACGCCGACCTAGTCCTCGTAGATCCTCATCAAGAGACCACGGTGACGACGGAAAGCCTTTACAGCAAGTGTGGCTGGTCGCCACTGGAGGGTTACACCTTTTCGCATCGCATCGTAGCTACCTGGGTCAATGGACAGGTTGCTTACCGTGATGGACAATTGACCAGTCGCCCGCCAGTCCATGCGCTCACCTTCTCCTAAATAAGCTCTCGTCAGAGGGCAAATAGACATTTGGGTGTCAAACCCTTTCGCTACGTGAGCGATTATTCTTATATTTGCAGTCGGGTCATGGTCTCTAGAGAGATTATCCCCATAGGAAGGGCGTAGTCCCTACCCTCTTTGAGTAGACACATAAATCAAAAAAACAATATAGCGTATGAATCTGTCACACATCGAGCATCTTGGGATAGCAGTCAAGAGCATAGAGGAGGCACTACCCTTCTTCGAGGGAGTCCTCGGACTAACCTGCTACAACATTGAGGAGGTCGCCGACCAGAAGGTGCGTACCGCATTCCTCAAGATAGGCGAGGTCAAGCTAGAGCTCCTAGAGCCTACAAGCGATGAGAGCCCTATAGCCAAGTTTATCGAGAAGCGTGGCGAGGGTATCCACCACCTAGCACTATCATCTGACGATGTAGCACCAGCTCTCGAGGAGCTCAAGAGCAAAGGCATACGCCTCATCGACGAGAAGCCTCGCAAAGGTGCCGAGGGGCTCAACATTGCCTTCGTACACCCCAAGAGTGCACACGGCATACTCCTAGAGATCTGCGACTGCAAGGATGTCGCTAAGTAATTTCGTCCAATCATACAAACGCTACATAGAATAATGAGTGTACAACAAGAGAAGATAAAGCAACTCCTTGCCAAGCGTGAGGAGGCTCGTCTCGGAGGAGGCGAGGAGCGCATTGAGAAGCAACACGCCAAGGGCAAGTACACAGCTCGTGAGCGTATAGCTATGCTCCTCGATGAGGGTTCCTTTGAGGAGATCGACATGTTCGTCCAGCACCGCTGCACGAACTTTGGTATGGAGAAGAAGAAGTTCCTCGGTGACGGTGTCGTCGTAGGTAGTGGTACCATCGACGGACGTCTCGTCTACGTCTTCGCTCAGGACTTTACCGTCATCGGCGGTGCTCTCGGTGAGATGCTCGCTGCCAAGATCTGCAAGGTGATGGACCTAGCTATGACTATGGGCGCTCCCTGTATCGGTCTCAACGACTCTGGTGGTGCTCGTATCCAAGAGGCTGTCAACGCACTCTGCGGTTACGGTGAGATCTTCGAGCGCAACATCCTTGCTTCGGGTGTCATTCCCCAGATCTCTGGTATCTTCGGCCCCTGCGCTGGTGGCGCTGTCTACTCGCCCGCACTGACCGACTTCAACATTATGGTGCGCAACTCCAGCTACATGTTCCTCACAGGTCCTAAGGTGGTCAAGACAGTCACCGGCGAGGACGTCACTCAGGAGGAGCTAGGAGGTGCCGACGTACACGCATCTAAGAGTGGTGTGGCACACTTCGCTGTAGACAACGACGAGGCTGGTCTTCAGCTCATTCGTCAGCTACTCTCCTTCCTGCCGCAAAACAACATGGAGGAGCCACCTTTCGTTGCTTGCGACGATCCCGCCGACCGCTGCGAGGAGCTACTCAACGAGATCATCCCCGACTCGCCAAACCGTGCTTACGACATGTACGAGGTGATCGGAGCGATCGTAGACCACGGCGAGTTCCTCGAGGTGCATCGTGACTACGCACGCAACATCATCGTCGGCTTCGCTCGTTTCAACGGGCAGAGCGTCGGTATCGTAGCCAACCAGCCCAAGGTGATGGCTGGTAGCCTCGACTGCAACTCCTCTCGCAAGGCAGCACGCTTCGTACGCTTCTGCGATGCATTCAACATCCCCATCGTCACACTCGTCGACGTACCAGGCTTCCTACCAGGTACTGGTCAGGAGTACAACGCTGTCATCACACACGGTGCTAAGCTCCTCTACGCTTACGGCGAGGCTACCGTACCTAAGATCACGGTCGTCCTACGCAAGGCGTATGGTGGTGCCTACATCGTGATGGGCTCCAAGCACCTACGCTCAGATATCAACTACGCTTGGCCATCTGCTGAGATTGCCGTCATGGGTCCGTCAGGAGCCGTCGAGGTAGTCTTTGCCAAGGAGGTCAAGGCGAGCGATGATCCCGCTAAGACAGCTCTGGAGAAGGAGCAAGAGTATCGTGATGCTTTTGCCAATCCATACAATGCCGCTTCCTATGGTTACATCGATGACGTCATCGAGCCGAGGAACACCCGCTTCCGCATCGTCCGCGCGCTACAGCAGCTACGCACGAAGCGTCAGACGCTCCCCGCTAAGAAGCATGACAACGTACCTCTCTAACCCCTCCTACCGATGGCTACCAAGAAGATAGAAAAGGGTAAGAAGGCACCCGCCAAGAGAGCTAAGAAGGCCGCTACAGCACCCTCTCCCGAGGAGGTTGCTATAGCACTCGCCTTAGCGCAGGCGCTAGGCACCCCGCACGACGAGGAGTCTTACCAGCTCACGATACGGCACAAGGAGTTCGACCCCTGGTCGTTCAAGCTACAGAACATGCGTGTCACACCACAGAAGCAGTATTACATCTAATCCTAAACGGCAGTACCTTAGCAGGCTAGCAGGCTAGCTTGCTAAGCACCCATATCAAACCCCTTATGAAAGAATATAAGTATAAGATCGATGGCAAAGAGTACGCCGTCAAGATTGACAAGATCGAGGGTGACCAAGCTCAGCTAGAGGTCAACGGCACCCCATACAACGTCGAGATCATACAGGAGAAGAAGGAGACCCCGAAAGTCGCCAAGTCTGCTCCTGCAGCAGCACCCGCTGCCACTGCAGCTCCTGCGCCTGCTGCGGCTCCAGCCTCCACAGGCAAGGGCAAAGCAGTCAAGGCTCCCCTACCAGGCGTCATCATTTCTGTAGACGTACAGGTCGGTCAGCAGGTCAAGCGTGGTCAGCAAGTCGCTGTGCTCGAAGCTATGAAGATGGAGAACGGCATCAACGCTGAGTGCGACGGCACCATCACAGAGATCAAGGTCAAGGCTGGAGACTCTATCCTAGAGGGTACAGACATTGTTATCATCGGATAGACAAGGACAGTCTGACAACCGGCTATAGAGCGAGTTGGAGTTAAGACGTGGACGGCAAGAGAGCTTAGTAAGATCAGGGGGCACGGCTCCGTTACCTCTTACTATCTCTCATGCTAGTTGTCCTCTGCTTATCCCCAACTCGTCTGCATTACTCGTAATTCACTACACATAGACTTATCATTATGAAAAACTTACGGTATCTCATAGCAGCACTCGCCGCAATCGCCTGCGTGACCCTTGCGATGAGTAGTTGCGACCCCAAACAAGAGCCCACCCCTGGGCCCGATACGACAGGCGTCGACACAACAGGCAATACTCCTAATCCAGACCCACAGCCCTTCCAGTCTATCCTTGAGCTGGATGCCAACGGCGAGCTTACCGCCATCCCCTTCCCCTGCGTCGATTGGCTTGGAGGTGAGAAGGCAGTCCAAGCTTTCGAGCATAGCAAAGGTGCTACCCTCGATAAAACAATAGATAAGAATGGCAAGAAGGTCCTCAGCTACAAGACGGGCGACCCCAAGGGACAGCAGCCCATACGACTTTACATCATCGATCCTGCTAAGTCGACCCTCGAGACCTCTTCCATACAGATCACATCCAAGCTAGTCGCCGAGGGAGACGACATCAATGACAATATGGAGATCCTCCTCAGCGACGCGGGCTATCAGAAGGTCCCCGAAGCTAAGGGCATCGCTTACTCCAATGGCACCTACCTGCTCGTCTTCTCCAAGGTTAACGATAGCTCTTGGGCTATCGCTTACAAGTCCGCAGGCGATCCCTCCCAGCTCGCAGGCATCCTACAGATCAAGGACTTCCCCTATCTCAAAAAGGAGACCAAGATGAACGCCTACACCTTTGATGAGATCGAGGCTTACGAGAAGAAGCTCGGGCTACGCAAGCAGACCAGCAAGACAAAGACCAGTGTCATTTATCAGGCGATTGATCCTAGCAAGGTGAACTTTACATTTGTTCGCTACGACATAGACCCCAATGACGAAGGCAAGTCCGGTCCGATAGTACGTACCGACCGCTTCTCGATGGCGATGTACAAGCAGCCTGAGCTACGCTCTTACTTTGAGCTCAACGGCTTCACCTACGAGGGCGCATTCCAAAACTATGCACAGAAGTTTGTCAACAAGGACCTCGCCGTTCGTCTTCGTCTTTCCGACAAGAGACCTGGAGCCTTCATCACATTTGAAGATGCCCCCGAGCTCTATCACAAAGATCCGAAGCCTGTTGATCCCACCTTCCAGGCACTCTATCTACCGCTACTAGACGTCTTCGGACAGAAGATTAGCAAGGACAGTCCCATCATCGCTCGTGAGCGAGAGATCCATCCCGACTGCTATGTCGAGTTTAAGGAAGCTGGAGAAAGCCGCAAGTATAATGAGATTTGGGTAAGTATGCCTCTCCCTTTCAAGCTCGATCCCGCTGATCGCAACAAGCCTCGTACGCTAAGCTACGCCTACGAGTCTCTAAGTGGCTCGACTATAGAGAAGATTTCTTACGTATTCTCTAAAGAGTGGGAGGATGCTAAGATCGATGGGGACAACGCCATCATCAAAGACTTTATGACAAAGAATGGCTTTGACTACAAGGGGGATCAGATACTTGAAAACGAGCAAGGGCAGCTTCACCTCTATCAATATTACAATGCATCTCTAGGTGTCTACTTTGATTATATACGCTTTATAAAGCCCGCCTTTATGACCCTCCCCATAGGGATTTACACTAAGACTCCGACAGTAAAGTTATAAGACTTTACACAGAGCCTTATTCATACACAGAGCCAGCTCCCCGACCAAGCGCGTCGGAGAGCTGGCTTGCTGTTTGACCCAGACCAGAAGCCCCTCTTTTTTGCCCAGGATCGGGACAGCGTGCCCTAAAAGTATGTGTTTACAGCGAACAAGAATTGGTCTATGAATATCTTCTTGAATGCCGAGATATTGTTTTGCTCATAAAACATCAGCATCGCCTTCTTATAGTCCATCGAGTCCACAGTGCGAAATGAGATCGGACAGTAACCATCTGCGATCAAGATCCCATTGCTTACAATTCGAGCCGTACGCTTATTGCCATCTGCAAAAGGCTGTATATACGACAACAAGAGTAGAGCTAGGAGAGCCTTCTCAAAGACCTCACTCCTATTATTGATCAGTAGACAACTCTCCTCAAGAGCTTCCCTAATTTGGAATTCATTATCGAGCGGTTGGTAGTTTGTGCCAGTGACACCGACACGGCGACGACGGATGTTGCGGGGCACCCCTAGCTCCTTAGTGAGCAGTGAGTGGATATTCTCTATACGACTTAGGGAGAGTTCTTTCAAGTAGTCTGGGTTGTCGAGGATGAAGTCGAGAGCTTCCTTGTGGTTGAGTAGCATGACAGCCTCCTCTTTTGTCTTTCCACTCGCTGTTTGTCTCTCTTTCAGCAAGTACTCCGTCTCAAGTAGCGTGTAGGTGTTCCCCTCTATTTGCGATGACTTCCACGACAGGTCAATACCCAGACGCTCCATCTCCTTTTGGTACTCTAGCTCTGTCATCTCTGACAAGTGCTCTCGGAACTTAGACTGAGCCTCATTGAGTGTAGCCAGCTCACGCTCCCCAAACAAAGTTACCTCTGGCAAGATTTCACCGATTAGGTCAAAGCTAAAGCACTCCTGGATCTTACGATCATCTATATCCCGAAGGAAATAGGTGTCTAGGTCGAGTGGCATGGTAACGAGAGCTTGAGGTGTGAGCTTATAGCGAGTCGCTGGGCCCTTGCCTATCACCTCTACATACCCCTTCTCTACACAGTCGGCGATGATGCGCTTTAGGGTACGATCACTTATCTCCTCGGTAATCCCCCCCCCTATGTCAACCCGCTTGGATAGCGGATGATAATGCAAGTACTGCAATATTTCTACCTCTGTCGTCATACTGAATGATCCTCTAATCGGGACAAAGATACCATCTTTTAGCGCAAAATCGGGCCACGCTGTCCCGATTTTGCGCTTTTTTTTCGTCGTTTTGGCCCGATTCGGCGGATAATTCCTATTTTGGTGTGCTGAGAGGAATCGACTAGAACCGACACGTTGTGCCTATAAATCTCGATCTTCACGGAGGAATTTGCCAATAGCTCACTGGAAAATCAAAATTCTCCACAGAGGCAAAAGAAATTTCTTCGGAGGAATCAAACGATACTTCGGAAGAATCAAACAATACTTCGGAAGAATCAAATGATAGTTCGGAAGAATTTGCGGTTTTCTTCCCTGGATATTTTTAATTTCCTCGGGAGCTATTCGGATAAGTTGCGGCTAATTCCTATTTTGAGGTGCTGGGGGAGAAGCCACCCACAAAAAACTAACT
>OGPS01001765.1_pt1 | contig 14986 bp, 7 predicted proteins | sample 1552931 | NCBI WGS metagenome assembly OGPS01 (sample SAMEA2580252, study PRJEB22360) | human gut metagenome | biome: human gut; feature: human-associated habitat; material: faeces | place: Denmark | collected 2008/2010 | reverse complement strand
TGGTATTAGTGTTGGCGTTGTCGTTGTCGATATTCTCGGCATGCAACAAGAAGCATAAATATTCAAGCGAGTGGAAGTTTGACGAAAAAACTCACTGGCACGAATGCACCACGAAGAAACACACCGACACGACGGAGAAAACCCCGCACGTGTTCACGTGGACAGAAAAAACACCCGCAGGCTTTCATACGGACAAAGTCGAAAAGGGCGTATGTGAATGCGGATACGAAACCGAAAGGACAATTTCCGGCACCGCAACGCACACTTACGGCGAGGAATGGAAAAACGACGAGTCGGGACACTGGCACGATTCGACCTGTGACGCAACGGCTCCCACGCATGACGCAATAAAAGGCAATTTCGCCGCGCATACCTTTGACGAAGGCGTAGAAACCAAACCGGCGGACTATGGCGTGGTCGGCGAAAAGAAATTCACCTGCACGGTATGCGGATATAGCTATACCCAAGAAATCGACGCACTTGGCGCGAAGGACAACGCTATTTCGTTTGCTAACGATTTAGTTGATGAAAAAACCTATGACGGGTTGGCGTTTATCATTGATCCCGCGAAGGTCAATCGTAAGGGCGACGGTGAAATCACCATTACTTACAAAGGCGAAAACGACACTGCGTTTTCCGAAACCGCCCCGAAGAATGCCGGCGAATATACCGTGAAAGCAACCGTAAAAGGCACTGCGGAATGGAAAGGCGGAGAAATCACCACGACTATCATAATCAACAAACGCGAGATAACTTTGCCCGCAGGCGTTTTTGAAGGAAAACTTGGAGAAAACCTTGAAAGCGGAAAGTTCGGTTTGACGTGCATAAACGTCGCGGCAGATACGAACAACGTCGTAGAATGGGTGACGATTGGCGCTCCCGAAACATACTATGCGATTGGCATACATACAATCAGCGCCACCGTCCTGACCGTGGACAACGACAACTTCGAGCTTAACAAAGGCGTATACGACACGGTCAGATTTACCGTTTGGAACGCTCCCGATTCCTTCTATGCCGGAATCCAAGACGTGTTCACCTTTTCCGGTAGCAGTGATATTTTGATCACAACAATAATCGCTAATGGCACGGTGAAAAAAGGCGACCAAATTTTAGTCAATGAAATCGGCAAGATAATCACCGTGAATAAAATCAAAAAGGGCACAGGCGCGTCGGCGACAGAGGTTGAAACGGCAACCGCTGGTGAAGAAGTAGGCTTGTATATCGAAGGCGTAACGAAGGCTGAGCTTAATAGAGGATATATGCTGTCCAAGCCCGATACGATTATCGGTTATAGCAAGGTCACGGTAACAATAAGAGTGCGCACAAAAGACGAGGGTGGTCAAAACACCCCAATTCAGTCGGGAATTAAACCGAATGTTGCCTTTGCCGACACGTTCGGTGAAGTAACCGGCGAAGTTACGTTCCCGGAAGGCACGACGTTACTTTCAGGTGGTGAAATACTTGAAGGCGTCACCATTAATTTCCAAGGCAAAAAAGTCCCCGCGTTTGTCGGTCGCAGGTTCACACTTAGGGTGAGCGGAAAAACTATTGCCGAATGCATAGTCACCGCAGTTCCTAATGCGACAAGAGTTAGGAGCGGTTTTACGTTAGGCGTCCCCGGCACCAATGTCATTGAGCCTATCGAGCTTGGCGAAAACACATTTGCGGTCAACCTGAACAGAAGTGATCTCGGTGAAATGCTTAAAAACGCCAAAGATACCGATACAATCGAATTAAAATTTATTAATGGCGGAAAGGACATCGCAAAATACACTCGCACTCCCGGCACAGGCGAGGGGGTATACAATGAAGTTGGCGGAAGAATAGTCGGTTCATATCTCATCGTCGAGTTTTATAAAAACACTGGATCTGATCCCAAACTAACCGGCAATAACGGCGAATGGGTTTTTACAGGCGATGATATATTTATCGGAATTGGTGTTTATATTACGCCCGCTTCGGGAACCTGAGCGACACTGCAACCATCGTAGCAAAATAACTTAAAAGTTATTATCTGATCAAATAACGGATAAGCGGGCGTAAAAACCCGCTTATTCACCATAAAGGTGTTTTATGAAAAAGATATCAAAACTTATTGTGTTTGTCCTTGTTCTTGTTTTGGGCGTGATACTTGTCGCGTGCGGGAATAAGGGCGGTGGCGGTGACAATACCGCGACCACCGTCAACGAACTGACCGCAGAAAGCGGCGTTTCGGCAAGCGGGACTTTTGAGGGCGGCTCCAAACTTAAAGCAGAAGCCCACGCAGCCGACAGCGAGAAAGGACGGGCTGCGATTTCGGCAATCGACAAGCCGTACGACAGCGCAAAGGTTGCCGTTTTTGACATCACTTTCACAAAGGGCGGCGAAAAGGTGCAGCCGAGCGGCAAGGTCAAAATCACCATGCCGAAGCCGTTTGAGGCGGACGAATACGTCACTTATCACGTCAAAGGCGACGTCGTGGAAGAACTTGAAACCGCGGTCGTCGGCGACAAAATCTCTTTTGAAACGACAAGTTTTTCATACTTCGTGATCACGACAAATAAGGTTGCGCACCGCACGAAACTTAACTACAAGGGCGTGTGGGCGCCGTCGGCAACGGGCGAGCCCGTTGACATAACGGAATATTTCAAAGATCCGCTTATGATTGACAAAGAGGGCGACGCGTATAAGATGGCGGACGCCGTAGAAGAAGACACGGCTTTGAAACTTTGTTCCAACCCCGACAATTATAAGTACGAAGCGCGCGCCAGGGATAAAATCGGTTATCTTTTCGCAAGAGGAACCGAAGACTGGGAGTTTCGCGCTGAACTTCGCGTAGGCTCGCCGAACGGGCCCGCGATCGCGAAATGGCACGGCTACGAAATTTATAGTTATTACAGACACGAAAAATACGACGACTACGAAGACTTTAAGTGGACGGAAAGTCATTTTCTGCAATTCATCGGCGAGGTTCACCCCAAGCTTGAATACATAAAGTTTGATTCCGTTAAAAACGTCGACGGCTATACGGACGAAAACGGCGGGTGGATTTCGGAAGAAGACTCCCTTGACGTTTACGTCGTGCGTACGCCGATAGGGACTTCGCAAAACTTGAACAGGCGGCTGAGCGCAAACAAGTACGGAGTTCCCAAAATTTCCGAAAGAGCCTTCAACACCAGACAGTCGTCTATCGCGGGATATCCGCGCTACTGGTGGAGCTTCGATATCGAAAAAGGGAAGCCCACGCACTGGTTGCTTATCAACGGCAACGTCAGGGCAACGGTTTTCAACGGGCGCGGTGAATTTGTCCAATCGGGATATGATATGAGATTGAAGTTCGATTACGACGAAAGCCTCGATATGGGCTTTGCCGAAAGCAGGTTTAACAGATATTATATTCTGCTGGAAGAAAACGGCGTCGCAAATCCGGATTGTAAAATGGACTTACAGTTTTTACAAAACCCGTAAAATATGGTAAAATAATATTAATAAAAACAAACGCCAATTATTTTGGCGGCGGAGACAATATGAAAGCATTAAAAGGCGTACTTATTACACTTGTCGTCATCATCGCTATCGTCGGCGTTACCGTCATCGGCGGGTACGTCGCGGTTCGCTCCAAGTACGGCATCGACCTTTTCCGCACCGCGGGACAACTGAAAACGCTCTCACAAGACGTGGACGAATCCGCGCTTTGCCCGAACGCTTACGGCGAGCAGGATTTTGTCGAAATGAAAAGCGCAGTCAATGATAAAATCGACGGGCTTATCGTCTATGAAAAGGACAAAGGCTACAACGGCTATTCGGTCAATTTTGCTTCACTTGCGGGCAAAAGTATGACAGATCCGATTTTCCTCACCGAAAAGCATGTCGGGGCGATTGCCCAAACGGTCTTTTACGAGCAAACGGGCGGCAAAATCAAGTTGGGCGATAAGGAAGTGTCCGTAACCGTCGTGCAGATTGACTTTTCGGAAATCGCCGCAAACGGCAGCGCGGACTTCAACGTCGTGGCGAAAATCGACCTTACGCCGTTCAAAGCGGATATGGGCGGTTTCCCGTATAAATACTTCAAAAAATATATCCCCGACAACCTTTACGTTTCGTCCACCGTTCGCGTAGATAAGACGGAAGAAGACGGCTTTGCCTATACCGTAACGCACAAATCGCTTACGCTTAACAATCTTTCGGCTGATGATACGGCGGATTTGTTCAACACCCTGAACGCCGTGCTGAAAATAGGTACTGCCGAAAACCTGAACATGCAGATCGGCACGACGGCGGTAAACGCACTTATCGGCACGAAAGACGCCATCGGTTTTGCCTATTCCATGAAAGCAATCGGGGCAAAGAGTTTCGATTTCGGCACTGTTTCGGACATAGACTTGTTTATCGTATACTAAACGACTTAATGCAGCATATTTGCGATGTAAAGTCGCGTTTTATGCAAAATATCCCCCAAAAATCCAAACAAGGAGATAAAATTATGACACACACAAAGGCGAATAAATCAAAAATATTAGCGCTTATTTTAGGTCTTACGATGTGCATTTCACTTATGCTCGGCATAGCGATGGCAAGCCCGACGAGTACGGTCTATGCAGAAGGAGAAACGCTTACGCCGTATGATCGTATATACGTAAATGACGAAGCATTAAACAGCGGTTGGTATTTGGACGAGTCTTACACTCAAAAAAAAGGCAACCCTACGTTGGGTTACGTTGCCAAATACAATAACGGCGTTTTGACTCTTAACAATTATCACGGCGGGGACATAGGTACAAGCGCTCCCGCATCAGGATATTACAAAATTGACCTTATTGGAGAAAATACTATTAACGGTGGGCAACGAGGCGTATTTATCGATACATCACGTGAAGGACGAGTAACTATTACGTCTAGTGTAAACGGAAAATTGACGATAAACGCTTCAAGCGCAAACTCTGTATGGGGAATAGCCTGCGGAGCGTCGAATTCAGTAAAAACCACTGACGTTGTTATTGGAGGCAACGCACAAGTCACAATTAACGCAACGTCTAATGGAGAAAACCGTCAAGTTGATGGTATTCATGCAAGGAACGTAACAATCGAAGACAATGCAAGCGTTAATATTACAGCCAAAAACACAAACAATAGCACCGCAAGTCAATGGGTAGCAGGTATTTTTGCAGAAAATAATGTAACTATAAATACAAACGGCAATATCGATATTGACGTTAGCGTGGCGGGTGGCGATAGTGCTTATAGTTATGGTGTTCGAAACGGCAAGACTATGACTAAAGCAGGCAATATGACCATAAAATACAAGAAAGCAGGAAGCAATGGCTGGCCTATTACCGGTGGTGACGTAGATAATACAACCCACGCTGTAAACGTAAACGAAGATAGCGGAAATTGCTTTGCGTCCTATCGCTATGGCACACCGCGCTATGTGGCAGCAATAAACGGCACACTTGCAGGTCCGGGCGTACCTAAGGAAGCAAATAGAGGTAGCGGATATTTCCTTGCGGGTGACTTAGTCACTTTGAATGCGCCTTCTTTGCAAGTGAGCGAAACGGATACGACAAACATACCGTTTGACAAATGGTTTTCGTTTGCAAGTGACGCAGTTATAACCAACGCAACAAGTCAAAACGGAGCAAAACTTACCGTTCAAGACAAGGACATTGAAGTAAGAGCAAATTATAATGCGTTCACCGCACAACCTGTTTTTGAAAGAGAAAGTGGTACAAAAGGTACGGTGACATTTACTCTTATTAGTAATGAATTTAACCAAAGTAATTGGATAAAAATCAGACCGATAAACGATTTAACTATTTCAAAGGGTAACGTTGTGTCTGTTGACGGAACTACTTATAAAGCAACTCTTGAAGATAATGGGACTTATTACGGAACTCCTGCCGGCGAATATGTGGTTGAGGTTGTGTATAATAATAGAACGCTATACAGTGAGCCGTTCACCGTGGACTACACCGAAAAGAAAGCAACCATAGATAGCGTAACTATTTTCGGTGAGCAAGGCGAAACGATTGCAAACACGGATATTACCGTTACTCTTACGGGATATACGTTTGAAACCGCTCTTTCGGGAGACTGGATAACAAATCTTCCCGACGGACTTGTTCAGTCTGTTACGAGAATAAGCGACACCGAGGCGAAAATCACCGTCAGCGGTACGCCTACTGCTCTTAGCGACCAGTTTGTAGAAATCACGATTCCAAAGGCAAATATCACGGGACTTACAAGCGCTTTGACTGCCGAAAGCAATTCGGACGCAAAATTTAATATCGTTGCTACTCTTACAGAAATTGCCATTCCGAAAGCAAAAACGAATCTAACTTATACGGCAGGAAGTCAAATAGGCGTGGAAGGTGGCGTCGGCTATACGCTAACAGGAAATAGCGGCGTTGACGCAAAAACTTATACCGCAATCGCAAAATTAGAGAGCGGATATAAGTGGAACGACGGCACGATAACCGACAAGGAAATCTCTTGGAGCATAGGTAAGAGAAACCCTATTGTAAGCGATTTTAACTTCTATGAACCGAGCAACCTTACGTATGACGGCAATGCCAAAACCGCAACCGTTAGTTTGATTGCTTTCTATGGTGACGAAACAGGCTTCACAGTCACGGTTAAGTACAAAAAAGGCGGAGTGATTGTTGCAGAGGTAAAAGACGCAGGCGAATATGAAGTGTATATCGACACAACCGCAACGGCGAACTTCAACGCGGCAACCGATATTCACGATGTTTCGTGGAAATTTACAATCGCAAAGGCAGAACAACCTGCACCATCTTCTTCGCTATTTACAACCGTTGCTCCTACTACAACCACAACGGACGGCAAGATAACGGGAATAACCGCCAAAATGGAATACCGCAAAGTAGGCGATTCTGCTTGGACTTCGGGAACAGGTAGCGACGTTACAGGACTTTCGTCCGGTAGATATCAAATAAGGTTTAAGGAAACGGACAACTACAATGCAGGAGCAGTTACCGAAGTGGACGTTCCTGAAAGCGGTGTTTCTTCATACAATCTTACCGTAACAGGCGGAACGGGTGGCGGTGTGTTTATTCAAGGCGCAAGCGTAACTATCACTGCAAACGCCCCTGCAACCGGAAAGAAATTTTCGGGTTGGACGATTGATGGAATAAGCGGTCTTGATACAACTAAAACAAGCCTTACCTTTAATATGCCTGCAAATGCTGTAACCGCAACCGCAAATTACGAAGATATCGAGTACACTATTACCGTAAACGGCGGAACGGGTGGCGGAACGTATAAACAAGGCGATGAAGTAACCGTAACGGCAGAAAATAAAGAAGGCAAAGAGTTCGTAGGTTGGCAGGACGAAAGCGGAAAAATCGTCAGCACCCAAAAGGAATATACCTTTGTGGTAAAAGACGGAATGGTTCTTACAGCCGTATATCAGGACAAAGCACCGGGCGGCGGCACGATTGACGGCGAAATCGCACCCGCTCCCGACAAAAAAGGGCTGTCCGGCGGACAGATTGCGGGCATCGTGATCGGAAGCCTTGCAGGCGTCGGAATTGTCGGGTTTGCAATATTCTGGTTTGTCGTTAAGAAGAAATCGTTTGCCGAGTTAATTTCCGCAATCAAAGCACTGTTCAACAAAAAGCAATAATATCAACAAGGCATTGTTCAACAAAAAACAATAAATCCAACAAAGCATTGATCAACAAAAAACAATAAATCCAAACAACAAAAAACCGTCCGTATTTCGGACGGTTTTTCCTTGGCGAAAAAACAAAAGTAGAGTGCACGTAAAAGTTAAAAGAACGAAAGTCGCTTAACGCGAATGAAATCGCCTTTGGCGGTGAAATTTTGGCTTGCGCCAAAGTGAAATTATGTTTGCCAAAAGGCAAACATAGTTGTGGCATAGCGATAAAATCGCTATGCCACTGGTGTACCCGGGGGGAGTCGAACCCTCGACACCCGGCGTCGGAGGCCGGTGCTCTATCCAACTGAGCTACGGATACGTCTATGACGGATTATAGCACAAAACGGGCGGATAGGGCAACTTTATTAAAACTTATCGGAAAAATTGCCAAAAAAAAGGACGGAATTTTTCCGTCCTTGTGGAATCGTCGGTTATTCGGAGCGCAGGCACTCGACAGGATCCTTGTTTGCCGCCATATGCGCCGGTACAAATCCCGCAAGCACCGCCAAAACGACGCTGATACCAAACATCATAAGCGGCTGCCACCAGGAAAGCGTCGCAAGGTGCTGTACGCTGAACAGCTTTGCAATGACCGCGTTTATCGGCAAAATCAGTATATACGATATCGCAATGCCCAGCACGCCCGACAGACAACCGATAATGCCCGATTCCGCAATGAATACGCTCGACACGTCGAGTTTCCTTGCGCCGATACTTCTTAATACGCCGATTTCTTTCTTCCTTTCAATGACCGACGTATATATTATGATTGCAATCATTATCGACGAAACAATCAAGGATATCGCGGCAAAACCTATGAGTACGCCCGTTATGGTTGCGGTCATCGACTCCACGTATGCCATTATCATCGACAGGTTGTCGCTGTATTTCACGGGAGTTTCGCCGTTTGCTTGAAGAGTCGCGTTGTAGTTGTTAAGGAACGCAAGGATTTTCTCTTTGGAGTCGAACGAACTTGCATAGATTTTGATTTTCTTGGGCTTGTCGACGTCGGACACGCCGAGTTTCAGCATGAGAGAATCGAAGTCAGTGCTCGGATCGATTTCGCTGATACCGACCTCGTCTTTGTTCAACGCCTTGACAAGCGGATGTTCCGACGCGCGCTCCGAAAGATACCTGGACAGGGCGGCGGTGTAGCCGATGTTGCCGTTTATCGACGTAACGTTTGCGTCTTCGCGGGGACGTACGACGCCCACGACTTTCACGTTCACGGTGTTTTTTCTGCCGTCGGTTTCGCCGTCGATAAATGTTTTTGCGCGTTGATCGTCCCTTGCGGAAATTTTTTCCCATTTTCCCGTTTCGGTGTTTTTGTGATAATAGTCGCAACCCGTGGCGATTTGGTATTGCAGGGGCTCTTTGCCGTTTTCACCGATAATATCGCTTATCGAAAATGTCGAATTGCTGAAACTGTTTTCGCCGCCGGTCGAGCCGCCCAACGCGCTGCCGATATCTTCTTTCGATTTAAGCCCGAGCGCGAAGAGCGTATAGTCGTTAATTTGGTTTTTGCGGTCGACGACAAGCACGACTTCGTCGTAATTCGTCGGCCATTTGGAATTGCCCAAAAGTTCGTACTGCCGGTTCAGAAGCGTTGTGTTGTCGGTCATTTCGTCCCACACGGTGAGATAGGACGAGAACATTTCAAGCTGATCCTTGAAGCCGGAGAGCACGGGAATATCCGCAATCGCGTCGACGAAAGGCTGCACTTTCATATACTTGTCTTCGTCGCCTTTCGAGTGAGTGTAGTCGCAGTAAACGTCGAAATCCGTGCCGTAGTTGTACTTGACATAACCGATCGTTTCGTCAAAGTTGTCGTCAATATACGACTTTAATCGTGTCAAATCGTTCTTTGAAGTCAGTAAAGGGATATTATCAATGATATTGCCGATGACTTGTTGCGTATAAATCGTGTCGCCCGACGGATATTTTTCGCGCTTTGCCGTGTCCGTTGTCAGAAGGGACAGAATCGCCGACAAGTCCGTGTTGCTTTCACTGATTTCGATGGGGTATTGCGACAGCGCGTTTTCTTCCATTTTTGAAATGAACGACCTTGCGCCCGTCGAAAGCGCGAGAACAAGCATTATGCCGATGATACCGATGCTCCCCGCAAACGACGTCAGAAACGTGCGGCCTTTTTTGCTTATCAGGTTTGTGAAAGACAGCGAAAACGCGGTGAGCGGCGACATCGACGCCTTTTTGCGCTTTTTCTTTTCAATGCGTTTCAGCGCGCGCTTGGCGTTTTTCGCACCCGACTGTTCGATGTCGGAAAGCGCTTTTTCTTCGGCGGCGGTTTTTGCGGCAAGGTCTGCCGCCTCGTCGCAAAGACACTCGTCAAGGGTGTACTCGTTCGTGTCACCGATGATGACGCCGTCCGACATATTGAGAATACGGGTTGCGTATTCGTCGGCAAGTTGCGAGTTGTGCGTGACCATGACGATAAGGTGATCTTTTGAAATTTCTTTCAGCAGTTCCATAACCTCGACGCCGCTTTCGCTGTCGAGCGCGCCCGTCGGTTCGTCCGCAAGAATGATTTCGGGATTGTTGACAATGGCGCGGGCAATCGCGACGCGCTGCATTTGTCCGCCCGAAAGTTGCGACGGATGTTTTCTAGCGTGCGCTTTCAGCCCGACTTTGTCAAGCGCTTCAAGCGCGCGGGCATGGCGTTCTTCTTTCGATACGCCCGCAAGCGTCATCGAAAGTTCCACGTTTTTCTGAACCGTCAGGTGCGGAATCAGATTGTAACTTTGGAAGACGAAGCCGATACGCTTGTTGCGATAATCGTTCCAGTCAAGGTCGTTGTATTCTTTCGTGGAGCGGCCGTCGATGATGACGTTGCCCGACGTGCATTTGTCCAGCCCGCCGATTATGTTCAGAAGGGTTGTTTTGCCACAGCCGGAATGGCCGAGTATTGCCACGAATTCTTGTTTGCGGAATTGGATCGTGATGCCTTTCAAGACGTTTACGACGTTGTTGTCTGTCTTAAAATCTTTTTTAATTTCTTCAAGTCTCAACATAAAAAGCGCCTTCCATATTTTTTGATTTTAAAATAATAGATCTTAATATTAAAAATAAATTAAAATTGCAAAATTGTTAAGAGTATTTTTTAAAAAAACAGGAAAAGTTTTATCATCATTTACAAAAAAAAGACAAAACGCGGGTTGTCTTTCCCTTAAACGCTTGAAAAACAGGGCGGCGAATGATATAATACCTATTATCTTTTGAAAATCCATAAGGAGAGATTATGAGTAAAAATCCAAAAGTCGACGCTTTCCTTCATAAGCTTTTCGGCACCAAGCCGGGCGAGGGAATGCAGCCGAAAGAAGCGATTGCTTATTCCGTTGCCGGTTTCGGACAAAACTTCATTTGTACGATTATCGGCAGTTATCTTACCGTCTTCATGACAGACGCACTGGGCTTTGACCTTAACACGAAAATCGGCGTTATGTCGGGCGTCATGGCGGTTGCCTGGCTCATGCTCGGCACGCGTATCTTCGACGCGTTCAACGATCCCATTATGGGCAGTGTCGTTGACAGAACCCGTACGAAGTGGGGCAAGTGCCGTCCTTATCTCAAATGGATGGCGATTCCCATCGGCGTCGTTACCATTTTGTGCTTCCTGCCATGGTACCCGAAAACGGGCGGCGGCTTTGCGGCTCTTTCGGTGATTTACGTTATCTGGTCGGTCGTGTATACGGTTGCGGACGTTCCTTACTGGGGACTTTCTTCCGCAATGACAAACAACACCGACTCCCGCGGAAAAATGCTGACAGTTGCGCGTCTTGCGTGCACGCTCGGCGCAGGTATCGTTACCGTTTTCGTGCCTATTATTACCTCGGGCGTCACTGCGGAATACAAGTATAACGAACTTGCGGTGCAAACCCCCGTCATCGTTTACCAGATCAACGACGTCAACGACAGCACGAAAAACGTTTACGTCTTTGATACGGAAATGCAAAAAGCATACTTCAACGACGGCGATATCAAGGAAGGCAACCTTACCGAAGCGGCGAAAGCGGCAGGCTTCAAATACGGCAGAACGGTTATCTACGACGATAAGGACAGCCCGAAATATCTTAATATCAAATTCAAGAAAAACGGCGATATCAAGAGCGTCGAAGTCAAGGTAGAATATTATAAGCAGAATTTCCGCTCCGCAAGCGGTCTTTTAAGGACGGAATGTGCGGACGCAAACCAGAAAGCCTTGCGTTATACTTACTTCATCGCGGCGATAGTGCTTGTCGTGCTTGCGATGCCGATGTTCTTCTATGGTTTCAAAAACACCAAAGAAAGATTCGGTGCTGCGGAAGACGACAATCCCCCGACGCTCGGACACAACCTCGGGTTGCTGTTCAAAAACAAACCTTTGTTACTCCTTGTTCTTTCGGGTATCCTTGGCGGCGCGAGAATGGTTTATACATATACGGGCGGCTTGTACTTCTGTAAATACGCCTTGCAAAACGAAAGCGCATACAGCCTTTTGACGATGTTGGTCGTGCCGGGCGGTCTTGTAGCTTCGGTGCTTTGCCCGTGGCTTACCAACAAATTCGGCAAAAAATGGACGTTCATCGGCTCGCACATAATCGGCGCGGTCGCAATGATAATTATGTTCTTCATGTGGGATTTCAGTGCAGGTGCACTTCGTGCGGGCGGCATTTACGTCGCGGCAATCTGCCTTATCCTTATCGGTATCCCGCAGGGTATTTCCAACATTATGACCTACGCGATGATCGGCGATACGGTTGACTACCTTGAATGGAAGACGGGCGAGCGCGGCGAAGGTATCTGCTTTGCAATGCAAACCCTTATGAATAAAATCGGTATGGCAATCGGCGCGTTCATCGGCGTTCTCGCATACGGAATGAGCAACATTTCCCCGACCGACCCTGTCGGCAATATGGACGTCGCGGGACTTAACAAGTTGTGGATGATGCTTGTCTTGTCGGGCGTCGTGAGCTTCATCGCCTGCATTATCCCCATCTTCTTCTACAACCTTACCGAAAAGCGTCAGCGCGAAATGGTGAAGGAAATCGCCGAAAGAAAGGCGGCTGCGAATATTGCGGCGGACCTCGATATTCCCGTAACTCCCGAAGCGTAATCTTTCGTAAAACGAGTTTTAACCCCGCTTATGCGGGGTTTTATTTTTGAAAATTGAAGCGCGCGTACTTTCGCCGCTTGACTATTTTTCCGACGCGGTTTACAATATTTTACGAGGTGAATTGTATGTTATACGACAATATTCTGGAAACAATCGGGAAAACCCCGCTTGTGAAACTCAACAGCATAAGTTACGACGACGTGAACGTCTTCGGGAAGCTGGAATATTTCAATCCGTCGGGCAGCGTGAAAGACCGCGCCGCTTATAACATGATTCTGGAAGCAACGTCGTCGGGCGCAATCGACAAAGACACCGTTATTATCGAGCCGACTTCCGGCAATACCGGCATAGGACTTGCCATGGTATGCGCCGCTCTTAAAATGAAACTTATTCTCACAATGCCCGAAAATATGAGCGTCGAAAGAATAAAAGTTCTGAAAGCGTACGGCGCGGAAATCGTCCTTACGCCAAAGTCGGAAGGCATGCGCGGCAGTATCGAAATGGCGGAAAGGCTCAAAGCACGTTACGGCCACGCTTTTATCCCGTCGCAGTTCACAAATCCCGCAAATCCTGCGGCGCACTTTATGCACACCGCAAAGGAAATCTTCGCCGACCTTAACAACGTCAGCTGGATTGTCGCGGGCATAGGCTCCGGCGGCACGATAATGGGCATTAAAAAATATATCGACACCTATAAAACTTCCACGCTTATTTGCGGGGTTGAGCCGAAAGGAAGCCCCTTGCTCACGCGCGGGAAAGCGGGACCTCATAAAATTCAGGGCATCGGCGCAAACTTCGTGCCGAAAATCCTTGATCCCGACGTTCTGGACGCAGTCGAGGACGTGTCGGACGAAGACGCCATGGAATGCGCCAGAAACCTTGCGAAAGAAGAAGGCATTTTCGTCGGTATTTCGTCGGGCGCGGCGATTCAGGCTGCAAAAAACCTTGCGTCGCACGGGGAAAAGGGCAACATCGTCGTTATCCTTCCCGACGGCGGTATGAAATATCTTTCGACGGAGTTGTGCGGTGAGTAAGAAAAGAGTTGTGCTTGGTATGAGCGGCGGCGTCGACAGCAGCGTTGCCGCGCTTCTCCTGAAACAGCAGGGCTACGACGTCATCGGGCTGTTCATGAGAAACTGGGTTGAAGAAGACGAAAGCGGTTGCTGTACCGCTCTTGACGACTACGACGACGTGCGCGCCGTCGCGGGGAAACTCGACATACCTTATTACACCGTTGATTTGTCCAAGGAATACTGGGATAACGTTTTCAGGCAGTTTGTCGATTACTATAAACGCGGGCTCACGCCGAACCCCGACGTCCTGTGCAACAGGGAAATCAAATTCGGTCCGTTTGCAAAGTACGCCAAAGACCTTGACGCCGACTTCATCGCGACGGGGCATTACTGCAACGTGCTGAAAAAGGACGGCCGCACCTACCTTGCCCGCGCAAAGGACGAGAACAAGTGCCAGACGTACTTTTTGAATCAGGTTTCGGAAAAACAAATCGAAAACGTCATTTTCCCTGTCGGAAACCTTTTGAAACCCGAAGTCAGGAAAATCGCCGAAGAAAACGGACTTTCCACTGCCGAAAAGAAGGACAGCACGGGCGTTTGCTTCATCGGGGAGCGCAACTTCCGCGAATTCTTAAAAAAATATATCCCCATGCAGGAAGGGGACATCAAAACCCTTGACGGCAAAACCGTCGGCACTCACAGCGGCGTGTTTTATTACACCGTCGGACAAAGAAAAGGATTCGGTCTTGGCGGCGCGGGCAACGGTGAGCCGTGGTACGTCGTCAAAAAAGACGTGGAAAACAATATCCTTTACGTCAATCAGGGAGAGTGCGATCTGCTGTTCACAAAGGAACTCACGACGCGCGGCTTCAACTTTATCACAAAAAAACCTGACGAGAAGGAATTCAGGGTGCTTGCTCGTATCCGTCATCGTCAGCCCCTTGAAAACGCAACTGCGGTAATCGACGGCGACGACGTGCATTTATACTTCGACCGTCCGCAACGCGCCGTGGCGGCAGGACAGTATGCGGTGATGTATGAAGTTGATTCGCCTATCTGCCTTGGCGGCGGCGAGATAATATAAAACGGCGACAATTCGCGCCTTTTCGGCGTTTTGACGGAACCCTGCTCAGTTACGTACGCCTAAGTACGCGCCTTCGCACGAACCCGTCAAGAACCCCGAAAATCCATCAAAATTCT
>OGPS01001761.1_pt1 | contig 14999 bp, 9 predicted proteins | sample 1552931 | NCBI WGS metagenome assembly OGPS01 (sample SAMEA2580252, study PRJEB22360) | human gut metagenome | biome: human gut; feature: human-associated habitat; material: faeces | place: Denmark | collected 2008/2010 | reverse complement strand
TTCGGTTGGAATCGCGGCCTCCCGCTATGCGATTTAAAAAATCGGAAAGAAGAGAATCGGTGCCGCAGCGTTCGCTGCGGCGGTGCCTTGCCTCACGCGGTCTGTTTCAAAGAGATGGCCTGACGCGGTTCGGCTTGCCTTCCTGCTTGAAGGTCTTACTTGTTGAGGACCTTCTTCATCAGATCAGCGGAAGCCTTGGCAAGTGCGAACTGGCCGAAGCCCGGATCGATGGAAGCGAGGTTGGAGTTGAGGATCTGGTTGAAAGTGTCGTTGTTCTTCATGATGTTTCCTTTCGGACGACCGCCTGGTTTCTTGCTTCTTTTTTCTTCTCTACATCGTGCGGTGCGTCGCTATTGTGTTGTTTTTCTTGTTCTTCGTTCTTCTGTTGTTTTTCTGTTGTGCCTTTACTATACGCACGTCGGTATGCGTCTGGCATGCCGCAATCGTCATTTCTATTGTAAAATCATCGGGTTATCTTGAAGAAAATGTGATTACTGTGCCCGCATAACAACACAATCGCCGTATCGTACGCTGACACGAGACGGAACATATCCATTCCCATGTCAACGCACGATACGGCGATATCGGCGTAAATCAGCGGAATAATCGTAAATCAGCGGGGCTGACGGAAGTGACGGTCACCGATTGGATCGAACGGCGTGTGCGGTTCAAGCTGGTACCAGTATGCCACCGACGCGACGTCATCCTGCCGCTCGAAATTGCCGGCTTCCTCGGTGCCGATCTGCTGCCAGGTGACGCGCAGGTCAGAATCGAAATAAATCGGATCCGGAATGTGCCAGCGGTACAGGCCGCGCATGACGGGTGTGGCCACATCCCAGTAGTCGCTTTCGCGGTGCGCGGCAAGACGCTGCGAATAGAACGGGAATCCTAGGTACGGTCCGGTGAACGTGTTCTCGCGCATGCGGCCATGCTCGTCGAAGTCGGCGAAACTCCACGCGCCGCCGAAGTAGTCTTCCGCTCCGGTGCTGCACCACGTCGGGTACTGTTCATCGCCGTCGATGTACATTTTGACTTCGCCTTCGCCCCACCAGCGGCTTTCCAGTGCGGTCAGCGCAAGGTAGGTGCCGATGTACGCGCCATGGCCGTGCACATTGTCGAGAATCGTGTAGTCACGGGCAATTTCGGTGACGCGTTCGCGGCGCCACTGCGCATGGAAGCGCATCGCATCGGCTGGCAGCGCGTCGTATTCCGTGTAGTCGATTTGGTAGAAGAAGGCCGGCACGTCCTCGTTGTGATCGTTGCGCAGCACAATGCGCGCGTGCTCGAACGGCATGGCGAAATAGCAGTTGAAACCTCGATTTGGCACCACCATGATCGGGATGGAATTGATACGGCAGGCCTGTGCGTGACCGCAGCAGAAGAAATCGCCGATCGGGCACTGCACGGACGGCGTCTCCTCGCCATCCCAATAGAATTCGAGGATGAGATTGCGCAGTACGTTCGGACCGGTCGGGGAAGTGCGGTCGGTGACCGTCATCCAAATGTGGCGAATCACGCCCGGGCCATCGACGTCCATCAGCGTGACCGAATCGCCCGCCTTGATCGTCTGGATGCAAGGGCTGCCCTGACGTGACGGGCCGAGCGCGGTGGCGGCGGTGGCTGCAGTGCCCTTGCCGCCGGTCGGGTTTTCGGCGTTGACGCAACGTGTACGGCCGTGGTCCGTCGCGATTGCTAGCGAATCGAGGGCACCGTTGCCGAAACCGGAAGTCGCCATAGTATTCATTGTTCTCTCCTTTGTTAAACAGCTTGGGAAACGCGGAAATGGGTGCGCCGCCTACCACTGCCGACTATCGTAGATCCCCCTTGCAGTGGGCGCGTCGATAATGCCGGCCACGGTGCTGAAAGCCGCCGCGGCCGGTTGTATCTGTTTTTGCGTTATTTCACAACATCCCAGCGTTGTTGGGTCGCGTTACTTCACTGCACCGGCGGTGATACCCTGCGACAGCTTGCGCTGGAAGATGATGAAGAAGATGATGGTCGGGATGATGCTCAGCAGCGAAGCCGATGCCAGCGTGGTCGCTTCCATGGTGCGCTGGCCCTGCAGGGTGGCGAGTGCCAGCGGAATGGTCTGTACGTCATCGCTCATGAGGAACGCCATCGGAATCATGTATTCGTTCCACGTCCACACGAAGAAGAACACGAACAGCACGCTGATGGTCGGCCAAGAAATTGGCAGCACCACCTTGCGCAGGATTTGCCAGCGAGAGGCGCCGTCGATGGCCGCGGCCTCAAGGATGGCCTGCGGGAACGTGCCGTATACGGAGGACAGCAGATAGGTGCCGTAGGCGCTTTGGATGATGGTGAAGATGATGATGATCGCGAGTTTGGTGTTGTACAGACCGACCTGCTTGAACATGGTGTACAGCGGGTAGAGCAGCGCTTCCTGCGGCATCATGTTGGCGAGCATGATGCCGAGCACGATCCAGGTGTTGCCCTTGACCTTGCCGATGCCGAGCGCGAAGGAGTTGAGCACCGACAGCACGACCGCCGCGACAGCCACCACTAGGGAGATGATGAAGCTGTTCCAGAACTTCAGCGGGAAGTTGGTGGTAGTCCAGAAGGAGATGATGCCCTCCATGGTGAAGTGCTTCGGCAGGGAGAGCGGGCCGGTGGCGTTGTAATCGGCGGAGGTCTTGAACGCGTTGACGGTCAGGACGAGCAGCGGGAACAGGACGAGCAGAGCTCCGGCGACGAGCAGGATCAGGGTGATCCAGTCACCTGCGGAACGCACGTGCTGCGTTTTCTTCGAGGCCTTGCGCGCGGCGGCCGTGGACATGGAATAAGTCATGATGGCACCTTTGCTTTTCGGATTTTTAGTATGTTCTTGCGATTGTTTTTCGGGTTTTCTCTCAGACGAGTTCCTTCTCGACGTGCTTCTGCACGAGGGTGAACACGATGGAGAAGACGATGATTACCACAGTCAGCGCTGTGGAGATTGCGGCACCGTAGCCCACCTGCTGCACCTGGAAGAACTGGTTGTAGGAGTAGTACGACGGAACCGTGGTGGAGGTGCCCGGACCGCCCTTGGTGAGCAGGTAGACCGGAGCGAAGGTCTTCAGTGCGCCGATGGTTGCGGTGAGGATGACCACCAGCAGTTCAGGGATGATGGACGGCAGGGTGACCACGCGGAACTTCTGCCACCAGTTGGCGCCGTCAAGACCTGCGGCCTCGTAGAGTTCCGGATCGACGCGCTGCAGGCCCGACATGAAGATGACGATCGGGTAGCCGAGCTGGATCCACACCAGGATGAACATGAGGATCGGCAGTGCGCTGTCAGGGCTGCCCAGCCAGTTGTGCTGCAATGCACCCAAGCCGATCTTGGCGAGCAGTGCGTTGACGGCACCGTCCTCCGGGCGGAAGATCCAGCCCATGATGATTGCGGCGACGGCCACCGGAAGCAGCTGCGGCAAATAGAACAGCGCGCGCAGGAAGGAAGCGGTTTTGCCGCCGAACTTCTTTTGGATCACGTCGGTGAGCAGAGACGAGATGAACAGGCCGAGGATGGTAGGGATGACCACGATAGCCACGATGATCCAGAACGAGTTAGCGAAGGAAATCCAGAACGTCGAATCGGAGAACAGGCGTTTCCAGTTTTTCAGGCCGACCCACTTGACGGGACCGACGCCACGCCAGCGGGTGAAGCTCAGGTAGATGTTCCAGATGAACGGAACAACAACTACCGCGAACAGACCGATGAGGCCGGGGATGAGGTATGGAACGAATTTCGCGGAGCGGTTGCCGGGAAGTCTCGACATGGAGGCTTCGTGCTTGGTCTTTTGAGACATTGCAAGTCCTTTGAAATATTGATGATCCGAGGGATTTCCGATGGATTGTTCTGTGATGACGCACGATTTGGCGCGATGCGACGTGCGGAATGTATGGGGGAGGAAAGGGTTGGTGCGGTCCGCCCGAAGACGGGCCGCACCATTATTGGAGTTGGAATGGAAAGGAAGGATCGGTTGTTTTTAGTTGTTCTTGACGCCCATGTCCTCGACGCCGGTGTCGTACTTCTCGTGGATGTTCTTGAGCACGTCTGCCGGCTTCTTGGTGCCGTTGACCAGCTCCTGGAACTCCGCTGGAACCGCGTCGGTGAGGTTGGAGGCCGCGTAATCCGGGTAGTAGCTGAGCTTGCCGTCCTTGGCGTAGGAATCGTATTCCTCGATCATGGCCTTGCTCTTCGCGTCGGTGATCTTGCTGGTGTCTGCCGCTACCGGAATGCCGCCTGCGTTGCCGAGGAAGTTCTGCACATCATCGGAGAGGACGTAGTCGATGAACTTGGCGGACAGATCCTTGTGGTGCGACTTCTCGGGAATCACCAGCAGGTTGCCTGCGCAGCCGACTGCGTAGTTGGATTCCGGCATGACGGCCGCGTCCCAATCGAACGACTTGATCTGCTTGACGAAACGGCCCTGGTTCCAAGTACCAGTCTGGTAGATCGGATATTCGCCCTTGATGAAGGCCTGCGTGGTGTCCTCGGCCTTCATGCCAGTGGCGTTGCGGGAGATGAAGCCCTTGTCAAGCCACTCGTTGATGGTCTTGACGGAGTTGGTCAGCACTTTGGAATTCCAGTCGACGTCACCCCTGTACAGCTGCCAGTTGTCGATGAACTTGGAGTCGGCATTCTTGGAAACGAGCTGCCACCACAGCCACATCACGCCGTATTCCTGCGCGTCGGCTGCAATCGGGGTCACGCCGGCGTCCACGAACTTCTGGCAGGCGTCCACGAACTCGTCGTAGGTGGTCGGAATCTTGATGTTGTACTTGGCGAACAGGTCCTTGTTGTAGTAGACGCGCTGGAATTCAGCGTAGCTGGTCATACCGTACCAGGTATCGCCGTCCATGATGCCGTTCTCGTCGTACTTGGCGACTGCTGCGTTTGCGCCGGTCACCTTCTTGTCCCAGCCGTACTGCTTGACATAGTCGCCGAGGTCGGTGAGCAGGCCCATGGTGGAGAGCACGCCGGCGGAGCCGTTGCCGCGGTTGGATTCCATGAGGTCTGGCGCTTCGTCGGAGTTCAGGAATTGGCTGCCGTTCTGCGCGATCTGGGTGAAGGACTTGCGCTCGAAGTTGATCTTGACGCCGGTCTCTTTTTCGAAGGCCTTGGCCGCGCGACGCCAAGCCTGAGTCTGGCCTGCGTCGTCCTCTTCGTAATACCAGAACGACAGGCTGTCCGGCTTTTCCTCATCTTGGGCGGTATCGCTACCACATGCGGCGAGGGAGGTCAGCGACAGTGCTGCGATGGCCAGCGTGGCCAGTCCTCGTTTGATGTTCATTGCTATTCTCCTTGTTTCCTTCTTGAGGCGCGCCCTGCGGCACGGCTCACATCTGGTTGTATTGAAACGTTTCGATGACGTGCGTGCGATTCCGCGGTCCGTTTGGATTCGCCGGATTTCGCCCGGCTTGTTCGTTTGTTCGGTTTCTTCGGAGACCGTTATATCGTCATTGAAACGTTTCGATTATCCGTATGAAATTATGTTGCCTTGCGATTCCGTCCGGCCGCTCTGCCTTCCGGTAATCGCAGGAAAATCTATATTGTTCCGCCGGACCCCGCTTCCGCAACGGATCCGCGGCGCTTCATCGCGGGTTCGATGAGTTCCACGGAACCTTTGATGTCGGTGTGCTCCTCGATGGCGGAGACCAACAGGTTCATGGCTTCGGCGCACAGCTCCTCCGGCATGACCGGCATTTCGGTGATGGGGAAGCGCGTCGGCTCGCCTTCGAAATACGTGCCGCACGACAGGACCGAAACGTCCTGCGGAATCGACATGCCCGCGTCGTGCAACGCCATCAGCACCTGGCTGAGGACGCTTGCGTTCGCCTGGTTGATGATGGCGGATGGGCGGTCGGGCCGCGCGAAAATGGTGCGGACGAACCGCTTCGCATCGAAACTATCTTCCTCGTAATGCTCGGATTCGATGATTGTCATGCCACGCTCCTTCGCGTGCGCCAGCAGGCTTTCGCGGAAGAGGATGACGTAACCGGAACGGCGGTCGTAATCGGATTCGTTGTTGCGCAGGAACACGACGGTGCGGTGTCCCTTCTCGTACAGGAAGTCGACGGCCTTGCGGCCCATCAGCGCGAAATCGATGTCCACGCAGGCGCAGCCGGCGTGCGACGACGGATAGCCGATAGCCACGCACGGCTTGGAAAAAGTGCCGGATTGAGCGGCGCGCTCGTCATCCTGCTCCACGTCGAGCAGCACGATGCCATCCGCAAGATTGCTTTGCGTCACGCGGCGGATATCCTTCACTGCATCCGGACCGGTCAGCAACATCACGTCATACCCTGCATTCCTTGCGGCCCATGCGGTGCGCAGGAAGTAGGCGTTGTACCTGGCCTGGTTGATGTCGCCTCGAATCGGGGCGCTCAACGCGATGATCTGGTTGCGCATGCCGCGCATCTTGCGGGCGCTGGCGTCCGGAGTGTAGCCGAGCTTGTCTACGGCAGCCATGACTTTGTCGGTGGTTTTCGCAGAGATTGAACGCTTGCCGGATAGTACATAGGAGACGGTGCTGGCGGAAACTCCCGCTTCGCGGGCCACGTCTTTGATGCCTGCCATGCGTCTCGCCTCCCTCTTGTGCCGTTCTATCCGCTATTTATCGAATCGTTTCGTCGAAACGTTTCACTTAGCATAGCGCGACTATAAAATCATGTCAATCGTACGGCACGTCGCGTTCTCCCGTATGGGTTTATCGCCTATACGGGAGAACTACGCGTAGTTAGCGCTTCTTGCCGGACTTGCCGACCTTGCCAAACGTGAACGCGCGGACGATCGCCACAATGCCAAGTGCAACCAACGCGCATCCGCCAAACAGAATCAGCCAACCGGTGGAGGCCAGCGGGCTGAACAGCATGATGCAGCCGGCCACAATCGAAATCAGCGCGTAAATCACAGCCCATGCGGAACTTGGCATATGCCACGACTCAACCAGCGCCATCACGCCTTCCATCATCCAGCCGAGGCCCACCACCATAGTGACGAGCACTGCCAGCATGGCGCCGGACAGGGTCGCATTCTTCAGCATGACCACGCCACCGACTGTCAGCAACAGGCCGACCAGAATGTCAAGCACGCGCCAGCCTCCCGGCAGACCGAGCTCCACAATTGCGGTGACGATACGGATCACCCCGGAAATCACGAAATACGCGCCCAACGCAACCGCGGCGATCTTCAGCGTCACCCCCGGCCAGATGAGTAGCGCAATGCCGAGCACAATCGCCATCACGCCGAGCACGCCGTACACACCGCGAATGGCATTCTTCGCGCGTTGCGGCAGCCACGATTCCACCAACTTGAACGGGCTTACCGGCTCCCACTCGCCACTGTCGTTGCTATGGCTATTCGGGTCGTAACCATACGGATTACCGTACGGATATCCATACGGATTGCCGTACGGGTTGCCATATGGATTGCCGGAATAGCGAGGGGTCTGCTCGGCATCTGGTCCGCCGCTTTGTGGACCGTCCTGCTGTTGCGATTGCTGCGCTTGCTGGCTCGGTGCATAGGCGCCGTATCCCGGCTGCGGTGGTTGACTGGGGTCGTTGGGATTGCCGGGATTCATATTTGGATAGCTCATGATGCCCTCCTTCAGAAAAACATGCTTTGAGGCGTCGTTTGCTTCAAAGACGTGCTTTCATTTTAGGCACCCTGCCTGTTTTCAGCCATCAACAGAATCGGCCGGCCTGCCTATTGGCAAGTCGGCCGGAATTATGCCGCGAATCGGCGGTTATGCTTGAGGCTGAAGCTGGCTTAGCTTAGAACAGCTTGAGCTGAACGTTGAGGCTGAGCGGCTGGTCGGCGGGCAGCTGGTACTGCTCATGCACCGGCGACATCCACGAATCGTCGCCGCCGACGCCCATTTGCGCGGCCAGCAGACGCAGGAACATGTGACGCGGCTTCGGCAGCTCATCCTGATGCAGCGCCTCTTCCAGCATCGTGCTCGAATACGGCAGTAGGCTCATCGCGAACGGCTTTGCGCCGGCACCGCGCTTCACGCGCACACCGTGGCCGGAATCGTCCGTGATCTCCGCCCAACGCACATCCTCATGATTGCCGGTTTCCTGCGGCAGCAGGTACGGCGCGCAATCATCGCCAGCCGTCGTGCTCCATACACCCAGCTTCGCGTGCCTGCGGTCGGCGTACGTCTCTTCCGGACCGGCGCCGTAGAATCGCAGGTTCGCATATTCCACCGGCAGCGCCCATTCGATACCGAACGCCGGAATCGTTGGCAGATCGCCGTTCTTCTCGCCTGGATACTCGACGTCGAGCGAAACGAGGCCGGCCGTGTCGGCAACGTAACGGACCGTCACTTTCGTGCGCTGCGGAATCGCCAATTCGTACGTATACGTGGCTTCCACGGCATTTTCTCCACGATTTGCGATCGCGCAGTCGACGCAACGCGCATACTTTCCTGCGACCGCCCACGCGGCACGTTCGAAAGCGTGTCCAGCACCGCGATCGTTGTCCGTCAGCGGACGGAACGTGGTGATCGACGGGCGGCGCAGCACGAATTCGCGCTCGCCGAACGTATATGAAACCATACCCCCTTGTGTGCGGGAGAACAGTGCTTCACGACCCTGTCCGCGCACGCCGGCGTTCCAGCGGCCAAGGGTGACGGTGCCGTCGGCCGGAGCTCCGGCCGCGTCAACGGCATCTGCAGTGGTCTTCGCACCTGCCACCACGCACTGGCCGAACGCCAGCTCGTAGCCGGCCGGTGCCCAATCGCAAGCGTTGCCAAGCTGCTGCGATACCTCCAAAACCAGCTCTTCGGCGTTGCTGCGGTAGTCATCAACCGGCCAATCGACTTCGAATGAAGCGCTCTCGCCGGCGGCCACGTCGAAACGGCGCGTAGTCGACCATACCGGCTTGCCGTCGGCCAAAATCCGCAGCACGAAGCGATAATCGCCCGTAGACACGAACAGATTGTCGTTCGTAATACGCGCTTCATCGACCGAAACCGCAATTTTCACGTTCGCATACAGCTGCTTGACTTCCTGCGCTTTCGGCGAGGGGGTGCGGTCTGCGAACAGCAGGCCGTCGCCGGAGAATTCGTAATCGCTTGGACGATCGCCGAAATCGCCGCCGTAGCACATGCGTGTCGTGCCGTCGGGCAGCTTGGTCTCGATTGCCTGGTCGATGAAATCCCAAATGAAACCGCCCTGGTACATCGGGTAGCGTTCCAACGCCGTGTATTCGTCCATATTGCCGCACGAATTGCCCATTGCGTGCATGTATTCGCAGGAAATGTACGGCTTCTTTGGACCGTCCGTATGTGCCGGGCTGCCGTCGTTCAGATAGCGTTCGATTTCGTCAGCATGCGCGTACATACGGCTTTCGATGTCCGTCACATCCTCGAATTCGCGCATGTGCACGGAACCCTCGTAATGTACCGGACGATTCGGATCAATCGTGTGCGCGTGGCGATACATCGCACGAAAAACCTCGCCCGCGCTCGACTCGTTGCCAAGCGACCAGATCAGCACGCTCGGATGGTTGTAATCGCGGCGCATCATGCTGTTGATGCGGTCCACGCACGCGCCCTCCCATTCGGGGCGGCTGCCGGGGATGCCGTCTTCAGGACGCTCGACATTGTTTGCCACCCACGTGCCGTGCGTCTCCATATTCGTCTCGTCGATCAGATACAGACCGTACTCGTCGCACAGGTCGTACCAATACTCCTGGTTGGGGTAGTGGGAGGTGCGGATGGCGTTGATGTTGTGCCGCTTGCAGAAGACCACGTCGGAAAGCATGTCCTCGCGGGTGATCGCACGCCCGCGCTTCGCGTCGAATTCGTGGCGGTCCGCGCCCTTGAACACGATACGCTTGCCATTGAGCGTCATAATGCCGTTTTCGATGCGGAATGTGCGGAAGCCGATCTTCTGCGTCACGGTTTCGATGATGGCGCCGTCATGTCCGACGACGCGTACGGTCAGCGTGTACAGCGTCGGCGATTCCGCGCTCCACGGCGCGATGTTCGTCATTTTGCCGGAATTAAGGGCGATTTCGCCGTTGCAGGCCTGCGTTGATTCCCATACGACATTTCCGTCGCCGTCGCGCAGCGTGCTTTCGATAGTCATCGCGTCGGCGGGGTTGCGCAAGGTGAGTGCCGCGTTGAGTTCGGCGGTGTCGGCCGTACCGGCGGTGTCGGCTGCGGTGTAGTCGGCTTCAAGCTGCACGGTTTCGACGTGCGTATGCGGCTGGGCGGCGAGCTCGACGGTGCGGAACAGGCCGTGCAGTCGCCAGAAATCCTGGTCTTCCAGCCAAGAGGCGCTCGAATATTCGTAGCAGGCGACGGTGAGCGTATGCTCGGCTTCGGGGGAATCGGCGGCGTTGCCATTGCCGTTTCGCAGCGCTTCCGTCACATCGAATTCGCTCGGCGTGAATCCGTCCTCGCCGTAACCCACGAACGTGCCGTCAAGCCATACGTAGATCGCGGTGGCGGCACCGTGGAAGGTGAGGCTGACCGTGCCGTCGTTTTCCAGCGTGCGCGCAAGCTGCGCGTCGAGCGCGAATCGACGGCGGTAGATCGCCACATGGTTGTTTTCCGGAATATTTGGCGCCTGCGGATCCTCGTGACCGTCCCACGGATATTGGATGTTGACGTACTTGTTCTTGAGATAGCCGGCCATCTGCAAGTGGCCCGGCACCTCGATCGCGCCGAAATCGCCATCCTCGAAATCGACGGCCGCGAACGGAGCGCTTTCCACGTCCACGTTGCGCGCTTGTTCGATACGAACCTTCCATTCGCCGTCGAGGCTCTGCTTCGGCTCGCTCGTCTCGCCGATGACATATCGGTGGCTGGAATGTGCCGGCTTGCGGTTCGCTGCGAACACCGTCGGATCGGTGAGCCAGCTTGCACTTGCCGTGGTTGCATGTACGATTGCGAGTTCGGCTGTATCTGCCATCTTGCATCCCCCTGTATTACTTGGTGTCACTGCATCGTTGCGGTTGCGCCGTGCGATGTTGCACGACCGTTTAGTAATGAATTTTTACTAACTACCGATAATATATCACACTTCATGGTATCGTGCATCCGTCGCGTGCCATGCATCGTTCCGCCACATGTCCATTTTTCACACGCCGAGGATGTGCGATAATAGCAGGATGCGCCGATGGCGTCCGCCCGGTGCCCACAACCGCGCAGCGTTGCCTCGCCTTTGCAAAATGCTTGCGATTCCGCGGATTTTCGATTTCCGCGATTCGAGGCATACGTAAGACGGGGGAGAGCTGACTACTCCGCGGCGCTCCCAAGGAGATCACCATGGATGATCGCAAGAAAGATCAGTCCATCCAGTCCCATGCCAATTTTGACGGCGATTCCGCTACGGGCGATCGCACGCAGATTCGGCAGGATCAGCAAAACCAGCAGCCGCCACAAATCGACCCGTCGCTTGCCGACGCGCAAGCCGTGGCCGCATCGCTCGGCGTCGATCCGAACACCGGTCTGAGCCAAGCCGAAGCTGAACGCCGACTCGCGCAATACGGGCCGAACGAGCTCGCATCCGCACCACCCGTGCCAAAATGGAAGAAGTTCCTGGCGCAGTTCAAAGACCCCCTCGTCTACCTGCTGCTCGCTGCCACCGGCATCTCGCTCATCGCATGGTTCATCGAAAAAGCCAACGCTGCGCCAGGCGCGGAAGGCGGCGAAATACTGCCGTTCGACGCCATCGTCATTGTGCTTATCCTTATCGTCAACGCGGTACTCGGCTACATTCAGGAATCGAAAGCGGAAGAAGCCGTCGAAGCGCTCTCCCAAATGACCGCGCCGCAAACCAACGTGCTGCGCGACGGCAAAATCGCACGCATCAACACCGTCGACGTGGTGCCGGGAGACATGGTCGTGCTCGGTGAAGGCGACTCCATTCCCGCCGACGGACGTCTGCTCGCCGCCGCCAGCCTGCGCGTGGCGGAAGCGAGCCTGACCGGTGAAAGCGTACCGGTCGGCAAAAACGTCGACACACTTGCCGAAGCCAAGGCCTTGGGTGATCGCGCCAATATGGTGTTCAACGGCACGTCCGTGACGCAAGGCACCGGCCGCGCAATCGTGACGAGCACCGGCATGCGCACGCAGGTCGGTAAAATCGCGGACCTTCTGCAGGCCACAGATGATGACGACAGTCCGCTGCAGAAGGAAATGAACTACGTTTCCAAGATTCTCGGCATCGCGGTGTGCATTATCGCGGCGGTCGTGCTGGTGGCGCTTGCGCTGACCGAAGGCTTCAACGACATCCACGACGTAATCGATTCGCTGCTGCTATCCGTTTCGCTGGCCGTCGCGGCCGTGCCGGAAGGGCTCGCCGCGATTCTGACAGTCGTGCTCGCGCTCGGCGTGCGCCGCATGGCCGAACATCATGCGATCGTCAAGAAACTGCATTCCGTGGAAACGCTCGGTTCCGCGTCGGTGATCTGCTCCGACAAGACCGGCACGCTCACCCGCAACGAGATGACGGTGGAACGCGTGGTCACGCCGAGCGGTGAGGTGCAGCTGACTGGGACCGGCTATGCGCCGGAAGGCAGAATGATTGCGATTCCCGACGCTGCTCTGTCTGGTTCCGCCGCTTCCGCCGCACAGGTCGAAGCCGTCGCCACGCTCGCCGTGGGCTCGCTGGCCAACGACGGCGAATTGCGCGAAAACACAGGTGCCGGCGATGGTTCCGCTGCTTCCGACATAACGTGGGAAGCCGTCGGCGACCCGACCGAAGTGTCGCTTATCGTCGCCGCACGCAAGGTGAAGGCCGATCGCAAATACGCCAACTACACGCGCGTCGGCGAGATTCCATTCACCTCCGACCGCAAACGCATGGCCGTCGTCGCGCAGGACAACGCCGATGCCGGGCGTCTCACCGTCTTCGCCAAGGGTGCCCCCGACGTACTGCTCGGCTACTGCAGCCGCATCGCGGTCAACGGTGCCGTACGACCGATGACGCAAGGCGATCGCCAGCAGATCCTCGCCGCCGTGGAACGCCTGTCCGCCGAAGCGTATCGTACGCTGGGCCAGGCGTACCGGCCACTCGGCACCGCGTCGCTCGCCGCAGTGCCAGGCGTGCGCATCAACGCCGCCGGTCACGTGGCGGACATCGCCGACCAAAGCGATGTGCTGGAAAGCGACTTGATCTGGGTCGGCATGGTCGGCATCATCGATCCGCCGCGTACCGAAGTGCGCGATTCCGTCGCCGAAGCGCATCGCGCCGGTATCCGCACCGTCATGATTACCGGTGACCATCCGCTTACCGCGGCACGCATCGCCAGCGATCTGGGCATTATTGAAACGGACGGAGACGGCAGCTCGGTCGGCAGCGCCGACCTTAGTAGCAAAGTGCTCACCGGCGTTCAACTCGACGAGCTGCCGGACGAGCAAGCGTTCGACAAGGCCACCCGCGAAATCTCCGTGTACGCGCGCGTTGCGCCGGAACACAAGCTGAAAATCGTCGAATCGCTGCAACGGCAAGGCAATATCGTGGCCATGACCGGCGACGGCGTGAACGACGCGCCCGCCGTCAAAACCGCGGATATCGGCGTCGCGATGGGCATCACCGGTACCGAAGTTACCAAGCAGAGCGCCAAGATGATCCTCGCCGACGACAACTTCAGCACCATCGTCGAAGCGGTGCGCGAAGGCCGTGGCATTTTCGACAACATCCGTAAATTCCTGCGCTATCTGCTGAGCTCCAACGTCGGCGAGGTGTTCACCGTCTTCGGCGGTGTGATGCTCGCCGGATTCCTCGGCATCACCCAGCCTGGCAGCCAAGGTGTCACCGTGCCGCTGCTCGCCACGCAGCTGCTGTGGATCAACCTGCTTACCGACGCAGCTCCGGCGCTCGCCATGGGTGTCGACCCGTCCACCGACGACGTGATGGCACGCAAACCGCGCAAACTCACCGATCGCGTGATCGACGGACAGATGTGGGGCGACATCATTTTCATCGGTTTGATTATGGCTGCCGTCACGCTGATTGGCATGGACATGCACCTCGCCGGAGGTCTGTTCACGGACCGTTCCGTGGATGCTGTCGGACATGATGCGCAAATGACTGAGGCGCGCACGATGGGCTTCACCATCCTTGTGTTTGCGCAGATGCTCAACGCGCTGTGCTCTCGCTCGCATGACCAGTCGGTGTTCGTGGGGCTGTTCGCCAACAAGTGGCTGTGGGGTGCGATCGCACTGTCCACGCTGCTGCAGCTTGCGGTGGTCTACGTGCCGTTCCTCAACACCGCGTTCGGTACCGTGCCGCTGTCCGCGGGTGCGTGGGTCGAATGCCTCGGCCTGGCGATGATTGTGCTCGTCGCCTCCGAGCTGCGCAAGTGCGTGCTGCGTGCGATGCATCGGCGGTGATGCTGGCTTATAGCGTCGACGGGCTAGACTGGACGACAGTTGGTGGGCGCGCGTTGGCTGCGCGCCCGCTCATATGACGATTGTTCCGGTGATGTTTGGAGGAATTTCGATGCTGCTGTCCGATCGCGACATTCTCGCCGCACAGGCTGACGGCCATATTTCGCTCGATCCGTGGACCCCGGAAATGGTGCAGCCGGCGTCGATCGACGTCCGTCTGGACCGCTTCTTCCGTCTGTTCAACAACCATGCGTATACGTATGTGGATCCGGCGGAGAACCAGGGCGAGCTGACCGAGCAGTTCGAAGTCCGGTCTGATGAGCCGTGGATCTTGCATCCGGGCGAGTTCGCGCTCGGCTCCACGTGGGAGTATGTGAAGCTTGATTCGACGGTTGCGGCACGACTCGAAGGCAAGAGTTCGCTTGGACGACTCGGCATCCTCACTCACTCCACCGCGGGATTCATCGACCCGGGTTTCGAAGGGCACATCACGCTGGAGCTGTCCAATGTGTCGACGCTGCCGGTGAAGCTGTGGCCGGGCATGAAAATCGGACAGATGTGCTTCTTCCAGCTGAGCTCGCCCGCCGAGCATCCGTACGGCTCCGCCGGCACCGGCTCGCACTACCAGGGCCAGCGTGGCCCGACCCC
>OGPS01001755.1_pt1 | contig 15044 bp, 8 predicted proteins | sample 1552931 | NCBI WGS metagenome assembly OGPS01 (sample SAMEA2580252, study PRJEB22360) | human gut metagenome | biome: human gut; feature: human-associated habitat; material: faeces | place: Denmark | collected 2008/2010 | reverse complement strand
AGAACGGCGGACCCGGCTCCCCGCCCCGCTCAGCCGCCAGCCGCTGGTGCTCGTCCACGCATCGGCGGGCCCAGCGGAAGGTGCGCTCCACCGAGTCCTCCTGGTAGGAGCGGGTGTTCATCAGCGTGGTGAGTTCGTCGAACGCGAACATGATGTCTGCGCCGATTTTGTGCTGGATGCCCATCGAAATCTCAGCGGAGAAACGATGTGCGTCACCATTCAAAGGCGACTTGAACGTCACGCCGTCCTCATCCACCCAGGCCATGCGCTCCTTGCCCTTGGCGATGATGTCGTCCGACTTCATGCCGGTCACGTCCATCGCCAGCGTCTTCTTGAAGCCGACGCCCAGCGACATCACTTGGAAACCGCCGGAATCGGTGAACGTGGGCCCATCCCAGTTCATGAAACGCGCCAAGCCGCCGGCCGCGTCCAGCACGTCCTCGCCCGGGCGCTCGAACAGGTGGAAGGCGTTGGCCAGCAGGCACTGTGCGCCTAGATCCTTCATCTGCTCGGGCAACACGGCCTTCATCGCGGCTTGCGTGCCCACCGGCACGAAGGCAGGCGTGCGAATATCGCCGTGGGGCGTGTGAATGATGCCGGTGCGGCCGTATCGGGCACCGTCTCGCCCAAGCCCGCTGGCCGTGGATGGCAGGCGGGTGATCGTTTCGAAATGGAAGGCGCTGCGGTCGCCGGGCTGTCCGGGCTGTGCGCCCAACGGATGTTCAAGAAGGCTGATCGTCATATGTTCACTTTAGGCAGAAGGGCCAGAAAAGGGCCGGAAATTGTGAAGAACTCGGTTTCGAGGGGCGGATTTCGCCGCTCCCGAACGTCTACTTCCGCTTCAAGGGGCTCCCGGTCAAGTAGGCCGGCTGCAAAAATGGCGGAATGGCGTTAAATGAGGGCCCTTGATACTCGGAATTGACCGCGCGAACAGCCCCTTGAAGTGCAAGTAGATGTTCCCGAAACAGGAAATCAGCCCCTCGAAGCCGAGATGCCCATAAGACTCTGCGATGATTACGCATAGACTTTCAATCAACGTTCAGAAAACCTCCAGATTGACTGCCTTTACTACTGAGGTAGCACACGAGAAGTGGCAATGGGCAAGTGCCCGAATAGCCGCCGAACAGACGTGATAGGAATTTAGGAAAAGGAGCAGCAATGGCTGACGAATTTAACCCGCAGGGCGTCGACCAGACCCCGCGGAATAACGAAAACCCCAATAGTACTGCCGATACCGGCAACGCCGAGCCGAAGAACCCGTTTGTGGGTGGCGACTCGGTTGATGCCGGCAACGCCAGCGATTCCAGCGAGCAGCAAGCCCCGGTTTCCTCGGCCGCCCTCGCTGCCGATCAGCAGCCTACGCAAGCCGCTACCGAGCCCATCCCGGACTACGCCTCCGCCAAGGGCGAGAGCACGGTGGTCTCCTCCTCGCCGGCTTCCCCGGCAGCGCCGGCCGCAGACCAGACCTCGGCCACAACTCCGCTGTACCGCCCGGCCCCGGAATACGGCGCTTATGGTCCGACCCCGACTCAGGCACAGGGCCAGCAGGGCGGCCAGGCCGGCAGCAATGCCCAGCCCACGCAGCAATTCCCGTTCGGTCAGCCTGCACAGCAAACCCCACAGGGCCAGCAGGACAACCGCAATCCCTACTACACCAATAACCCGCAGCCGCAGGGCAACGGCAATCCGTTCAATCCGCCCACGCAGCCGCAGCAGAACAACGGCAACCCGTTTGCCAGCCAGTCCGGTCAGAATGGCTGGAATGGCCAGCAGCCCCAGCAGGGCGGTCTGTTCGGTTTCGGCACTCCCGGTACCGGTACGCCGAACGGTCAAGGCCCGGCCCAGCCGGGACAGCCCGGTCAGCCCGGCCCCGCCAAGCAGGGCATGTCCAAGACGGCGAGCAACATCCTCATCGCCGTGGTCGCCGCCGTTCTGGCTGCGGCCCTCTGCCTGGGCCTCGGCTACGGTGCCCTCACCAGCGGCCTGATCACCTTGCCGACCAGCAACTCGCTCACCAACGTCAGCTCGAATAAGTCCGGCTCCGGGTCCGCCACCGCCAAGAGCGGCGAAGCCTCCGACTGGCAGACTGTCGCCAGTGATGTCTCCGGCTCCGTGGTCTCCATCCAGACCGCGTTGAGCAACGGCACCGCCAAGGGCTCCGGCGCCATCATCGACACCGAAGGCCACATCATCACCAACAACCACGTGATCTCCGGTGCCCAGCAGATTCAGGTGACGCTTGCCAACGGCAACATGTATTCCGCCACGCTCGTCGGCACCGACACCACCACCGATCTTGCGGTCATCAAGCTCGACAACCCGCCGAGCGACCTCAAGGCCGTGAAATTCGCCGATTCCGACAAGCTCGCCGTCGGCGAGAACGTGATGGCCATCGGCAACCCGCTCGGCTACGACGACACCGCCACCACCGGTATCGTCTCCGCCCTGAACCGCCCGGTGACCGTGACCGACGACAACAACAACGAGATCGTCACCAACGCCGTCCAGATCGACGCGGCCATCAACCCCGGCAACTCCGGCGGCCCGACCTTCAACGCGGCCGGCCAGGTGATCGGCATCAACTCGTCCATCGCCTCCACCGCCACCTCATCCGACTCCGCGGGTTCGATCGGCATCGGCTTCGCGATCCCGTCCAACCTCGTCAAGCGTGTGGCCGACGAAATCATCAAGGACGGCAAGGTCAAGCACGTTGCCCTCGGCGTGGTCATCAAGTCCGACACGGTTGAAGCCGGCGGCGTGACCCGCGGCGGCGCGACCATCACCAAGTCCAGCGCCACCGGCAGCGCGGTCGTCTCCGGCGGCCCGGCCGACAAGGCCGGCCTCAAGGAGGGCGACACCATCGTGGCCTTCAACGGCAACGCGGTGAACAACAACTACTCGCTGCTTGGTTATGTTCGTGCCGCGGCTTTGGGAGACAAGGTGACGCTGACCATCGTGCGCGACGGCAAGACCATGGATGTGGACGTGACGCTCGATCAGGAGGAGTCGTCGGTGAACGGTTCGTCCAGCTCCGATTCCAACGGCAACAGCCAGAATAAGCAGAACAACCAGAACGGCAATGGCCGGAACGGTTACGGCAATGGCAATGGCAACAGCGATGGCGGCACCGGTGACGGCGGCGGCTTCTCCGACCCATTCGGCCTGTGGTAAAGCCGACTCGACAACGTCACACGGTGTTGAGCGGTAACCGCTGAACACCGTGTCAGACAAGCAAAGGCCCGTGGCAGTGAGCAAACTCCTGCCACGGGCCTTTCGTATGCGCTATTGTGCCCTGCGCCCATGCCGCCAACGTAGTTTCGATATCCGGCATGTCGCGTGACGCTCGCTGATAGGGTAGGCCAAGCACTGGGTTCGGGCGGTGCTCCGAACACAGCGCATAATTCAATACAAAACTGAACATTTCTTTACGCCGTGTATCGGAAGGTCGCGCGGGAGCCGAGCAAAGCGAAGCCCCAGGCAAAGCCGCCGGTGGGTTAACAAGGCGTGACCGCAGCGCCGATTGCGCGGGCCACGCTTGCCGTGCCGCAATCGACTCCGTATACGAGCGTAAGGAGCAATGATGGGCGCACTCATCAGATTCTTCATCAAAATTCTCGACATCTGCAAGCTTGTGCCGATGCTTCCGGTCGTCGTCATCGCCGCAATTCCGTTGGCTTTACTAGGCGATTGGCGTCCGTGGGGCAATGCGATGGCGATTCCGGTACTCGGCAATCCGGGCTTCGGCCAGTGGCTGGTTATCGCACTGGTGCTGATTATCGTGATTGACACTGTGCGCGGCATGATTGACGATTTGCGTCATGGGCAGGTTGGAGTCGATGTGCTGGCCGTGGTCGCGATCCTCTCCACCGTGGCCGTCGCCGAATACTGGGCAAGTTGGGCGGTGACGCTGATGATCACGTCCGGCGAGGCCATTGAGGAATACGCCCAAGCCAAGGCCGAGCGCAGCCTGACCGCGCTGATGGAGGCCGCGCCGCAAACCGCACACGTCGTCAACCTGCCTGGTGTGGGGTGTGGTTGTGCTGCCGATAAGGCCGAGTCGTCCGATGGCTTCCGGCGTGTGGGCTTGGCAACGGCTGCCGCCGCCGCGCACCGCTTCGACACGGTGCCGGTCGAGCAGGTGCAGCTGGGCGACGTACTCATGGTGTTGCCGGGCGAAACTGTGCCGGTTGACGGCGAGCTGCTGTCCGGCACGGCCACGCTTGACCTGAGCAATATCAACGGTGAGCCGGTGCCGCGTGAAGTGTTCGCCGGCGCCCGCGTGATGTCCGGCGCGGTGAACGGCTCGACTGCATTGACCATGCGTGCCACCCAGGTGGCCGCCGATTCGCAGTACCAGCGCATCCTCGAGCTCGTGGCCTCCGCGCAGGAGTCGCGCCCGGCCGTGGTAAAAACCGCCGACCGCTTGGCTGTGCCCTTCACCGTGCTCTCGCTGGTGATTGCCGGCATCGCATGGGCGGTGTCCGGGGTGCCGACGCGATTCGCCCAGGTGCTGGTGCTGGCCACGCCCTGCCCGCTGCTCATCGCCGCACCGGTGGCGTACATCGCCGGAACCGGACGCCTCGCCGCAGTCGGCGTGCTTATCAAAGCACAGGACGTGCTGGAAAACCTTGGCCGCGTCACGCAGGTGTTCTTCGACAAAACCGGTACGCTCACCGTCAAGCAGCCGCAGGTGGTGCGCGTCGAGATGTTGCCCGGCGCTGCAACCCGTCTCAACGAAGACCATGTGCTGATGATGGCCGGCGCGGTGGAAAGCTACTCGGTGCACATCCTGTCCAAAGGTATCGCCAAGGCCGGCGCGGAGGCGCTGGCCCGACTGCGCCAGCGGTTCGAGGATGGCCAGCGCCTGTGCCCAGAGCCGGAGGCCAGCTGGCCTGGCCATGGCCGGGAGTATCCGGTCGTCAAGAACATCAATGAAGACGCCGGCAAGGGCGTTTCCGGCGAGGTGAACGGACACGCGGTGCGCGTTGGCCGGCTGTCTTTCGCGGCTGCTGGGGAGGATGGATTCCTGGCGGTCGGCGAGGCTGCCCCCCTCAGCCCGCGAAGCGGCCAGCTCCCCCTAAGAGGGGGAGCTCAGCAAAAAGATGACCTGCGCACTCGCTTTGGCCTGCTACAGCCGGATGAGATGGCGTCCTACGTGTCTGTTGATGGTCAGTTGATCGCGCGCATTGTGCTGCGCGACGTACCGCGTGCCAACGCCAAGGCAGCGCTCGCCAAACTGCATGAGTTGGGCGTCACCGAGCTCGCCATGCTTACCGGTGACAAGCGGGCTTCCGCCAATATCATTGCCAGCGAAGTCGGCATTGACGAGGTTCACGCCGAACTGTTCCCGGAGGATAAGGTAGCCGCAGTCAGGGCCGCTACAGGAGCCGGCAAAACCGTCACGATGATGGTTGGTGACGGTGTGAATGATGCCCCGGTGCTCGCTGTTGCCGATATCGGCGTGGCCATGACCGATGGCACATCCACCGCCGCTTCCGAAAGCGCTCAGGTGGTCATTATGAATGACAATATCGCCGCCGTGCCGCGTGCCATCGCCATCGCACGCCGCACCAAGCGCGTGATGCTTCAAGCCGTAATCGCGGGCCTTGTGCTTGCCACCATCGGCATGATTGCCGCCGCGTTCAACCTTATCCCGGTCGTCGTCGGTGCCTTCCTCCAGGAGGCCATCGACGTGGTGAGCATCCTCTGGGCCCTCACTGCCCTAATTGATCGGGACTGATTAAGATAAACCGGAATTGATTGGAGCCGCATCCGGATTATGTGCAATATAACAATTTGATATCAATATTCTGTGTGTGCTTACCGGATGCGGGTGCCGTAGGTGGCAGTCTATTAGACTAAAGGCTGTTTGCAGCATCATTTAGGGGCATTGAGGCCTTTGCCAGAGGAGTCGATATGTCAGAGGGTGAGGAAGAGTTCAATGTGGGCGCAGTCCGTTTGGAGGAAGTGGCATCGGCGGCTAATGTATCGCTGTCCACTGCGTCCAAGGCCTTGCGTGGAAAGCCTCACGTCAGCGAGAAAACCCGTATTCGAGTGATTGATGCTGCGCGGAGGTTGGGTTATAGCGCCGCAGAAGCTATGGCATCGATGGCAAGGTTAAGCGTCAGGGATTCTCACGGCATGCAGGATTTTCGCGTTGGCATCATTGGCGTTGATATGAAAGGCGTCTTTTCTCCGACCATTCTTATTGGAGCGGAGAATGCGTTTCAAGCGCGCTCAGCCGCAGCGCTGCTGTTCAATGCGTCAGGCAATGAGGCATTGTTCCACAGTGGTATTGAACGAATGTTGGTGCAAGGAGTGTCGGGACTGTTGATTATCAGCAGGTGTACGGATCCGGTGCCATACTACGTGGATTCTCCGGTACCTGTGGTCTACGCCTATGGCCCGTCCCGTGATCCCGATGATTGTTCCGTGGCACAAGACAATGTGGAATCAGGGTGTTTGGCCGTTCGCCACCTTCTTTCCTGCGGGCGCACTCGTATTGCGATTATTGCTGGCGACTCCGAGTACTCGGTTACACATGAACGGATGCGGGGTGCGCTCAAGGCCTTGCATGATGCTGGATTACAGTTGGCTGGCGAAGCGCGGTTCGGTCCATGGGAAGCGGAATGGGGGCGCGCCGCTGCCCGTCTGCTGCTCAATGACGGTGCTGCATTCGACGCAGTGATATGCCAAAACGATGTGCTGGCTCGTGGCTGCATCGAGGAATTGGAACGTAACGGATGTCGCGTGCCGCAAGACGTAGCGGTTATCGGGCACGACAACAGTCCGGATTATGTGTCGTACGCGCATCCGTTGCTTACTTCTATTGATGACAACAACGAAATGCTGGGGCGTCAAGCTGCCCTATGCCTACTGGATGCGATTGCGGGGCATCCTCACCATGGTGTGGAGCGTGTGCCGGTGAAGCTAATCCAACGCGAGTCAACGTTGCCGTTGGATTGATAACGTCACCGGATAGGCGGCAGCAGCCGGTTCACATCTTGCGTGGCATCATCCAGACCTTTGCGAATATCATTGATGCCGGAATCCTGTACAAGGCCGTGAACGTCGATGTTGCTTTGTTCGCTCAACGCTTGGCCGCGTACGCGCATGCTATGGATAAATCGTCCGACCTTGCGTGCGTAGTCGGGCAGCTTGTCGGGGCCTACCAGCACTAAAGCGATGACAAGAATCACCATGAGTTCCGTGCCCGAAATGCCGAACAACATATTATTCTCCTTCTGCAGTTATTGTTGCAGGGGCTTCCTGTTTGCCGGTGCGCTTGGCTTTGCGCGCCGCGCGAAATGGTAACGCGGCGCGCATTTTATGTAAAAGTTTGAGAAGTTTGGGTTCTTCGCCCGCCGCGCGCATGACTTTCCATAGCTGGATGTGCTCGTATACTGCGCATACGGCTATGGCTGCGAAATAGATTGCGATGATGGGCAAAGCGAGTGCGCATAATGTTCCTGGGTCGCCGGTTGGCGTGGCCACGGCCGCGAAGATAAACGCTATGACCGTTGCGAGACGCCACTGCTTCAACCATGTTCGTGTTTCGACCGCATTCATCATCGTCAATGCCGCCATAACTACGGGTAGCAGGAATGAGAGGCCGAAAGCGACTGTCATGCGCAGAATGAAATCAAAATAGACGTCGGCGCTGAGCAATGTGGCGGTGTTTGCGGGGGCAAAGCCGGTAAGGATCGCCACCGCTTGGGGCAGCAGATACCATGCCAGTCCGGCTCCGGTGAGGAACAGCGGCACTGAGGCTCCGATGAATGTAACCGCGGTCCAGCGCTCTTTGCGCTTCAACCCTGGATTAATGAATGCCCACACTTGGTATGACCACCACGGGCAGGAGGCCGTCAGACCAAGGAAGAACGCAATCTCCAGCTTTACGTTGAATGCGGAGACCACGCCATTGAATGTGATGCTCATCAGTCCCTGTTGCTGCCCGGCCGCCGTCAGGAACGGTTGTTGCAGGATACGAAACACCTGATCGCTGAACATCCATCCCACTATCGACATGATGATGATGCCGGCAATGGCCCGAACAAAGCGTTTGCGAAATTCGACAAGATGATCGGCCAGAGGCATCACCGCATCGGGGTTGCGGGGCTTGCGCGTTTTGGACTTGCGCCCTACACCCCGCTTCCACCGGCGTGTAGGGTGTTGCGCACCCGCGCTGGCCTGCTGCGTGGCCTCGTGTGAGTGATCGATGAGATCGTCGAGGTCAAGATGTGTATCCCGATCGCCGGGATGCATCGCCGGTGCAAGGGGTGCCGGAAGCGCGGGGTTTCCGGGAACCGTGCTCATCGCTGTTCGGCTCCGGTTGCTGTAGTCGGGGCGGCGGGGGCGTTCATCGTGACGGCTTGGGGTACGGGGGGAGCGGGAGCCGGTGCTGCCGCCGGAGCTGGGGCAGGGGCGTCGCTGACTGTATTGACGGTTTGTTGTGTTGCCGGGTCATCGGTCTTGGTCTCGGCACGGAAAATCTTCATCGATTGGCCAATGCTTTTGGCTAGCTCAGGGAGCTTCTTCGCGCCAAACAGCAGCACGATGATAAGTAGAATGATAATGAGCTCGGTGGGGCGAAGATTAGGCATGATAGTATGTCCTTCCAATTTCTGTGTTGTGACAGGGGAAGGGTATACCTCATTAACGCACCAATTTATCAGTATAGCGAGGAATGGTGTGTTGTTCAAGTTGAAGTGCGGTGTTGCGTTTGAGCTGCTTGTGAGAGTTGCTCGGGAACATGTTAATTTGAATGCATTTACTGTGTTATTGGTGAGCATATGTGTTTGGGTTCGTTGGTTTTCGCAAGAGGAAAACAAAAGGAAAATTACGAAAATAGCATGGCTGGAAATGCTGATAAAGACTGATTTTCATTGGTATTGTGCGCTACGAAAACCAGAGAAAAAATGAGTGAGTCGCTTTCTTTGACGCATGGTGAGAATCATCTGTTTGAGTTATTGTGAACGCGCACAACGAAGACAAGCGGCATGGAGGGCGCGCAAAAACTCGAATAATCGCATATGGTAACTGTTTGCTTTACCGTCATCTCTCCCATACATACATGACGACGGGGACGCACCACAATGATGTGATGGTAAAACGGGCAGTACCAGACGATTCCGAGTATGTGTGTGCCATCCACTGACGCATCTTACCTGCGTCGTCGGGCCATTGAATGGATTAAGTGCATTGAATGGTTGCGAATGCGGCAGAGTGTCTTCGTCCGTCATGCCTCGCAATGAACGCGCGGCAGTCCAACGAAGGAGCAAGATGAGTTCAACGGAAGCAACAAACGGCATCTCTCGCCGTGCTGTGCTCGCAGGCGCGGCCGCCATCGGCGGCACCATCGCCGTGGCGAGTGCATTGGGTACAGGAGTGACAACGGTGCAGGCAGCGCCATCCGTCGCTGGCACGGCAGGTGCAACGGGCGCGAACGGCGCGGGCGGCGTGGCCGTTCCCGCAGCGCAGCGCACCACGAAAAGCGCGAAGACCATTACCGACGCGCCCGCTCTGCCGGGCTGGAAGGTAGCTCCGTTCCCTCTGCGGAACGTCGCCATCACCTCGAACAGCGTGTTCGATCGTGCCAAGGAAGGGATGCTCGACTATGCACGCAACTATCCGGTAGACCGCTGGCTGGTTTGCTTCCGTGCGCAGGCGAACCTGCTGCCTAAGGACAACACGACGCAGCCTTCCGGTGGCTGGGAGAACTTCCCCAGCGGCTCGCTAGACAAGGCTGTTGAACAGCAATGGGGCGATGCCGAATACACGCGTGGCCAGAACAAGAACGGTGCTGATGGTCTGTTGCGCGGCCACTTTGCCGGACATGCATTGCACATGCTCTCCCAAGCGTATGCCGAAACGGGGGAGGAAGCGATTCTCAACAAGATCAACGAGTTCGTCTCCGGCCTGAAGGAATGCCGAGATTCCCTGCGCGAGATGAAGTATAACGGCAAAGCCCGCTACAGCCACCCCGGCTTCCTTGCCGCCTATGGCGAGTGGCAGTTCAAGGCATTGGAGGAATATGCTCCCTATGGCGAGATTTGGGCACCGTGGTACACGGAGCACAAGATTCTTGCCGGTCTGATTGCCGCTTACGAGTTTGCCGGTAATGCCGACGCGCTCGACCTGGCTGAAGGCATCGGACATTGGACCTATGCGCGTCTGAGCAAATGCACCAAAACCCAGCTGCAGAAGATGTGGGACATCTACATCGGTGGTGAATACGGCGGCATGAATGATTCGCTGGTGGATTTGTACAACGTCTCCAAGGACAAGGACCGTAGCGAATTTCTTAAGGCCTCCGCATTTTTCGACACTGACAAGCTCATTGACAACTGTGGTGCTGGTGTCGATATCCTCAACAACTTGCACGCCAACCAGCACATTCCACAGTTCGTCGGTTACGCCAAAGACGCGGCCATGGGCGACGCGGATATCGATGCTGATGCTCGTGCGCGTTATCTCAAGGCCGTTGAGGGGTACTGGGGCATGATTGTGCCCGGCCGTATGTATGCTCACGGTGGTACTGGCGAAGGCGAGATGTGGGGGCCGGCACATACTGTGGCCGGCGATATCGGCAAGCGCAACGCGGAATCCTGCGCGGCATACAACATGCTCAAGGTGGCTCGCTATCTGTTCTTTATCGAACAAAAACCTGCCTACATGGACTATTATGAGCGCACGATTCTCAACCATATTCTCGGAGGTAAGTCCCGTGACCTCGATTCCGGCACGGCCCTCACGCCGGGCAACTGCTACATGTACCCAGTGAATCCGGCTACGCAGAAGGAATATGGTGATGGCAACATCGGCACTTGCTGTGGCGGCACCGCTTTGGAAAGCCACTCGAAGTACCAGGATTCCATCTACTTCCACTCGACGGACAACAAGGAACTGTACGTCAATCTGTTCACAGCTTCCACACTCGACTGGACCGACACCGGCCTGAAGCTCGCACAGGAAACCAACTATCCGGAGGAGGAGACCTCGACGATTTCCATTACGGCCGCGCCGAAGAGCGCCGTCACCTTCCGCATCCGCATCCCCGCGTGGAGCAAAGGTGCGAAGATCGAGGTGAACGGCAAGGCTATAGATGGCGTCACCGCTGGCGAATACGCCACCGTGGCCGGCAGCTGGAAGGTCGGGGACAAGATCGTCGTCACCATCCCGCTGCAGCTGCGCACCGAGTCGACTGATGACCGCAAGGACATCCAGACGCTGTTCTACGGTCCCACGGTGCTCAACGCGCTCAACCCATCCACCAAGTTCATCCAACGCGGCTTCTACGAGCGCAACGGCTTGGATGGCACCATCAAACTGGGCGTGCAGAAGAAGGAAGGCACGAAGAACTACTTCATCATTGACGGCGACGAGTTCGAGCCCGCCTACAACGGCGACAACACCCCGTACCACATGTACTTCCAGCGCAAGGACGAGTATGTGGGCTTCGCAGGCAAGCTCACCGATGTGCTGAACCCGAAGCGCCCGGCTGCACAGGACCGTAGCGAGAGCACGCTGATGGATGACATCTGGGCGGGCGCGCCGTTCAAGGACCGTGCCGCCTTCATCAAGAAGGTGCAGGAGGTCACGAAGACCTATCAAGACGAGGGGCTGCTTTCCAGTCGTGATCGTCAGGTGGTTCTGCTTGCCTCCGCTCGCGCCAAGATGAGCTGACGTTTTCCTGCGACCAAACCGTCTCCCGTAGTGCACGACACGGCGGGAGATGAGTGATACAAACCATAACGCCTAACAGAAAGAATATTATGACCATCGAAAGCACTACTTCGGCCGTGAAGGGCGGTGTGGCGAAACGATTCGCCGCACTGTTCGTAGCTGCGGCCACGCTGCTGGCTGGCGGTGTCTTCTCCGTATCGGCCGCGCCGAGTGCACTGGCGGACGACGCTGAAACGAATGTTGCGCTCAATGCAGAAAAAGGCAACGACAATGCACCAGACGTTCAGGTCAGCTATGTCACTGGCTGGAAAAGCACTGCTGCCATCAATGACGATAGCTTGGACGGCAACGCCAGCTATGGCGGTTGGGGCACTTGGGGCAACACCAGTGCCAGCGAAACTGCCACTTACACATGGAATCGCGCCGTGACCACGTCCAAGTCTGTGGGCTACTACTGGACGAACGTCAAGACCGGTGATGGTGGCGTGCCGCTGCCCAAGGATGTCTCGATTGAGTATCTCAATGCTGATTCCGGCCAGTACGAGACCGTGCCGAACCTGAAGGTGGACAAGACATTCCCCGCCGACGACGAGCTCGACGCCACCAACCCGGTGTATGGTCCGTATACCTACACCTTCGACCAGGTCACCACCAAGTCCATGAAGCTTGTGGTGAACAAGAAGGCCAATGACAACAAGGGTATTACCGTCACTGAGTGGCAGGTGTTTGGTACCAGCGCTGCACTACCAGTGGATCCGGGCGACCCAGGTGCTTTCTTAGACGTGCAGCAAGTTGCCGTGCGCACCACGCCGGGCGTGGACCCGACCTCGAAGTTGCCTGCAGAAGTGTGGGCGACACCTCAAGATGGTCCCAGCATTAAGGTTCCAGTGACTTGGGAAACCGTTCCGGCCGACGCTTATGCTACAGCTGGTACTACCGCCGAAGTCAAGGGCACTACTGCTGCCGGTACCTATGACAACATCAAAGTTGCGGCCGGTCAGGCGACGGCCACTATTGGTGTCTACGACCAGCTCAACACCGAGGTGACCGACGCGGAGTACGTCTCCACCATCACCGCTCCCGGTGTCAAGCCGGTATTGCAGGATACCGTGGCGCTGACCTACGCTGACGGCTCGGTCGAGTCGGGTCACAAAGTGACTTGGGACAGTATCCCGGCCGCCGAGTATGCTGAAGCCGAACAGGTCGGCTTCGTGGAAGGCTCTATCGAGGGTGTCGGCAATATCAAGGCGGAAGGCACGTTCTTCGTCGTCGCGCCTTCCGACCCGAAAGCCCAGCCGATTGTTGCTATCGATTTCGACTCCGCGGCCCCCGGCTCCGGCTGGTACACCACTGCCCCGAAGTTCACCATCACCGCGCAGCGCGGCGTCTCCACCGTGCCGATAAAGACGATCGAGTACAAGATCGGCAAGGGCGAGTGGACCAGTGGCAAGGGCCCGATCAGCGTGACCGCGCAGGGTTCCGTGACCATTTCCGCCCGTGCCACCGATGAAAACGACAACAGCCGCGAGGTCTCCCAGACCATCAAGGTCGACACCAACGTGCCGGTGGTCACCGCTAAGCAGGAGAGCAAGAACGGCAACGATGTGGTCGTCTCTCTCACCGCTGATGACGGTGCCGCAGGCTCCGGCGTGACCCGTGTGCTGTACTCCACCGGCCCGTCCAGCAACCCGAAGTCCAACGAGAACACGATGTGGGGCACCTACACCGACGAGGACAAGGTGAAGGTGCAGCTCTCCGCTGACCACGACACTTACGTGCACTTCTATGCGCAGGATGCCGCCGGAAATGAGTCCGACTACGCCAACATCAATCTCGGCAAGGGCGAAGCCGTGACCCCGACCCCGACTCCGTCTGTGGATTCCGTTGCCGTCTCCGGTGATGGTGTCAAGGATGGCAAGCTGGCGCTGGTCGCTGGTGATACTGCCCAGTTGTCGGCCGAGGTGAAGGTGACCGGTGATGCGGCCAAGACCGTGGCCTGGAAGTCCTCCGACGCGAAGGTCGCTACTGTGGACAAGGATGGCAAGGTGACCGCCGTTGCCGAAGGTACGGCGACCATCACCGCCACCTCCACGGTTGACGAGAACAAGTCCGCGTCCGTCGAAGTCACGGTAACTAAGCCCGAGGCTCCGGTTCCGCCTGCCACCGATGAGGAGCGCAAGCCTCTTGCCGACAAGATCGCCGCTGTTGAGAGTGAGAAGCTCAACCAGAACGACTACACGGCTGATTCGTGGAAGGCATATGCGGATGCACTTGCTGCCGCAAAGCAGGTAGTCAAGGATCCGGCCGCAACCGCACCGCAGGTGACCGCTGCGCTCAACAAACTCACTGCCGCACACGATGGTCTCGCCAAGAAGGATAGCGGCGAAAAGCCTGAACCGCAGAAGCCCGGTCAGCAGAAGCCTGGGCAAAACCAGAAGCCTGACCAGCAGCAGAAGAACGCTACTACCACTGCCCCCACGGGTAGTGCGGTGGCTGCCGTTGCTGCGGCCGTAGTTGTGCTCGGCGCGGCTGGCGCCGGTCTGGTTATCTGGCGCAAGCGCCGTGCCTGACGTGAGGCTATTGCCCCTAGGCTAATAACAACCCAATAATTGAATACAGGTCTTATACCTGAAGTTGATCTGCGTCGCACTGGCTTGAACCCGAATCGATGTTCGGGCTAAGCCTGTGCGGCGCATTTCGTTGCGGCTGTGTTGCTCATAATCCGGTATCGGAGTTATTCATTAGGTCGGTTTGACGTTTATTAGGTCGGTCCTTGGTCGGAGCGGCCCTTGAAACCCCGCCGTTCCAAGGGATGGCTTCAGCACCCTCCGACCTAATGAACGAAGAAATGACCTAATGAATGCAATCGAGGTCGTAAAGAGCCGTTGGAGGTGACATCTTCAGTGTCATCAAGGCCCGAATTCAATTTGTAAGTGCAACGCTCGTCTTTGGGTGGCTTGTCTTCGAGAGTACCTTGCCGAGCTCTCGATACCAAACCTCGTTGGGCGTTTCCCAGTCCAGGACCTTCATGGGGGTGTCGTTGATCTCGTCCACGATGGCCTGCAGGTCCTCGTCCGTCAGGCCGTCGAAACTGGTTTTCTTGGGCAGGTAGCGGCGGATGCGTCCGTTGCGGTTCTCGTTCGTGCCGCGCTGGTATGAGGAGTAGGGGTCCGCATGGTAGGTGAGCATGCCGAGGGCCTCGTCCACGAGCAGGTGGCAGGAGGACTCCGTGCCGTTGTCCCAGGTGCGGTCGATGCGCGCGGGCGCGGGGATGTCCTTGTAGATGTCGTATTCGGCGCGCGCCGTGGCCGGCGCGCTCTTGTCGGGGATGAGGCGGGCGAACAGGCGGCGGCTCTTGC
>OGPS01001752.1_pt1 | contig 15053 bp, 15 predicted proteins | sample 1552931 | NCBI WGS metagenome assembly OGPS01 (sample SAMEA2580252, study PRJEB22360) | human gut metagenome | biome: human gut; feature: human-associated habitat; material: faeces | place: Denmark | collected 2008/2010 | reverse complement strand
AGCTCTACCCCGGCCTCCCGCGCGATCTGCTGCGCCTCAGCCGACAGCTTCCCGCCCAGCGCCAGTGCCCCCGGCTTCGCAGCCCGCAGCAGCGCGGCAAGCGGCGTCCGCGCCTCGTCCAGCGGGAGCGGCAGCAGGATGTAATCCGCTCGTGCCACCTCTTCCGCGCCGCACACTTCGTACCCCGCCCGCGCCAGCGCCCGGCCCGCCGCCGCTTGCCGCGCGTCCCCGCCGATCACCGCAAACCGTTTCCGTTCCTCCATGCCCGCTCCCCCTCCCAAGGTTTACGACAGGCTATGCAGGGAGCCGCCAAGATGTGAAACCGCGCTTGACTTTTAGGCCCAAGTGCATATAATAGAATTAACGAATGTAAATAAGTCTCCATGGAGACACGTAAGCAAACAAGAAGCCCCCCGGTATCGCTACTACCGAGGGGCTTCCTGTTTTTAGTGCTTACCGCCCTTGAACTGGTCGTCAAGCCACTTGCAAATATAGTAAGCCACTATACCTGCTGCGACGGACAGAACGAATGTAAACACCATCTCCATGGGGATCACCTCCTTCCCATGAAAATGAGAGGAGTGGAGCGGCATTTACAGAATATCACATTACCAGCTAAATTTCAACAAAAAAGGCACTGCGCCCTAAACGCAGACGGCAGCCCCCTACCGGTTCCCTAGGCGCCGGGACGGGCGATTTTCTCTTGTTGTTGCGCTTCCCCGGACGCCAAAAGCGAAAGGGGGGATTCCACCATGACATTTGAACAGGTCGTTCTCCTGCTCAGCCTGATCGGCGGGGCAGTCTACGTTACATTTCAGATCACATGGACCGTTTCTCACAGCGATGAACACAAGAAAAAATGACCGCCTCATAGTTCCAGCCGTGAGCGGTCATCTTTTTCTTGACTAAACCGGTAAGGAGCTAGCCGTTTGCGGGCCAGCGCCTTTTCTATTTGCAGTATAACCTTCCTACGTCCAATTGTCAAGCGTTCGGCTTGCTTTGGGCATTTCTTTTTGCGCAAAAAATCCCCGGAACGAAACCGTGCGGTTCCTTCCGGGGAACGTCTCAATATCTTATTGCGTTCTGTCGATTTTTGTGTTATCCTGTAATTGCCATCTTGCGATGGCAGAAAGGCACTGCGCCCTAAACGCAGGCGGCAGCCCCTACCGGACGGTTTTGTTTTTCAAACACAACGCCGGGAGGGCGACTTTTGCAAGTTTTCCCTTCTCGGTCGTTTCTTACTTCCGAAAAGGGGGAATGTCACATGACATTATCTGAACTTTTGACTCTGCTGGCCCTTGGCATCAGTTTGCTGATGCTGATCGTCACAGTGATCTACGACACGATCGACATCGTGCTTCGCCTCAAAGAGCTTCAGACCAAAAATGAGCAAAAGAAATGACCGCCCTCGCTTAGCACCCGTTGGCGGTCATTTTCTTTTGACTTTCCGATAGGGAGCTAGCCGTTTGCGGGCCAGCGCCTCTTCTATTTGTAGTATAACCTTCCTACGTCCAATTGTCAAGCGTTCGGCTTGCTTTGGGCGTTTCTTTTTGCACAAAAAGCCCCGGAGTGAAACCGCAATGTTCACTCCGGGGCTTCGTTGATTCAACGGGTCATTTGGTGCAGTTCAAAGGGTATATTCAGTGATGCAATGCCCAATTTGTTGTAGGAACTTATTAGTGGTTTACCTTCTGGGTAGGAATCTTAATAACTGCAACAGTGTACGTGGTTCCATTGATAGTGGTGTCTGCAAAGCCAATCAGCGACACAGCACCATCAATTGCTTCGTACTCAGGATTCGCGAAAATAATACTGTTCTTAATAATCGACAAAGCATCAATGCCACTATCCAGCGTATTATACAGCTTGCTGTCATACTTTACTTTCGGTGCAAAACCAACCAGATACCCGTTGGTAGTATCGTCGCCAGCAACAGCCTTCTGGATTTCAGTCTTCTTAGCATCACGCTGATCTTTCCAAGTAGTCTTTTCATCCGTTGCCATAATCTCTGCAACGCTCTGTGCCTTTGCCTTCATGTCAGAATCAGCCTTAACAGAGTAAATCTTGACATCCTTTTCCTTCATAGCCTCTCCTGCCGCCGCAGTCTTCAGCGTATCATTGAAAATCTTAATGATTTCCTTCTCGTTCACAGAAGTGCCACAGCCGGTCAGGACTGCCAGAGCCATAACGCCAGCGAGCGCAACGGCCATGAGTTTCTTAAACATTTTCATAATCGTATCCTCCAAAATAGTTTTCACACTGCACCCATTCAGGCGTTTTCTGTTCGCCTGATTTGTTAAACTCATATTACCATTTTGTCACCATTTATTCAATACCCTTTTTGATTTTTGTTTCATTTGACAATTTCAGGTGGATTCTACTGGGCATTTTGCTGGAAATCAAAGGAAAAATGGGCGGACAGAAAAAGCCCCTTGGCTGGGGGTACAGCCAAGGGGCGAATGCTTTTTTCAATGCCTTTTTCAATCACACATATTGCATCGAACCTACATTAACTAATTCCAAACTCTTTCATCAATTCCGCGCGGCTCTTTTCATCTTCAGAAGCCCTCTTTACATCGTCAATGCGATTCTGTTCAAGGAGTTTCTTTACCAGTAGAGCCATTTTGTTTTCACCACGGCTCTCGCCTTTCACAATGCCTTTTGCAATGCCTTTTTCAATGCCTCTGCTTTCCACTTTATCAAGCACATCACACATATTGCGTGGGCCTCCTTTCTGGCCATCGGTATTTGTATTGTACGCTTCCTCAAACCGATTATCATTCGTCATAATACTCAGCAGCTGAAGCGTTTCCTGCACATGCGTCAGATCCTGCGAACTTGGCACATAATCGCCATTCTCTCTCTTCTGCACAAAGTAGTCTGCAACCACCTTGAAATCGCTTTGGAACAGCTCTACCTGCTCACGGTTCAGATACGCGATCTGGAACAGGTTGATTTTATAATCGTTGACGTATGGCTCAAACTCGTTTGGAACGTTCAGCCGTTCTTTCAGAGAAAGCGGCCCGCTCCACGGTTTCTCATGACCAAAATAGAGCACCAGCGTCACGACTGGGTAGCGGCTTCCTGTATCATGATCTCCCAGAAGCTGCGCCCGATACTCTGCACCATCATAGCCTATCACTCGGAGCGGCATATCCGGGTCGGATGCAGTCTGGTTTTCAAAGCCGATACACGCTACCCGGATATTACCGTTCTTCCAGCGTTTGGCAACATCTCGTTCAATTTCATGGAGTCTGCCATCTACTTTATAATAGGTGCGCGGAGCCTGATCTTCCAATTCATCTGCACCTAAAACTTGCTTTCCGTTGAATAACAGCACGTTTACGATATCAGAGAATACATCATTGTAGGATTCCAGAATCTTTTCCGACGCGTCTTTTTCTGCCACAGACTCACCGCCTTTCTTTTTCTTATATTACCACAGCGCACAGATCGAATCAATCATATCCATGTAAACTTTTCAGCACCTTTAAGCTGCACATTGCTGGCTGTCAGTGAGTCATAGAGATGTTCAGCATGGTATCACCTCGCAGATGTGAGTCACTTGCTATTATTGCACCTTCTTTTCGCCCGCAAAACAAGACGCAAAAAGCCCTCCGGCTTCCTATCACAGAAACCGGGGGGGCTTTGTTCGCTTTATTGGTGCTTTCTCAAGCCCTCACGCAAAACCTTGCGGGGGTTCTTGATAGCCCTCTGAGCGGGCGATAAAATTGCAGAGTTCTCCTTTCCAGAAATATCATTTCACTTTCCGTTGCACCCGTGTTTCTTTTTTGTAAGCCCTGCGTATGCGGGGAAAAGCCGGTGTCCATCTGTGCCTTCGCCGCCTCGATCGGATCACCCCCGCGCATGCGGGGAAAAGTTGCGGCTGTGGACGCATACCACAAGGGCGGGCGGATCACCCCCGCGCATGCGGGGAAAAGACTCCTTGGCAGACTTCCCGGCATGGGCGGGCCAGATCACCCCCGCGCATGCGGGGAAAAGTACTTCCGCCCCCGCTGGCTGCCCTGCACCGTGGGATCACCCCCGCGTATGCGGGGAAAAGTTATTGCAGCCGCAGAAGGGGCTCGGACCCGCAGGATCACCCCCGTGTATGCGGGGAAAAGCATACAGCTCAGCGGGCCATTGGATACGCCGGGGGATCACCCCCGCGTATGCGGGGAAAAGGCCCACTTGAAATAGGCACTGAATGCGCTGTCAGGATCACCCCCGCGTATGCGGGGAAAAGACATTCCGTTTTTGGGTACGGTAGGAATACCCGGGATCACCCCCGCGTATGCGGGGAAAAGTGCGAGCCGAAACATGACCTGTTTAACGAACAGGGATCACCCCCGCGTATGCGGGGAAAAGGGATCTCGGTCGTTGGCATGATCCAGCTCATAGGGATCACCCCCGCGTATGCGGGGAAAAGTTTTACTTTCCCGATGGCGTTTGCAGATGCCAAGGATCACCCCCGCGTATGCGGGGAAAAGTCCGCAAAATTAGTGTTTCCGCAAAAGACCGCAGGATCACCCCCGCGTATGCGGGGAAAAGGCCTTGTAGCTGTCGTGCCATGCGTCGTTACGGGGATCACCCCCGCGTATGCGGGGAAAAGACAGTGATGCACAATGTTGCGGCCAATAAAAAAGGATCACCCCCGCGTATGCGGGGAAAAGACCGGCAGACCAGCGCGCTTGCATTCGGCATAGGGATCACCCCCGCGTATGCGGGGAAAAGCCGCCCCATCCTGACCGACGCCCGGAATGACAAGGATCACCCCCGCGTATGCGGGGAAAAGGAGCACCGATATCTCGACCAGCGACGACAATAAGGATCACCCCCGCGTATGCGGGGAAAAGGGATCGCTGGTTCTGCTGCCGCCGCTTCTTTAGGGATCACCCCCGCGTATGCGGGGAAAAGCGATGGCTTGCGTATTGCACGAAGCTGGGGCTTGGGATCACCCCCGCGTATGCGGGGAAAAGGTCGTTTCATGAAGTGTGCCAGCCGTCACCGTGGGATCACCCCCGCGTATGCGGGGAAAAGCATCCTGCTTGTATTTCAGAGTGCCGTTAACAGGGATCACCCCCGCGTATGCGGGGAAAAGCATCATTGGTGCTGGCGCTCTGATGGCAACCATGGATCACCCCCGCGTATGCGGGGAAAAGAGGTTGGATGGGCTGGACGCTTCCATTACCGACGGATCACCCCCGCGTATGCGGGGAAAAGGACAAGAGCGCAATTTCTGTCACTCCTTCCCAGGGATCACCCCCGCGTATGCGGGGAAAAGGATTCGCTTGAAATCTGGGGATGCTGGGCGACGGGATCACCCCCGCGTATGCGGGGAAAAGACTAAAAAGATCCCGTAGCACCGTGCCTCCTGTTGCTATTGTACCGCTGTTTCCTTCAGTTTGCAATAAACCTGTTGTATCAGACGGCAGTCCGGCAGGGCGCGATGCTCTACTTTTTCTGCCAGCTGAAAATGCTGTGCCAGCGTCACCAGCTTATAATTTGCGATCCTTGTAAGGTTTCGGCGGGCAAGTTGTGCAAGGTCGATCTGGCGGTTGGTCGGTGCCGGAAAGCCATATCGTTTGCAGGTCATGCGCAGAAACTCCAGATCAAAGGCAATATTATGTCCCACCAGTGGGTCTTTGCCAATAAACAACAAAAAGCTATTCAGCGCTTCCCGTGGTTCTGTTCCCTGCTGCAATTCCGCAGCGCTGAGTCCTGTCAGGGCTGTGATCTCTGCCGGAACGTTTTCTTCCACGCAGACCAGCATGGTCAGCTCCTCCACCGGTACACCGTCCCGGACCCGCAGCGCTCCATATTCGATGATGGAATCGGACGCGGCTTTCAGGCCGGTGGTTTCCAGATCGATCACGGTGTAATTGCCTGTGCTCGGCTTTGTTCTGCCCGCTTTCCGCGCCATTTGCTGCTGTGCCGCTTTGCTGAACCCGGGTTTCAGGTCGATTTGGTTTTGTTCGGCCTGTGGCAGCGGTCGTCGCATCAGTTTGATCCCGTCAAAGTCCACGGCTTCCCATGCGGTATTGTGGGTGCGAAAATCCATCCGCTGCTCTCCCGCCGTGGTGAACACCAGTGTCGCCTGTCCGTTTTTCAGGTTCTGACACACCCGCTCCCACAAGGCATCCCGCACGCGGCTGCTCACATTGCCCACATAAACGCCCGTGTTGATCTCGCACAACCATTTGGACAGATCCCCGCGCAGTTTTGGCGGGCAGTTCGTCATTGTGAGAACTACGATGTTTCATCACCCTCTTCTTCAAAATAATTGATGCCGTTGGCCACAGTGCCCACTTTGTTGTCCCACAGATAAACAGCTTCCGGCTCCTGTTCCCGCTCATCCGCATTCAGGAGCAGATACCGGATATCGTGCACGATGCGCTCCAGAATATGATGCTCTACCATGGCATCCCGCACCCGGCGGCGCACTACGGCCGGCAGGTCGTCCGGAGCCTGTGCCGCCACTTCAAAGGCGATGGGAATGGTCACCTCGGCCTTGTACAGGTCGGCAATATCGTACACAAAGGAGCACTCGTGCCCCACATGAACAAAGCCAAGACCCGGTGCGCAGCCCAATGCCACGATCACCGCGTGCGCCAGACCGTACAGACAGGCGTGCCCGGCAGAAAGCGCCTGATTGACGGCATCTCCCGATGCAAAATCCTCCGGGCGGTACAGTCGGCCGCTCCACGGAACACCGGTATCCTTGGAAGCTTTGCGGTATACCTGCCGCACACGGCTGCCCTCGCGTCCCCGCAGCTGCTGCATAGTCAGCCGGGAGATATCTTCGTCCGGGAAACGGAGCTGATACATCTTGCGTACCACATCCATGTGCTTGCGGGTGTTGCTGACAAGCTCTGCCTGCCGCAGCAACAGCTGCGAGTGGGTGGTCAGGGGACGGCCATGGGCGTAATACCGCACACCGTGCTCACCTACCCAGACAGCACCCACGCCCGTGTCACCCATAAGTTCCATGGCGCGGTGGGTCACCCGTGTACCCGGCCCCAGCAGCAGCACCGAGATGCCCGCCGCCGGGATCTGAACGATCCCTTTTTCGTCTGTAACGGTGATTGCGCCGTCCTGTCGGCCAAGGGTGCAGTGTTCCAGATACAGAAAGGTCATCCGGTCTTTCACCTGCGGCAGCGTCTGCAGGTCCGGCCGGATCATGCCCGGCATCTCGTCCATCTCAGTTTCCTCCGCGCATAACGGTCATCAGTCCAAGGCCATAGGCCTTGCCGCGCCCCATGCCCTGACACAGCAGTGCCCGGAACTGCTCTGCATCGGTCACCTGCAAAATGCCCTCATAGGTCACTGCCAACAGGGTCACCGGCCGGGTGCCGTGCTTGGCAAAGTGCTGCCACTGCACCCGGGTCACGGTAAATTCCTCCTCCCGCAGGGCAAAGCCGTGCTTTGCGGCGCGCTCCAACAGCCACTGCTTCTGGTACTGTGTCGTGCAATGTGCGGCTACAGTTCCCCGCGCTGCGGGGTTTTGGGGGTCTTTGCAGCTTTTTGTGGGGTTTGCAGTCAGCCGAAACTGCCAGCAGCTGCCCGGCTCCACCCGCTGCAAAAGCGGGTCGTAGCTGCGGGTCTCCGCAGCCGCTCCGGTGCCAAACTGCTCCACCACGCCGGACAGCTCCGGCGCATCCTCGCTGAGCAGCAGCAGATACAACCGCTCTCCCAGACGATCCAACCGCCACAGTCTGCGGCGGCGCTCCCCTGCAAAAGCGCTTTCCACTGCGCCATGCAATTTTTGCGGTGCCGCCAGCGCAGCCATGGTGCTGCGGCGGGTGAGATCTAGTTCTACCCGTGATAAATACATTCTCTCGCCCCCTTTTTACAATTCCCGGAACGGATCGTGCTCCGCAGTCTCCGGGCTGTCCGGCACTTTCTGCCAAAGCTCCCGTACCGAGCGGTAGCCGTACTGCCGATGATGCGGGTCAAAGCTCACCGGCACATCCCGCTGCGGAGCTGTGCTCGGCTCCAGCGGGTCGGCGTCCAACAAGATCCGCCTCTGCCGTCCCGGACACAGGGGCAGTTCCGCTTGCAGCACCTCCTGCAAGCTGCCCGGGCGTACTCCCAGACAGAGCGGCAGGGTAGGCGGGCAGCAGCGGCGGCCGAGATACAGCGGAAACGCCGGGTGCAGCAGCGCCTGCTGCAGCTGCTGCAAAAGGGTGACATCCTCGCTTTCAATACCGGCCAGAAACACGGCGTCCTGCAAATAATGGCGGTAGGTCACATAAGAGGTCTTTTCATCCTGCGTCTTTGCCGTGTGGTAGTCCACCAGCAGCTGCCCTTCCCGCTCCACGCGGACGCCGAACCGCAGCCCGGTCAATCGGAGCAGTGCTTCGCGCTCGTCCCGCCGCAGCCCAAGAGCTGCCGCCAGCAGACCGATCACGCCGCTCTTGGTGGGTTCCCGGCCCGTCTTGCGGGTCTCAAATTTGGAGTCCGCGCCCCACGCCTGCAAAGGCGCTGCCAGCCGAAGCAACAGCGTTGCCATTACCCCACCTCATTTCCGGCAAGTGCATCCCGGACAGCCTTTTCCAGTGCGTCCAGCATAGCCTTTGCCGTCTGCGCCGGAGCCAGTTCCTCCAGCCCGCTGCCCACGGTAAAGCTTTGCGCCGGGGCCTCGGCAAAGCTGCTGTACATCTGCTGCGCATACTGCACCAGTGCCGCCTTGGAAGGCGCGGCATACCCCTGCGCACTGCGGGGCACGGCCCGCTCGAATGCGCCGCACAGGTTCACCGGCTGATCCTCCCGCAGGGTCACATATACCGCATCCGGCAGAGTGCGGTTTGCAAAGGTGTTCTGCTTGCCGGTGGGCATGGAGAAGAGGAACGCCTCACCAAAGGCCCGCACCGTTTCCGCGGTCTGCGCTGCACCCAGCTGCCCGGCCAGCTCCATCACGTTCACTGTGGCATAGCGGTACAGGGTGGAGGAGTTGTACTCCACCGTGCCCAGATGGCCTGCACCGGCGTTGTCCTCTGCTTGACAGTCATCCACGGCGGTAAAGTAATCATACTCGTTCTGCACGGCATGGGTGGAGATACTGTGGGCCACCTGCGCAGCAGCGTCATAGTTCAGAGAAGGGTCATCTGCTACCATGCGGCCAAACAGCGCCATGTCCATTGAGGGGGCTGCTTTCAGAGCATCCCGATACTGCTTTTTATCCGCAGAGCCCTCCACAGCCAGTTCTGCCAATGCCTTTGCCTGTGCAGTGCTCATGAAGAACAGAGCCTTGGTGCCCTTGTCGTCGCTCTTGATGCCCGCATTCTCCAGCGCTTTCTTTGCCAGCTTGTCTGCATCCAGTTCCGGGGCCAGTGCAAGGATCTGCTCCTTTACCAGTTCTGCGGCCTTTTTAGTGCGCTTGCCCACGTCCAGCCGGGCATTCTCCGCAAAGGCTACGCGCATGGCGTGCTTCCATGCCTGTGAGGAAACTCTGGCGCGGAGCACACCGCCGTACACTGCCGTTTTTGGGCTGCCGGTATCGTCCCGGTTGATGCAGCTGGGCGGGACGGTCTGCAAAATGTGAAAATCAACATACAGGCGCTTATTCATAATCAATTCTCCTTTTCTTTCTCATCCGGTGCAGGCTTCGGGTCGCGGTACAGGTCCTGTCCCCACCGCAGACGGACATTGGCGGGGATCTGCGCATACCGCGGGTCGGTGCATTGCAATTCATACAGATCTGCCGCAAGCTGCGGATAGTCCAGCGGAATCGCGCCATCCTTTGCCGCGCTCAGCAACTGGATCATGCCCCGCAGATGGTGGCTGATCTCGGTGATTTCTTCTGCGGTGGCCAGTGCATTGAAGCGCCGGAGCACACTGGCCTCGGTCCAGTCCTGTCCGGCACTGTTCCGCTCTGCCAGCTGCCGCACCGCACGCCCCAGCGTGTTGCCGGGGCAGTTCATGGGGCGGTCGTTCCCCTGCTGATGCATAGCATACAGGGTCAGGGCGAGGTAGACCGCCCACTCTGCCGCCGAGGGCGCACTGCGGCTCTGAAAGCTTTCCGGCATTCCCAGCAAAAAACTTCCCCACAGCTCCGGCAGCTCGCCGGGTGTGTGGCCGATGCCCCGACGCAGCTTTGCCAGTTCCGCCCGCCGCTGGTTGTCCCGCAGGGCCCAAAGCCAGTCCAGCCGCTGCGCCGCATATAGTTTGACGTCCTGTGTTTTCATACAATTCCCCCTTTATGGTTCTGTTTTGGGATAGATCTCCCAAAGCTTTGCTCGAAAACAGTTATAGGCCTTTGGCGAGGTATACAGGATGGTGCGCTCCGTTTTTTTGTTCTTGTCCACCACAATGCGGTGCCCTTTCAGGGCGGCGTTTCCGGCCTCCATCACCATCTGTTTTCCCAGCTTTTCCGCGATGCTGCGTGCCCGTACTTGCCATCGCAGCGCTGCCTCATCCGGGTCGTCCTGCTCCGGGTCGATCGTCTGCAGCCACTGCCGGAAAGGCTGATCCACTGCAAAGTAGAATTGTGCACGGGCGTCCTCCGTTACCTTTTGCTTATCCTTGAACCCTTTCACTTTATTGTAGTCCAATCCCCCGGCAAGCTTCAGTTCCACGCACAGTGTGCCAATGTTTTTGGCAGTTTCTTCACAGCGCTGTACTTCCCGGTTTATACGCACCGTCCATTTTCGGCCAAGATCGTTTAACGTTGCAAGTTGCATTTCCAACTGGTCAGTATACACATCCTTAACAGATGCTCCCTGATCGTCATATCGTATTCCGACCACACTAATCACGATTTGTTCTTTTTTGCTCAGGATTCGCAGACTTTGCAGCTTCTGATTCCATATCAGAACACCCGGTTTACGGCCCTCCGAGTCCAGCATGGCGGGAAGTTCTCGCCACAGCTGCTTTCCCATCTCGTGCTGTTGTGGTTCATAGGTCACCTTTTCATTTTCCTTCGATGTTCTGCGCCAAAGAGTCATTTGCTCGCCAAACGCATTTTCGCTGTCCCAATAGTCTCCGCCCAACACCTCATACCCGACTACACCGGGCATTTCTTCCGAGCGTATCAGCAAAATGCGTCTGGATTGCAGGGTCAAAAGTTCTGCCTGATTTTTCGGCATCACGATCTCAACGCTCTGTTCTGTTCTGGCGTGCTCCCGCTCCCAGCAAGGCAGTTGCTTTTCCTGTAGAGCATCCTGCTCTGTCGAAAATGCCATATTCCGCAGCAGCGTTTCGTACAGATTTTTCCCCTTAACAGCCACAAACCCAATCTGCCCCAGCCAACCAACACCATGCCTTGGCTTATTGCCAGCCTTCGGGCGGCCGCCGCGTTCATCGTATCCATTTTGATAAATCAGCCATCGAGCTGCCTGTGCATAGGTGAGTACCGCACATTTTTCTTTTGAAATGTTCTGAAATAGCGGTGTTTTATTACCGCTTTCCGCTCGTTCCCCGTTCAACTTTTTTCCGTCAAACGCAATGCCATTGCTAAGGGTCGGCACCTGCCAGAAGGGGTGTGTCGGGTGGAACAGCCAGAAACGGTCCTTCCACTGCTCCAGATAGTCCCGGACAGGCTCTGCCGGGAAATGCCCAAGCTGCCACAGCTCGCTCCAGCGTTCCAGTGCATCATCGCTCTGTGCCAGCGGTTGGGGTTTTCCCTTTGCATCCACCCGGGAGAACACGGTGAACAGCACCGCCAGCAGCAGCCGCAGCACGGCGGCGTTCTGGGTGGGCATCTCGCCCGCAAGGTCCACATAATCCTGCGCCGACACCAGCGCCTCGGTCAGGGACACCTCCCGCACCGTGTTGTCCCGCAGCCGCACCCGTATCCACGGTTCGGTCAGCAGGTTGAATTCAATTTCCTTCATCCGTCTCCTCCTTTTGGTAATATAAGCCGTTTTCACGGTCATAACAAAGTTCCATGCCCGCAAGCCGGGCAGTCAGGTTTTCATCCAGTAGCAGGATCAGTTCTCCGTGCAGCAGCGGCGACAGCTGCCACGCCGCAAGGCGGCTGCGGTTATCCGCTTCCAACTCCCGGATGACCCTATCCACCTTCCACGCTTTGCCGAACACCGCCGGGAGCCGCAGCTTCTGCCGGGCAATCTTCAGTGCCGTTTCCGGCGGGGGCGGGCTATCGGCAGCTACGGCGCTGCCACCCTCCTGCCACGGCAGGAAGTGGATGCTGCCGTCTGCCCGGCACTGCATTACAAGCACCTCTACCGAGGGGTCGCCGTCCCGCACTGCTGCCCGCGCCGCCGGGTCGGAGCGGGCACCCTCGTTCTGCATCCAGTCGTCCAGCGTATTCAGCTGCGCCAGCCGGTGCGTTTCCGGCTGCGGTACAAGGTACGCCTCGGCGCGTGCTTTCTTTTTCTCCTGCGTCTTCTCATATACGCAGCGCATTTCCTCCCCCTGCGCTCCACCGGGAGCTTCCCGCTCCCAGCCGTAGACCTGCTGCACCAGCGGAGAGATCTCCTCCGGCAGCCGGATGCTCCGGGGCAGAAACTTCCGGGTGCGCCAGAGCAGCCACTGACCGTACACTGCCTCGCTGCCCTTGTCAAATTCCTCTGTGCCCGTGTCCAGCACAGCACAGACCGCTGTTTGCAGCGGCTGCGGACGAGACCGATTTGGGTGGCGCTGCAACCGTCCGATGCGCTGCAACAGCAGATCCATGGGGCAAAGCTCTGTAACAAGAACATCCAGATCAATGTCCAGCGACTGCTCCATCACTTGCGTGCCCACCACGATCAGGTCGTTCCGGCGCTCCGGTGCAGAGCCCTTGCCAATGCGTGCCATCAGCTGCTCTTCCCGCGCTGCGCGGTCCGGCATCAGGAACTGCGCATGGAACAGCTGCACCTCTTTGTCCGGTAGGCTTTCCCGCAGCAGCTGCGCGATCTTCTGCGCTTTTTTGACCGTATTTACGATCACCCCCGCGCAGCCGCCCTCTGCCAGCTTCCGGCGCAGCAGCGCGGGCAGCTCCGGCTCTGTGAGCGTGGTCAGCTGCACCGTTTTAACGGGTGCGTCTGGTGGGATGGCCGTCTGCTTTACCTCTGCGCCGTCCGTCCATGTCAACAGCGGATAGCCGCAGCTGGTTTTCCATGGGGCGTCCGGGACAGCCTTTTTCTGCTGGTAAGCCTCGACCAGTTCCGCGCGCCGCCGGGCAGGCAGGGTGGCTGACAGCAGGATGACCGGCACCTTGTACCAGCCCAGCCATTCCAGTGCGCGGTCCAGATAGCAGTTCATGTAGGTATCGTAGGCGTGGCACTCGTCAATAATGACCACCTTGCCCGCAAGCCCCAGATGCCGCAGCATAACGTGCTTCTGGGCAAGTGCCGCCAGCAGCAGCTGATCCACTGTGCCAATCACAAAGTTTGCCAGCAGTGCCTGCTTGTTTCCCCGAAACCACTGGTGTACCTGCACCTGATGCGCTTCCTGCGCGTCCTCCTCCAACTGCACCCCGCGCCCCTGCAGCCGCAGATAGCACTCGTTCAGTTCTGCCATGCCGTGTGCCAGCTTTATAGCCTGCGGCAGCGTTTCCTCAGACTGTGTGTCTGCCCAGCCAAGCAGCCGGGGAAAGATGCCGTTTGCCGTGGCCTGTGTGGGCAGCCCGAAAAAGACACCACCCAGCCCGAACCGGCTGGCCATGACCTCCGCAGCGGCCAGCGCCGCCTCGGTTTTACCCACGCCCATCTGTGCTTCCAAAATCAGGATGCCCGGTTCCGCTGCGGTATCCACAGCCTCCAGAACAGCCCTCTGCACCGCATTGGGCGCAAAGCCGAACCGCACCGCAAACTCCTGCGGGTCTGCGATGCCCGGCTGTGCCTCCCACGGGAAGGGCAGCGCCAGCTTTTCCCAAGCCCTGTCCACTCGCGCCGGGTAATCCTCCATGCTGCCCAACTCCTCTACCGGGATCAGGGGAAAGTATTCCGTATTGCTGGCGATCCAGTCTGCCATGATCAGAAGTCCGGTCAGAAGCACTTCCTCCTGCGGATTCAGATCATCCAACTCCGTTGTGTCGTCAAAGCCACAGTCCTGCAAAACAGTCATGAGCAGTTCTGTCCAGAAGTCCTCCCAGACCTTTTTCTGTCCCTTGGGGTAGTAGTTGCTCTCCCACCCCTCTAACTGATCATCGACCGCCGCGCAGCTCTGTGGCTTGCCGTGGTGTGCCCCCACAATGGAGGCGATCCCGCCGGGGCAGTCATCCCACAGCAGGATTGCCTCGCCCGCCCGGGCATGCGGTGACTCCCGGCGGTTCTGTTCAGGACAGTCCAGCGGCGTCAACGTTTCCAGCCGCTGCCGCGCCTCCGGCAGGGTGCGCAGGATATTTGCCTGAAAGGCTACCGTAGCCTTGCCTATATCATGGATTCCACCCAAAAACCGGGCATGCGCGAGCAACGCTTCCTCGCACTCAAAGCCCATGGCCCGTTTTACGCTTTCCGGGAGCCATTGCCGGACCAGCCGTTCCATGATGCCCGCCGTATCCCACAGGTGCATCCAGAGCGGCAGCCACAGGCTAGTATTCTCCGGATCTGTTTTTCCAGCCAAAAACCTTGTTTTATTCAACGTCCATCGCATTTTTTGCTCCTTTTCCGGTGTGTGTGCCTTCCATGTACCGAGCATAACAGATAATACGTACTATAATCAGTACTTTCAGCATTTTACCTCCGCAAACGAAAAAAACGGCACACCGGGCCGTGCCTTATCAAAACAGAAGTAGCCTTGCAAGGCAAAGAAACCTGCTATTTATAGCCCTGTTCTGTCTTCTGTTCCAAAGATACGCTTCTGCCCTTCTGCTGTCAACGACTCTGCGCAAATTCATCAAAGCTACAAAAAACGGTTTCTTTTTTTGTATAAAAAACCGCCCCGGCTTCCTGTTGCGGAAACCGGGGCGGTTCGTTTGCTTTATTTGTGCTTTTTCAAGCCCTCACGCAAAACCTTGCGGGGGTTCTTGATCGCCATCTGAGCGGGTGCCAAAATTGCAGAGCGTTCGGAGTAACGATGATACGTTATTTGTGAATTTCCAGTGTGTTTTACCCCATCTCCGCAATGATCTTCTCCAAATTTTCTTCCTGCAAATAGAATTCCGGCAG
>OGPS01001740.1_pt1 | contig 15180 bp, 17 predicted proteins | sample 1552931 | NCBI WGS metagenome assembly OGPS01 (sample SAMEA2580252, study PRJEB22360) | human gut metagenome | biome: human gut; feature: human-associated habitat; material: faeces | place: Denmark | collected 2008/2010 | reverse complement strand
CTGCGCTGCGGCTTCGTCCGCGGACAGGAGACCTTTTCCTTTGAGTATGATCCGGCCTGGCTGTCATCCGCCGAGAGTTCCTTCTCTCTGGACCCGGATCTGGCTCTCTACCGCGGGCGGCAGTATGTGCCGCTGAACAAGCAGCTCTTTGGCCTGTTTTCCGACTCCTGTCCGGATCGCTGGGGGCGTCTGCTGATGAAGCGCAAGGAGGCCATCGACGCTCGCAAAGAGGACCGCAAGCCCCGTAAGCTCACCGAGAGCGACTTCCTGTTGGGGGTCTACGATGAATCCCGTATGGGTGCGCTGCGGTTCAGCTTGGAAGAAGGGGGCGAATTTCTTTCGAACGATAAAGCGTTTGCGACGCCTCCATGGGTAAACCTTCGGACGCTGGAAAACGCCTCTATCGCTTTCGAGAATGATGAGAGCGGCCTGAATGAAAAATGGCTGCGTGAGCTTCTGGCCCCCGGCTCCTCCTTGGGAGGCGCAAGACCCAAAGCTACGGTGCAGGCCACAGATGGCGCCTTGTGGATTGCCAAGTTCCCTTCCAAGCATGATGAATATAACAGCGGCGCGTGGGAGAAGGTCGTCCATGACCTGGCACGGCTCTGCGGACTGGATGTTCCGGAATCCAAATTGGAGACGTTCTCCAAGACCGGCAGTACCTTTCTCGTCAAGCGATTTGACCGAAATGGCAGCCGCCGCATCCACTTCGCCTCCGCCATGACCCTGCTGGGCAAGACCGATGGAGCCTCTGCAGCGGACGGAAGCAGCTATCTGGATCTGGCGGCGTTCATCCGGGCCAACGGGGCATCACCCCGGCAGGATCTGGTCGAGCTGTGGAAGCGGATCGTGTTCAGCATGGCGGTATCCAATACTGACGACCACCTGCGCAACCATGGTTTCCTTCTGACACCCACCGGCTGGCGGCTGGCCCCTCTCTATGATGTGAACCCAGTCCCCTCGGGGGACCGGCTTTCCCTCAATGTGAGTGAGTATGATAACACCATTGACTTGGAACTGGCTCTGGAAGTAGCCGATTATTTCGGCCTGGCCCCTCAGGAAGCGGAACAGGCTGCAGAGGAGGTCTGCAAAACAGTATCCGGACACTGGGAACAGTTGGCCGGGCAGTATGGTCTCAGCCGAGGAGCGATAGAGTATATGCGCCCTGCCTTTTCCCTTCCATGATAAGATCACAAACGGACGATTCCTGGTGGAACCGTCCGTTTGCTTATTCTTTGGCGACTCCCTCAAAAGAGTCCTCGCCCTCATCCTCGTCCATATCCGTATCAATGTCCAGTCCTTCATTGTTCCCCACATTCTTCTCGTAGAGCTTGGTCCATTTGAGCGGATATTTGCATTTGCGGTTATAGGCCAGAAGCATCGCCTCAGCATAGCCCATAGAACCGGGGCGTCGTTCCTTGGCTGTTCTCGAAAGCAGCTTGACCGACATTTCCCCCACTTTTTCCTTAAAGGTCTCATCTTTCAGGGCATCGCCGAACGTGTAGACCAATCTGGCAATTCCGTTGAGCATATTGGCAGACAGCGAATTCATATCGCCCTCCCAGGTGCCTACGCAGAGTCTGAGTGTTCGATCAAGTACATGGTAACCGAACCGCTCATATATATTTTCAAGCGTGGAGACAGCACAGACAACGCCATAGTTTCTGACCTGGCCAATGGAAAGAGAATAAGACTCTACCAGATCTTTGATCATAAGCTGTTCCTGATTCCCGGCTTCCACATTTGCCATAAACACTTCATAGGGACGGAGCGGTTTGACAAACTTCATCTGGTTGGCGAAGATATCTGCCTCGTGCTCGTAGTTCAGATCATCGTATATCATGCACCAGACTGGCGTTTCACGAGAGCCAGAGGCCAGGGCGACGATCTCCACCGTGTGCTGGCCATTGAAGACATAGTTGACCCCATTTCGACGGCTTACCTTCACGGGGTTGATCTGATACAGATCAAAGTGTGCCGCAGCATTCAGCACATGCTGTTCGGAAATATTCCTCTGGTACTCCTGATTGGATACGAGGTTCTTGATGGGAATCTGTTCGAAGTGAACATTGGGAACAAACATACTATAATCTTCCATTAGGATTCCACCTCAATTGCATTGAGCATTTCCTGGATTTTTCCTTCTAATTCAGTCAACGCCGCCAAGAGGTTTTGTCTTGCAGCAGGTGAGATCGCTTCCAAATGTGCCATGGACTTTGTCCGGTCGATGGAGCTCATCCAGGAGGGGATCGTAAGAGTAAGTCCAGCAACTTCCGCATCCGGGTCATAGGCGGGCATCGTCTTGATTGCCGGCTGTTCTGCCGCCGCTGTACCGGGCTTGGCAGAAGCGTCGGAATAAAGGCATCGTCTCGATTCACTGTAACGAGCAAACGCATAGGGATTTTTTCCGATTTTTTTACTAAGTGCTTTCAATTCTTCGGGTTCCATTTCTGATAGAGCAACGATATTTTCGAAAGAAATCTTATATGCCCCGGAAAGAATGTGCGGAACAAGCTCAGGAGCATTTTGTTCAATGGTATCTAATGCTGCACTGTATTTCGCATATTTCTGTACGGTTGCGCCGGACACATGATACTTCCTTCCCAGCCGGGCTGCTGTTCGCCGGCCACTCTCTTCATCTATTGGGCGGCCTCTCCCCACAGTAATGTTGGGGTTCGGACGGTACTGATTATAGCCATTCCTATTTCGCTGTACTTTCTTTTCCGCTTCATATTGTTTCCCAATCAGATATTTCCTGGTTTCTTCTGAGATGTTGCGGCGCCCAAGTTGGTTCGCACAGATCCAGGCGATGGCAGCATCTCTGCTTGGAAAATCCAGCTCCTTGACTCCATAAGGAATGCGCATTTTATTGCATATTTCATAACGATTATGACCGTCGACGATGGTATCATTCCATGCGATGATATCTTCCCGGCATCCTTCCATGACCAGATTCAGCTCCAGTTGCCGGTATTCCTCCCGGCGAAGTGGACGAATCAAGTTTTTGAATTCCGGATCGATGTTAAGCTGCCTAAATGCTTTCTCTGTCATGTAGCCTCCTGCGTTCCAGCTGTTTGACGGTTTTGAGGGAAAAATATGCGACCCGGTTGACTTGATCGATCTCACCGGTCAGCTGGTAATTAAATCTCAGGTCAAAGCCACCCAGCAGTTCGGAAAAGTTTTTAATAAGGATCGTACTATAGAATTCTATAGACTGCTGGGATGTGTTTGACATCCGAACCTTGTTTGCGGTCCCGCCTGAAATAGGTTTGTCCGATCCGAGAACGGCGATATACAGCTCTTCAGGGTTTACCAGGAATTGCACATACGCAGGATTCTTCAAGAGACGAATCGTTTGCCTGTGGATTCGAATCCGGTTTCGCGCAGGGTCCAGCGTTAAGTAAGCCTGCAATTGATTTTCATGATTCATGTCCTTGTCCTCCCAAAACGGACTTACTACCAGTATCAGAGGCAGCCTCGTCTGACTGCTCTGATGCAGCAGGAGCTATGTTATCGCGCAACCCATATACAGCATATCCTTCAAAAATGTCTACCTGCATAGATTTCTGGTGTTCCCGGAACGGGAGTCCAAACTGCGTCTTCCAGCCCTCCGGAAACACGGGAGTTCGAGAAGACTTGGGCTTCTGGCCGTCTTTTTGCACCCGCTGATACACTTCGGTCGCTGTGAGATCAAATGCGATGAGCCACTCATCCTTGGCATGGATTATCCGCCCGAGGAGTTTATATCGATAGTCCAGATTCCAGTCCATCAGTGAAAACACTTTGGCGAAAAAAATCTTGCAGGTAATCTGTTTCGGTTTACGTCTGCCGGAGCCGTTGGTGCACCAGGCGCAGGCATCCCGATCTTCCGCCCGACAGGGACGGATCGCCAAGATCCTGCTCTCCTGATTGACCAATACCTGCACATAATCAACTTGTGGGAAGCGGTTCAGGCAGGCGGTATTTACATAAAATTTGTAATTGTTGAAAGTTACAGACGGCTCATTAATATGGGCGAAGAACTCACGGCGTACCACTTGGTAGCCATCGTAGTTAAAGTCACCGGCCATCTCCAGGACCTCATCACTACTGCTGTTTGCGGGAGAAGCTGCCAGTTCCGCTTTTTTTAATTCAGCAGACGGAACAATATCCAAATGCCCGTCCTCCAGGGAACGAAGCATTCCGGCGATTACACCGCCGGTATTTTCCCGACTTTCTTCGAACATTTAGGATTCCTCCTTCCCGTACTGACCGAGTTCCTGACAGATATAGTCACGCAGCACGTCAAATCCTGTCACGCGGAGTTTCTGCCCGGTTTCATACAACTGGCCCTCCATGCGGATTTTCCAGTCTTCCTCACTCTGATCGCAGACGGGCGGGAAAGACTGTTGGTGGAGGTAATATTGCTTGCCAAAAGAGCCGATCCACTCCTCCGGGACTGCCCGCACCCGTTTGCCTGAGACAGAAAGGGGCTGTACAGGCTCCTTTGCCTGTTCCGTGCTTTTTGAACCGGAAAGCAGGTACGATTTAATAAACGCTTCCGCATCATTGACATCAAAAATATACGCAGATTCAGTTTCAGTTTGAAACAGCGCTCCGGCGATCCGGTATTTTAAATCCGGACTCCAGCCGAATAACTGAAAAAGCGTTTCTACATAGGCCGCACCGGCGATATCCCTGGGCTGATACTTTCCGTCTGACAGCTTGGAAAACACGACTGCGTTGCGGCTGCTTTTCGCCGCTGTACGGACGGCGAACTTCATCTCCACAGGGTTGACCAGCAGCTCCACATGGTTGTCTTTCCCAAAAGACCGAACACATGTGGTGCTGAACTTGATTCTCTTATCTTGAAACAGTACATAGGGACGGTGATAATTATCAAAGAATTCACTGCGGGCGATTTCAAAGCCTCTCATATCAAAATCTCCCGGAACCAATGTGATGCTCGAGGGCAGGGATGCATCCGCCTGCTGCTCATCGGGCGGATGGATACTGGCGGACGCTTGGTAATAATCCGCCGGCTTAAATCCAGCCCAGCGGGGATTGATGGTCACGAACCCTCTGAGCAGGCCGCTGTCGATCACCCGCAGCTCCGGGAGGATGGAGCGGTTGCCATACTTGGAGTTGTTCAGAAGATGCTGAACCGCAATGAAATCATCTCTGGAAACAATGCCCTCGTGGTGGTTCCGGTAAAGGCTCTGGGGTCTGTCCCCCCGATTCTTTCTGGCCTTGTGGTTCAGATAGTTGGGGGTGAAGGTCTTCCGGGTCAGTACATCCCCGCAATGCCGCTCATTGCGAAGGACCTGGACAATGGAGTTGGATGTCCACTTGACATTTCCCAGATAAGTCTTTCGGCCCAGCTCGGTGAGCGCCGCCGCAATGTCGGAGGTGGAATATCCATACAGATACATATAGAAGATGAGTTTTACCGTGGGGGCTTCATCCGGGTTGACGACCAGGTTTCCATCTGCGTCGTGAGAATACCCCAGCAGTTTGGGCGTCAATGGCAGACCTCCGTCCAGCCGCATCCGCAAGGAGGTTTCCATGCTCCGGCTGCGGATGTGAGACTCCTCCTGAGCCATGGTGGCCTGAAACGAAAGCGCCATCTGGGAATCGTCTTTGAGGGAGAAGATACATTCGCTCTCGAAGAACACTCCGACGGGACTGGGCAGCTCCGCAAGCATTCGCACCATGCTGATACAGTCCACCACATTTCGGGCAAAGCGAGACACGCTTTTGGTAATGATCATATCGATTTTCCCGCTGCGGCAATCGGCGATCATGCTGTTGAACTCGTCCCGATGAGCCAGAGAAGTTCCGCTAATCCCCTCATCCGCATAGATTTTGACCAATGTCCAGTTGGGATGATGCACAACAAAATCTTCATAGTATTTCTTTTGCAGCTCATAGGAGGAAGTCTGCTGGACATTGTCTGTGGAGACACGGGCATACACGGCGACCCGCTGCCTTATATCATTATCGTAATAGTCGATGGGCTTTTTAGCCGGAATGAATTCATAGTTCTCCGGGTCAACTTTTGTGTTGATACGCCGGCGGACCCGTTCTTTCCGTTCCGCAAGCTGTTTGCGTGTGGACTTGTCAATCATGCAGCATTTCCCTCCGGGGTTCGTCATCAGGGAGTATCTTCCAACCGGGATCTGGCAAAAAGTAGGGGTCGTGTAGATCCTCCTGGTAATAGGAAGCCAGCGTATAAATATCCTCCGAAACGAAGTAAACGCCCACTGGCTTTGGGAGTGCTGCCAAGAGGCGCGTACAGAAAGAGAGCTCGGAGAGCTTCTTCGAGATATTGCTTGCTTTCTGGGTAATGATCAGATTGACCTTTTCCTCGTAGCAGTCTTGAAGGAGCCTTGACCACTCCGGAGCGTTCTCCATATTGGGCGCAGTGCTGCCCTCGTCCACATAGAAACCGACAAACTTCCAGTTTGGGCAGAGAGCCAGTGTATCAAGAAATTGCTTTTTATGAGCTGAGAGATAGTCCTCATAGCGGGTCTGGTTGAAGTAGCGGATGTATACCGCCACACGGTAATGTGTTTTGGGAAGCGGGCGTTCCCGCTTGATTTCCTTTAACCAGGCACGATGTTCCGCTAAAAGGGTGTTTCGTTCCGTCTCCCTTTCCAGCAGGAAATCAAATGAGGGCATAACTTCCTGCTCTGACTCTCTATTTTGAACGGCCAGATCTGACATATTTGCTCCCCCTGTGTTATTTCTCTTCCAGGCCATTATATAATCTGCAGACTAATAACAAAATCGACCAGAAGTCAACACCTTGACTTCTGGTCGATAGATGAGAAAAAAAGAAGCGAGCCGGCAATTCCAGCTCGCAATTTTTCAGGTATTGTCATCCCGTCTGGCCATAGTGGATTTCAACTCACGAACAATCTTCAGGATGGAATCCAGCTCCTTGGGAGAGCAGTCGGCCAGCAGCTCGTCAAACTCGCTCTGGTATAGGCTTCTCACCTCCGGCACATCGGGCCGAAGAAGGGAATCAGCAGACACTTGCAGGGCTTCGATGATTCGGATAAAGGTTTCCAACTTCATGCTCGTCTTGCCTTTTTCGATATTGCTGACATGGGGCAGCGAGATATTGGCCTTTGCAGCAAGATCGGCCTGGCTCATCCGGCGATTGATCCGCGCATCTCGAATACGGGAGCCGACCAACTGGCTCTCGGTCAAATCATGTTCCGTCATCGGCTTCCCCCCTCAAATATATTCTCCAGATTATCTATTTCTAAGAGTATATCAACTTGGGGTGAAATTGATATAAGGTCGAGTTGATGATATAATCTAAACACTATAATAAGACTGCAAAATTTTTTGGAGGTCTTATTATGAGCCTGAACTACAAAGTCATTGGAAAACACATCCGTGAAGTTCGTCAGCGCAACCACCTTTCGCAAGCGATGCTCTCTGAACTGGTGGATAAAACGCCATCTTACATCAGCTACATAGAGAGCGGGATCAAGAGCATGAGCCTTGACACCTTTGTGCTTATCGCCAATGCTTTGGGCGTATCTCCCGACCGGCTTTTGATGGAGCAAATCATCAGCACTGAACGGTGCGCCAGCGAAGAAATCGCCCTGCTCCTTTCGGATTGCAGTACCTATGAGATGATGATTCTCCTGGATGTTATAAAATCGCTGAAAGCCTCCTTGAAAGAGCATCAAGGCAGATACGGTAAACCAGATAACTTTGATTTTACCGTCTGAACCTGAGAAAGCAATCAACCGGAAGTCACGAGCATTGACTGCCGGTCGATCTATGCCAGTAAAGGTGGATATATTTTTGGAACAGTGGATATGTTTTTGGAAAGTCCCGGATATGGGTCTTCCGAGTTGGTATAATGAGAAAAGAAAGGTGGAATGACCAATGATCTATTACACGGGTGATATCCACGGAGACCCCTATGAGGTCATACAGTTTTGCGACAGCAAGAAGCTGACAGAGCAGGATACTCTGGTTCTGCTTGGAGATGTAGGAGCGAACTACTACCGAAACCGGCGAGACACAGAGATGAAGAGAGTTCTTGCCGCCGTAAAGCCGACGATGCTCTGCATCCACGGCAACCATGAGATCCGGCCGGCCAGCATCCCTTCCTATCGCACGAAGCAGTGGAACGGCGGGACAGTCTGGGTAGAGGAAGCCTTTCCCCGCCTGCTGTTTGCTATGGATGGTGAGATCTTTGATCTGGAAGGTCTCCGACATTTGGTCATCGGCGGAGCTTACAGCGTGGACAAATTCTACCGGCTGGCCAGAGGTTACGGCTGGTGGCCGGATGAGCAGCCTTCCCAGGAGATCAAGGACAAGGTTATCCAGACGCTGGACGCCTGCGGGTGGCAGGTAGATACCGTCCTCTCCCACACCTGTCCCTATCCGTATGAGCCTCGCGAGGCCTTTCTTCCAATGATCGACCAGAGTACCGTGGACGACTCTACCGAGAAATGGCTGGAGGAGATCGAGCGGAAACTCAAATACGACCACTGGTTCTGTGGACACTGGCATATTGACAAGCATATCGACCGGATGCACTTCCTCTTCCACAGCGTGGAGGCTGCGCCGCAGCTCTTGACGGGAGGGAACACATTATGACAGAGGAAGAAAGACCGGAGGCCAAGGAGCAGGAGGCGTGCTTTGCCGCAATCCGTGAGATCGTCCAGGAGATTTTCCGCCTAATGGACGCCGCATATCAGCAATACAGCCGTTTGGTAGAGCAGGTGTTGAACGGCAGGATCACTGAGGAGCGGGAGATCGAGCGAATCATGGACGAGCTTGTGGACTTCGGAGATGATCCGAGGCTCCTTGAACTGTACAAAACCCTCTGCCGCCATGTCTATTACAAATACCCCGATCTTGTGGGAGAGCACACTGCCCTCTTCCGGCTCCAGTTTGAGGAAACGGAGGATGGGGATACGGATACTGAGGAGGTGGAAACATGAAAGCGCTGGAGATCAAGCACTACATCAACTGGCTGGGTCGGGTGGAATACCGAAACATTAACTGCTCCTTCACCTATGACGAGACATCCTATGCGGCCATCGACCGAATCTTCCGCCTTCTCCACCGGCTGGAGCCAGGCCCGGAGAACACAAGCTGGGAACTATGGCTCCGTGCGGAGCGAGGTACCATCGAAGACTTCGGCAGCTTTGAGGAGCTGCGGGCGGACGGCCAGGTGGAGAGCTTTGAGGGGTTTGAAACCTGGTGGCATTCCGAGTTCCCGGAGGAGGCAGCGTGGTTCCACTTTGCCGCCGGCGAGGATCAAGAGATCGGATATCGGGCAATATTCTTGGGGCATCGGCATGTGCTGGAAGTGGATGGCCGCAGAGAACGTTCCTTCCCCAACGACATCTCCAAATTCACCGCTTGGCTGGAGGAGGCGGTACGGAACGCCGTTCAGATGGTGGAGACCGGCTCTTATCAGGAACTGGTGGAGCGGGAGCTGCCCATCTGGCATCGAACCGGAACCATCCTGCGCCGGGATCTGTGGAGGGTATTCCCACAGTGGAAGGAGGAGTTCTTCCAGGACTTCTCCCAGCAGGAGGTGGAGGAGTTTCTCACCTCGGCGGTTGGGTATCCTTTGGGAAATAACAAGCGGCTCCCATCCGTAACCGCAAACGAATTCTATCACTTCTGTGCCCTGGGCTATCGGGCCATGGGATACACTGGAACGGAGAAATCGGAAAAAGAGCAGTACGCTCTCCACGCCGATGGGCGGGACGAGGGACTGTCCAAGCTGGACGGAGATTCCCCCGAAGCTTTTGCACGGTGGCTGAAGGAGCGTCCCCGCACCGGTCACCCCTGGGAGGTATGCCGGGGCGGCAACAGCACCCACATCGACTGCATCGTACACCAAGATGCGCATGGCTACTATCTGGTGGTGGCCGGTCTTGCGGAGATCCGGACGATTGAGGCGGTCCGTTTCTTCCTGGCGCTTTATCGGGCAGGCGTTCCCGTATGCATCCGAAACGCAGAGGAACTGAAGGCCCGCCTGATCGGAGCGGAGTCCATCGGCATCGTGCCGGAGGGAGTCTTTCCCGCCTACTGCCACGACAGGTTTCCGGGAGAGAGCATTGTCGATTTTATGAACCTGCCTCGGGAGCGTCAGGATGAACTTGCAAAATACTGCCGATGGCAGCCAATCCCAGTTCCCAGGATGAAGAAGGAGGGTGAAACCCCATGATCTTCTTTACCTCTGACCTGCATCTCGGTCACGAAAACTGCATCCGCCTATGCAACCGCCCCTTTTCCAGTATCGAGGAGATGGACGAAACCCTCATCGAAAACTGGAACCGCAAGATCACAGGAAAGGATACCGTCTATATCCTCGGCGACCTGATCTACCGCAGCCAAAAGCCGCCGGAGGAATACCTGCGGCGGCTGCGGGGAAAGAAACATCTCATCCTTGGTAATCATGACAGGGGATGGATCAGGAGTTGTCAGACGGAACAGTTCTTTGAAAGCGTCAATAACCTGCTGTATGTCGCAGACGGGAAGCGGCAGTACACCCTCTGCCACTACCCCATGATGTCCTGGCCACACATCATGCGCTGCTACATGGTCTTTGGCCACATCCACGGCAATATCGATGCGGATTACTGGCCGCTCATCCAGGCAAACGAGAGGATGCTGAATGCCGGAGTGGATGTCAATCACTTCGAGCCAGTCACCTTTGAGGAGATGGAGGCCAACAATCTTCTGTATAAAGGTCAGGCGAAACCCGAGCTTGAGGTGCAGCCGTGAGACCTCAAAAGGGCTTTTATGAGGCGGCTCCTGTGGCCAGTTCCATCGCACGGCAGGACTGGACGCACATGATGGAGCGAGCCGAGCGGAGCGGCCTCTCTCTCCAGTCCCAAAAAGGAAGCGCCGGGGTGCTGTTCTCCGTGAGAATCCTCGCTCCCATTTTAGATGGAGGGCTGCGGCATATCGTTCTGGCAGCGATCCAGTACAGTCTGGGGCGGCACACCTATATGCCCGGCATAGTCGCGGAATTCACCTGCCGGAACCTGAGCCGTCTGGACGAAGCTACCCGTTTCACCGCTGTGGCAGAGATCCGCGCACATTTAAACCGATATGGAGAACAGGAGCCATATCCTCGATTGTGGCACAGCTTGAGTCGGGTGCTCACATCTGGCAAAATCAAAGAAGACGATAGGAGGAAGGAAAGGATGCCGATTTTACAACCTCTGGAAAGCATGGAACGCATCTCACGCCAAGCACTGGCAGATGACCTGGACACCGTGCTGGAAAGGATAAGCCGCGAGGACATTGGGCTGGTGATCACCGAGGAAGGCAAAGATGACCTGGTTCTCTGCCCAGCCTCCTGGTTCAACCTTGACTATGTGGATGACTTTTCCTGTGTCATCAACAGCGCCCTCCGCTATGCCATGCGCAGCGAAGATGAGGAGAGTGCGGCGGTCGTCCAGTATCTTCGTCGCCACTACCAGTTGTTCGATGAAAAGACGCTTTCGGTGGCTGTCGCCGATCTGGAGCGGGAACTGAACCAGCCGATAGTGACCCTCAAGCAGCCGCAGGTCTGGAAGGAGCTCCAGGAGCTGTTCCGGCAGCGACTGGACGAGTTGCGGAAGGAATCTTCGGAAGGCGAGGAAACGCACCATGGATGAAAAGCAATATGAGCTCGTGGAAATCCAAGTAGATGCGGAGCTTCTGGAACAGTTGGAAGCGGTAATCGCCCCGATGGGGCTGACGCCAGAAATGTTGGCTGTGAAGTTCTTCGAGTTCTGCGTCGATCCCGCTACTCAGGAGTTGGCCATCTCCTTGCTTCTGAAATGGAAAGCCGAACAGGAAGCGGAGGGGGAGAATCCGGGAGGGGGACTTTAATGCTGTCCAAGGAAACCTTCTGTGAAGCCCTGCGAAAGATCCAAGCGCAAAAGGATCGAGACGAACAGTTCAGTAAGGCACTCACCCTGATGGGAGACGGACATTTCGTATTTGAGGGCGGAGCACCGCTTCTTGCCGCCTTGCTGGATGTACTGAAGGAAGCGGTCAACGACCAGTACGACTATATCAGCTGGTGGCTTTACGATGCCGCCCCGGACTATGAAGTCTGGACCGATGATGAAAAAACTAAGTGGTGCCTGAAGGAACCGGAAGCCCTGTATGATTTCATCCGGGATGAATGTCAGGGCTGAGTGGTAGCGTCTCCCCAAATTCGTTCAAGGAGGTCAAATCAGATGTCTAAGTGCTGCCTATACTGCCGGGTAGATGGAGCGTCTACGGAAAGCAATCGTCTCGCCATAAACCAGCAGCTCACCGCACTCCGAAGCCTCGCCGGCCAGCTTGGCTTTTCGATTTCCGCAGAGATGCTCCAATATGAGAGCGGCTTGGACGCAAACCGACAGAGCATTCGAACGCTGATCCGTGATGCACGACATGGAGTCTATGACCGTGTGCTGGTGATGAACGGCGACCGTCTGGCTCGTGACGCCGAAGGTTTGGCGGCAATTGGAGAAAAGTTGACCGCAGCAGGAATTCGGGTCTATTGCCCAGATGGCGAAATTGATCTGGCCCCCGCATATTCTCATGGTTATTTCCGGGTGGCAACGATGGAACAGACCATGTGATTGGGAAAAGTTCCCGTCCCACCTCTCTTCCACGGCCAAAGAAAATGCGGTATAATAAAAGAACCACATACACCAGACCGGGAAAGTTGCTCATTCCGGCAGGAAGGAGATGTTGCCATGAGTTCATTAGAGGAAAAGAAAAGTGAGCTTGAGAGGGTCCTTGGGGTATTCCAGAACTACATTGAAGGCTCTGAATTGCTCGATGTGGTCTATTCGAAAAAGTTCGGGTATGTTCTGCTTGGCCTGCCTGCGGCGGATTCCATTGATGACTCCGATGTAACACGACTGGAAGATCCCGAAACATTGGTGAAAGAGATCTATCAGAATCTCGCATACGACTTTATGGAGCAGGAAGGGCACAGCGAGGATTACACGGAAGCCACCAATCTGGAAAAGCGAGCTATGCGGGAATGGATGAAAAAGTACACGGATCAGCTGCCGGAATACAACTACCTGCTGGACGAACTCCTTGGATGATGTGTCCGATGAAGCAGGCGCTTCCCTCAGTCAATTTTTCGGCATGGATAAAGCGGACATCTTTTTTGGTCGAACACTAAAATTGACCCTCGGGTGGAAAATCCGCAGCCATCGCAGCAAAACGGCAAAAAAATAATGGGTGAAGACCCGCAAAGCCTTGAAAGTCATGGATTTCCGCAAATATCTCAATTGGTCTTACACTCCATCTTGAGTGACCAAAATAGATACACTCACCTGAAACCCCTGAGAAATCAGGGGTTTCAGCGTTTTTATGCCCTGTTTTTTCAAAGCGTGTTTTATAGATACACAAAGCCAATTAAGAGCGTTAGGCAGGACTTGAACTAAATTCTCGGCTGATTTGGCCTGCTTTATGGCGGGCTTTACGCTCTCGGATACTTTTTATTGCTCGTCTTTCCTAAATAATTTGAAACTTTTTATTGAAGAGGTTGGTATCATATTTTGACGTTGAGGTCAAAAGGCTCTTTTCATCGGTATGCCAACAAAATAAAAAGCGACCATCTCCATCAACGGTGGAAAATAGTCGAATAAGATCGGGGCTTATAATGCTTTTCAATGACCATGTCAGGCCAGTAGTGGATTATGAGGTCGACAATACAAGCCCCTCCGTTGCCGAAGCAGCTTCTTGAAGTTAATAGCTGAAATTTTAGCGCCAAAGAAGAACTTGCACGGTATCCTGCCGCGAACAGGCATATCATCCACATGATATTGGTTTCGCAGAGTAGAAGGGATAGTCTCTACACCGTTCCGAATCCTGTTCCAGTTTTGAAAATCATTCTCGGCCATATGACGTTGTTGTCTCGCCTTCTCTATCGCGGAACGGGATATTGCAATCAGACCAGTAACCTTGTTGAGCTTCGGATGGCACTGCTCCAAATGCGGACACCCCGCACATAGGTCATGAGAGAAATACGCACGCGCCTGTTTAGCTGCTGAAATATATCTGCAGCGAAGCGGTTCATGTCCGGCAGGACAGTGCAAAACAACTTTCCCATCATCACTTATTTCAAAATCTGCATAGATGTTCGGGACCGAAATCCCCTTGAGGCTTGTGCTGATAAGCTGTACATTCTTCTCCAATGCGGCATCCCGGAGGTTCTGACCGGAATATGCACCGTCTACAACAATGAATGATTCTTCGTTCTGTACTGGGAGTCGCTTCAAGTGATCCGTGAGGAAGCGGGAGTCTGAATGGGTATTTTGCTCATATTGGTAGTCCACAACGACGGAACCATCGGCTCCGACAGCTTCCACGATATTTGCAGCATATCCAATATGTTGCTTTCCGACTTTCCTGCTGTAAGTCGCTTCCGGATCTGTTGGGTTCTGAAGGGATGTCGCTCTGGGGGATTCTGTACCTTTATTGCGTAGCCGACGTATTCCGTTTTCTGAAATGGTTTGTTCCTCGATACACCGCAGCAGTAGCTGATATGCCTCGATGTCGCTGCAAGCATCCTGGTTCTGGCACTGTCCGAGTAGTTTCTCTGCATCTCTGACGATCTCTGTTGTTCTGACTTCAATATCAACATGCCGACTGTGATAGATAACACGATTTCGATCATCAGGGGCAAGGTAATGTTCAAGACCAGCCAAATCAGCGCCGGTCTGATTCTTGTGGTGATATTGCACCAGTCGGGCAACACAGGTATATAGCAATTCGATACGGCTCAAATTTCTGATATTTGCCTCTACCATGAGAGAATCCATTCGCTTGATGCGGGAACTGATCCCCATCATTTTCGCAATTTTCCCGCTTAGATCGCAGACACAGTCGTGAAACAGATCCACACCGTTGAGCCGCTCATATTCATAGCAACGACGGCGGAAACGGGACAATGTTTTATCACTCAGTGGCTGTTCTTCGTAACTGGTCGTATGCAGTGCATATTGGTAATGCACATCCAGCATCAGATTTTCAACTACCTCGTCATCCGAGAGGTCGAAAAGTTCTTTTATGATCAAGGCTCCGACAATGACATTGACCGGAGTGTTTGGCCGGGACGCTGTTTCCGAGTAAAGAACGCGGAAACGGTCTTCATCAATTGCCGGAAAGATCTCATCAGAAAATACTTTTGCCCACGATTTCTCC
>OGPS01001723.1_pt1 | contig 15262 bp, 35 predicted proteins | sample 1552931 | NCBI WGS metagenome assembly OGPS01 (sample SAMEA2580252, study PRJEB22360) | human gut metagenome | biome: human gut; feature: human-associated habitat; material: faeces | place: Denmark | collected 2008/2010 | reverse complement strand
ACGACGGCAAGCTGGTGTGGGAGTGCCCCAAGTGCGGCAACCGCGACCAGAATAAAATGAACGTTGCACGGCGTACTTGTGGGTACGTAGGGAGCCATTTCTGGAATCAGGGTCGCACTCAGGAAATTCGAGATCGAGTAGTTCATCTGAGTGATAACTAAATAAAGGATGAAATATGGATACTACACAACAGATTTTAGAGCGAGATTGGGATAATGGTTTTGTTAAAAAGATGAAGAATCGTATTTTGGTATCTCATTATAAATATGGTTGGATGAATCAAACATATCCAGACTTGGCTCAAGCTGTAAAGGAAATTTATCCAAGAGTCAAAAAGTATTTAGAGACAGGAAATACAGAATGGCTCATTGATGTTGCTAATTTTGCAATGATTGAGTACTTGCATCCTAGTGTTGTTGGAGCGCATTTCAAGGGAACGGATAGTGAAGAGTCTCCGGGACTGACAAGTGGAATCAGCTACAAAGAACTCGAAGAGAGTATGAAGTAAAATTTGAATATAAGTGGTGGGTTGGTGGGACTATGAGGTTAATATTATATGGTTTACGGAATTAAAGATGCTCCGCGTGATAAGTATCTGTGGTGTACTGGATACCGTTTCGACAAAACTAAGGCAGGTATTAACTGCAAACCTTGTTATGGAAAAATCAAGGATAAGGATGATGGTAATAGCGTTTTTACTGTAATGGGCGAAAAAGATATTACTGTTATGCAAAATGGTAAGAGCCGTGGATACTCTTTTTCTGACGATTACGAAGACGCGGTTCGTACATTTAATATTACGGTTATTATGTACGAAACCGAATACGAAGATAAACTCAACAAAATTAAGAGTGCAAAAATTGAGATAAAGAAGTAAACGAGGAACTATAAAATGAAAATTTTTGCAAATATCTTAGGATTTATTTTGTCCTGGTTTGTCACAGTTCTTATTATTTACGGCGTTTGGAAAATGCTTGGGCCGAATTTTAGACTGTGGGTTGCAAGTGGAATCTGGTTGGTTCTACTTGTGTTCGGTGGCTTTAAAACAAATAAGAGTCAGTAAATAAACTAGTAGGGTGGGCGTGGTGGCATGAAAACATGAATGCGGAACGTATACGTCAGTTGATTCTCGAAATTATTCGAGTCATACAACAAGCGAACAATATTAGTCAAAATGAAATGGAAGATATTATTTCTGATGTTGAGTTTGATTTTTATAACGGTCGATAAGGAAAGGAGTCTTATGGATTATTGGTCTGTTGAAGTAATGTATTACGATGATGGCAATCAAGCATTCAATACATATATGGTAAAGGCACAAGATCAGAATGATGCTATGAACAAAGCGCATCATCGCTTTGAAAAATCTCATTCTGGTATGAGTTGCATGGTTCAGAGCACAGAAAAGGTAGGTGGTTAAGATGGAAGATGAAAATATCGTTTATGAAAACATCAATCCTGAAGATGACAACGAAAGATATTTTTTGACTCCTTGGGGTTGTCTTTGCTGTGCATTTGGAGATTTTAGCTTAAAACCTCCAGAAATCTCTGGAAAGATGGCTGATGCTCTCATGGATGATTTCTTTGAGATTATGGAAGCAGCTGGTATTTTAGAGAAGAAGGGGAACGATGATTGTTAAGTTCTTAAAACATCTTCTCCGTTGGTTCCTTCCTGAATGCAGTCGATGTGGCGGAACAATGCTTTATGATAGTAATCACAGCTGGCATGACAAATGGCACTTCGTCTGTGACACTTGTGGCCGAGAGAAGTGGGGTACATTATGAATTATGGATCAAATCGAGTGTATGGCGTAAGCCTATCGTACTTGATGGCAAACGGTGATCGTAGCTTTTCTTATTACGAGATTCCTGCTGACAGTGAGTACGATAGGCAATCCAGTATGTACGCGGACAATGGCATCGTGAGCATCTATTTGCTCCTTACGAGCCAGATGTAAGCGCTCGACTTTTGTACACTAACTATTGAAGCTATTTGAAGGCTTGATAAAAGTGCCGTTTTAGCGAGGTAAATATATGAAGAAATGGACAAAAGACCTTCTTGAAGCCAATGGATATGAGCTGAGAAACGCATACATTAAAAATGTATCTTTTAGAATAGAAGATTACGGATTTCTTTTTCTTGTACTCACTTTAGAAGGTGATGGATGGGGAGTAAATTACATGGGCCCTTCTGTCGGTAGAAAATACTACATCAACGGAGAGTCTATTAAAGATGGTAATGCCGCAAATTTTGAAGGTTATGAAGGCGGAGCTGAAGCTATCGTAAGGACTTTAGATGTTGTTGATTGTTCTGAACTTGAATCACTAAAAGGAAAATATATCCGTGCAGCTATCAAAAGAGGAGAGTCTTTGAAAATCATCGGTAATATCATCAAAGATCAGTGGTTTGATTGTGGATCTTTTTTTGATGACAAAGAGAAAGAGAAGGCTGGCTAATATGGATGCGGATGAGTTCATTATTAACGTAATTGCAAAGAAAAACAACGGAGCAATTGAACTTTCTGTTCCTGATGATGTATTCAATCATGCTGAACGTATTCTTTTGAAAAACGAACAAGGCGTATTCTGCAAGACTTTCTCGGCGAAAGCCTTTGGTAGCGATGCGTGGAGAAATACCAAAGATGGTAATCCAGAAGTAGACCCAAAATCTGGTTGGAGCGATGACGTTTTGGCGATTGATAAAGATCCTGACGGTTGCAGATACAAAACAATTGCTTCATATTACAAGGAACAGGACTTTTGGACAGATTCAGATGGTAATGTTCTTTTTAATGTGACGCATTGGCAACAGTGGCCGGATTACCCGCAGGAGGCAAACGATGATTAACAATCCTTTTGCAGAAGATGGTATCGTCTCCTGTCAGTGCTGTGGCAGTGGTGAGTACCTTTATAACGAAGATGGAAACCAGAACGGCTACTGCGGAAATTGCGGAGCTAGAATTGACTGGCCGGAAGACGACAATAAACGCTGGCGTAAAGTTTCGAGCGAAACTCCGTATGTGAGTCCATCTGTGATGTGTTCTGATGATGTTGAAGTAAAATTCAAAGACGGTCATACATCAGTCGGATTTATATCGTTTGATGGTCGATGGTTTGACCATGATTGCGATGAGATTAAAAGACCAGATTGTTGGAGACCATTAGAAGATAATAACTAAAATTCCGCTTTTAACAGAAAGGAAAAGTATGTTTAAAACATTCAAAAATACTGCCGTATGCGTACTTCTAGCAGCAATTATGCTAACCGGATGCAGTACAAGTGTGAAAAACTCAGTAGGAAATGTAACCAAAGAGAATGGCTGGTTCTATCGCATTGGTGACACTCCTATGGTGTACGACAAGGATACACACATTATGTATTACTTATTCTCTAAATGTACAGGCAATCAAGGCTACGGCTATATGTCTCCTTATTATAATGAGCACGGTCAGATGTGCTGCTACGTTGATGGTCAGGTTATTCCAATCGAGGAGGTGCTAATCGATGTTGACTGAGATTGTTTGGCTGCTTGTTAAATCGTATTTTATTTTAATTCTTACAGCAGCAATTATCCGTTCCGAAGAAATTCTATACGATTTCTTACGTAATACTGTAATGTACGACATCAAACTTAAATATGTAAAGTGGACTGTCGTCGCACTGAATGTTCTTATTATCGTATGCGCGAGTATGTTGACGAGGTTTATTTGAGATGAACTACGCTAAAATCGTTCCGTGTGATATAGCGAATGGCGAGGGGGTACGCGTCACATTGTTCGTGCAGGGTTGTACGCATCATTGCCCCGGCTGTCAGAATCCTACTACATGGGACCCGAATGGTGGTCAGCCATTCACAGATGAAACACTCGATAAAATTGTAGATTTACTTCGACCTGATTATATTCAAGGGCTTACGCTCACTGGTGGAGATCCGCTCTTGCCGGAGAATAGGGAAGTTGTTGAGAAAATCGTTCATCGTGTGTGGACTGAATTTCTAAGCAAAAAAGACGTCTGGCTTTGGACTGGATACAAGTGGGAAGAGTTATGGAATCAGGATGGGCTCGTAGCTGACATTCTTGCTGACATTAACGTCCTTGTAGATGGCCCTTTTATTGAAGCAGAAAAAGATATCTCACTTCCATACATGGGAAGCAAGAACCAACGAGTAATTGATATTAAATGGAGTCTTGGGTATAAAGAGCCAACCCTTTGGTGGACTCCAGAAGATAAGAAAGGAGAATAAGAATGAATGAAATTTTTACTGGCATCTCGATAATCCTTTTAACCGTTTCTGAAATTTTGCATGGCATTGTAAATCGTATGCAAAGAAAAGAAATTAACAATCTAGCGGTAGAGCTAAAGAATCTTAGGATTAAAACGAACGATATGAAAACCGAAATGTACATAAAATATAAAGAACTAGAAAATTGGGTGAAGTAAAGGAGAATAAAATTATGGATTTAGGAAACACAACTACTAATCTTGGCTATGGCATGAGTCGGATGCCGTATCGCCCCAACATTAAAATCAACAAATTGCACGATGACGCTCATCTGCCGACTTATGGTTCTGCAAATGCTGCTTGTGCAGACCTGTATGCCTATATCGGTTTTGATGATGCAACAATGGTAAACAAGAATGGTGATCGCTGCATTATGATTCAGCCGCATGAGACCGTTAAGGTACATACTGGTTTACGGATGGCTCCGACTGAAGGTTGGTATGTCGCTATTTATGCTCGCAGCGGTTTAGCAACAAAGCAGGGTTTGGCTCCTGCAAACAAAACTGGAATTTGCGATCAAGATTATCGTGGAGAGTATATTGTGGCACTACATAATCATTCTAATATCCCTCAAATGATTACTCATGGTGACCGTATTGCTCAGATGGCAGTTGTTCCGTTCTGGCAGGCTGATTTTAAAGAAGTTTCCGAATTGGACGAAACTGAACGTGGAGCCGGTGGGTTTGGAAGTACCGGAAAGCAGTAAGAAAAATAAAAGGAGAAAATTATTATGTCTAAGTATTTTTATGTTTACAATATCGCCGGTGTCGAGGATTCTATTGTAAAGATGTTCAACACTGATACTGGTGCAATGGGTGAGAAAAGCGTCAAGAAGGATCGCATGGATGGTTTTATTGATGGTATCAAGACGAGCGGCTTTGTTTTGAACAAAGAGCTGGCAGAAGCTGACGTTGCAGAGGCCGAAGCAAAGCGTGTTTTGGCAGAGAAAATGACTGCTTATCAGGCAGCTCGCGATGACTATCACAAAAAGAGTGAGACTCTGAAGAAGGTCAAGGCAAAGTACGGTATTAAGTAAAAGGTAAATTTTACGGGTGGGTGGTAGGAATAAATATATGAATGTTATAAAGCATGGAACGCATCTGACAAAAGACTCTGAAAAATTATATAAAGTGACTTGTGACTCTTGCGGTTGTGTATTTGAAGCTAAAAAATCTGAATTTCATATATGGCCTTTACCGGCACGACCTGTTAGCGAAACTGTAAAAAATTATGATAATACAGGACGCCCGGCAGAAATACAATGTCCTGAGTGCAAATGCACTTGTGGAATTAGAATGAGATTGCTTGCAAGAGAATCTGCCTTTTTACACGCATATTGTAGGTGATAGTATGAAAGCACATATTCGAGAAGAAAAGAAAACAACTCCATTAAAACTTGGTAATGGAACATTACTTCAAGAGAAAGACGGCAAAATTTACAAGGTTTGCGACACAGTAGAATATGATGATACACATACCGACGATGAAGTTATCAAGGTTGCTTTATCTGAAGAAAATATGATTATTGGGTCGAACTTTTTTAATACATCGTTTGTGTTTGCAGATTGAGGTGTTAGTATGCATAAGACTGATAGTTTGAAAAATCCAGTAATCGTGTTTCCATGTAAGAACTGCGGTTGTACAACTAAGATTCGAGTAGCCTCTTTTGAAAATCCTGATTTGGACATTCCTGAGAATAATGTGATTGCGTGCTATATATGTAGAGCGGAAGTTGCTGGATCTGAGTTTATTTCTTGGAAAGAAGCAACTAAAAATATTTTTACCGTGGAGGTGCCAGATGGCGATTAAAATTATTCAACATAAACAGACCCCAAAAGAACTTGCATATCATTTTAAATGCAACTGTGGTTGTGAATTTTGGTCTGATTCGGAAGGTGTTTTGATTGCGAGGTCATTGAATGTGATCTTATTTTATCAAACACAATGTCCAGAATGCGGCAGTCGTGTAGAGAGCCACGATGAGCCTGTTTTGAGAGAAGAAATCTTTGGAGAATAAAGAATGGCTGTACGAATTGAAGTTCATGGCAAAGAAAGAGTAAAAATAAAATACGCAGTAGAATTTAGGTGCTCTAGCTGCAGTTGCGAGTTTTGGGTGGATGCGGATTCTCTTGGAAAGTTCAAACCAGCTAATTGTTGTGATTTGAAATACAACTGCCCTGAATGTAATTCTAGTTCTTATCCGGTTGATATTATGGAGAACAGCCGTATCTTTAATGAACACAAGTGGAAACCTATATTTTGGCAGATTATCGAATCTTCGTTTCATCGATATTGCAGAATTTGCGATAAAGAAAAATAATGTATTAGCGCAAGTTTATTTTTGAGAATGTATGTTTTAGAAAGGAATATACAATGAGCATTTGCAGTAACTGCTTACATAAAGAAGTATGCGCTTTTAGGAAGCAAACAAGAGATAGTTGCGCCGAATCTTGCGAAGATTTCCTCGGTTGGGTCAAGGTCATGGATGAGCGTCCGATCCTTTTAAAAGACAACGTTGTAATAAGCGATTACGGCCTGTCGTTTATTGGATATTACGATTACAACAAAAGAGATCGAGAATACTTTTGCGATGCAAACACCCTCGAAAAAATTTATAAATGTCCATCTTACTGGCTGAAAGGACTTGAATTGCATGAGCAAGAACGAATCGCGAACAAAGAATATGAACAACGATTGGTGGCTCGCAAAGAAGCGGAGAGCGTACTTCAAACTGTTTCTGATACAGACGAGAGTTGACTTTTTTGACGCAATTTACAGAGCGTGTGAGAGAATCGAAGGATGGTGCAAAAGATGAAGGTTGTAGAACTTATCAAAAAGTTGAATGAAATAGGCTATGATGAAAATACCGAATTGACTTTTGGGTTTGTTAATAGAGAAAACGGTACCTGGTATGAGGCTCCGTTCGATGAAATCAACTATGGAATCGATTTAACTGGCGAGCCATACCATAATGATGAAATCAATATTGACGTTGATGTAGATTCTGTAGAAGAATATCAGAAAGAAAAAGCAGATTCGGCTGTTGAAAGTTTTGTTGATGAGATTCAGGAAGTTTTAAATAAATATCAGTGTAAGCTTATTTTTTAAGAACTAGACTTTTATGAGGTTGTGAAACATGGCACTTGTTTACAAAGATAACTGTACAAATCTCGTAACGAAAGAAAGGTCATATGCAATACATTTATTGAAACAACGACATGTAATATCAGTTTACCGTGATTCTGTATTGGATGAAAATTATATTGAATATTGGTCTCGATATCTACCAAAACACAATAATTTTAGTTCATGTGATTCATCACCTTTGATACATGCACCAGACACGAATATGATTTGGGGAAACTTTAAAGACAAACATCGCGGAAGATATTGGTTTAACGGATGTATGCCAGCCACAAAGGAAGTAAAGTATCTTAAAAATTATGAGGTAAAAAGATGAGTCTTGATAAAAATTATGTCGTTCTTGATGACGCACTAAAAATCGCACATCAGTATTACGACGAGAAAACATTTGAACATGCGGTTCGCGTTATGAACTATGTGTCTTCCAACTCTGCTATTCCAGACAGTCTGAAAAACGATTGCCGTTGCTTGGCTATTATGCACGACCTGTTGGAGGATACAAACTACGACACAAGTGGTCTTCCAAAAAATTTCAAGAAGGCACTCAAGCTTTTAACGAAGCCAGACGAAGTAAATTATAATGATTATTGCGAAAAAATTCATTATCTCAACTTCAAGCGTTATGGTCTCTGTGCGTGGTTTGTCAAGCTGGCTGACATGAAGGATCATCTATCGCAAGTGGATACGCTGACGCCACGGCTGAAAGAAAAGTATTTGAACGGGTTGAGGTACTTACTGTGAAACAAATCGGCTATTATAAATCCGACTGGTACATTATGGGTATCGACGGCAAATATAATAATGCCTGCATCTCGCACACAGAATCGCAGCTTCGATATACGGTTCCAAGGTCGCCAGAATGGACCATCAACGGATTGGGCTTTGCTTATCTTAGAGAACACGGATTTGAAGAGTATCCTGAACTCTATGGCATTGTATTCTATGATATGGAGTGGTGGCGACGAAAACGCTATCCGGGTGACTTTTATGTAGAGATACCAATTTGCGATTTATGTGCAGATACCTTTCATTTAAAATGGCGTTGTAAGGAATTTCGTGTACATCAGTGGTCTAACTTGAGAAAAGAAACAAAGTGGGTGAAAGGCAGAAATAACTACACTATTTGTGAGCTCGCCCATAAGTTGCCACATGAAGAGTTTATTGAGTATTTGAAAGACAACGGCATCTATATTGTAAACGAAAGTGGTGTTGAACTTGGATGGTAATAATGAAAAACTCACTCTTGGAGAAAAGATCTTGTTTTTGACAGTCGGTGTGCTCATTACTCTTATTGTTGGATATTTTGTATGGGCGATTGGCGACGGTATCTATCGTCATTATAATCCGATTGAGTGGACTGCCACTATTGAAGAACTGGAATCGGGCATCTACGGATATACATCTACTATGGTATCTAATGTCCCAGCAGAAAATTACGAGATGCTTACGGTTCTTTGTAATGGCAATTATATGAATATCAAAGGCCATGTAAAAATTGTATATGATAGCAACGCTCCATATATCGAATATAAATCAACCAATACTGTTAATGCTGACTCTGTAATAATTCATGTTCAAAAAGGACAGATTAAAAATAATGGAGTTAGTACAGTAACGAGGTGATTTTATGGAAGAATTAGGGTTTTACAAAAACAAGGCAAAATACTATGAAAAATCATTAGAGGATTTGATGCAGCATTACATAGATGGCTGTAGTATGTGTACCTCTGATTTAGATTGTAGTGAGTGCGCGGTCGATGATTTTATCAATCAGCTACGAAATATTCTGTATAGTAGTAGTGAGTATAAAGGAGAACATCGATGAAAGAGCTTGGATATTATATTATATCTGCTGACTTATGTGGCATTGCTCCATACCGTAGAGAAATCTTTTATAAAAAAACTTTGCTGCAATATGTTGAGAAGAATTCGATTGAAGAATATTCAGTGAAATTTTATAACAGAGATGGATCTGGACGTCCAAATTGGATAGGGGAGACAATTAAAAATCATTTTTATGTTGCCATCCCAAATGTCGGTGAGCACTCAGAAACAGTAAAAATCAAAAGAAATAGTGACAGTTACATCGAACTGAAGAAGCAATTTCGATACGTCTCTCCGAATAAAGTATCTACTGCGGAAGTTATGCACGACTTGTCTTTTGAGGAATTTTTAGAGCTTGCACGAGATATGGATTGCGATATTACTAAGCGACCTTGATAAAACTTGGATTCTTTATAAGGAGATTTAAATGCTTGGATACTATAAAGTAGAATCATTTAGTGATGCTTACGATCTCTGGAAAGTTAAAGTCTACAACGATTTAGATGAATTAAAGCAGGAAATGATATTTCACAGAAGAAAAGCAGCTGAGTTTTATGCTAGTTGTTGTTCTTATGTTGGTTATGAAGAAAAGGTAGAGTAAATATGCTTGTAAAAGATTACGGCAGTGAAATCGATTGGAATATTGGTGCGTTCTGCGGCCATGATGAAATGATGTTTGATATTGACAAAGCTTGCAAAATGGCTTGTGAGAAAAATGGCATCAGATATGTGTTTGGCAGCATTTCCACAATCCTGCAGGGTGGTCGTATCCCACCACAGAAAAATCTGCCTGTGTCAGAAGTTCTGTCCAGAGCAGATAAATATAATGAACTTGGTATTGGAGTTCGTTTGACATTCTCAAGCCCGTTTGTTACACGTGGCGATCTCGTTGATGAAACTTCAAATATTATGTTGCGGCACCTCGATCATAATAATCAAAATTGTCTTACAAACCGTAACGGCGTTATTGTTATGTCCGATTTACTGGCTGATTATATTCGCTATATGTATCCCAATCTTGAGCTGATTTCTTCGCAAGTAAAACCATCCGTCGAAGTCGGCCTTGGGAATGATTCTGCTGAATATTATAATCGTCTGCTTGACCGTTTTGATATTGTCGTTGTGAATCCATTTAAGATCCATGACGAGCAGTTTATTAAGAATTTACATGACCATGATCGAGTAGAATTTATTGTCAATCACCGGTGTCTGCCGAATTGTCCCATGGCTGGCCGTCACTATCAGCTGAATACAAAGCTGGGTCAGGCTATTGTTAATGGTGATGATATTACGGAGCTGCAAAATCAGTTGGCGATAGTATATAACTATTGCGGCTCTACTCGAAACAGCAATCCTCTTCTTGGCACATCTATGAATGAAGATGAAATCAAAATGCTGGTTTCACAGGGATTTAAGCATTTTAAAATCGAAGGTCGAGAAAATAATATCATCTCGTTTGTGCGTGACCTTGGCGACTATGTTTTTAATCACGAAATGTTTGAGCGAGTCATTCATGCCATTGCCGGTATGATGCTGTAAGGAGGTTCATAATGATTATTGATTGTAAATCTATTGCACAAGATATCAAAAATAAAATCAAGAATATTATCGCAGAAGATGACTATGCTCCTATTTTACATATTTATCAAGTAGGGGACAACCATGCATCCAACGCTTATATTAAAGGTAAATTACGTGACTGTGAAGAGGTGGGAATCGAAGCAAACCTTATCAAACTGCCAGAAAATATTACTGAAGATGAATTAAATAACAAAATACTGGAAGATTACAACTGGGAAGATGTGGACGGTATTATTGTTCAGCTCCCGTTGCCAAAACATATCAATCCAAAAAATATACGCATTCCAGACGCAGTTGATGTTGATGGCTTTAATTCCACATCCGAATTTCAGCCTTGTACTCCGCTTGGCGTTATGAAGATTTTTGATGCGATCGATTATGACCTGGATGGTAAGAACGTGCTTGTATGCGGTCAATCTGACATCGTGGGTCGTCCACTGGTTGATATGCTGATTAAGCGCCACTGTAATGTGATCTCTGTGAATAGCAGCGGAAGTTTTATGAAGTGCACGGCTCTTGCAATGGATATGGTTGATGTGATTATTTCTGCGGTCGGAAAACGTAACTTTATCACGTCGTTTGGTATTGATCGAGTCGAGGTCTGTATCGATGTCGGCATCAACTACGACGAGAACGGTAAGCAACATGGTGATTGTGCTGACGCTGTTTATAACATGGAGAATATCAAAGTTACACCTCGTATCGGCGGTGTCGGTCTGATGACCAGGGCGATGCTGCTTTACAATGTATGTGTGGCAAAGTATGGGGAAGAGAAGATGGAGAAGGTGATTGAATGAAGGAAGTCCCAATCTGGGAAAAAACAACTTTAACGTTAGAGGAAGCTGCTATGTATTCCAATATCGGAATGCATAAGTTGAGAGAAATCACAGATAAAGATGATAAACAGCTTGTGCTATGGGTTGGGTCAAAACGACTGATCAAACGTAAAGCTCTCGAAAAATACATAGACCAGTCTTATTCGATTTGAAATTGGAGCTTTGGTGTGATATACTTATAGTGTCACATCAAGGCTCTTTATAATAATGTAAGGAGTCTATTATGGAAAGACGTAAAGATAGTAAAGGTAGAGTATTAAAAGAAGGTGAGAGCCAAAGAAAAGATGGTCGATATCAATACCGATACACGAACATGCTAGGAAAACGAAAAACCATATACGCCAAAGACTTACGTTCGCTTAGGGAACTTGAAGAAATAATTCAAGAAGCTTTGAAAAATGGAGATGTGGTATTTCCACAGAAACAAACATTAAGTGATCTCCTTGAAAAATATGTGTTTATTCATAAATCGTCATTAAAGGATAAGACAACAGAAAGAATAGAACACTTTCTGAGTGTTATAAAAAGAATGCCGATTGGAAATATGCCGATTGATTGTATAAAACAGTCGGATGCAAAAATATTTCTAAAGTCAATGTACGAGGATGGAAAAACCTATGGAACGGTCAATAACTATAAATCATTTATTAAACCTGCGTTTGATATGGCTTGTGACGACGGGATTCTAAATAAAAATCCATTTGATTTTAAGTTGTCAAAAGTTATTCAAAATAAAAGCAATGAAAAAATCATTGTATCAGAAGATCAGTACGAGAGACTTTTAACCTTTGTCGAAGAAAGTAAACGATATCAAAGATATTATTACCTCATTGTTGTTCTATACGAAACAGGATTAAGAATAGGAGAATTGTGTGGCCTTACAATCAATGATATCGATTTAAAGAATAGAAAGGTTAATGTGACTCATCAATTACAAATTAGAAACAATGGGACACGTTTTATTGAAACGCCAAAAAGCAAAAAAGGCGAGCGAGTGGTTCCAATGTCTTTGAATGCATATAATGCATTTTTAATTTTAATTAAGGAAGTCTCTAAAAGAAAATTTAACCCTATCGTTGATGGCTATGGTGGTTTTTTATTTGTGAATCAAAACGGACAAGTTATGAGCCCAAACGGAATCGCTTCTAGTTTTAGGCACTTAATTGATGCATACAACAAATCGGTTGATGAAACAAAAAAACTTCCAGCAATTACGCCGCATACGTTTAGGCACACCTTCTGCACAAGACTGATTCTATCCGATATGGATGTAAAATCCGTTCAGTACATTATGGGACACAATACCATAAACACAACGCTCTCTATCTACACTCACATTAGAGAGCAAGATGCACTGAACGAATTTGAATCTAAAATCAACGGAAGAAAAAGTTGTTGACACCAATTTTTACACCAATTCTCGTAAAGATATGCCGATTTATGAGCAGTTATGCTATTGTGGTGTTTTTAGGCAATGATAGAAAATTACGATATGACGTTGTATGAGCACTTATGAAGACTTACGAAGATTTGTCTTTACAACCTCCAAAATTTATAGTAAAATAAGATGAATAAATCAGGGGCAGGGGAAACTTTGGCCTGATGAGAGAAATGATTTAGGTGGTGTATTGATATGGCATTGAAATATCAGCGGATCCTTCTGAAGATCAGCGGCGAGGCCCTGGGCGGCGAAAAGGGCACCGGCTTTGACGAGCCGACCATGGACGCGATCTGCGGCGGCGTGAAAAAGGCCCACGACCTGGGCGTGCAGATCGGCATCGTGGTGGGCGGCGGCAACTTCTGGCGCGGCCGTTCCAGCGGCAAGATGGAGCGCACCCTGGCCGACAAGATCGGAATGCTGGCGACCGTGATGAACGCGCTGGCCGTCTCCGACAAGCTGGAGCAGCTGGGCGAGGAGACCGAGGTGTTCACCTCCATCACCATGCCGCAGGTGGCTCCCGCCTTTACCCGCAAGGATGCCCTGAAGGCCATGGCAGACGGCAAGATCGCCATCTTCGGCGGCGGCACCGGCAACCCCTTCTTCTCTACCGATACCACCACGGCCCTGCGTGCTGTTGAGGTGAGCGCGGACATCATGTTCAAGGCCACCATGGTGGACGGCGTGTACGACAAGGATCCCCACAAGTACCCCGATGCCAAAAAGTACGACACCCTGACCTTTACCAAGGTGCTGGAGGATCGCCTGGCTGTGATGGACGGCACTGCCGCCACCCTCTGCCGCGACAACAAGCTCCCCATCCTGGTCTTTGACCTGGCCGACCCGGACAACATTGCAAAGGCCGTGCAGGGCGAGAACGTGGGCACCCTGGTCTACGAGGGCTGAGCATAGCCCGCATCCCCGTACCATAGAATGGAACAGGCAGCAATCACAGCGCCTGTGCAGAACAATATATAACAGGAGAAAAGGACAATGAGCAGCAACACCAAGGCATTTGAAGAAAAGATGAAGAGCTCCGTGGAGCACCTGGACCGCGAGCTGGCCGCTGTGCGTGCAGGCCGCGCCAACCCCGCCGTTCTGGACAAGGTGAGCGTGGACTACTACGGTGCCCCCACTCCCATCCAGCAGGTGGCCTCTGTGGCCGTGAGCGAGGCCCGCACCCTGACCATCACCCCCTGGGACCGCACCCTGCTGCGCGCCATCAGCAAGGCCATCATGGCCAGCGATGTGGGCATCAACCCCATTGATGACGGCTCCACCATCCGCCTGAACTTCCCGGCTCCCACCGAGGAGCGCCGCAAGCAGCTGGCCAAGGAAGTCTCCAAGCTGGGCGAGGAGGCCAAGGTGGCTGTGCGCAACATCCGCCGCGACGCCATGGACAAGTTCAAGGCCATGAAGAAGGCCGGCGAGCTCACCGAGGACGACCAGAAGAAGCTGGAGGAAGATACCCAGAAGCTGACCGACAAATATGTCAAGCTGATCGACGACACCTGCGCCGACAAGAACAAGGAAATCATGGAGGTCTGATCTCTCCATGAACGATAGCCTGTGCGGGCATGTCATGCGACACGCCCGCATAGGCTGTTATTGCATCATTGAATAAAACGATTCCGCGAAAGGAAACCACCGTTTATGAAGACCCGCATCATCACCGCCGCTGTCGGCCTGGGCGTTTTGGCCGTTGTGCTGGCGTTTTTTGACACCTTCCTGTTTGACTTGGTATTAAGTGCCGTCTGCCTGATTGCCATCCATGAGGTTTTTTCCGCTATGGGCTTTGGCAAAAAGCAGTGGTATCTCTATGCCGCCGCTGTGCCGCTGACGCTGCTGGTCATGCTGAGCACATCGCAGATGGTGCGCGGCCTGCTGCTGCCCGCGGCCTTTTTGACGGTGCTGTTCTACAACGTCTGTCAGATCGCCCACGTCAAAACACTGGATTTCGGTAAGCTGACGGGGTTTATCTACTTCTCGGGCGTCATCACGTTCTGCTTCTACTCGCTCATCCACTTAAAGCGGATGCTGCCCTTCGCAGAATATCGCTATGACGCAATTTATTTCATTCTGCTGATCCTCTGCTTTGCCTGGGGCGGCGACACCGCGGCCTACTTTGCGGGCCGTGCGTTCGGCAGGCACAAGCT
>OGPS01001721.1_pt1 | contig 15270 bp, 7 predicted proteins | sample 1552931 | NCBI WGS metagenome assembly OGPS01 (sample SAMEA2580252, study PRJEB22360) | human gut metagenome | biome: human gut; feature: human-associated habitat; material: faeces | place: Denmark | collected 2008/2010 | reverse complement strand
AAAAGTTCCTCCCTTGGAACTCGAAAGTTCCTGCCTTGGAACTAAAAAGTTCCAAGAGGGGAACCATTTTTGGAACTCGTATATATAACGAATTCAGCACGATACAAACGACCTACACGAGTACCCCGCTCTATGAGAACTCACAAATCAAGGTTTTAAGGGTCGCTCGATCACCTTGTCTTCTCGATGAGAATGGGTACATTTGTGGTGCTAGCATGCGACGAGACTCAAATATCAGAGCGACCACTTACTCTAGCCTTCCGATGACACTAATCAAATCACATAGTATATGAAGCATTTCTACTCCTTATTAACCTGCACGCTCTCCCTGCTCCTGTGGTTGGGCGTAGCGTCACTATCGGCTCAGACCACGATCGAGGTCACAGAGCCAGGCACGCTCCAGAAGAAGCTGAGCGAAACAACCGAGCTATCCAATCTCGTAATTAAGGGCTCACTCAATGCGGATGACTTTGGCGCACTGAGAAAGACGGCTGGTATCACGACGCTGGATCTCTCTGACGTGGAGATCGTCGCTGGTGGTGGATACGAAGGCACACCTTATATGGTGGAGCCAGTCAAGACGGAACCTGGCACCATGCCAGATTGCTTTCTCTTTTCTGGCAGTCTAGCAGAGAGCCTCACCTCGATCACGCTACCTAACAGCGTGACTCGACTAGGTACTCGCTGCTTGCAAAATGGTGGCAAGCTGACTGAGATCAACCTTCCTAGCGAACTCACCTATGTAGGCGAATTGTCATTCGGCTGGTGCAAGAGCCTAACGGCTATTGAGCTCCCTGAGTCGATTGACTCGCTTGGGTCTTCAGCCTTCGAGGGGTGCAAGCTCCTCGCACAGGTGGAGATACCTAGCGAGGTCAGCTATATAGGTAAGTCTCTCTTTCAGGATTGCGCGGCGCTCTCCAAGGTAACGCTACCCGCTACGATGCGTGAGATCTCCTTCTCTACCTTTAAGGGCTGTACCTCTCTTGAGGAGCTAGACCTACCAGAGATGCTTAGCACGATCGGCGTCTCAGCCTTCGAGGGATGCACGAGTCTCTCCGAGATACAGCTGCCACCACTGATGCGCACTATCGAGCATGACGCATTCAATGGCTGCGTGGAACTCAAGAGTGTCACCATACAGAGTATGGCGCTGGAGACTATCGGCGACCAAGCATTTATGAACTGCAAGGCGCTAAAGAAGATTATGATCCCCGCTGGGGTGACTAGGATTGGGGGCAATGCCTTCAGCGGTTGCGAGTCACTTGCTAGTATCGTCCTGCCCTCTAAGCTCAAGACACTGATGGGCGGTGCTTTCGCTCGTACAGCGATTACTGAGGTAACGATACCGGACGAGTGCGAGGAGATACTCTACGGAGCTTTTGCCAATTGTAAGAGTCTAAAGACGGTGACACTGCCTCACTCGATGCAAAAAATGAGTGACAAGGCTTTCGGTGGTTGTGAAGCGCTCAAGACTGTGATCGTGACCAATCCGACGCCCGTCGTCCCTAACAAGGAGGAGGATCTAGCTGGCCTAGCCGACCTCTCCGCTATGAGCGAGCTGACGCTCGTCGTACCTGAGGGTACCAAGGCTGCTTATGCAGCTGCCAAGCAGTGGAAGGAGTTTGCCAATGTATCGGAGATGCTGACGCTCACTGCTGAAGTCTCTGCCGAGAAGCCATTAGAGGGGACCATCACCGCTCTGAGGACTCCTGAGCTATACCGCACGGTTAAGCTCACGGGTGCGATAACGAGTGCCGACCTGGAGGCGCTTGCACAGCTTCCTCGCATGCAGGAGCTAGACCTCGGTGAGGTAAGCTACAATGCTGAGGAGAATCCGCTAGAGGGCTTCAACTTCAAAGAGTACGCACAGCTGCGCAAACTGACCTATCCTAAGCAGCTCACGACGATTCCCGCCTCTAGTTGTAGTCAAGCGATGCTTCTCGAGGAGGTAGTGCTACCAGAGGGTGTGACCAACATTGAGGAGGAAGCCTTTAGCTACTGCACCGCACTGCGTAGTATAGCGCTACCTCAGACCGCTCTGAACCTTGGCGAGAGCGTTTTCCATGGCTGCGCTTCGCTAGAGTCGATCGTCTTCCCCGATAGCATAGAGCTGATACCAGACTACGGTTTCTTCGACTGTGTCTCGCTGCAGGAAGTTCGCTTTCCTAAGAAGGTTGCCGACATAGGTGAGCAAGCTTTTGCCAATTGCTCACACATCAAGCAGATCTGGCTGGACGAGAACGTTAAAGAGATCAAGGAGATGGCTTTCTTCGCATGTGATGCCCTAGAGACGATCACGACGCTTCGTGAGGAGGCTCCTGTCACGTCAGAGAGCGCTTTCACCGAGGAGCATTACGAGAAGGTGATGGTCGTTGTCGCTTCAGAGGAAATCAAGGAGGCTTACCAAGCAGCGGAGACATGGTGCAACTTTAAGAACTACAAGGTCGACCCAACGATCACATCTATTGCACAGATTGCTGAAGAAACCCGCATAGCAACGGTCTACGGGACTGAAAGCGCGCTTCATCTCGAGCTAGCTGATGCTAAGAGTCTCGTTTCTATCTACTCTCCTAGCGGTCTACAGCTCGCTTCTCACTATCTGCCCGCTGGTACCTATGAGCTGCCACTCGCAGAGGGACTCTATATCGTTACAGTCAATCAATCAAGCTACAAGGTATATGTACGCTAAGCAATCACAACTCTATACGATCTTTCTAGCTAGTCTCCTCCTCCTTTTCGGCTGGGGGAGCACTAGCTCCTCGCTACAAGCCCAGAGCACTATCCCCGCATCGGAGCAGAAGGCTCTTCTCGAGATCTATGACCAGTGCGGCGGTTCAGGTTGGGCTGAGGGGTACAATTGGCGCGCTGCTTCAGGAGCAGACAAGTACGCTGGTGTAATCATCGAAGGCGGACACGTGCAGGGCATTGCCCTCGATGGGGTAGGACTGACGGGGCAACTGCCGAAGAGCTTTTTCACCGCATTCCCCGAGCTACGTCTCGTGGGGCTGTCCAACAATAAGCTTTCGGGACCCATCCCCGAGGCGTTTGGCACGCTGACTAAGCTGCAGGCGCTCATGCTCAGCAGCAATCTATGGACGGGACAGTTACCTAACCTAGATAAGCTGGTCAACCTGAAGATCCTACACTTGGCAAACTTCTATAATGTAGACGACAAGGACAATGTGATCTCAGAGGTGACAGGTACGCTGCCTGACATCTCTAAGATGCCTCAGTTGGAGTATCTTGACGCTTCCTACTCCAATCTCTCTGGACAGCTGCCCGAGCAGATCGGACTCTGTCGCAATCTGCAGGTCCTAGAGCTTTCCGCTAATCAGCTGACGGGCTCTATCCCTGCCTCTATCAGTGAGTGTACCGAGCTGCAGATCTTCTCAGTCCAAGACAACAAGATGAGCGGCGAGATACCAGACTTAAGTGCCCTAATCAATCTTGGTAAGCCTCTAGATCTGGGGCTGGGCGTTACGGAGCCGGGACGACTCTACCTCAACGGCAACCAGTTCACAGGTTCCTTCCCCGAAAGTGTCGTAATGTTGCCTCGCTTGCAACGCTTCTCCTGTGCTGACAATAAGCTTACTGGCTCTCTGCCAGAAGACTTAAGCACGATGGAGGACTGCGAAGCGTTTTTTGCTGATCATAACCAGTTCACAGGTGCATTGCCACAACAACTGCCGACGAAGCTCTGGTACTTGGATCTAGGGTACAACCAGTTCACAGGCTCCATCCCCGCCACTTGGCAAGATGCGACTGAGCTGGGTAAGATATCTCTGAGAAACAACAACCTCTCAGGCTCCGTGCCAGCGATCTACAAGAAGCTCAAGAATCTAGACATGATCGATGTGCGCAACTGTCGCTTTTCCTTTGCGGACTTTAAGGCGTGGGATGCCTTCATCAAAAACAAAGACTGCATCTTCCGCTTTGGTATGCAGCAAGCTTATAGTGAGCGTCATGAGGAGAGCGTCACGTCAGGTAGCGATGTCACTTTTGACGCGACCTATCCTGGCACGCTCATCGGCGATGAGCACTATAGGTGGTACAATCTGACCACGCTACAGCCGGTCCCCAACGCTAATGAGGCTAAGCTAACGCTCCACGGAGTCTCCAAAGAGGACGCTTGTCGTTACGTCTGCCTTATCACGAGTGTCAAGATGGGCAGCACACAGCCACGCTCGGCGCTACGTGAAGCCGATAATGAAGGGGTGGAGTCAGACGACCTGCAGCCGACACTGCGATCAGGATTTTGGGAGCTAACGGTCGACGGATACTTCAACGGTACCGACACGCCCGTCCCGACAGCAGACAACCCGCAGGTTTACTACGACAGTGAGGCGCAGCAGCTCCATCTAGAGAGCGCAGAGTCTGTCACGTCGCTGATGATCGTTGATCTCTCGGGTGCCGTCGTGGCACGTCTGGAACCCGCTGGAGTCGCCGTGCTGGCACTACCTCTAGCGACAGGCAAGTATGTCGCACTGCTCAATAGGGCAGACGGAAGCCACGCTGCGGTCCCCTTCCTCGTACGATAACACGATCAGCCGTCCACCCGCGTGGTGAGGCTATCCCCTCAAGATAGGAGCTATACCCGCGAAGGTGTAGCTCCTATTTTATTTTCATCGCTGCTAGATGACAACCCCGCGGCAGATAAACCTTCGCTTGTGCGAGTTTATTTGTACCTTTGAGAGAATATCTTTCGGACTATCCCTATGAATAGACTCGACACAGCTCTAGTGACGACAGCTTTGCGTCGGTTCATGACTTGCTCCCGTGCGTACCTCTTGTCCTACGACAGGTGCGTATGCTTAGCGCTCGTTGCGCTCCTGCTTGCTCTGCCTGCAGCGGCTCAGCTAGCGACGCCTGTCCCAGCTGCTATAGTGACAGATCTGGGGGAGCGTCATACGGTGCTACGTAATGCTTCTGGGGCTTATCAGCTCCTGGCAACTTCTCGCACGGAGCCTACTAGCACACTACGGCAGCAGACTGAGACAGCGCCATCGGGACTACGGCTGCTAGAGCTGCCCACGATAGAGTACCGCCAGCTACCCGAGCGCAAGCTCTGGGGCGACTGGCTGGTGATGCCCTCGGGAAGGTATGCTTGGCAGGGTATCCTGCAGCTTGAGAAGGCTGGCTGGAACACGCTTTACTTTGATCAATATCAGCTGAACCGTGGGGATATGCTCCTTATAACTAATGAAGAAGGTGAGGTGCGAGGCGCTTTTACCGAGGCAAACAATGTCTCGTCTCATAGTCTTACTACCGCTCCGCTTTATGGCGAGCGACTCATAGTCTACTACTATCCCGCCAGCGGTGAGCGCCGAAATCTCCCGTGGCAACTGTCGGGCATTACGACAGCTCTGCTCACAGCTGTTGGCGAGGAGCTACCACCTGCAGTCGGAGGACATCAAGAACCAGGCTCTCCGTGGTTTATCTTGAAGGGACTGGAGTGCGCCGAGGCTACGGTGCGGCATCCTGAGGTGGAGCGCCTCGCTCGTAGCGAAATCTTGCTGGTGGTGCGGGGGCGGTTCTTCTCGTCAGGCACGCTACTCAACAACAGCCGCCAAGATGGAGAGGCGCTCGTCCTGACGGCAGCTCACTGTCTCAATAATAGCTATAAGTGTAGAGAGCTCGACTACGTGCGTCAGAGTGCAGAGCAGTCGGTCTTTTTCTTCAACTATTTCAGCCCCACAGGCGAGCCTCTAGTCAATGGCATCGAGGAGCAAACGCTAGCCGGGGCCGAGCTGGTCGCCTACAATGAGGAGCACGACATGTGCTTGCTCCGTATCACGGGCGTTAGACCAGATGTACCACAGGGACAATGTGCTATCCCCCCCAGCTACAGACCTTACCTTGCTGGTTGGAATGCTGAGCGTGACTTCCCCGCGCCCGTCATCGGCATACACCATCCGAAAGCCTCTGTACGCCGCTATAATAGAGATGAAGAAAAGCCATCTCTAGAGAGTTACGATATAGCATCGGTACCTGTCCGATGGGTTAATTCGCACCTACATATCAATCGGTGGGATATCGGGACGACAGCGGGTGGCTCCTCGGGATCGGGACTCTTTGACAAGAATCATCACCTCATCGGGGCACTCTCGGGGGGAAGCTCTTACTGCGACGCTCCGAACAACGACTACTATTACGCTCTGAGCGAAGTCTTCACGGGCTACCCAGACGATAAGTGTCTGAAGCCGCACTTAGCTCCATCGAGTGACCAAACTATACTAGGCGGGCTAGATCCTTTTGCAGCAATGCCTCCCGTACGTCTCTCACATCAACTTTACAGTCTGATGCGTGACAGTGTCGCTATTCGCTCCATCAATACGGCTGTCGAGGGCGTCGCTGTGCGATACGACATTGACACCTCCGTGCAGTACCTCGGCTCCGTGCTGGTTATGGGAGCTATGCGGGAGTGGTCTCCTGTGACGCTCGCTATATATGGTGACGAGGGGGGCAAGCCTGGCAAGAAGCTTTACGAGCAGACGCTACCGAAGCCTTCGTATCTATTAGTAAATGATGCAGGACAAAGTCCGCAGCAGCGAATACTCTCAGATGCCTTCCAAGCCTTCTTCCCTGCAAAGGAAGGCGAGCCTCTGGCGCTGTCCGCAGGCTCTTACTACATAGCACTAGAGGGGAGCGAGGGCAAGGCTCTGTCAGCGCCTTTGCTCATGAGCAAAGCGCAGCCTCACGCCACACCCTATGCGTGGCACCTAGTCGGCTCTAACTGGGAGCCTGCGAAGGCTGGAGGGGCTCCTTACTTAGGTCACTACTGGATGGATCCCATCTTCTTGGGTAAGCTCAAGGCGGGCGGAACATCCGCTCCAGAGGCTGCGAACGAACCTCGTGTGATGCTGGTCGGGGAGCGTCTATATATCCTGTTACCAGACTCTTGGTTCGTAGGAGATACTCCCGTAGAGCTTGAGCTATACAGTGCTGCTGGGCGGCGCATCTTGTCGCTTCCACTGACGAACGTTTCCTCATCCCTATCCCTTGCCGACTACGCTCTGCAGTCAGGCATTTACATCGTACATCTTACTGGAGCTGGTGAGCGGTACAACTGCAAGCTCATTCGCCCATAACCACTTAACTAGACAGTTTACTTACACACTTAATATATGCGTACAATATCCTCTACAGCCATCACAGACTTGGTGGAGAAGCTTTGCATAGAGGCTTGTGTCAACCTTTCGCCCGACATCGAGGCTGCCATGCAGCAGGGCGCAGAGCGAGACCGCTCGCCTCTAGCACGAAACGTACTGAATACCATCATCGAAAACGTTCACATAGCACGCAGTGAGCGTGCTCCCATGTGTCAAGATACGGGTATGACCGTCATCTTCGTCGACATGGGACAGGATCTGCACGTCGAGGGAGATCTGATCGAAGACGCTATCAACGAGGGCGTCCGCAGAGGCTACACCCACGGCTACCTGCGCAAGTCCGTCGTGAGCGATCCGATACATCGACACAATACGGGAGACAACACCCCCGCCGTCATCCACTACCGCATCGTACCTGGAGACAAGATGCATATCACCGTAGCTCCCAAAGGCTTCGGCAGTGAAAACAAAAGTGCACTCTCGATGCTTACTCCCAGCCAAGGGGTAGCGGGCATCAAGCAGTTTGTTCTCGATACCATCTCTCACGCTGGCGGCAACCCCTGCCCGCCGATCATCGTCGGCATCGGCATCGGAGGCACGATGGAGCGCTCGGCTGAGCTAGCCAAGCGTGCCTTACTACGTCCTATCGGTGAGCGTCATCCCGATCCCGCCGTCGCTGAGATCGAGGAGGAGCTACTCCAAGAGATCAATAAGATGGGCATCGGTCCGGCCGGCTTCGGTGGAGACACCACGGCTCTAGCCGTCGCCATTAATACGGGTGCAACACACATTGCCGGACTACCCATAGCGGTCAATATCAGTTGCCATGCGACACGTCACGCTGAGGGTACACTATAATATATAGAGACATGGAAGAGAAAAAGATACTCAGAGCCCCCTTTACTACAGAGATGATTACTCCGCTCAGAGCGGGAGATATGTGCTACATCTCGGGGACTATATACACAGCACGTGACGCAGCGCATCTGCGTCTTGTCGAGATGCTAGAGCGAGGTGAGGAGATGCCCTTTGACTTTGCTGGCCAGGTCGTTTACTATGCCGGTCCTTGCCCTGCTAAGCCTGGACAACCTATCGGCTCCGTCGGCCCCACTACGGGAGGACGTATGGATGCCTATTCGCCAACGCTCATAGCGCACGGTCTGCGTGTGATGATCGGCAAGGGCTTGCGTAGCCCGGAGGTCGTTGATGCGATCAAGCAGTACAAAGGCGTTTACTTCGCCGCCATCGGTGGAGCAGCAGCTCTGATGGGCAAGTGCGTCAAGGAGGCCGAGGTGATCGCCTTCGACGACTTAGGTCCCGAAGCAATCCGCAAGCTGCGTGTCGAGGAGCTCCCCGTCATCGTAGCTGTAGACAGCCTCGGAGGCGACGTCTACTCGCTCGGACGCTCGCAGTACGCCCGCCGCTAAGCAGCGATAGACTACACACTTACCACAGCAACATACCTAAACACAATAATTTTATGATCAGAAGATTAGCACCTTTACTACTGCTACTCTTGGCTCTTTGCTACCCTGCGATGAGTCAAGCGAGCGAGAGTCCTTTTGCCTCAGGCAATGGTCTGAGAGATCTAGGCGAGCCGACGATACGCCTGACCACATCCACAGAGATTGGAGCGGACTGTTCATTTAGATTCTCCGGAGCTGCGACATCTATCCAGGTAGACTGGGGCGATGGTACGCTCACTACCATCTCTCCTACTGCACCAAAGATCAGAGGCAAGAAGGCTGGCGAGGAGATCAAGATCTACGGAGAGTGCGAAACCTTTCTAGCTCCAGGAGCTCACATCACCTCCATAACGATCAATTCGCAAAAGCTTGGTATGCTCTCCCTAGACAACAATGAGCTTACCATGCTAGACCATGTCAATGCGCCAAACCTTGGAGTCCTTAAGATACAAAACAATAAGCTGACGAGTTTCCAGCAGAAGGAGCTAAAGTCGCTCTCCACGGTTGATCTGAGACGCAACGATCTAGCGTCTATCAACCTCACGGGCTTAGATAAGCTCAAGAATTTGGATGTTTCATACAACGCTCGCTTAAGTGCCATAGACGGCTCCGCAATGCCCAGTCTAACCTCTATAAAAGCTGACAGCTGCGCCTTAGAGCAGGTCGCTCTCCCAGAGCAGATTGCTGAGTTCTACGCAAAGGGTAACAAGCTCACTAAGATCGGTGAGGGGGCTGTCGCTTACCCCAAGCTACAACGTCTGAGACTACAAGGTAACGACTTCGCTGAGCTCACGTTCGGTGACTGTCCGCTCCTCTATGATTTAGAGCTAGAGGGCAATAAGCTCACATCTCTCACGCTTGGTTCACTGTCAGCTCTGAAGACGCTATACCTCCAGGAGAACCGCCTCGAGGCGGACGCTCTCAACAAGATCTACAAAGATCTACCTACGATCGCAGGGACGATCAAGGTGGCTGAGAACCCTGGCGCAGAGCAGGCCTATGGTTATATAGCAAAGGACAAGGGCTGGACGATAGACGTCCCTGGTCAGGAGAATAATCTAGGCGAACCGACGATACGCCTAACCACATCTGGAGCGGTCGGGGCCAACTACTCCTTCACAATCATCGGAGGAACTACTCCCATTCAGATAGACTGGGGTGATGGCACGCTTGTTTCACCTACTTCTCCCATGGTCAGAGGTAAGAAGGCTGGCGACGAGATTAAGATCTATGGGGACTGCCTGTCATTTCTAGCTACAGGAGCTAAGATTACAGCAATCACTATTGATGCTCCTGCGATGGGTATGCTATCCCTAGCAGACAATGAGCTCACGACACTAGATCTCTCCAAGACTCCAGCCATAGAGTCTCTTAACTTGCAAAACAATAAGTTGACAAGCCTCGATCTGCATGGGCTTGTATCCATTACTACGCTTAATGTAAAGCTGAATAATCTGGAGTCCCTTAACCTGTCTGGCTTAAATAAGCTGAAGAGATTGATTGCTTCAGACAATCCCGCTTTGACTTCGCTTGAAGCCTCTACGCTCACTAGTCTCAGCTCCGTACGAGCCGAAAATTGTGCCTTAGAGCAAGTATCTCTCCCAGCATCTATCACCGAGTTTTATGCAAAGGGTAACAAGCTCACTAAGCTCGGCGAAGGGACTGTCTCTTTCCCGAAGCTACAACGTCTGAGACTACCTAACAATCAAATCACTGAGTTTACCGTAGGAGAGTGTCCGCTCCTCAACGACCTCGAGCTCGATGGCAATAAACTCACGTCTCTTACGCTTGGTTCACTTCCCGCATTGAAGACTCTATACCTTCAGAAGAATCTCCTCAGTGCGGATGCTCTCAACAAGGTTTATAATGCTTTACCTTCTGTTTCAGGGACCATCAAGGTGGCCGAGAATCCTGGCGCAGAGAAGGCTTATGGCTATATAGCTACGGACAAGGGCTGGAAGATAGATGTACCTGGTCAAAAGAACCAAGACCCAGAGCCTTTCATTACGATAAAGACAAAGCCCGACAAGGAGATCAACTTGGGCCTGTCTGGCTTTGCAGCCGAGAGTAAGGTGCAGATAGAGACAGACGAAGGCGTAGTCGTAGAGGAGACGATCACGAGCGGAACGCCTCCTATCAAGAAGTACAAGTCGACGAGAGGTCTCATACGAATCATTGGACTGGTACACACGATAGACTGCTCCGAAAACGGCTCTATCGCATACGATATTGACGCCTCACAGAGTCCTAAGCTGGTCAAGTTTTATGCTCTGCACAATACGATGACCTCTGTCAACGTCAAGGGCTGCGCTGACCTTACCTTTATCAACTGTGCGGGTAGTGAGCTCCCAGAGATTGATCTCTCAGACTGCAAGCAACTAGAGACTGTATGGTTGCCAGGTAATAAGATGATAAGCATCGAGCTGACTGGGCTGACGAACCTCCAAGAGCTTAGCCTAGAGCGCAACCTACTGACCGAGATACATGGTCTCTCAGACTGCACTAAGCTGACAGAGCTCAATGTCGCTGAGAACGAACTCACAACGCTCGTGCTCACGGGGCTGTCTAGCCTGAATAAGCTTGACTGTCGCGAGAACAAGCTAACCGCTCTCGACCTCAGCTCTTGTACGGCTCTGACGGAGGCATTCTGCTACAAGAACGCTATCAAAGAGCCTGCCATGAAGCAACTCTTCGAGAGCCTCCCCACAAGAAGTGCTAGTGAGCGTGGTGAACTCTATGCCATTGACTCTTCAGAGCAAAGCGAGGAGAATGAAGTAAACGACGCTGATGTCAAGATCGCTACTGACAAGTCTTGGCTCGTCTATGACTACAAGAACTACGACAACAGTGGCAAGAATCCACTTGCCAACGCCCCAGTCGTCTCGGCAGATCACTATCGTCTTATGATCACTGGAGACTACATTGAGATCGCACAGGCTACTCCCCACGCTGTCGTGGAGCTATATGCGCTAGATGGTACGCTCCTACAGAGCGCACGTGCTGACCAGAACGGTGAGCTGCGACTCAGCATCGCAGAGCTACCCACGGGGAGCTACCTACTCTCTGTCGATGGCGAGGCAAACAAGGTAATGCTCTAGCGATTGCCACCATGTCTGACGGAGGATCTCCAAAGAAAACCTCCGCCGGAGACACTAATATAAGAGGACTCTCCCAGCAACAGGTCATTAGGCCTAGCGCTGAGGGAGTTCTCTTATTTATTATCGTATGCTTATGATGCTGCCACTGCAGAGACGTATTTTCCATTCCAAAATTTATTGTACCTTTGCCTCCACAATCTGAGGGGCGATTATGTGACTATGATCGCGTAGTCGCAGGATAGCAATCCGAGGAGGTAACATGCGGAAATAGCTCAGTTGGTAGAGCATCAGCTTCCCAAGCTGAGGGTCGCGAGTTCGAGCCTCGTTTTCCGCTCTATAAAAGATTGGACGGTGCTTAGGTGCCGTCCTTTTTTTGTTTTTTATAGCGTCGTTTGGGGGCTCTTGAGGGTCAGGAGAGAGGACTTTTTTCGGACGATTGCGAGGGTATTTGTTTGCCAGTAGTATATTTTAGCGTAACTTTGTGGCAATCTAGACTACGTGAAATAATAACGATATATCAAATATACTCATGCAGAACAAAGGATTTGTGATCCTCTTCGCCTCTCTACTGACGATCATCTGCGCTTTCTACATCTCCTTTACCCCAGTGGTAAGGCACTACGATCAGAAGGCGCTGGCGATGACCGCAGCTGGCGAGGATGGCAAAGCGTATCTCGACTCAATGGCCAACGAGAAGGTGTGGTTTGGCTACACGCTCAAGAAAGCCCGCAACCAGCAGATAGGTCTCGGACTAGACCTCAAGGGCGGTATGAACGTCGTCCTCAAGGTCAATGGACGTGATCTCCTGCGCAACCTCTCAGGACATAACCAGTCGCCAGCCTTCATCGAGGCTATCGATAGGGCTGCCAAGGAAGGCGCCAATGACTTCGTCGGGACTTTCGTAAAGGCTTACAAAGAGCTCGAGCCCTCAGGCTCGCTCGCGGTAATCTTTAGCAATGGTCCCCTCCGTGATGTCATCTCACCTAAGTCTAGCGACCAGGAGGTTATCAAGGTGCTTCAGGAGAAGTACAGCAGTGCTATCGACGCTGCTATCAACGTCCTCAAGACCCGTATCGACCGCTTTGGTGTCGTCGCTCCAAACGTACAGCGCATCGAGGGCCAGGGACGTATCCTCGTCGAGCTACCAGGTGTCACCGAGCCTCAGCGTGTTCGTGAGCTACTGCAGCGCAGTGCTAACCTACAGTTCTGGCGCACCTACACCTATGATGAGATTGCTAGCGACCTCGTCGACGCTAATAATCGTCTCACCGCTATGGCAAACGGCAACGACCTGACGCCTGCCGATACGGCTAAAACCGGAGGCAAAGCCACAACCCAAGGTCCCCCTGCCGATACGGCTACTACGGCAGCAGACTCGACAGCTACGGTGGCTGACTCTACAGCAGTACAGACGCCAGCTTCCGCAGGTGTAGAGAATGTCCTCTTTAGCAAGCTCAACGTCACCAATCGTGGTACCATCGTCGGCTACGCTCGTCGTGCAGATCTAGACAAGATCGATGAAATGCTCGAGGAGGCTCAGAAGCAAAAGATGATCCGTGAGGATCTGATGCTCCTCTGGAGCAACTCGCCTATCAAAGATCCACAGTCTGGCAAGGAGACAGACATCTACGAGCTTTACGCTATCCGTGGTAACCGCAATGCACTCCCCGATCTAGGTGGTGAGGTGGTCACCTCGGCACGTAGTGAGGTGCGCAACGACCTAGGTCAGAACCGTCCCGTCGTCACCATGACGATGAATGATGAGGGTGCTCGTAAGTGGGCTCGCCTGACCGGTGACAACATCGGTCGAAACATCGCTATCGTCCTCGATGGTGTCGTCTACTCTGCGCCTAATGTCAATAACGAGATCACGGGCGGACGCTCTGAGATCTCGGGTCACTTCACCGTCGATGAGACGACCGACCTTGCTAACGTCCTCAACTCTGGACGTATGGAGGCTTCTGTCGAGATCGAGCAGGAGAGTGTCGTCGGACCAACGCTCGGTAGTGAGTCCATCAAGGCTGGTATCATCTCCTTTATCATTGCGATCATCCTGCTGATGATCTACATGTGCCTCGCTTACGGCCTCATCCCAGGCCTCATCGCCGATGGTGCTCTGATCCTCAACAGCTTCTTCACCCTCGGTGTTCTTGCCTCTTTCCACAGTGTCTTGACGCTGTCCGGTATTGCGGGACTTGTGCTGACGCTCGGTATGGCGGTGGATGCTAACATCCTGATCTTCGAGCGTATCAAGGAGGAGCTACGTGCTGGCAAGTCTATGACACGTGCTATACAGGACGGTTACGGTAATGCCTTCTCAGCAATCTTTGACTCCAACCTCACGACCGTCATCACGGGTGGTGTACTCTATGCCTTCGGTACAGGTCCTATCCGTGGCTTCGCTACGACGCTCATCATCGGTGTCATCGCTTCCTTTATCACGGCTGTCTTCCTGACACGTATCGTCGTTGAGGCACTCGATAAGAAGGGACGTATGGACAAGGTTACCTATACCACCTTCCTCACGCGCAACCTGCTAAACAACCCCACCTACAAGATCCTGGAGAACCGCAACAAGGGCTTCATCATCTTTGGCTCTATCCTCGTGCTCGGTCTCATTGGCTCGTTCGTATGGGGTCTCAATAGAGGTATCGAGTTCTCAGGCGGTCGCAACTATATCGTTGCCTTTGAGCAGCCTGTCTCTTCGGCTGAGGTACGTGAGGCTCTGACGAAGCCCCTAGAGGAGCATGTCCTCGTTACCTCTATCGGTACGGAGGGCAACCAGGTACGTATCTCGACCAACTACGGTATCGGCATGACCCAGGAGAGCGAAGACGAGGAGCTACTCGTCATCGGTAAGGTCTTCGAGGGCGTCCAGAAGTTCCTCCCACAGGGCACGACCCAGCAGGAGTTTGTCGACAACTATGTCGTCAGCTCACAGCGTGTCAGCCCGAGTATGTCTAAGGACATCTCTCGTCAGGCTATCATAGCGGTCATCCTCTCCCTGATCTTCATGGGACTCTACATCTTGCTCCGCTTCCGCAACTGGGCCTTCTCGCTAGGAGCTTTTGCATCTGTGGCTACGACCACGTTACTCATCGTGGCAAGCTACATACTGCTTTGGCAGATCATGCCCTTCACGATGGAGCTCGATCAAAACTTCATCGCAGCGCTACTAGCGATCATCGGATACTCGATCAACGATGTGGTCGTCGTCTTCGACCGTGTCCGTGAGACGCTACACAACTATCCCAACCGTGAGGAGAAGCTTGTGATGAACGATGCACTCAATAGCACGCTAGCTCGTACCGTACAGACGACCTTCTCGACCTTCCTAGTGGTCTTCATCATCTTCCTACTCGGTGGAGCCTCTATGCGTAGCTTTACCTTTGCGCTACTCATCGGTATCGTTTACGGTATCTTCTGTACGCTCTTTGTCGCATCGCCTATTGCCTACCTAGTACGCAATAAGCAGCAACAGAGGAAGCTCGCAGCAGCTAAGAAGTAAGCTTTCCCCTACACGCTCTCAGGTTAGAGCGGTAGTAAAACCAATGTCGGAGCCTATCCACCATAGTGTGGGTAGGCTCCGATTTTTTT
>OGPS01001719.1_pt1 | contig 15286 bp, 11 predicted proteins | sample 1552931 | NCBI WGS metagenome assembly OGPS01 (sample SAMEA2580252, study PRJEB22360) | human gut metagenome | biome: human gut; feature: human-associated habitat; material: faeces | place: Denmark | collected 2008/2010 | reverse complement strand
GCGATGATCTCATAGCCGCCGCCCTCACGGGGACGCACCAGCGCGGGCTGGTTGACGCCGCCGTTGCGGACGCTCTCCACCAGAGATTTCATTTCCGCATCGTCACGGACACCAAAAGGATGATCCTTGAACGGGTGCAGGTCGGAAAGGTCAAGATAGACAATTTCCTCTTTCTCAGCGCGGGTAGCGTCACGGGGCGCGGGCGGCACCTCCGGGGCCGGAGGTGCTGCCTTTTCCTCGGGGGCTGCATGGGTTTTGCCAGCCTTGGGCGGCTTGGTCTGCTCCGGGGACGCTTTTTCCGTCTTGGGCGGGCGGCCTCGGCGGGGCTTTTCCGCTTTTACCTCTTTCTTGACCCCCGGCTCGGTGGGCGTGGCTTTTTCGGCTTTTGCAGGGCGGCCCCGTTTGGGCTTGGGCTTCTCTGGCTCCGGCATGGGCTTTTCCCATTCCCGCTTGCTGTACTCGGTGACGGAAACGGGCGGGGCCTCCGTCTCCTTGGGGATGTCCGGCGAAATATCCTTTTCCGGCGTGGAACGCACAGCGGAAAGGTCAATCACCTTTGCGGACGGAGCAGGGCCGCCGCCCACATCAGGGATTTCGGCCTGCTCCATTTTTGGGGCCTTTCCCGGCATTTCAGGCGGAGCCTGTTCCTCCGTGGTAGGGGGATGCTTGTTTTCTTCTGCCATGACACGAATAACCTCCTTGACAAGAATTTAGGCCATGCCGCACGGCTGGCCCATATCGGCACACAGAGAAAACGCTGTCTGCATACAAAAACACCGCCTATGTCCTGTTAGGCGGTGCATTGTGTAAGGCTTGGCAGCTCATTTTCAGTTGTTTTTCTCTGTGTGCCCTTGTCAAGCGATGTTTTTCTTGCCGATGACGACGGCGGAACCGGCGACGGAGGTCAGAGCCATACCGACGTACATAGCGATACCAGCGTCAAAGGTCTTGGGGGAGGTGTTACCCTTGTTGTCGGTGGAGGGAGCAGTCTTGCCATCAGTCCAAGAGATCCACTTGGTGCCCATCTGCTCATAGCTATCGCCGGCAGCAACAGCAGCATCCTTGGTCTTGTACACGGTAGCGACGGTGCCGCAATCCTTGCACTTGTAGGTAGCAACATTGTCATCCTTGTCATAGGAAGCAGCCTTCCAATCGTGCTTCTCAAGGGACAGCTTGGTGTTAGCAACGGCAACCAGATTGCCATCGACCAGCAGGTTGATGTAGGTGTTGTTATCAACAGTCACATCATCAGCAGCCTTGCGATAGTACTCGGTCACAGTCTCATCATCAGCGTTCACGTAAGTGGCAGCATAGTACACACCACTGGTGGGCTGATTCAGCTTGCCGCAAGAATCACCAATCTTGGTGAACTCGGTAGCGGTGGCATAATAGAAGGGGGTGGCGATCTTCTTCAGATACATATCGGCCTTACCATCGGCGCTGACCTTCAGAGTGTAATCGGCAGAAGTGGCCTTGAGGTAGTTCTCGGTCATGTTGTTGTACACGACGGTGTAGTAATCAACATAGTTGGAAGCCTCGGTAGCAACAGCGTGATTCGTCTTCTTGTACACACCAGCGTTAGCAGTAACGGTAATGTTCTCGCTCACCAGCCTGCCGTCTTTATCAACGGCCTTAGTGTAAGTGCCATCCGCGAAAGCGGTGGTGCACAGTGCCAGAGCCATGACCATGGCCAGCACAGTTGCAATGATCTTCTTCATGTTTGTTTCCTCCATAAAAATTTGTTTGTGTCCGGTTCGGCTTCATTCTCCGAGACAGTGTTTACAACGTAAACATCATTATGTTGTAAAAATTTTTACGGCGCATTTCTTCCATAATTTACCAAAACCGAAATGCGCTCCCCACCCCTACGGGGGCGGGGAGCGTTCAGCTTTCCGGAAATCTCCCGGTTTTCCTCACCAATTTTGTGTCCGGCAGGGCCACCACATTTCTCGCCTGTCCCGTTCGCGATTTGTTTACAATTTATTTCGCTAAAGAGAATTCCTGCATTCTGACGTAAAGTGCCTTCACTTGTTTTTACCCCCCGGCGGCCGTATTCTGCGCGTGCTCTTCGGCGGGAGACAGGCCATCCCGGTGCGGAGGAAGCTCACTTCCACATTTTTGCCCAGTATTTTCCAAAAAACGCTTACAAAACAGCGCGCAGGCCTTATAATACACCCATTATATATATTGGAGGCCCGCCATGACCATAACAACCGACCAGCTGACGCAGTTTCGCGCCCTGCTGAAAAACGAGGAAAAATCCTCCGCCACCCTGAACAAATACCTCCGCGACATCCAGCGCTTCGCCCTGTGGTTGGGCGACACGCCGCTGGAGCGCGACGCCATGCTGGACTACAAGGCCGACCTTATGCGCCACTACGCCGCCGGCAGCGTCAACTCCATCCTGGCCGCGCTGAACCGCTTTCTCCGCATGATCGCCCGCGAGGACTGCCGCGTTCACCGCCTGCGGATCCAGTACCAGGCGTACAGCCCCGAGGAACGCGAGATCACCGCCCAGGAGTACGCCGATCTGGTCCGTACCGCCCGGGAGACGGGCCGCGCCCGCCTGGCGCTGGTGCTGCAGACCATCTGCGCCACCGGCATCCGCGTCAGCGAGCTGCCCGCCATCACCGCCGAGGCTGCCCGCCGCGGCGTAGCCGTGGTGCGGTGCAAGGGCAAATCCCGCCGCGTGCTCATCCCCACCCGTCTGCAAAAGAAACTTCTGCGCTATATGAAGCAGCACCGCATCGCCTTCGGCCCGGTGTTCGTTACCCGCAGCGGCGCGCCCCTGGACCGCAGCAACATCTGGCGCGAGATGAAGGCCCTGTGCCGCGCCGCCGGCGTCTCCGACAAAAAAGTGTTTCCCCACAACTTCCGCCACCTGTTCGCCCGCACGTTCTACCGGCTGAACAAGGACCTGGCCAAGCTGGCCGACCTGCTGGGCCACAGCAGCATCAACACCACCCGTATCTACATCCGCACCACCAGCGCCGAGCACCGCCGCTGTCTCGAGCGTATGCGCCTGGTGCTGTAAACCGCGCCTTCCGCCCTTATTGTCCCCCTTGGCGGAAAAGATGCACCTTGACAACTGAATTTGACAAAAAATCGCCCACCATATATAATACAGCGCAAGGACGCTGCATACATAGGCGGGCGGTTAGTCACCTCCTCTCGAAGGGAGGTGGGACAGTATGTTTTGGACGCTGACGTTCCATATCTTAGGCTATTCAGTCTCGATACGGATCCAAAAGCTGAAAAGCAGAAACCGCCACCGGGCAGGGTGACGGTTTCTGTAGGCTACAAAGCCTGTAAGCAAATCTCAACTCACCGGGACTGACCGCCTGTCGCAGCGTCCCCTTTTCATCTCCTATTATATCCTATCCCCGCGATTTGTCAAGCGCCGCCGTTCCCCGAAATTTGACAAACGCCGCCCCGCGGTGTATACTTCGTCACAAGGACGCTGCATACATAGGCGGGCGGTTAGTCACGACCCCGAAAGGGGGTGACGCAATGTATTTTGTAGTTACGATCCACATCCTCGGCCATTCGGTCTCGATACGGATACAGAAACTCAAAAGCAAAAACCGCCACCCTGCACGGTGACGGTTTTTGTGAGCCATAGCGCTCTATAAAATTCCCAAACCCAAGGGGTCAACCGCCTGTCGCAGCGTCCCCTTTTCATCTCCTATTATAACCCCTCTCCGCGATTTGTCAAGCGCCGCAAAACAACCCCAACCCCTTTACATTCTGCAAAACCATGCACACGTCCGCAAAACGCGCACAAATTGTGAACAAATGTCCGCCTTGCGCGCTTTCGCGTCTCAAAGTTTTTCCGTTTTTTTCCAGCGTATTTGTGCTGCAACGCACATACACGCCAGCAAAACACCAAATATCGCATACAAGGCGCGTTTTTTCGTGTTTTACGCACCCCCGGACGCTGAACCAGAACAGTCATAAAAGTTCCAAAAATGTGCTGTTTTTCGTGGAAATCGCAACGTTTCGGAAAATGTAAATCTTTTTTAATAATTTTTTACGAGTTTTTTTGCAAATCCCCGGCCAAAACGCCTTGATTTATCTGCGGGATGTGGTATACTTACAACCGTGAAAGGCGAAGCCGAGTTGTTCGGGCCTGCGGTCTACAACATAATGATGTTTACGTTGTAAACACTGTCTCGGAGAATGAAGCCGAACCGGACACAAACAAATTTTTATGGAGGAAACAAACATGAAGAAGATCATTGCAACTGTGCTGGCCATGGTCATGGCTCTGGCACTGTGCACCACCGCTTTCGCGGCACCTGTTACTGGTTATACCGGCTATAACAGAGGCGGCAACAAGCTGATGGCGGACACCACGAATGCTGAAAGCTTTTCTGTGGAAGCTCACGAGGCTGCGTTCAACAAAGCCACCGGCGCTGGTAATGTTGCTTACTACACTGTAAGTGGTGCCACGGCTAACGAAAACACTGGCTACAACGGTGATTACATCAAGGCAGACAAGACTGATTTCGATCTGCAGCTCACCAAGGCCGGTGCTTCTACGCTGTATCTGAAGCACGTTAATACTGGTGCTGAGTATGTTGCCAAGGTTGAGGCTTTCACCAAGATTGGTGACAAGTGCGGCCAGCTTGATGTTGATGCCGATGGCACTTACTATGTGAACACCAGCAAATACACTTCTGGTAACGGCACCAAGGACGCTGGTGAGGTGTACTTTATGGCCAGCGATGCGACAGGGGCTGTGTATGTCCTGCTGAACGGCAAGCTGGTTTCCGTGACGCTGGCTGATGAGCAGACTCTGGTTGGCCACACTTGGGTTGCTGTCGTGAAGGATGGCAAGGTCGTTTCTTACAAGTGCTCTGACTGCGGCACTGTTGCTTCCATCTACAAGACCTATGCTGCCGCTAAGGCTTCCGGTCTGAAGAATGTTGAGGCGTTTGTGAACGATGATGGCGAGACCATCTACCTGGCCTACACCGATGGCAAGACCGACAACACCAAGCCCACCGACACCAACAAGTCCCCCAAGACCTTTGACGCCGGTATCGCTATGTACGTCGGTATGGCTCTGACCTCCGTCGCCGGCTCCGCCGTCGTCATCGGCAAGAAGAAGGAGTTCTAATTAAACTCAAAAAAGAGAAAGGCCCAATGGGCCTTTCTTTTTTTGCGCTTAATTATCCCTGGCCTGTCGGCCAGGGATAGATAATATCTCACCCCTGACGGGGTGAGATAAATATATAACCCTCCCGCTAACGCGGGAGGGTTATAAGAGCTTCTTTTTACCCCTCATCCGTCAGCTTCGCTGACACCTTCAGCTGTGCACACCCCAGTGTGCGCACTGGGGCGCCCTCAAGGGGAAGGCTTGAGGGACTGCCCCGCGCCACCTGTCTCCCTGCGGGTCGGTCGGTCCACGGGTCTGACACGCCACCGGCGTGTCATTCAACACTGCGGACCCCTCGAGGGGAAGGCTAATGAGGGAGCGCCCCCAAGGGGAAGGCTTGGGGACGTTTTTATTGTGCTTTACACAGTGGGGCGAAAAGTGGTATAATACCGACAGAAATCAACACAAACGAGGAGGTCTTGTGATGAGATTGCTGTTCAAGGGCGGTACCGTGGTCACCGGCAAGGGTCCCCGCCGGGCCGATATCCTGGTGGAGGGCGAGAAGATCCTCGATGTCTGCCGCGACATTCCCGCCATCGGCGCGCAGGTGGTGGACGTAACCGGGATGCTGCTGTTTCCCGGTTTCATCGATGCCCACACCCATTTCGATCTGGACGTGTGCAACACCACCACGGCGGATGACTTTGCCAGCGGCTCCCGGGCGGCGCTGCGGGGCGGCACCACCACCATCATCGACTTTGCCTGCCCCAACAAGGGCGAGACGCTGCACGACGGCCTGCGGCTCTGGCACGAGAAGGCCGACGGCAAGTGCGCCTGCGACTACGGCTTCCACATGACCATCGACGACTGGAACGAGACCATCGAGCGCGAGATCGACGATATGTACGCCGAGGGTATCTCCTCTTTCAAGATGTACATGACCTACCCTGCCATGATGATCGGTGACGAGGCCATGTACAAGGCGCTGAAAAAGCTGAAGGAAAAGGGCGGCATCTGCGGCGTCCACTGCGAAAACGCCGGGGTCATCGACGCGCTGATCGCCGAAAAGAAGGCCGCCGGCGAGAACGGCGTCCACTGCCACCCGGAGACCCGGCCCGACATCATGGAGGCCGAGGCCGTGGGCCGTCTGCTCCGCATCGCCGAACAGGTAGACGTCCCTGTGGTCATCGTCCACACCACCAACATCGAGGCGCTGGACGAGATCGCCAACGCCCGCTGGCGGGGCCAGAAGGTCTTTGTGGAAACGTGCCCCCAGTATCTGATATTGGACGACAGCGTGTATTACAACGAGGACTGGCTGCAGGCAGCCAAATACGTCTGCTCGCCTCCTATTCGGAAACCGGCTGACCGTGAGGCGCTGTGGCGCGCCATCCGCCGCGGCGAGGTGCAGACGGTCTCCACCGACCACTGCAGCTTCACCACGCAGCAGAAGCTGGCGGGCCGCGACGATTTTACCGCTATTCCCGGCGGCATCCCCGGCGTGGAGACCCGCGGCGAGCTGATCTACACCTTCGGCGTGGCCAAGAAGAAGATCGGCCTGGGCGCCATGTGCCGTGTGCTGGCAGAGAACCCCGCCAAGCTGTATGGCCTGTTCCCGCGCAAAGGCGTACTGGCCCCCGGCTCCGACGCCGATATCGTGGTCTACGACCCCAACGCCGACCACGTCATCCGCGCCGAGGATATGGTGGGCGCGGCGGACTACAACCCCTACGAGGGCGTGGTCACCAAGGGCTCCATCCGCCAGGTGTGGCTCCGCGGCAAGCCCGCGGTGTCCTCCGGCAAGGTGCTGGCCGGGCCGGACGGCAAATACCTGCCCCGGGGCAAGTGCCAGCTGTAAGGAGGCGAGGCCATGTTGGACAAGACGTTGGGCTATATCCTCTGCTGCCAGTCCCCGGCGCTGTTTCTGGCCGCGCTGGCGCTGCTGGTGGCGTATCTGGCCGGGCGCAAGCACAAGGTCCGGGCCTTCTTCCGCCTGCTGCTGTGCATTTTGTGTGCCGCCGGCGGCGTGGCGCTGTATTTCCTGGGGATCTACAAGGAGTATTTCACCATCCGGGACTTTTTCCTGATCCGCACTGCGGGCTGGATCGGCCTGGCCATCGCGGCGTTCTTCGTGCTGCTGGCGCTGGTGCGGGCGTTCTTCGCTGCCGCTGATGCCCGCCGCGAGCAGAAGGCCGCCATCCGCGAGGAAAACGAGCGCCTGGCCCGTGAGGCCCAGGAGGCCGCTGAAGCCGCGCAGGTGGAACCGGCCCCGCAAGTCCCTGCTGTGCCAGAGGCTTCCCCGCAGGAGTCGGTACCCGAGGCGGTTCCGGAGCCCGCTGCCGTTTCCACCGTCGAGACTCCGGTGCCAGAAAGCGAGCAGCCGCAGGACTAAGTTGACAATAATACAAATTATGGTAAACCCATCGGCCGCATTTTTGTGCGGCCGATGGGTTTTTTGTAGACAAAGCAAGGCGCCCGGGGACGGATATCCGTCTCCCGGGCGCTCCCCTCCTGTCGCGCGAGGCCTGTACCTCACGCCCCCTACGTTGTTTTATGGTAGCACTCTATGATTGTAGTTTCAAGAAAATCGGTGATTTCTTAACGCAGTTTTAACGGAACGCTAACAGGGGCGCGAAAAATTCCTCCCCCTGGGGGAAGGTTTTTGCCCATTTTCATGGGCTTTATCGTCATTCTGCACAACAATCCCCCTAAAATTTCTGCCTATTGCGAATTGAATTGTTCGGTGACCGGTGATAAATTTAGGTTAGTATTTACCGAAAAGTGGTGAAACGGAGGGGTTTTTAAGATGAAACGATGGTTTTCCGGGCTTTTAGCGGCGGTTATGGTACTGCTTTTGCTGCCGGCGTCCGCCAGCGGCACAGAGAGCTTTTACGCTTATCTGTATAGCAATCCAACCACCGCAGTCGGAGAAACCGCATTGGTTGGACTATACTTAGGTCAAAATTCCACATCGCGGGAGTACAACACCTATTTCTTCCAAATCGACTATGATGCGGAAAAACTCATATTCGCAAGCGCAACCATCGGCAGCAAAGTTCCTGATGTCATTGATCACTCTGTTCCTGGTCGTTTGACCATAGGCGGCTACGGAGAACCGCGCTCCGACAGTTCTATCATGCTGAATTTCACCGTAAAGGCTGCCGGTGAGGCCACTGTGAAATTGGTCAAGGCACAGATGGACGTCCGCGCCAACGCGGCAAAGGACGCCCAAACTGCCAGTGTACCGGCCGGCCAAAGCAACACGGTGACGATCCTGTGCGGCGGCTTCCCTGTTGTGCTTCCGGATTGTGCCACCGGTGACGCTTACGTGACCGCAAACGGCGACTACACCTTCACCGCCGATCCCGGCTATAACTACGGCTTTTCGGCCACTGTGAATAATGAAAAAGTTGACATCATCAACAACGACGACGACAGCTATACGATCAAAAATGTTACCGGCAAGCTGGTCATCAGCGCCAACAGCACACCCACTGTCAAAACCTACGCGGTGACCGTCGAGGGCGACGGCTACGGTGACGTCAGCGCCCTCACTTCCGCAACGCATGGGCAGAATTATACCTTTACGGTCACGCAGGCGGCCAACTACGACTATGCGGTGGCCGTAACGGTAAACTGCCTGCCGGTGACGTGCACTGTCAGCAGCAGCGGCAGCAACGCCTATACCTACACGATCCCGGCAAAGTCCGTCACCGGCCCGGTGGTCATTACGGTGAAGAAAACTCTTCCATCCGGTACGACTATGATCACCTTCAACGGCAATGGTGCCAGCGATGAATGGCAAAAGGGTGTATCGCGAGTAATAAGTAATGGATCCGACTTTGACTTTTACACCGATCAACATGATGGCTTTGATTACAGTATTAGTGCGGCTGGACAAAGTGGCATCATTCCCGTTTCCGAGACAGGCAAGACCGGGGAAATCGGTGTAAAATACACCATTTCTGGTCAATATATTACCGGTGGCATTATCACGATAACGATCAACAAAGCACAGCACTTTGATTGGAACGTAATCGTTTCCCCTTATGTGAATACTGACGGATCCACCATTTGGCTGATTACTGCCTCCCCTGATCCGAAGCCCGAGGAGACCAAGTCCCTCTATTACGGGGGGAAACCTATGTTTTGGTCAGAGAAATACAAATCTTACGCCTGGCTGTTGCTGAGCAGCAAATCGCAGGATACTGTGAAGGCTGATGCAGAAGCCGCCATCACTATCAAAGAAAACGCCGTCACATCTATCGAATACAGCGGCGACGTCAATGGCACGGGCCATATCGACATCAACGACGCCCAGTATGTCTATGACCTCTATAACGCCAAGCATTCCACACTTGACATGGAGAAGTTTCTCCGCTGCGATGTCAACGGCAACCGCGAAGTAAGCGTCGATGACGTTCAGGCTGTTGTCAGCCTGCTGCTGCGCTGATAAGTCAAAAGAGAAGCGCCCTTCAGGCGCTTCTCTTTTTCAGGCCAGTCAAAAAGCTTGCGAAATCCGTTATGCAAGGCTCCACGGCGAAAGCCACGGGGCTTTCTGTCAGGACTCCATGTGTTTGCCCAGAAAGGACGCCACGGTCTGGGCCAGCTTACACTCCGTCTCCCCCGCCGGCTTGCCGTCGGGAGAGAGAAAGAGCACCGCGCCCAGCACGTCACCGCCGCAGAGAATAGGTGCCGCCACAGCGGCCCGGAACTGCTCGTTCTCATCGCTGATGGCCACACCCTCGCCGCAGTAGAGGCCACGCTGGTCCATGACCTGCTCCAGCGCAGGGGAGACAGGCTTTCCCAGCAGTTCCTTCTTTCCCGCCCCGGCGATGGCGATGACCGCATCGCGGTCGGTAACAGCGGCGGAAAAGTCCGTGCTGCGGCTGAGGGTATCGCAGAACTGCGCGGCGAACTCCTCCAACCCGCCGATAAGGGAATACTTCTTGAAAATGACCTCACCGTCGCGGGTGGTGTAGATCTCCAACGGGTCGCCCTCATTGATAACATTGGCACGAAAGACCTTGTCCGGACGCATTTTTGCGCTCTGGACGATGGTAATGGTTGAGATATCTCCCGTGCCGTCAGGAAAATTTACGGTGTCCCCCTGACGGGCCATGGCGGCAACGAAGTCCTCCTCATGCGGCAGCTCTCCGCAGCGGAGCAGACAGTCAATGTCGGCTTTCAGCTGAATTTCCAGATGATCCTCGTAGACCTTAATTTTCTCAATGATAAGCTGTAGATCCTTGCGGTCAAGATGTTCCTTGCTTAGCAGGTCATCAAAGACCTCCATGGCGGTTTTCGCCGCACGGTTCACTTGGATAATGGTATTGCGTTTGTCCGCCACCATTTGAAGCTGATTTTGCAAGCCGTTGATGCGCTGAATCAGGTCATGCTCCAGCTCGTCATAGGTCTCCTCCAAAATGGCCTCCTGCTCCGGGTGCCGCGCCATATCCCGGATACGCTGGCGCTTGGTGGCTTTCAGTTCCTCCTGTGCGTCCAGCAGCAGGGTTTCCAGATTCTCCGCAGTGCGTTCCGTTTCACTTATGTCCTCCTGCTCGTGGGCAAGGTCGGCGTTGAGACGCTCCAGCATATTGGCGGAGTTGTCCTTTACCTTTTTGAGATACAGCTTCATCAACTCGTCCAGCTTGTTCACCCGGATGTGGTGGCTGGTGCAGCCGGACAGTCCACGGCGGTGATAGGTGCCGCAGGTGTAGGCAGGGCGCAGATCCCGGCGGCTCATGGCAAACATGGGACTGCCGCAGTCACCGCACTCCAAAAAGCCGGAGTACACATTGTCATTGATTTTCTTCCCGCGGTAGTGGTTGGTAGAGCGCTGTTCCCGCAGGGCGCGAACGGTGGCAAAGGTGCGGTAGTCGATGATGGCCTGATGGTGGTGTTCAATAACAATGTGTTCCAACTCATCCCGCTTGACATCCTTACCGTTGATTTTGGCACGGGTGTACTTGCCCTGCCGGAGTGTGCCGACGTAAAAATCATTGTCCAGAATACCCTGCACCGTGACAATAGCCCAGTCCTTTTTCGCTGTGCGGCGGGATTCCTCCCCCTCCGCCTCTTTGCGAAGTTGCTCTGACATCCGAGGGGTGGGCACACCAGTATCTGTCAGGTGGTTGGCGATTTTCTTATATCCCCAGCCGTCCAGATAGAGCCGGAAGATTTCCCGCACGATCTCCGCCTCCGTGGGGACGATCTCAAACTGCTTTTGTTTGTTGAGAATGTAGCCATAGGGCGCGGCGCAAAGCCACGCGCCGTCTGCCTGGCGGCGACGGATGACGGACTTTACCTTCTTGCTGGTGTCCGTCACCGGCATTTCGTTGATAAGAAACTGAAATTGAATTTTCAGCCAGTCATCGTCGTTTGGAAAGTCAATGTTGTCTCCGATGGAGATGATACGCACGCCGGCGTCCCGCAGATCCTCTAGTTCCACCAGCCCGCGGGAATTACGGCGGGAGAAACGGGAGAAGTCTTTGACAATAAGAATGTCGTACTTGTGGCTCATCAGCCCTCGCCGCATTTCCTGATAACCCTCACGCTGCTCGAAGGTGTAGCCGGAACGGTCACGATCCTCGTAAAAGGTCAGCGCACTGTCGGGGAAGCGGCGCTTCACGAAATCTTCGATGATAGCCTTTTGGTTCTCGATAGACACATTGTCGCGGTCCAGTTCCTCGTCCACCGAAATGCGCGCGTAGCCCGCTATGGCAAAGCGTTCGATCATAGCTTGTCACCTTTCAGATATGCAGCGATCTGCCGGTCAAATTCGGAGATGTATTCGGCGTCCTGCTTTTTGCGGAATTCTTCGTAAATAGTACCTACTTTTTTCACTGCCGTCTCGTGGGAGATGCGGCCCTTGCCCTCCAGCACCTTGCGGCGGTTGTTGGTGAGGAACCGGTCTGTCTCCTCCAGCCAGTCCTGCATACTCATGAGTTGCTCGCCCTCCGCCATCAACTCGGCGTAGTCGATGAACATGGTCACAAGACGATTCAAACGGCTCAATTCTTTTTCGTTCAGGTAGTTTTTGGCCACCAGCGTGTCGCTTTTCAGAATTTTTCCGTCCGGCGCGCCCTTCCAGTTAGTCAGACCCATGGTGGGACTGTCCAGGGTAGCTCGTTCGGAAATCAGTTCCGCCGCTGTCTTACCGGTGACAGCAAAGTGGAGCTTGTTCTGCACGAAGGCGTAGAACGCTTTCGTGGTCTCGCTGTTTTTATCATAGTCGTAGCTGCACTGCTCAAACACATCGGCAATTTTCTGGTAAGCCCGGCGCTCGCTGGCCCGGATCTCCCGGATGCGCTCCAGCAGTTCATCAAAGTAATCTTTGCCAAATGGCCGACCATTCTTCATCAGTTCATCGTTGAGGACAAAGCCCTTCTGGATGTACTCTTTCAGGGTCTTGGTGGCCCATTGGCGGAAGTGGGTGGCCTTTTTGGAGTTCACCCGGTAGCCTACGGCGATGATGGTGTCAAGATTGTAATGGTCAATGCCGCGCCGCACTTCGCGGCTGCCCTCCTTGCGAACTACCGAGAATTTCTCGGTAGTTGCCGCCTGCTCCAATTCACCGTCCGCATAGATATTTTTCAAGTGCAGAGAGATGTTGTCGGCGGAGCAGTCGAACAATTCTGCCATGCCGCTCTGTGTCAGCCAAAAGGTTTCGTCCTTGAACACCACGCTGACGAACTGCTTGTCAGCACCGTTGTCGTACAGTAGAATTTCACTGTGTTGTGGAAGGAATCCACTCATAGGCGCACCGCCTTTCTATCAAGATTGTTTTGCCTGTTGATTTAATTTTGTAGATAATATTGTATCACGGGTTTTTTATAAAAGCAACCGCAAATCGCATTTCGTTTCACCGGTTTGACTAAGCGGTATCGGTCAGTACCGATACCGCTTGTACTTTTTATTCCATCACCGGTGCCTGCTGTTTCGCTTCCAACTCTGCCGCACGGTTTCGATTGTAGAGCAGGAGCTGATGGGTCTGCTCATACAGATCTTCCGTGCCGGACTGAAAGACTGCCACGGTGTATTTTTTGCCGTTGTATTCCTGATAGATTGGACGGAGCTGTTCACGCAAAGCGGCATCTGCCTGTTCCGAATGGCTGAGCCATATCTCTACGATCTTACGGTCATCATTGACATTGATCTCCAAACGCATCACGCTCCTTTTCCAATAGTTTCCTCTGCTTTTAAGACTTTATACCTGATGTCTGCCGTCATAGCCCTCCCATCGTTTGCTCATGCTGTCGCTTTTTCTGTTCTTCCCGTGCAACCTGTTCATCCAATTTTTCTTTCACAGCCATAGCCGCGCCCGCGGCGAAGCCGATCACCGCGCCGAAGTTTTCGGCGGCGATTTTCGCCTCTATGCGCCGCCGCTTTTCCTCGGCGTCTTCATCCTCATCCAATAGCGATCCCGCGGCAGCCAGCCCGGCCACGGCGGGGATCAGAGGAACAGGCCGCGGATCGCCGCCGCGCCATACCACCCCGCCAGTGCCGCCGTTCCAAGAATCAGCACCAGCGCGATCCACTTGAGGGCCACCAGCAGGCTGAAGTCCGGGAGCCAATCGATCCACTTGGAGGAATACCTCTCGCTCAGGTTCCCAACCCGTTCCAGCAGTCTGTTCATCTCTGTCAGCGATCTCTGCATCTCCGTGAGCGACTTCTGCACCGGTGTCAGGTCGATGTGTGCTCTCAGACCGGGGATTGCTTTCCGAATTTCCTCCAGCTCCCAGTTTATTTCGCCCACCTGCTTTGCCAGCTTGTTCATTGTCTGCGGCAGATCGCACTGGATCACAATGGGTTGGATCGTCTGCGCTGTTTGCTGCGGCGCAGACGGCGGCGCGCTGTTCGACTGGTTCAACCGTTTCAATTCCTCCATCGTTTTCCTCTGCTCGACGGAATTTTCTTTGAACGAGTTTTGCCCGTATTCTGAATTCACGTTCCATGGCCTCCTTGCAATACTTTTCCTCGTGTAATTTGCTGTCGCGGCACTTCATGCCGTCCGGCGTGGTGTAAGTGATGTATTTGCGGGTGCTCTCCCAACGGACGGCGTAGCCCTCGGATTCCATCAGAGAAACAAAGGCGTCCTTGTCGGCGGCGTATTTCATGCACTCATCAATGGTGTTCATGAGCCGCAGCTTCCAGCTTTGTCCCTTCAGAGCCGTGTGGTATTCCGCGCCGCCCATGCCGCGGGCCTGCTGCGTTGGCGCATCAAAGGCAGGAAGACCCATTTCCTGACAGATCATGTCATTGCGCCGCATCAGCTCCTGCAGTTGTTCCTTCGCCATGTGCAGCTTCTTGCCGGTCTCAAAGTTGACGGAGTTGATGACGCAGTGGGAGTGGATGTGCTCGCGGTCTACATGGGTGCAGACCAGCACCTCGCAGCCGTCAAAGTATTCTGCCAGCCGCCGCGCGGCTTCGTGAGCCTGCCGGGGATCGACCGCCGCGCCTTTTGGAAAGCTCTGCACCATGTGGTAGAACATCACACCGCCGTCCTTGTGGTAGAGGAGCTTCGTGTTCAGGAAATCATCGTAGACGCTCTGCGGCTGGCAGTTGATGCCGCTGATGAGCGGCCCGCCATCCCATGCGGTTTTCTTTTCCTGCATGACGTAGCGCATCACGCCGCGCATGGCGGAGCGGGACTGTGTGCCCCGCTTGTAGTTCACAAAATGTACGATGGCCATACGGCTCACCGCCCTTCCATGACTGATCGCAGCGCGGCGCTGACCTCGGACAGCTCCTGCGCGGCCTTGTCGAGACCGATGATCTGCACCTTGCCCATGTTGGCGAGGACGGTAAGGCGGTTGATGTTGCTGCCGATGCCCTTGAGCTGGCGGAGCAGTTCTTTCTACTCGTCGATGACCACGATCCGCTTGCCGAGGCAGCAGGCGGTGACATAATCGCTCATGGACATATGGGCTTTCATCGCCAGCGCCTTGATCTTCTCCCGGTCGGCGGATGCCATGCGCGTGCTGAATTTGATATCTTTTTTCATGTTTTTCTCCAATCGTAGCTAAAAGTGGGTCCGGGCTTCCGCCCGCAGCTTGGGGGTGTGGGGCCATGCTCCGCCCAGTGCATTTGGCAGGGCAGCGGCTTCGCCGCAGACCAGACAAATGCGATGCTGGCTGTCGTCCGAGCGGACGACGAATCCCTCGTCCCGCCGCAAGCGGCAGG
>OGPS01001699.1_pt1 | contig 15410 bp, 19 predicted proteins | sample 1552931 | NCBI WGS metagenome assembly OGPS01 (sample SAMEA2580252, study PRJEB22360) | human gut metagenome | biome: human gut; feature: human-associated habitat; material: faeces | place: Denmark | collected 2008/2010 | reverse complement strand
CGGTTTTCAGATAGTTGTCTTTTTCGTGCATGGCGATCCTCCTTTATCGTTCCTCGTGGTTTTTATGGTTTCGCTTCTGGCCGGGTTCCTTCGGGGGTTCCTGCCCTCTGGTTTCATCTTTGAGCCGGGCAGTAATGGATGGGCGCACCCGGTCAGGATTGCCCGGTGCTGGTTTCAGCTCATAATCCTCCATCTGCTTTTCGGTCAGCGGCTTTGCGTAGGTCAGTTCGCCCCATGCCATCAGACTGCCGTCTGCCACAGGACGCCGCCTGTCATCGTCGTAGTTGACGATGGAAAGAGGCTGGTTAGTCTGCAATATCAAGAAGGCTGCCAGTTGTCCAATTTGGGGGCAATTCTCCGTTTTGAAGCAATTCTTGCCGGAAAATTGCCTGAGCCTGCTGCTCTAAATTATCATTTATCTTGTTATTGTCTTGAATTTTATTATCAAGTAGTTCAAGAACGGAGACTACTTTACGCTGCGTAGCTAAATCCGGCAGATCAACGTTAATCGAATATATCTCATATCTGTCAGTAGAAGGAATCGCCGAGCCGCTATCCATACGATTAATATCATAGGTCAAAAACTTATAGTAAGCCCATTTCAAATCAACCTTATCACTAATGGGCTGGGCGTAGAAAGCTGTGTCGATAACAGAAAAGGGAGTATCTGAATAATGAACACCCCGATAAGCACCCTTTCTTCCAAGAATAAATGACGGATGCTCACACAGTGGCTTTAAATGGGAAGTTCCTATTTGTCCATTAGTACCATACACAGGAATAGGCCCATCGACAGACTCCTTATCCTTAATTGGCTTTCCGTATTCTAAGGTAATCAAATCACCCCATTGCATTTTTAACACTCCCTCTATCCGATATATTTTCTATGCGCCAGTTTCACATTGCTTTGTTTGACCATTGCGTATTGCAAAGTCGTGTCAATCCGCTTGTGCCCCAGTAATTGCTGAAGCTGTTCTATGGGCATTCCTTTATCTATCGCCATCGTCGCCAGCGTTCGGCGGAACTTGTGCGGATGCACTTTATGTACGCCCAACTGCCTGCCCAATTCCCGTAATCTTGTTTCGACACCGCCTATGGATAGGCGTTTGAAAGGTGCTTTCAGAGAAACGATCAGTGCCGGATTATCATCATTGCGGCTTTCCAAATAGGCTTGCAGGTGCAGCTTTGTTCGGGCGTCAAAGTAGACCATTCGCTCTTTGTCTCCTTTGCCAAACACCACGCACTCCCGCTCTGCAAAATCCACATCATCCCGGTTTAGAAGCACCATTTCGCCAACACGCATTCCGGTTGAAGCAAGCAGGTCGATCATCGCCAAATCCCGCATTTCAGAGCAGCTATCCCGCATCAGCTCAAGGGTTTCGTCAGAGTAGGTTTCCTTGATATTTGACGCTGTTTTGACCTTATGTATCCGGCGAACGGGGCTTTTAAGAATATAATCCTCATCTTCCAGCCAAGAGAAGAACGATGAAAGAATACGCCGAATGTTATCTATGGTCACTCGGCTGGAATGGCGTTCCCTTTGGTAATTCGTCAGGTACTGACGAATATCCTCTGTCACAATCTCCTTGATTGGTTTCCCGATGCCGTCAAGCATTGCCTGTGTGGTGGCCTGATAGTAATTCAGTGACTTTTCGGAACAACCCTCAATACGCTTGGCGGCAAGAAAAAGTGCTAAAAGGTCTTGCTCCTGCTCCTTGGTCTTGCCATCGGAAGGACTAATGTCATAATCCCACAGAGTGTGCAGTAAAACTTCTTGCAGCTTTTCGACTTGTGCGTTGTTCAGGTATGAAAGCATATCTGTAACAACAGTTTGAATCAATTTTTGTCTCATTGTCGTTCTCCTTTTCCAAAAGAGAACGATACACAGCGGCTGTTCCTTTGATAAAACTCTCGCCACTGATGAGAGTGATTTGGTTAAGTTAGCTGTTGAAAAACATCCCTATCACTTATACGAACAATCTCATTTTCGTTGTCTGTGTTGACAACACCATACTCTTTCTTATTTTCATCAACCTCAACGACAAATACTGTTTTTCCGTTGTTTAACAATAAAACATTTCCACATTCGTATTTCATAATAGCCTCCATTATTGACATAGATATAAATGATAATTTAGAGCAGCAGGCAAGAGCACTCTACCAACGAATGTTTATTGATAACCCTGTATCCGGGGGATATATGGGTACCCTCAGCGACATCGCAGACATTACAATGGGACAGTCCCCAAATGGAAGTAGTTATAACGAAGATGGCAACGGTGCGGTTTTCTTTCAGGGACGAGCTGAGTTTGGATTCCGTTTTCCGTCTGCCCGTTTGTACACAACCGAACCAAAGCGAATGGCTTGCGCAAATGACACTTTAATGAGTGTTCGAGCGCCTGTTGGCGATTTGAATGTCGCTTATACAGATTGTTGCATTGGCCGAGGGCTTGCTGCCATACATTCAAAGAGCAATCAGCAGTCATTTGTCCTTTATACTATGTTCTCCCTCCACAAGCAGTTGGATGTGTTTAACGGAGAAGGAACTGTTTTTGGTTCGATCAATCGAACCGCATTAACCGAACTGCCGATTTTTATCCAATCAGATAGAGAAATCGTAAAATTCGAGGCTATTGTTGCGCCTATAGACGCTGCTATCCGGAATAATTACGAGGAAATTTGCCGCCTAGAAAAAATCCGTGACGCTCTTTTACCCAAACTAATGTCCGGCGAACTGGATGTATCCTCCGTCGAGCTTTAAGCCGCTAAATTATCATTTATCGCATTGTTTAGTTCGATCTTATCGTCTATTGCTCCCAACAAGTTTGCGATTTTTTCTTGCACTTGCTTATCGGGGTAGGAAACCTCAATTTCTCCCATCAATTTTGTGTTGATAGAAGGCATAGTGGCTCCAACTGCAATATTGCGCATAAATTTTTTGGTACTTTCCAAGCAGAAGAAATAATACAAAAACAGGGGACTGATTTCTTCGAATGGGCGGACTCGTAGACAGCGGCCCGAAAACAACCAGTCTGTATGTCGGCTATCAACAAATGAACATCTGTCGACCGAGCCGACTCTACTAAACACGATGTCGCCTTCTTTGAGGATGTACTTACTTAACCGCTGTTTATCTTCGTTAGAAACTCTCGGTAGATTTTGCTCGGTAAAAACACGATTGCCAAGATGTTCAACAGTAACAATAGGAGTTCCATCATCCACATAATCTTCTTTATGAAGTTGACTACCAAACGGCCCGGTCTGAATATCTGACAGGAATCGGAGCGCTTTTGTTTTCATCTCAAACTTCATACCCAATCGCCCCCAGTTTTTTGCGGATTTCATCCTCCAGCTCGTGGGACTTTTTGAACATCTCCGAAAGTTCAGAGGTTAAACGGGCCATTTTTTCCTCAAAAGGCTCGCCGTCGTCCTCAACTTCTTCGATACCCACATATCGGCCCGGAGTTAGGATAAAGTCCTGCTTTTCAATCGCCTGAAGGTCTGCCACAGCACAGAAGCCCTTTACATCTTCCAATGTCCCTTCTTGGAATGCTTCGAAGGTATCTGCTAATTTTTGAATGTCCTCGTCGGTGAAATCTCTGTGCTTTTTATCAACCATATGTCCCATTTTTCGGGCGTCAATAAAAAGCGTCTTGCCCTTTTGCTTTTTATTCTTGCTGATAAACCAGAGGGTGACGGGAATGGTCACGCTATAAAAAAGCTGTGTCGGCAGAGCTACAATTCCCTCCACAAGGTCAGCCTGAATGATGCGTTTTCTGATTTCCCCCTCGCCGCTGGTTTGAGTGGACAGCGCACCATTTGCAAGAACAAGACCGATCTTGCCGTTGGGGGCGAGGTGGTGGATCATATGTTGAATCCACGCGTAGTTGGCGTTACCGGCGGGGGGCGTACCAAACTGCCAACGCACATCGTCCTTCAGCTTTTCCTGTCCCCAGTTGGAGAGGTTGAACGGCGGATTTGCCATAATAAAATCTGCTTTGAGCGTAGGGTGGAGGTCATTAAAGAAAGTGTCTGCCTGATACGGCCCGAAGTTGGCGTCGATACCACGGATCGCCATATTCATCTTTGCCATCTTCCAAGTATCGGCGTTGCTCTCCTGACCATAAACAGAGATTTCACCACGATTGCCGCTGTGCGCCTTTATAAACTTTGCACTCTGAACGAACATACCGCCGGAGCCACAGCAAGGGTCATAGACACGGCAGTTGGCAAACGGTTTCAGAATAGCGACAATGGTTTTAACAATGCTGGATGGGGTATAGAATTCGCCGCCCTTTACACCTTCATACGCTGCAAACTGAGCAATACAGTATTCATAAGTTCTGCCGAGGAGATCTTTACTGTCCTCGTTATCGCCCATATTCATATTGGTGAACAGGTCAACCACATCGCCCAAAACACGTTTGTCCAAATCTGGGCTTGCATAGTTTTTGGGCAACACATTTTTCAGACTTTTGTTTTCTGCTTCAATAGCCCGCATTGCATTGTCGATAAGTGTGCCAATTTCAGGGGTGTGAGCAGCAGAAGCAATCTTGCTCCACCGTGCATCCTCCGGTACGAAGAAAATGTTATCTTCGGCGTAGGCATCACGGTCATCTTCGAAGCCGTCGCCCTCAGCGACAAGCTCCTGATAACGCTTTTCAAACGCATTGGATATGTAGCGCAGGAAAATAAGTCCTACGATCACTTTTCGGTATTCTGCTGCGGGGATATGTCCCCAAAGGACACAGGCAGCGTCCCAGATTTGTTTTTCAAAGCCGATTGTGGCGTTGTTTCCGTTAGCCATATAAATATGTCCCTTTCTTCTTGCTATATCAGCTTATCATTCCGATGAATTCTAGTGTGGGGGAAATTAAATCTTTGCTTATAACCTTCCAGCCATGCACCATTAAAAATGCTAATCAATATTTCCTGGAATCAATGATTCTAAAGTGCTTGTCATTTGTTCAAATTCACGCTTTTCTTTCGCAGACATTTTGACAGGATACGCTCTTGCAATATCTTCAATGCTTTTCTTTATTTTGAAAGCTTTTGCGGGTTGCTTTAGAATTCTGAGCTCTGTTTTTATTGATTCTTTTGCGGATATTTCATTGATTATTTGTTTCATAAATTTGGAAATTTCGCTGTTTGCAGAATAATCAGCAGGCGCATAAAAGTTTATACGCCCATCACTAAACAACTGGTAAACTTTTCCTCTGTTATCTTTTTGGGGATCAAAAACACCGATAGAATAGCCGCCCTTGCTTTTTACTAATCGCATGCAAGGAATATCGGTTGCGCTATCGCCTATGTAAACTATATTTTCATAGGGAATTCTCAACAATTCATCAGGCATGCTGTCATTAACTCTTTCATCGTATTCTTCAAGAAAGCCTTTCGCAATACGGAATATAAATTGAGTCTTATTCGTGTAATTGATCGCTTGCGCTGGCCATTTTGCGACGCCATCTGCGGAATAAAGATATGTGGAGGCATATATTCGTTTAAAGTACTGAGCGATTTCGCTTCCCTCGATTATTTCTTTAAGTCCTGAAGAAATGATATAATGTTCCAGTTCAATTCCTTTCTTTTCGGCATATTCATTCATTCGCTTGAACCAAGTTTTGACGCCTTTATAAAGCTCTACATCCGCACCGATTTTTCTGAAGTACTCACGCTTAAGAGACTTCCGTTTGAACTCAGAATATCTTATCAATTCGTGCATCCACGCCAAATTCGTGTCCATTAGATTATCTTTTGCAAGTTTATTGGAGGACTGCCAAAACTCGCTTTTATCTATTCCAAAAGATGGAATGAGCGTAAATGTTTGCATATCATCGGGTGATAAGGTCTTGTCGAAATCATAGCAAATAGCCATTTTAGGTTTCTTGGCTCTGATTTCATCATTCATTTTTTCGTACAATTCCGTGTTTTCGCTCATTTTGCAAATGCATCCTTTTAAATGTTGTATGTCCCGTTGTTATTATAGTTGTAACTGGGTTTTTAATGTAGGCTTACCAAGGGTCGTTTCCGGTCAAACTAGCACTTCCCATTTGCCGTATCGCTTGCCGCTCTCTCTGCGGATATAGTTTTTATCTTGCAGCGACTTCATAATCCGCTTTACAGTTGCGATAGACCTTCCCGTTGCGTTCACTAGCTCTTGCTGCTTGATTGCCGGGTTTTGTGCGACCAGTTCCAAAACCGCCAGTTCTTCCAGTGAGCAGTCCAAAGTATCAAATTGATACTTTGAAACTTTGAAATTGATACTTTGGGGATGGCTTTCCTCCACATAATCAATGTGCATATAGCGGTTTTTCAGCTCGTAATCCGTGCCCAAAAGAAGATTGCTGAAAAACATTTCCAAGAACTTTGTGGTGGCGTGAACGCCCTTTTGCAGATTCGTATAGTTCGCTCGGACCAAGGCGTTGCGGAAGTACCACGAATTCTTTTCAAAGGCGTCGTTGTTTACACGAAAGCCGAAAGTTTTCATATATTTGATCATAAAGACGGCGGTGGCACGGGTGTTTCCCTCGCCGAAGGGATGAATCTGCCAAATGTCCGAAGCGAATTTCGCCAGGTGCTTCACCGCCGCATCTACGGACAGGCCCTCATAGGAGAACTGTTTTTCGGTGGCAAAATCATAATCCAGCGTATCCTTGATACTGTTCCAGTCCGCATAGATTACGGTGTCGCCGTTCAGTACCCACTCTTTCTTAGTGATGTTGTACTGACGAATCTGCCCGGCGTGACTGAACACGCCTTCAAACAGTCTGCGGTGGATGGAGAGCCACTCGGCAGGCGAGAATTGGAAGGCTTTTTCCCCCAACAGTTTTGCGATTCTGGCGGAAACAATGTCCGCTTCTTTCGTTTCGTTCTCGATTTCGGTGCGGGTGGTACGCTGCTCATAATAGCTATGAATGCGCTGCTGGGCTTCATCGATGGTGATTTTGCCCTCAATGTGATCTTTAGCGGTATCCAGCAGATAGGCAGAGGTGTTCAGCCCGTCCACCGCCTGCAAGCCGATGGCAGTCTGCCACGCTTCACTTTTTTCTGCCCGGTCCGGTTCGCCCTGCTTAATATATTCTTCCAGTTCAAATTGCCAATTCTGATTCGGCATATTTGCACCTCGCTTCTTGTTTGAAAATTAATGTTTTAGTCATCACTCAGCAAATGCCAACCGTTACTACTGTGAACAGGATATCCGTATTCTTTCCCATTCCATTTGATTTTTCCTATGGCATTATCAAAACGGTTCAAAAGATTCCAACATTCATTTCTATAATCTAAATCAAGTTTTGGATTATTGAAGTCTTTTTGAACTATTTCTCTTGCTTTTTCAAGTTCCTCAAGACTTGCTTTTTCAAACCATTTAGAACTATATAAAGCCCCTTTTTCAATTTGTATTTTCAATGACTTCCATAAATCTGTGAGAGCATCTTTATTTTTTATTCCCATAACGGTTAAGAATACGGTAGTGATACTAACTCCGGCAAGAAGTAACTGTGATTTGTGTTCTTTTACCCAAGCAATAACTCTATTCTTTTCGGGAGTTTCTTCCGTGTGTTGCTGTTCGATATTATCTTCTTTCATTGTTCAAACACTCCTTTTATCGCTTGATAATTGTGGTGTATTTCGCTATTGATTACAATTCTTCCGTCTTAAAGGTCGTATAACCCTCATAATAGTAGCTGTGGTCGATGCCTATCATATAGACATCACGGCTGTTTATTTCGTCTGTAAGCGCGCTTTTTAGTAATACTTTGATTTGCACATCTTTAATCGGGCTGCGCTCCATTGCAAGGAGATAATCCTCTTTATCCACCTTGCTCCAGTCCACGACCTTGCCGATTTCAGTTCTCAGGATATGGTCAAGCCAGATGCGAGTACTACGCCCATTGCCCCCCGGAAGGGATGGGCAATATTCATTTCCACATATTTTTCGATGATCTCGTCAAAGGTGGACTGTGGCATCTTGTCGATGTTGGCCAGTGCCGCCTCCAGATACATCAGCGGCGCAAAGCGGGAATTACCCTTCGCCAGATTCACCGTGCGCAGTTTGCCAGCAAAGTCGTAAATATCTTCAAACAGATATTTGTGAATCGTTTGCAAGGTCGAGAATTTACCCGCCGGCAGGGTGTCGAGGACACCGCTTTCAAACAGTTCTACCGCCTTTTTCTTGCTGATGCGTTCTTCTTCCCGGGCAAGATCGGCGGAGCTTGTCAGCCTCAATTTATTTTCCAGTGCCATAGTGCATCTCCTGATTAATTTACAAGGTGTTTAAGCACAAAAAACAGTCCGACAAGTACTATAACAATCAATAACACAACCCATCCGGTGGCTTTCTTCGCTTCCTTTTTTGAGTAAACCGGCCGTGCGGAATATGTATATTGTGCCTGCGGCGATTGGCGGAGCGGTTTTGGCTTTGCGACAGACCGAGGTTTTGTCGCCTTTTGATACATAGCAAGAGGATCACCTTGCGCCATAATCCTATCATAAAAATTGTCAATCCATTGTGCGTCGCTGAGGTCGCACATATTTTCTTCGCTGCTATTCGGGTCGTGTACAATTTGGTTTCTGACCCAGCGGTAATGCTTAAGGCACTTGAGATCTTCGACCCAGCCTTGCACCCGATATGAACCATTTGGGGTACTTTCCATCTCAGCTATATAAGCGGAGACACCGTGCTGAGTTTGCAGCATATCGCCACACAGCTTTTCGAGATGCTTATACGAATCTATAAAGCCCATAGCTCATCACCTAATCCAGATTACTTATCCGCCGCCACGCCGGACTTCATCCAGGCGTCTACTTCGCTGACCTTGAATTTCCAAAGGCGGCCTATTTTCGCAGCGGGCATATTTCTTTTTTCTATCCAGGCGAGTACCGTATCACGGCTGACGCCGAGGTATTCGCAAATTTCTTTCATTGAGTACCAGCGTTCGATGGTCGGTTCCATTAAAATGTCCTCACTTTCAGGCGGTTTCCGATAACTATAATTATACAATTTAAGTATATCACGGCGATGCCGATTTATCAAGGATTATTACGGATTTACGAGGGATTCAGAAGAAAATCTTATAATTAAAAGTGAAAGGTTTCCCCGCTCAGTTTACTGATTTGAGCGGAGAAACCTTTTTTGCTGAGAATTTCAAATTGTTCCCGAAAACACCCCCACAAACGGCGCCCCTTATTCAGAGTAAGTGAAGGGAGAAATATTTTTGCGGGGAATTTTGAAAACACCCTGCCAAATGGCACCCCTTATTCAGAGTAAGTAGAGGGACCTTTTGAAAAGTTGAGGGAATTTCTCAAATTACTTTGCCAAAATCTCAAAAAAGTTCCCAATTGGTTAGTAGGAAGGCCCTGAAAAATTTCCTTCAAAATCCTATTTGTTATTCGCCAGAAAAGTTCCCAGTTGATTAGTAGAAAGGACGCTTAAAATTTTTCTTTAAAAAGCCATTTTATTTTTGCCCGAAAAATTCCCAATTAAGTAGTAGAGGGGGCGCAGAAAAAATCTCAAAAGTTTTTTCGTTCAAATCCGAAAAAATTTCCCAGTTGGTTAGTAGAGAGGCTTTCAAAGGAAAGTTTCAAAATTCCTTCGTACAAATCGAAAAATTTTTCCCAGTTGATTAGTGAGGGGGTTAAAAAACAGGCCTTCTCGCTGGCTACCTATTGAGGGGGCTGTCTCCCTGTGTACCTTGAAAATTGAATCGCCGCCTCCAAAGGATATGCTTCCGGCAAGTGACGCCACGACTTCCCGAAAAAGGAACGAGCGCATCAAAGAAGCGATACGCCGTGGTGAGACTCCGGGGCAGGAACGATGCGGATAAGCGGCAGCAAGCAAAAACCGTCGCAGAAATGCGGCTTCAGAACAAGCAAAGGAGGTTCAAGCCTATGAAGAAAGGAGAGCTCAGAGAGCTTTATCAGATGATGTTTCCGGAATACCCGGACATCGTGACCGTCAAAGAGCTTCGGGAGATGCTGGGCATCAGCCGCAAGCTGGCCTACAAGCTGATCGACTATGGGTACATCCACGCCGTGAAGATCGGCACGACGCTGAAGATCCCGAAAATCAGCGTCATCAACTATGTGATGGAGAAGGAGGTGAAGAAAGTTGGATGAGATCAAGCGCCTGACGCCCGCCCAAAGGGCACGCTGCAACCGGCTGATCCGGAGGCTGTGCGCCAACTATGATGGCGGCAACTGCCTGCCGCTGGACGACGGCGAGGGCTGCGTGTGCGTGCAGATGATTTCCTATTCGCTGTTGTGCAAGTATTTCCGGCGGGCGGTTCTGCCCGCCGACAAGGTACTCTGCGCCGATATTTACCGGCAGCGTACACGGACCTGCGAACGGTGTGGAAAGCCCTTTGCACCCAGTAGCAACCGGCAGAAATACTGCCCGGAATGCGGCTGCTCCATCCGACGCAAGCAGAAGGCGGACTCTGCCAGACGGCGGCGCAGCGTCGAACATTAAGCGCCGAGAAAGCCTTGATTTCCTGGGCTTTTTTGAGGGCAAAGCGGGTGCGGGTGGCCGTTTCCATCCACCCCCGCCAAAATCCACCTCTACCATTCTACAAAGGAGAATTCCATGGACAACAAACTGAAAACTGTGGACGCAGAGACCCTGCTGTCCACGCCGATGAGCAAGACGATGTTCATCGTGGACGGCCTCATTTCGCAGGGCGTCAATGTCATCAGCGGTGCCAGCAAGATCGGCAAAAGCTGGCTGATGCTGTGGCTGGGGCTGCAAGTGGCGCAGGGAAACTCTATTTGGGGGCTGCCTACACTGCAATGCGATGTGCTCTATCTGAGCCTTGAGGACACCCAGCGCCGCATCAAAGACCGACTCTACAACCTCACCGACAGCGCCCCGGACAACCTGTATTTTGCCGTGACCTCCGGGCTGATCGGCGGCGGGCTGGAGGAGCAGATCACGGATTTCCTGACCGAGCATCCCGCCACCAAGCTGGTCATCATCGACACGCTGCAAAAGGTGCGGGACTCCAAGGGCAGCGCCGGAAAGGCGGGAATGTACGGCAACGACTACGACGACATTTCCTCCATCAAGCGCATTGCCGACGGCTTCAACATCGCCATTTTGCTGGTGCATCACCTGCGAAAGCTGCAAGACAGCGACGATCCCTTTAACGATGTCAGCGGCTCCACCGGCATCATCGGCGCTGCGGACACCAACTTTATTCTGCGCCGTAAGCGCAGCGGAAACGCCGCTACGCTGCTGGTCAGCGGGCGGGATGTGGAATATCAGGAACTGACCTTGCAGTTTAACGACCTTGTCTGGGAACTGGTGGAGCGCAAGAACAGCGAGGATATTCACAAGGCAGAGCTGCCGAAATTTCTGTTTCGGGTGGTGGACTTTATGGAGTGCCGCACCGAATGGGTAGGCACGGCCACGGAGCTGCTGACCGAAATGAAGGAGCAGGAGGTCACGCCCAATATGGTCACAAAGTATCTCGGCCAGTTCGCCTATGAGGTGCTGGAGCCGCTGGGCATCGAGTATCGCACCAAGCGCACAGGCAAAAGCCGACTCATCAAATTTCTGCGCCGTGACGGCGATGACGCAAATGACGCCGGGATCGCTATATAAGGAAATCCCCGTCACAACCGTCATTGCCGTCACAAACCGAAGAAAGGGGGTGAACAAATGCGCAGCAAAAACTACGGGATCAATGTCCGTGTGACCGAGCAGGAGAAGCAGAAGCTGCTGGAAAATGCTCGGTTCTGCTCTCTGTCGCTGTCGGAATATCTGCGGCGGCTGGGGCTTGGAAAAGAGGTCAGAGCGGCCATCACGGAGCGGGATTACCGCCTGTTTCGGATGCTGAACGGCCTGAAAGCGGAGCTTCCACAGCTTCAGAAAGAGGAAATTCTGAGCAGACTGGAAGCAATTTTGAATGAATTAAAGTAAGCGAGAATTACGCCTGCGCAGTCTAAGCGAGCAGACTGTTTTTACTCCTGTCGGAGCCAAACAGTGCCCCTGCCGCCGATGCCTGCGTCATCTGAGCGAGCAGTGCGTTTTTACTCCCGGCAGGGCCGGAGCGCAAAAACACTCGTTAGGGCGTGCCCTAAAACCCCGAAAGAAAAAACTATGAAAGTGAGGACAACACAATGAGAAAATCGGATTTTACTTTACCCACGCTGGACGATCTGTTCTCCACGCAGGCGGAGCGGGACGATGCCAAGCTGGAGCGGGTGCGGAATATTCCACTGGCCGAGCTGCATCCGTTCAAGGGTCACCCCTTCAAGGTGCAGAACAATGAGGAGATGCAGCGGATGATCGAGAGCATCCGCAAGGTGGGCGCTATTACCCCGGCGCTGGCAAGGCCGCTGCCGGACGGCGGTTACGAGCTGATCTCCGGTCACCGGCGACTGGCGGCGTGTCAGGTGCTGGGCGTCGAGACGATGCCCGTCATCGTCCGGGAGCTGTCTGATGATGAAGCGGTGATCGCAATGGTGGATGCCAACTTGCAGCGGGAGACCATCCTGCCCAGCGAAAAGGCGTTCGCCTACAAGATGAAGCTGGATGCCATCAAGCATCAGGGCATCGCTTCTGTGCAAGTTGCAGAGAAGTTGCTTAGCGTAGAAAAAGTGGCAGACGATGCAGGTGAGAGTAAAGACCAAGTGCGAAGATATATCCGCCTGACCTACCTGATTCCCGAGCTGCTTTCGATGGTGGACGACGGAAAGATCGCCTTCAACCCGGCGGTGGAGCTTTCCTACTTAGACTCGTATCAGCAGCGGGCGGTGCTGGACGCGATGGCGCTGAACGACTGCACCCCGTCCCACGCCCAGAGCATCCGCCTGAAAAAGCTGGCGCAGGAGGGCTTACTGGATGACCAGATAGTCTACGCCGTGCTGGCGGAGACGAAACCAAACCAGCAGGAGCAGCTGAAATTCAAACGGGAGGAGCTGCGGAAATATTTCCCCTCCGGCTATACCGAGGAGCAGATGCGCCGGGACATTATCAAGGGCCTGGAACTGCTGAAGCGGCAGAGAGAACGGAACCGGGACGCCCGCTGATTCGTACCGATACGGCTGCAATCAAACAATTCGCAGAATAGAGAGAACCCCAAACCGATGGTATACTGATGCTGTCGGTTTGGAGTTCTGTTCTGCAAATAGAAAGAGACAGGAGGAAAACAAAATGGTAGCAGGACATTTGACTTTGAAAAACGGCAAGTATTATGCCGTGTTGAACTAAATAGTGTCTACACAAGATCAGGTCAAAACAGTACACCAAATAGCAATGCAACGAATTTGCACAGCAGCCAGAAAAGATGTTGTAGTTTTTGCATATCGAGTAGCAATGCCTCGCCAACGTTTCAGGTGCAAAAAAGCATTTTCCACCAGATGACGAAGCCGATACAAGTAACGGTCATACTCCCGCTGCTGCTTGCGATTTCGTTTAGCCGGAATGACGATATTCATTCCAGCATCAGCGGCATAAGCAATGATTTGATTGGTGTCATACCCACGATCGGCCAGTAATGTTTCCGCCGATATTCCATCAATCAAGTGAATAGCTTCTTTGCAATCAGCTCGGGTACCCTCTGTGATAAGTACTCGGACCGGCATACCATTTGCATCCACGGCAAGGTGAATCTTGGTATTGAGCCCCCTTTTGTACGGCTCATGTCCTGATTACCGCCACGGGCTCCTGCCGCATGTGGATGCACCTTACAGTGGCTGGCATCAATCATCAACCATTCAAAATCGGGCTCATCAACCAGAATTTCCAGCAGTTTTTCCCAGATCCCCTTGTCACGCCATCTGCGGAACCGCTGATACACGGTACCCCATTTCCCGTAGAACGGCGGTAAATCCCGCCACGGTGCTCCTGTGCGTAAAATCCAAAACACGCCATTGATAAATCGCCGGTTATCCTGGGCTATTCCACCCCACTGCCCTCGTTGTCCTGGCAGATGCGGTTCCAGCAGGCTCCATACCGCATCGCTGATGTCGTGGCGTTGTTGTTCATTCTTCATGGGAACACCTCTTTCGGATCTCTTGCTCCCATTATACCATATCGCTCGTGTAAACACTATTTACAAAAACGCCGGAGGGCAGCGAAAAACGAAATGGATCTCGCTGGGACTTTCCGAAAAGGGAAATAAGCGCAAGGCCGAGGCGGAACTGGCAAGGCTCCGGGCGGAGTTTGAACCGCCCAAAGAGGCGGGCGACCTGAGCAGTGATATGCTGTTCGCCGATTATCTGTTGGAATGGCTGGAGATCGCCAAGGGACGGCTGGCCCACGCAACCTACGGCGCCTACCAAGGACTGCTGAAAAGCACCATCGTCCCTTATTTTCGCAAGAAGAAATTGACACTGCGGGAACTGGAAGCCCGACATTTGCAGATGTTTTATTCTGAAATGCTCAGGCGGGTCACGCCCAATACCGTTATCCATTATCACGCCGTCATTCACTCGGCACTGAAATATGCAGTCAAGACCGATATGCTGATCCAGAATGTGGCGGACAAGGTGGACCGGCCCAGAAAGAACAGCTTTCAGCCGGTCTTTCTCTCGGCGGACGAGATGCAGAAGATGTTTGAAGCCCTTCGGGGAACCAAGCTGGAGCTGCCGGTGCTGGTGGCTGCCTTTTACGGACTTCGCCGTGGCGAGGTGGTGGGCTTGAAATGGGATGCCATCGACTTTGAGCAGGGCACCATTTCCGTAAAGCGCACCGTGACCTCAACGATCATCGACGGCAAGTATCAGGAGTTCGAGCAGCAATCCGCCAAGACCAAGTCCAGTCTGCGCACCCTGCCGCTCATCGGCAGCTTCCGGGAATACTTTATGCAGGTGAAAGAGGCGCAGGAGCTGAACAAGCAGGTCTGCGGCAACTGCTACAACTATGAATACGATGGCTTTGTATTCGTGGATGAGTTGGGCGAGCGGATGCGGGTGGAATACCTGACCAACGCATTTCCGAAATTTCTGGAGAGTCACGGTTTGCGCCGGATGCGCTTTCACGATCTGCGTCACAGCTGTGCCAGCTTGCTGCTGGCCAACGGCGTCCCCCTCAAACACATTCAGGAGTGGTTGGGGCACAGCGACTTTACCACCACGGCGAACATCTACGCCCACTTGGATTACAAGTCCAAGATCACTTCGGCGCAGGCGATGGAGACAGGGCTTGCTCTGCCGGAGGGCGGCGACTTCAGCAGCCGCTGGAGTTCGATCAGTGCCGGGGAGAACAGCTGATTTTCTCCTCTGAAAACCGAAAATCGTGCGGGCTTTGCCCTTTAGGCAAAAATTAAAAAGCCTGTAAACGGGCTTGTTTACAGGCTTTTTGTGGCGGAGAGTTAGGGATTCGAACCCTAGAGACCTTTCGGTCTACAGCATTTCGAGCCATTTGGAGAGGAAATCCAATGAAAATTGATGCGTTCCTCTCGTGA
>OGPS01001690.1_pt1 | contig 15469 bp, 12 predicted proteins | sample 1552931 | NCBI WGS metagenome assembly OGPS01 (sample SAMEA2580252, study PRJEB22360) | human gut metagenome | biome: human gut; feature: human-associated habitat; material: faeces | place: Denmark | collected 2008/2010 | reverse complement strand
TATAAATTCTTGAAAAACAGTTTGAAAAAAGACGGAAATTGGGAATGGTATTTTGTCGTGCGTTATTTAGCGGCGACCGGTGCGCGCGTCAGCGAACTGATACAAATTAAGGTGGAGCACGTTTTTACAGGCTATTTCGATTTGTATTCCAAGGGCGGAAAACTGCGCCGACTTTACATACCTAAAAAGCTCAAAGCCGAAACGGAAGTATGGCTTAACGATAAGGGTATCACAAGCGGATACCTTTTTTTAAACCGTTTTGGCGAACGAATTACCGTGCGTGGAATCGCTCAACAACTGAAGAACTATGCCAATAAATACGGCCTTAATCCGAAGGTCGTTTATCCACATTCATTCAGGCATCGTTTTGCAAAGAATTTTCTTGAAAAATATAACGACATTTCTTTACTCGCCGATCTTATGGGACATGAAAGCATTGAAACCACGCGTATATATTTACGAAAAACCGCAAGCGAACAGCAAGAAATCGTTGATAAAGTAGTAACATGGTAAAAATATGCCCTTGCTGTATTAGCAGGGGCATATATGTTATAACTGTGCAAATATTTCGTCAATTTTTTTAACTATGCGTTTTTGTTCGGCAAGCGGCGGTAAAACTAATAAAGTTTTTTCAATATCTGACAAGACCCAATTCTTATTACCAACGCCACGTGTATTTTCAGCCGCCTGCTCTTGTACTAATGGACTTTTTAACAGATAAATCAAGTAGTCTGGTATAATATTTTCATGGCTAAATTTTATTAAAGCGACGCTAACGAATAAGCTGAACTCAATATCACTATCAATTAACACAGGAATACCAGTTGTTCCAACTTTAGTTAATAAAATATCGCCCTTTTGAGGATTACATCGTTTTTTGAGCTCATTATGCTCATCAAGAGATATATATTTTGTATTATCAAATGAAAGTTTTCCTGAACTAACATCTTTTACTGAAATAAAATGCACGCCACTTGCAGTATACTTGGGTGTACTATGTGTACCGTCGGTTAGTGAGACGATTAGGTTTTTCAATCGGCACCATTCCCAAGAAGATGGCAAATCGAAAGGTATTTCTTCTGTAATATCCACGTTCTTGCCGTTGATATGTTCGTAATAACAGTTATCGTCACCTTTATAGATATAACTTTCTACATATTTTTTGCCGAGTTGGGCTTTCTTTTCGGCACGGATACGAGCTAAAAGAACGCTTGCCGGCTCGTCGTTTGGGTCCTGTGGAACAAGTTTACCTTGAATCGCATACTGCAAAATAGACTTTTTTAGGTTGTCGTATATCTCATTATCAAGTTTTGTGGCTTGTTGTTCAAGCTTATCATATTCCGCAATGAGTGGTTCAAACTTTTCAATCTCGGCTACAATTCGTTCTTGTTCCTTATAAGAAGTCATTGGAACAAGAAAATTTTCCAAATTGCCCAGTTTAATGTAGGGAATTGCAGAGCCGTATTGCTTATCTTTATTATAATCTTTCCAATAAGCATTTAAAATGATCTGCAAATAAGGGAAAGATATATCATTCGTTTTTTTACTCAAAAGATAAGTACGTTGATATGCTTCAAATTTACCAATATAGTGTATAGACATACCAACATTAGCGCCATTTCCAGGAAGTATTAAATAATCGCCATCATAACTATATGACTTTGCTTTAATTGGCTCCATCGCACAGGTGTAAAAATTATATTTTCCGCTTGCATCTCCGAAATTTGCGTCTTTTTTCCCTGTTTCAATAAATACAATATCATATAGTCTTACCCAGCACCAAGAATCAGGTATATCAAACGGTATTTCATCGGTAATATTTTTAACTTCCGAAATCGTCTTCTCATAATGGCGATTATCATCACCCTTAAAAATGATGGACTCGCCTTTATCTTTCTTAATTTTTCCTTCTTTAATCAGCTTTTGTTTTTCAATGCGGATACGTTCCAACAATACGCTTGCCGGTTCGTCGTTCGGGTCTTGCGGAACGAGTTTGCCCTGTATCGCCAACTGAAGAATGGATTTTCTTAAATCTTCTGCTTTCATTCTTTATTCCCCAACAATGCCATAATTTCGCCGAGAACTCTATCTATATCTGCGTCAAGGCTTGCGCGTTTTTCTCTGTAAGTACGAATTAAATCCTGAGGAGCAAGAATTTCCTCTTCTTCATGAGGATAACCACACAAATCGATATTGTAGTTCAAAGTCTCGATCTCTTGAACGGTGTATTTTTTTGCCTTCGGAGATTCGTCAACAATAATTTCTTCTCGGTTACTCCACCAATCGATCGCAGGCTGAAAATGTTCTAACTTCATCGGTTTGGTCTTGGAGAAGTGCTTGTACCCTTCGGGCATATCCAGACGGTAAAACCATGTTTCCGTTGTCGGCTTTGTTCTGTCGAAGAACAAGATATTTGTCATAATAGAAGTGTAAGGCGCAAATACGCTGCCGGGCATACGAATTACCGTGTGTAAATTAAACTCGGATAGTAGTTTCTTTTTGATGGCGACTTTCGCATTGTCAGTGCCGAACAAGAAACCGTCGGGAAGGATGACAGCGGCTCTGCCGTTTTGTTTTAGGCGATACATAATAACCGACATAAACAAGTCTGCCGTTTCACTGCTTGCGAGATCAGAAGGAAAGTGATTTTTTACGTCGGCTTTCTCGTTTCCGCCGTAAGGAGGATTCATCAGAACAACGTCAAACTGATCTTTTGCGGTATAATCCAAAACATTATGGAGCAAAGAATTATCGTAGTAAATCTGCGGCGTATCAACGTCGTGCAAAAGCATATTGGTTACGCAAAGAATATACGGAAATTGCTTCTTCTCAATGCCGTAAATTGAATTATATATTTTTTCTACGTCGTCCGTACTTTTCTTTTTGGTTTCCAACTCTTTCAGCCAGCTTACCAGAAATCCGCCCGTGCCGCAGGCAAAGTCTGCGCAACGTTCGCCGATTTGCGGATTGATCATCTTTGCCATAAATTCCGTGACGGCACGCGGAGTATAAAATTCACCTGAAGAACCCGCGCTCTGTAATTCACGCAGTATGGTTTCGTATATTTCTCCGAAAGCATGACTTTCTTCGTAATCGCTTAAATCCAAACCGTCGATTACGTTGATGACCTGACGGAGAAGAACGCCGTCTTTCATATAGGTATTCGCATCTTCAAAAGTCGTTTTGACGATTGCCTTTTTGATGGGAGTTTCCGGATCGACTTGAATGCCGCCTATCAGCACGTTTCCGTTTGGATCTTTAATATCCTTGCCTTTGAGAACAGGGAAAAGCGTATTGTTGACAAAATTCAGAAGGGCTTCTCCCGTCATGCCTTTTCCACCTTCTTCGTGTGCCCAATTACGCCAACGGCAAGGGGCGGGAATAATCGATTGATATTTATCGTCTTCAAATTCCCAATCCTGTTCCTTTGTGTCATACACTTTCAGAAACAAAAGCCAAGCTATCTGTTCGATTCTCTGCGCGTCGCCGTTAATTCCTGCATCGTTGCGCATAATGTCGCGCAATCTTTTTATAAATCCTGAAATATTACTCATTTGTTATGCCACCTTATAAATTTCGTTTTCAAGTTCCCTGACTGCCCGTATATATCCCTCTCTGCCGCCGAAAAGCTGCGCAATTTTAGCAGGCTTTCCGAATTTAACAAACGGATCAAGTTTCAGAATATCCATATCTTCGATTTCGTAAATACCGCTGTCTGCATACTTTTCAAGCAGAGCTTCGAGTACTGCGCGCGCTTCACCGCCGTATTTTGCAAAGACGTTGCGCTTTTTTACGTTTTCTGCGCGTTCCCGCCGCGTCAGGGGTTTCTGATCGAAAGCCACGTGACAAATGAAATCGTAATCGTCTACGTCACTCATGCCTTCGTCTGTTTTAATCTGGGCTAAATCTATCCCGCGTTCAAGAAATAACTCCTGAATCTTCGCCTTTTTCTCTTCTGCCGACCATTGCAGAATAAAATTGTTGAGTGAAGAAAACTCGCTGTAAATATTCGCTTTCGTATAGTCGATGATGCTTTCCTGTCGCAAGAGTTTTCCGTCCGTATCGTAAACAGCCACCATTTTTTGCAAGATAGAAACTTTACAGCCTCTGCTATCTACAACATATTTGTGTTTTGGTTCTGCCGGCGGAGGGGGCATTATAACCGTATCGCCGCCCATTGGATCTTTTGGTTCAACATGGCGAAAATCTTCGTCCTGTTCAATCGGTCCGTCCCAATCAGGATCTGCGAACAGACGAGTGACGCCGCGGAAATCCATAATAACAAAATGCGTTTTCCCGTCGTCCCAACGAAGTCTTGTACCACGACCGATGATTTGTTTAAACTCGGTCATAGAACCGATCATTTCGTCGATTACGATCAGCTTAACCATTTTGCAATCGGCACCGGTGGAGAGAAGTTTCGACGTTGTCGCTATTACCGGATATTTTGCAGAAACGGAAATGAAATAGTCCAACTTGCTCTTGCCGTAATCGTCACTTCCGGTGATACGAACAATATAGTCCGGATCTTTTGCGCACATATCGGCGTTCAATCTGGTCAATGCAACGCGCATACGCTCCGCCGCGTCTTCCGTAGCGCAGAATACAATGGTTTTTGCCATTCTATCGGTTGTTTTGAGATAATTGGTTATCTCGTTTGCAACCATATCGATTCGGTCCTGAATGATGATGTTGTAATCGTAATCGCTGTTATTATAAATGCGATCTTCGATTTCGTAACCGTAAATATCGCGCTGACCTTTACGAGGACGCCATTCGTCGTCGATATCGGTTTTTATGCGTATCACCTTAAACGGCGCGAGAAAGCCGTCGTCGATTCCTTCCTTCAAGCTGTATTTATAAATCGGCTCGCCGAAATAATCGATATTGGAAATATAACTCGTTTCTTTCGGCGTTGCCGTCATACCGATCTGAGTTGCGGAAGTAAAATATTCCAACACTTTACGCCAGCGACTTTCCTCTTTGACGCTGCCACGGTGACACTCGTCCACAATGACGAGATCAAAGAAATCTTTATCGAACAGTTGCTTATAGTGCGCAAGCGTTTCTTCGTCTGTCTCTTCTTCCGTTGTTTTATTCCCCACTAATTGCTGATAGAGTGAGAAGTATACCTGATGCGAAGTGATTGTCGTTCTGTCGTCTTTTGCAAAATTGATTTTATGTATCACTTTTTCAAGAGGTTTAAAATCTCCGCTGATGGTTTGATCGACGAGGTTGTTCCGGTCGGCAAGATAGAGAATTTTCTGTTTCATACCGCTTTGCAATAAGCGGTAGACGATTTGAAAAGCCGTATAAGTTTTTCCCGTGCCCGTTGCCATAACAAGAAGGATTCGTTGCTGTCCTTTTGCTATCGCCTCTATGGTGCGATTAACCGCAACCTGCTGATAATATCTGGGCGGATATGTGCTTTGGCTGGTGTAATATGGTTGATTGATAAGCGCAAATTCAGTTTCAGATAAACCTTGTCCGCCGTTGATTTCGCTTTGATAGCGTGCGAAAAGTTCTTCTGGAGAAGGAAAACTATCTATTGCAATTTCTCTCTCGATTCCGGTAAGAAAGTCAAATTCTTGAAAGGCGTCGCCGTTCGAACTGTATGCAAAAGGAACGTCCAGCATTTGAGCATACATTTTTGCCTGCTGCATGCCGAAAGATACGCTGTGGTTATTGTCTTTGGCTTCTACGACAGCGATAGGATAATTCTTATTGAGGAAGAGTATGTAGTCCGCTTTTTTCGGGGATTCACGGCTGACCAAATTGCCACGGAGATTTATTTTGCCGTCTGTAAACTGAACCTTGGTCTCCATAGTAATTTTATCTTTCCAGCCTTTTGCCAGAATAGCGGGCGTGATATAGTTTAACTTAATATCTTCCTCAGTCATTTGTTTTTTGTCGAGTATGCTCATAGTTAAGCCTCCCGTGATTTGTTTATGTTCCGATAATAAAAAATTATCGGAAGTTGTAGAGTAAAAAATTATTTTTGTGACTTAAACGGTGTTATCACCATAGCTTCTTCCGTTTCAATTTGTCGTTTTCTATCAAAAGAAGCAACCACAATAAAAGCCACTGTATCTCCAACTTTAAGTAAGTCACTTTTCCCGAAGAAATTTTTAAATTGAAAGTAGTATGATTTATCTGCCTGTATAAAACCGCCTATTTTATTGGGAAATAACTTATTGACTTTCCCTTGTTTACTGCCCACTAATTGATATAGTTTGTGAATCCAATTTTTCCTTATTTCTTTAAAAGCGACATCTCTTTCATCAGTGATCTTTCGATTTAGCCGATCTTGTACGGTCCAATCATTGTTCAACCGAATTTGTCGTGCGAATAAAAAGTTATCCTGTGCAAAAGATTTATCACCGAGCTCGTTAAGTAAATCTCCAATCGATTCTATTAAAGATACTTTCATTTTCTCGGGATCTTTAGTGCAAGCAGCACGCAACATATACGCTAAAGCAGTTTTGGGTTGATTTAGTTGACTATAAAACTTTCCAATTTCATAGAGCAAAAACCATTTGTCACTAACAACGATTAACTTTTCAAGTTTTTTAATTGCATCTTCAATGTTGCCTAATGCGCCCAAAGAAATTGCTATTTTTCTTGAAAACCATACCTCGTTACTATAATGAAAGGATTCGAGTGTTTCTATTGCTTCATTACAACATATAATGCATTCCTCATATTGTTTATTTTTAATTAAAAAATCTGATTTTAGTTTATAGAAATCTTCTTTTTGAGAAGATAGCTCTCTTTCTTTTCCTGCTAAATCAGTGTAGTGGCGTGGTTCGGATGATAAAAGCGACGGATTAATCTTATTAAGTAGAAATAGGCTTTTATCATAATCAACAGATTCGCTGATTTTACTTAACTGATTTAGAACGTTTAACACACAATACGAAAAAGAGGGTGCGTTGGATTCACTTTGATTGAGCAATTCATCTAATAAAATTAGCTTATCCAAAACTATTCCCGTATACTGATAATTTGGCTGTCGTATGGTTTTGACATATTTGTCGTTTATGATCCAAGCCAAAAGATTTTTAATATATGAAAATGGACGATTTGATTCTTGAGATAAATCTTTATCTTTGAATTCAGAATAGACGTTTTCACATATAAGCTCGGCGTCATCAAGTTTATTGAGTTTTTTTAAACAATTAGCATATTGGTGAACATCCCATAATTCATGAGTTTCTGGGAACGCCTCGTATAATTCTTTACATAAAGGCAATGCTTCTTCATATTGCTGTAAAGAAGGTGCGCCTTCACGCAAAAGTCTTTTTGTTGTATTCCGAATTTCCAAGTATTTCATATTGTTACTCAATTAAAGTTTTTTATTGTCAATATTATAACCTTGATTCGAGAGCTCTTTTACTAAACTGACTGTAACATCATCAACTCTATTACTAAACGGGATATATATTAATCCCTGAATATCTGATGGCTTTTCAAAGTCTCTATCTTCTTTCAATAATATAGCAACCTTATCTCTGCCTAATTTAGATAAAAACATTCCAAGTTCTAAAACAACATTTTGCCGTACTCTTTTTTTAGTCGTTGGTTCAGATACTGACTTGCCTTCATCGTCAGGAGTTGCGAGAACAATAGCATATTGTACTTCTTTTGAATACTCTTCTAATTTTTCTATGATAGTTTGACCAGCAGATACCTGTTGGTCAAGGATTATAGGCTCAAGATCCCAACGCCTAAGCATAGCTTCTAATTGAGTTCTTGCTATATCATCGTGTCCATAAACAACAAAAATTTTTCTCTTTACTGAATTGTCTGTTTTACCATCTAACAAATCTTTTACTTCTTGCGCATTCTTACCTTGAACATTATGATTTCCATTATTAAAACAGTTAATTATAGCACCATTATTTAGCCTTAAACAAACACCTGTCACTTTAGTCTCTTCGTTAATAACTGTATACTTCCTGTCAATAATTTTCAAAATTTGCTCTTTATTCATTTTACGACTCCTTTTTATTTTCTAAAAATCTCATCCAGCGTTTTTCCGTCTTTATTTTTCCATTCAGTCCAGCCGTTTGTTGAGCCGCCGAGAACAAAATCGCTCGCACCGCTCGGCGTATTAAATTCCAACGTGGTTTTCAGAATATAAATTCCGTTTTCCAATGCAATATCGCCGTTAGATTGCAATTCCGTTCTTTGTTTATTGTATTTTTCAAGGTTTGTCGGCTTCGTCAGATTGATCTGAGACCCTTCCAAAACCTGAAATTTGTCCCCGTCATAAACACCGTAAGCGAGAATACCGTTTCTCGTTGTATAAAATATCTCGCGAGTATCGTTAATCTGTTTTGCATCGTCCATTTTATATCCGAGAGTAGCCATTACAAACTGAATTTCGTCATAGACTTCTTCGATAGAGGGAAGGTCATATTCGTCGATTTCATATTTGGGACGAACAGAGTTTTCTACTTTATATCGCTTTGACTCGTGTGCTTTGATGATGGCGTATTCTTCAAGTCCGCTTATCATATCGAGAGAAAAAGTCTTATTATCCGCAAGGAACATGATCGCTTTATTCCAAAAATCTTTGGAACGATTGTGGTCGTCGAGACGAGCAACGCCGTTTCTTGTCTGTCCGATATAAATCTGAGCAATCTTATTTTCGTCGTTTTCGTGAATCAAATAGTATATGCCCGGTCTGGTAATCCCTGAAATTTTCTTTGCTTCTGACAGTAAGGGGCGAGGTATGACGTATGTAGTTATAGTGGACAAATGACGACGGATAGAACGAATGCCGTCGGGTTGTCCGTTATAATAAATCGTTTCAAGTTTCTTGCTCGTAGACATATCTTTTCCCCCTTAATCGTCAAACTTAATGTCCTTACTTTCACAGAAAGCGTAAAACTTGCCCTGGGAAACGATTTGCGGTTCGCGGTTTTCCTTTTCCCAACGACAAATGGTGGCGTAAGAAACGCCGAGTTCTTTTGCAAGCGCTTCCTGTGTCAATAGTAATTTCATTCTTGCATATTTCACTTTTTCGGAAAATTTCATTTTACACCTCATTCTTCGTTCGAACCGTCGGTTAATTTCAGCGTATCCTCTGCCAAAACCTTCATCTGACGGATTGCTGCCGTTATATTTCCCGGCTTTCGATATAATGCCGATTGCGTTTACGCCGTCTATCCATTTTTTCGGCGTCATTGTAAAGTAATTATGTCCGGCTTCGCTTCTAAACGTATCGAATTCGACACGGTTAAAATGTTGATATGGATTTCCTGATCCAATACGGTAATTTCTTTATTCTTCATAATCTTTGCGACCTTCACATAAATTTTATTATATTATAACATATTTTGACAGAATAATCAAGAGAAAAGTCGGTAGAAACGCCGACTTTCTCAATAATAAATACTTGCTTTGAAAAATAATCATTTTTTACACTTTTTCATAATGAAAGCAAAAAGTCATTTTATAAGCAAAGAGGCGAAACCAATAGATATTTTGCCTCTTTGTTGAAGGCGTACAGTTCGACATCGCACGATTCATTCCCGCCAACCAAATCCTAAATCGAACACCTAAGTTTGGTTTAGGATTTTTTCTTGCCTAAAATACGGAATTTCGCTTAAAAACAAGCAATTCTGAGCCGTTTTTACACTTTTGACGGGGGTTCGAATAAAAGCGGTAAAATCCTGCCCGAGAGTCAGCGATTCGAACCCTCGCTAAGATCGGAAGCGGCTGGTTTTTAGTGTCAGACGGAAAGCACAATCGTAAACTTGCGATATTGTAGTTCCTTCTTGTTCTGCCTTACATACGGCATTTTGAGTTGTTTTTCGTAAAAAGAAAAGTCCCGACTTTCATCGGGACCTGCTTTTACGGGACTGTTGTATTGAATGATTATCTTATCGTCGTATAGTGTTATTTGCTTTACAAGCGTGTTTATCAGCATCTGCGGTTCGAGTGATAAAGCCTGTTCGTAATATGCTCGCATTTCTTCTTCCGTGAATCTCTCTGCCGTTTTGGCTTTCTGTATGGCAATGGCTTTTTCGAGTTCTGCGGCTTTCAGTTCCAGTTCTCTCAATCGTTTCATCGCCGTTGCGCTCGTACCGCCGTTTTCTATCGCCGTCATTATGTTCGTTATCTGCGTTTCGGTTGTCTTGCGTTCTTTTGTCAATCTTTGCAAATCCGCATTATCCGTTATCAACTCTTCTTGCATTCGCATAAGAGAAGATATCATCTTGTCCTTGACTTCCTTTTCGGAGAGAAGTTTCACGATATTGTTTACGACAAAATCTTCAAGGAGTTCCTTCCTAACCATTGATTTAGTACAGCCGTTGTTATGCTTTCTTCCGAGGCATTTATAATACCGTATCTTTTTACCGCCTTTGGACGTTCCCGTTTCCGCGCTGATAGGTTTTCCGCAATATCCGCATATCATTTTGTTACGCAGCATGTAAACTACTTCAATACTGCGTTTGCCGTATTTGTTCGTGTCTGTTTTCTGTCTGACTGTCTCGTATACCTCTTTCGGCACGATTGCGGGATAGATATTGTCGAACACTTCGTCGTTATGTCTGCATATTCCGAAATACTTTTCGTTTTTCAGTATGTTGTAAATCGTATTTCTTGCAAACGGCTTTCCTTTATTGAATATGCCTTTTTCCGTTAAAGCCGAAATAATGTCTTTGACGTAGACTCCCATAGCATACTGCTCGTATATGTACTTCACGACTTCGGCTTTTTCTTCGTCTACCGTTACTTTGTGATTTTCCACCTTGTAGCCGTATATTATCGTCCCTCCCGTAAAATTGCCTTTGAGTCTTGTTTCTTTCATACCGCGTTTTACTTTTTGCGACAGTTCCGCACTGTAATATTCCGCATAGCCTTCGAGCATACTTTCCAAGATGATCGCTTCGGGCGAATCGGGGATATATTCCGTTGCGGATATAACTTTTACTCCGTTGTCTTTCAGCGTTTTCTTGTGTACCGCCATTGCGTATTTATTGCGGCTGAATCTGTCTAATTTGTAAACAAGTACCAATTCCCATTCTTTACGATTACTGTCCTTTATCATCTTTTGAAAATCCGGACGATTATCGTTCGTACCCGTCATGGCACGGTCGATATACGTTTTTACTACCGTTATATCGTGACTTTTTGCATACTCGTTACACACTCTGAGCTGCCCTTCAATGGACTGCTCGGATTGGTTATCCGAACTGTATCTGGCATATATCACTGCTGTTTTCATTTTGCTTACGGCTTACCGTATACTTCGCAATACTGCGTTAAGCTCCGTTTCCACTCGGTCATTTAGGCTTTACTAAACTCCCCTCGGGGATACTCGCTTGCCTTGTCTTGCTCGCATCCGATAAGCCTATACCTCCTTATTATTTTTGTTTTTGAACTGTCTTTCGACGGGAGCGAAACAAACGGAAAAGGGTTAACTGCTTTTTGATTGGTGTATTTTTGTTTGGCGTCAAGGGTTGCGGAGCAATTCACTTTACCCTTGACGGCAAAACCTTTTTCGTTTAAGCTCCTCGGGAAGAAAGACAATGGTTAATTGCATTTCGGCATCTCTCGTATTACTTCGGGACTGACTTTTCCGATCAGACACCCTTCGTCCCAACAGTTGAAGTCGTCCGAAAGTAACAGCTTTTTATCTTCCTGTCCTATGGTACAGAGAACGTCTTCGTCCATTATGTCCGATCTGAAATATGTCGGTATGTTCCTCGAATAAATCAACTTTTCGCCGCTCTTTTCTATGTACTTCATCAGGTATCTTGCCGAGTCCGTTATCTCGCGTCTGACGCTTAATTCGTTGAAGTCGTTTCGTCCGAATTTATCGTTAAAGTATGTGTTTTGCATAATCATCTGCCGTTTTCGGGAACCGAAACTGTAATCTTTCTTTTTTTCAAGCTTTCCCGGCATACCGCTTTCGGGGATGTAGAATATCCCGTGAAAGTGCAGTCTGTTGGTTTCTCCGCCGCGTTCCCATACGCCGATGTATTTCCAGTCTTTTCTGTGTACCATCCGTTTCAATACTTCGCTTAGTCTTTTTCTGAAACTGTCTTCCGTATGCTTTTCGTCGGAGTATGTGAAGGTGCAAAAGAAGTTCCATTCGTTAAGGTTTATCTTTCTTGCAAGCCTCGTCTTGCGGATGATCTTATTTCGCTGCAACCGTTCTATGTTCCTCTCAATAAACTCTCTTGTCTGTTCTTCCGTCTTGAAATCCCGTTTCAGTTCTTTAGTTAATATCTCTATTTTTTCGGCTTTTCTTTTGCCGTTGTTTTCTCCGTAAATTTTCTCAAATCTTTCCTTGGGAGTGAGAATCTCCGTAGCCGTTTTATCGGTCTTATTCTTTGCTGTCTGCAATTCCGTACCCGTGCAGACTTTCTTTGTCGGGTTTTTCTTCCGTTTGGTCGGATTGTTGGTTTGAGGGATTGCTATGTAGTGACTTCCATCGTTGTAAATCTTTGCGTTTCTGTACGGCATAGCTACCTCCTTTGAACGGACAGTTCCGCTCGCTGTCGTTGGGAAAGTAAAGATATCTTTGAAAGCAATTCAGAAAAGAATGTAGCTTGTTCGCTTCCGCTCATCGCCTCGATATCCGGCTTTCCGATGTTTACTACCTTGATTGTTTCTTTGTTCAATAGGCGTTACCTCCTTGTTTTGTTTTTTTCTTTTATATCCCGTAAACTCGCAAGCTTTTTGCGACTTCACGAAATTTTATTGCAAAGTTATCCACACTTATAAGGGAATTTGAAAGGTAAAAATGGGGTTAAGACAACTTAAAATTTTTTACCCTTCACTTATAAGGGAATTGCAAAGCCCGAAGTCCACCCTCTGACTGTAAGATTTTTTACTCGATAGCTGCAAAAGTTGTTTCACCCTACACTTATAAGGGAATTGGAACGGCAAAAATTAACCCCTTTTAAATGAATATTTCTACTTAGTAGCCACGAAAATGCCTGAAATGGACCCCCTGAATAAAATGTTCCTACTTAAAACCACGAAAAAAGTAAAAGTCCACGGTCCGGGCAAAAAAAATAAGGCAACCTTTTTAGGATTGCCTTGGAAATTTGTTATTTTGTTATACTTTACAGCGTTTCCGCTATTGCAAGATATTTCATCTGTGCGCTCTTTCTTCTGCGCCATATAGTGGAAAGGTTTAATGCAAACATTTTTGCCTGTTCGGTAAAGCCTATTCCTGCCATATAGCATTCGATCGTTTCTTTCTCGCCTTTGTTCAGGTTGAGTTTTTCCATTATCTCATCGTACTTTGTATGGTCCGTGTCTTTGTCCTGTTCGAAGTCTGCAAATGGCTCTTTGCTTCTGTATAAATCTTCTGTACTTTCCGTATACCGTCTGATTTTCCATTGTTCATACAGTTTATGACAGAGTATCTTACTGCACATTCGCCTTATTGCATATGTCTTTCCGCTTTTCGGGTCGATACAAGGATCAAATACCGATTTTCCCATATATCCGCATAGAAACAATGCCGCTTCCTGTGCAAGGTCGTAACTGTCCGTAAGAACGTATCCGTCCAAGTTTTTGTAATCGATATCCCTTGCAAGATTGGCATACATTCTGTGCAGCATTTTATGTTCACACATAAACTTCAACGCGCCGAGTGCAAGTAATTCTCCCATACGCATGACGTTTTCCGGCGAGATTTTCTCGTCTAATATTTCGTAACCTTTTCTTACCTTTTCCATTGTCTTTTACCTCCGAAATTTACTTGCCTTTCGGCAGGCAAAAGGGAGCATAGGACGGTAAAAGGAAAATATCTTTACTGTCTGTTTGGGAAATGTCAACGGGCAAAAGAAAAATCCTTGCTTTGTTGTCTTTTAATTCAGACTTTTACGCAAGGATTTTACGACCGTTTACTTTCCCGAGGAGTATGCGAAAATATGCCCACGAAAGGCAAGCTTCGGAGAATGACAAGCAAAACACCGTATGACATATACAAAAAGGCGGCAAAGAGGAAAACCACGAGAGAGCGAAAAAGCGGAAGATTTCGCAAGCGGTTCAGCGCGAAACTCCGCTTCGCTCTCGCTTTCCGTTCCGCCTGATTATCTTGTAGCGGCGTGTGCTTGTCTGGCGGAGCGAAGCGACGCCACTTGTCTATGCCAAGCACACGCCACAGTGCCAAGCACATAAATTTAATCGATCAAGATATAAACTCAATATTTATTGCTCTACCACTTTCTTTTTCAAACAAAGAAATAGACTTTTCAATGTCCGACTGGGAACATCCTTCAGGAATATGTATGTAAAGATTTTTGATTGCTCGGCTACAAGCGACATAATAGATTCTTACAAATTCATTTGAAGCCTCTGAGCCAATAATTTGTGGTGAAGCATACATTTCAGCAATGTTAATAGAATCATTTTTTCCAGGCATTGCAGCGACCAATACGGTTTCCCACTCTAATCCTTTTGCTTGATGAACTGTCATGTATTTGCTATTATCAGTAAACACCTCATTAAACAATTTGTATGCCGTTTCCCATTTTAATTTACTTACTGCTTTTATAAGCCTTTCTTTATCTTGATCATCGAAAATCAGGATCTTAAAGTTTTCGCTATCTAATAACTTTTTTAGTAACTTATATTCTTCTTCATTAAGTTTATCATTAAATTTTTGTATTATTTCACATACCGTGTGCGCTACATAATTATCAAATATTTTTTCAAAAAATGCATTCAGTAACGCTAATAGGCGCGGAGTTATTACTTCACAACGAATATTGCCATATAACTTAAATGCAGATATTACCTCTGCCAAGTCTCCATTGTTATAGCCATTCCACAATTGCATTATAAACTTAAATGCTCTAACCCATATAACATTGTTGAATTCAACTATTTCGTCTCTAATCCTAATAGGACTATCATTATAGCTCCAATATATATTTGAGAGACATTGCGCTTGTTCCGGATCTATTCCTTCTATATACTTAAATGCTGCCGCCCATCCACGCGTTAAAATCACACCGCCATTAAGCACTACATTGGAAATAGCAGTTTTAACATTTTGACGTTCGCCCAATAAAATGTGAATGCAATTGTTTTCTATTTTATCGTTTATATTTTCTTGCACTACTCGTTTATCTTGTTGTCGTATAAAATTACAGAAGTTTATTATATTTGCAGATGATCTTCTATTGCCATTAATAGCAAAATCGAGATCATTATCACTTATCTTAAAATTTTCAAAATCATCCGGATATGCCCCATTGAAACCATATATTGATTGAGCCAAATCGCCTACAACACAACACCGAGATGATTTTTCACAAAGCAATTTAATCAAAAGGGTTTGTAGAGGATTTGTGTCTTGAAACTCATCCACAAAAATATACGGGTACTTTACTCTTAAATAATAAACAGCAAGCGGATTTTCTTCAAGAATTCTATATCCAAAGTAAAGTATTTCGTCATGGGTAAGTTTTTTTACTTTTGACCAAACAAA
>OGPS01001689.1_pt1 | contig 15472 bp, 8 predicted proteins | sample 1552931 | NCBI WGS metagenome assembly OGPS01 (sample SAMEA2580252, study PRJEB22360) | human gut metagenome | biome: human gut; feature: human-associated habitat; material: faeces | place: Denmark | collected 2008/2010 | reverse complement strand
CGGCACCCCTCCCGTCAGATACCTACCCTGTGTAGTCCCTTGTAAACTGTACTTTTTGAATGAAAAAATACAGTCCTTGATGGACAAAATTATTGGCGAGCAGGCAAATTTGATAGCGAAAGGAATACCGTCTGACGATGCACACATCATTGCGCTTGCAAACAGCCCGTTTTATGATAATTTGGATTTATATTTTCGCTTAGAACAACCTGTCCGTTCTTCAGAGGAAATTGGCGCATTAAAAATTGCGATACGTATTGCAAAGAGAGCCCACAAACCCGATTCAGTAGAGGACGCTCCAACGGATCGGACAACAAAGCTGTTAAAGGAAGAACTTGAAGCGCAAAAGGAGTATGCGCGTAACAAGATTCAACAGGTTCAAGATTTACTGAAGGAAACCCAAGCAAGTTTGCAAGCAACGGCAGAAGATGCTACTCGGTTACGCGATGAAAAGGACGAGCTGAAAAATAAGTTGGATTTGAAGGAAAAAGAACTTACCAGATATCGTGCATTGGAGAAATACTCAATTAGTAACAGAATAGATACAACGGATGCAAAGTATCCTTTCAAGTCCCTTTGTAAGGTTTTCTGGGCAGACGGATATGTGCGTCTAAAGAGACTGTCGGATATCCATCATGATGAAATCACAGGAGATTATCTGGAAGAATTTCCGACACAAAGAGACTTGTTCAGCGATCAGAGATCAGGAACTTTTCAGGAAGGATATGTTGGTGTTTGGGATTGGCATGTGATTCCCAATAAAAAAGATCCAAGTAGGGACTTTATTGAAACCAGCTATAGTTCGTCTCAGCCAACGCAAATTATAATTTTTAAGGAATGTGATTCCGTTGAGAAAATCATAAAGAAGTTGACTGTGGGAGTGTCTGAAAAAATTTACTGTGATGGTGTTCTCTTTGCTTATTGGAATGGTAAAAAGTATGAAGGCATCTACTGCCATCCCAAAGATCTTGATATTAAAATTGATCGTATTTCATTAAAGCAGGATGTTTTCAGGCTTCCTGTTTTTGAGGTGTTTGCTTCAATGCTGTATCAGGCTGGAGATTGCCAAGTTTGTACGGCCTTGAATTTTGGAATGCCGACGAAAGTAGTAAATGTCAAAGATTCTATGGATGTTTTGAAGGCATTGCTGCGCAAACGGCTGACATGGGCGACATCCAAACAGCGGGGGATTACAAATGCAGCGCATCAGCAAATCACAGCGTATTTGCAAGAGTTGCCGAACAAGGATTTCGTGCAAGAGCTTGCGATGCAGTGTAATTGTACAGAGGATGAAGCGAATGAACGGATTCGAAAGTTTGTACAGAATGCGGACTCTTATCTTTCTGCTACAGATATTGAAGATGAAATGCTGAGCCGCATTATTCAGCAAAATTCCGAATTGGAGAAACGTTGTAAAGAACTATTGACAACCGAATGGGAAAAAGAAAATTCTGAAAAAATTCAAAAAGTAGAAAATGAATTGATGCAACGGAAAAATGCGGCAAGGGACGAAAGAATACGGGTGGAACAACTGACAGAAAAATATGAAGCAGTTGAGCAAAAACTGAAAGAATCAAATGAACAGCTGGAAGAACGTGAGCAGCTGGCTGCCGAAGTAGAACAAAAAGTAGCAGAAAAAATTGCAAAAGCACAAAAAGATGCGGCTGATTTTATTGCGGCACAAGCATTTCTGCCGCAGATCAATCGCATAGGTGAAAAACAGACGGTTTCAGTGACAGTATTTTCATCGTTTACTTCTGGTAAATCAATGGACGATAGAGTTGCTGTCCTAAAAAATTCAGACGATGTCATAGAGTATCTGGCAGATAATTTGAAGGAAGCAGGTGTTCAGGAAAGCTATACCAGAGGGCTCGCAGCTTATCTCTATTCGGCATACAGATATCGAACGCCGGTGTTGCTTGCAGGTCCGAATGGTTTGGCGATTGCACAAGCTTTCTCGACGACACTGTTTAGTAGAACCGTTGCAATATTATCGTGTGTGGGAGATTATACGGAAAAGGTTTGTAAAGAATGCAAGGAATCTGAGGATAATGTGGTCGCAATTATGAATCCATTCTGTGCTGGGTGGACACAACAACTTCCGACGGCTGTTTTTGATTCTGGTAAATTCTTCTTTTTGCTGTCACCGTATGCAGAAGATTTGCAGGTGGAGCCGATGGGAATATCGAATTATGTGTTGCCGCTGATGACGGAGTTCTTGGTAGATAAAAAACCATCGTCGGTATTTGTTGGCAGCGAGCTCAGTCCGGATTTTGATAGACTTCCTATGCCGAAAGTACGGCCAATTCACAAGAATTTCTTGACAAGTCTCGGATATAGTACTTTGGCAAAGAAAAATCTTTGGAGCGTTTTTGCAAATATAGAATCCATACTGAAAGGTGAAACATCTGACACGGTTGGATACAGATATTTGTTTGGACTTTTACCTTTTGCAATTATTGCGGGAAAAGCAAACCTTTTGATGGAACAGCTTGAGAAAGATGAAAGTAAGCCTTCAAAGAATATTTGTACGATGATACATGAATATATCGGTGGTGAAGAATGACACTGCAAAACAATTTGATTCCGATTATTGCAAAAGCATATAGGATTGAACGTGGAACAACAGAACCTGTTGAGCAATGGCGAATGCGTGTGATTTATAGTATGCTTGGGCAGATGGCATACGCATCTCTGTGGGATGTAGAAGAAAATGAACAACCTGTTTCAGTTGTCCATTTTAAATCCCGAATGAAAAAACTCATTGAAAGCTATTGTGACATATTCAATGATCTCCACAAATCTTTTGGCTATAATTACGAAAATCTGCTGGAGGAAATTTATACGATTCAACTTAATGGTGGGACGCTCTATCATACGTCATACCGACTGGCTCCGACCCAATATTCTTGTGCGAGTGCAGAGCAAATTTTGTTTACAAGAGGAATGGCTCCCGGAGAAAAACGATTTGTTAGTGGGCAGGGAACATATCTGCTTTCACAGGAAAAGCAATCCATGAACTCTCCGCAAAGAATGTTTCAACTTCCAGAAAAAACATTGATTGAAACATGGGAACACTTGATGAGAACTGCAAAGTGGAGCTTGTTTCATCAAAATGAATCTGTCGAATTTTTGCGGTTGGAACCGCCATTCAAATATGGATACTGGCAACGACAAAAGGAAGAAGATCACGAAGTATCTCTCATCCGTATGGGCATAAATGAAAATCGATTTTACTATCTTTATAAAGAAAAAGAGGGGAAATCTTTTGTTAGCCAACTCCCGACGTGGATGACGGATGGACATCGCTACCGTAGGGTGTCGAATGCTCTTTTGGCAGCAAAAGATTCCTTGCCGGTAGCAATTTATCATGAAGATGGTCCTATTGTTACACTTGCACTTCGATATCTGATGCCCGCAGAAGAATTGGATTTTATAAAGTTATACAGTTGGCCGACCTCCTGCATTGAATTGCCGCACGATTTTAATCGGATTTTTGCGAAAGATGTGTTCTACGCAGTAAAGACAGCGTTAGAACCGATTGGATACCAATTTGTAAAGGAATGATAAAATGTCAAACGGAGCAAATTCGATTCATCAGAAGCTTCGCCATGATCTCGAAGACTATATCAAGGCACAGTATTTTGGAAAGTCACCACTTCTGCTATCAGCTGTGGAACAGCATTTGGATGACGAGGGACTTCTGTATCAAAAACCTTTTATTGAGTCATCACCGGCTTATAAAAGTGTAAAAAATGGCATTGCAAATGCACAAATCCCGGATTGGATGAAATCTTACTTTTCAAAACTCTCAGATGCGGGAATTGGTGTATATCCGAATCCATTCGTTCATCAAATTCAAGCACTTGAAGGAGCTGTGCAAGGGCGGGATTTGTTCGTTTCCACGGGTACTGGCTCTGGTAAGACAGAATGTTTTATGTGGCCGCTGATGGCAAAACTGGCAGCAGAAGCAAAAAATAGCCCGGATACATGGTCAATGCGAGGAGTTCGTGCGATTATTATGTATCCCATGAATGCGCTCGTTTCAGATCAGTTGAGTAGATTGCGGCAGCTGATTGGCGATCCGGACGGAAAATTTGTAAATATTTTCCGTTCTGTTTGCGGGGAAAGTATGCGCCGCCCTCAATTTGGAATGTATACGGGACGCACTCCTTATCCGGGCAATGATCCAGTGACCAGTGAAGACAGAAAGCTTGAAAAGACATTGGCTCGAATGTCGTTCCCTCAAAAAGAATCGGAAAAAGTCTTCTTTGAAGCATTACAGCATGAAGGAAAAATTCCGGCAAAGGCAAATATGCGCACTTTTTTGGAGGGATTACATAATGGACGACATATCCCAGATCCAGAAGATGCAGAGTTGATCACTCGATTTGAAATGCAGCAATGTTGCCCGGATATTCTCATTACAAACTATTCCATGCTGGAGTATATGCTTCTTCGTCCAAGAGAGGCTGGAATTTGGCAGAAAACAAAAGAATGGCTTGACGCAGATAAAAATAACAAATTACTCTTCGTGATTGATGAAGCGCATATGTACCGTGGCTCGTCAGGTGGAGAAGTTGCGCTTTTGATTCGGCGGTTGTTCCACAAACTTGGAATCACGAGAGAGCGAGTTCAATTCATCTTAACGACTGCCAGTATGCCAGATCGAGATCAAACAGATAAGGACTCTGTATATGAGTTTGCACATGAATTGACGGCAGCAGATGGTTTGATTCCGTTTTGCTATCTGACCGGCGAAAGAGAGCAGATTGATACAACAATCGCCAGAATGATTCCACTGGATAAATTTCAGTGTGCAAATACGTCTGCATTTGAAGGAAATGAGGAAGCCTGTCTTCAGGAATTGAACCGTTTTTGGAATGGAGTTGAGGGGACGAGTGCGCCATTTCAAAATCTGGCGGTAGCATGCCAGTGGATGTACGATAATTTGATTTTTTATAAGCCATTTCATGTGCTTATCTCAAAGTGCCGAGGAAATGCTGTATCGCTTGCGGAACTTGCTGAGGAAGCATTTCCGGACATTGAAGACGAACAAGCTCTAAATTATGTCAGTGTTCTTCTGGCAATTGCTCCGCTTGCGAAAAATCAGAAAGGTGCAATTTTGTTCCCGGCACGGATGCACATGCTGTTTAAGGGAATGAAAGGCGTTTACGCTTGTGCAAATGAAGGCTGCCCACATTCCCATACGGATGGAACACTTACGTTGGGAGAGATATTTTGGGCAGATGGACATTTAACGTGCCCACATTGCCACAGTGTTGTATATGAACTATATAATGACCGGCGTTGCGGAGCATTGTTCTATAAAGGCTATGTTCTGGATGATGCAATCGGAACACACCAGAGAACATATTTGTGGCATTATCCCGGTCAGGTGTTGGATTCGCAGATGAAGGAAGTTCATCTTTATTTGCCGCCTGAGGATTATGAACTTCCTGAAAAGCAGGGAAAGAATGCGATCCGGCCCTGTTATCTGGATATCAAGAATGGATTTATCAATTTCCGTGACGATTCAGATGCAGGAAGAACAGGATTTCGGAAACTGTATTACTGCAACTTTGAACAGAAAAATCGCCCGCGAATCTTGACATTTCCAACATGTCCGCATTGCAGACACTTGCTGTCGTCTTCGCAACTTACGTCTTTTAGTACACGTGGCAATCAGTCTTTTTACAACTTGATAAAAACACAATTTGAGCAGCAACCTGCCGTAAGTGGAAAAGATAATGATCCGGAACGTCTGCCAAATGAAGGACGAAAGGTTCTCTTGTTCTCGGATAGTCGGCAGCGTGCGGCAAAGCTGGCGCGTGATATGTCGGATTCCTCGGACATCATGGCGGCACGACAGCTTTTTGCATTGGCCATTTACAATATGGAACAATCCATAACAGAGCGTTCCATGAACGATCTTTATGATTATTTTTGCCTTGCAGCAGGACAGCATCATGTACAGATTTTTCATGAACCGGAACGTGAAAAATTTGGCGCAGACTGCAACATTGCATTGAGCAATTATGAGCGCAGCACTCGCCGAAATCGTGAGTATACACCTCGGTTTTCTATTGCAAATGCGCCGACACAGATGCAAAAAGATTTGCTTCGGCTGTTTTCTGGCGGTTATAATACGCTTTACGATTCTGCCACGAGCTGGATTGAGCCAACAGAGCAGGCACTATTTGATAGCATTGATGAACTTGAAGAAAATGGTATCTCCGTAGAAGATGAGGAGTTTCTTGAACTCTTTAATGCGTGGATGATTTCAGTGTGTGACGATGCGACTGCATTGGGACATACGATTCCGGATGAGGTGCGTTTGGAAGTACGTCGCAGTTATGATTTCTACGGATTGGCAAAGGAGTGGAATTTCACAAAGACCGTTCAGGGAATCATGGGGTGGACGGATGATTCCAATGACTTGAATGTCTTGCGGAGAGTTTTGAAGAATAACTTCCTAGATTCGGCACAACCGGATAATGGAAGGCTGTATGTTGATCTTCAACGGGTGAAGCCCCGATTTGATGCAAAACATAAATGGTATCGGTGTGAACAATGCTCTGAAATCACACCGTATCTCCTGCGAGGAAAGTGTCCGAGTTGTGGTTTTACAGGAACTCATGTATTGAACGAGAAAGAATATCAATCACTGGATTTTTGGAGAAAACCTGTTGTAGATGCGTTGAAAGGCAATAAAATCCATGTGATCGATACGGAAGAGCATACTGCACAACTTTCCCATAAGGATCAAAGGATGGATTTGTGGAGCCAAACAGAACACTATGAATTGAGATTTCAGGATTTGATTCAGGAAGGGGAAACGCCGATTGACATTCTTAGCAGTACAACCACGATGGAGGTCGGTATTGATATCGGCTCTCTGGTAGCAGTTGGGCTGAGAAATGTTCCACCTATGCGAGAAAATTATCAGCAGCGCGCAGGCCGTGCAGGTCGGCGAGGCGCAAGCCTTTCTACTATTGTAACCTTCTGTGAAGATGGACCGCACGATACGCTATATTTCAATAATCCGGTTCCGATGTTTCGTGGCGATCCAAGACGACCATGGATTGACATTCGGAGCGAAAAGTTATTGCAACGGCATTTGAATATGATTGCATTACAGGAGTTCCTTGCCTCAAAGCACTCAAGCTTGGACGAACTGCCTGCAGTGCTGTTTCTGGATGAAGTGCTGGATGAGTTTATGGATTTTTTACAGGACTTTAAGATACCACGAAAATCTGCACTCGTGCCAGCAAACGCTGTACTGGATATGGATGCTTTCAGAAATGAATTTGCTGAAAGCCTAAAGAACCTGAAAGAAAAGCGAAACGCGCATCCGGAGCAGTTTGAAGCAATACCGAACGCTTCGGCGAACAAACAGAAAACATTACTGGATGCACTTTATGAAGAAGGAATCATACCAACCTACTCTTTCCCTAAAAATGTGGTCAGTACATATATTTCCGATATGAATGGAATCCTTCGTTATGAAGTGGATCGCGGATTGGATGTTGCAATTAGTGAATATGCACCGGGACGCTCAATCGTCGTGGATAAACAAACCTATCAGATAGGAGGATTGTATAGTCCCGGAAGTGATCGGGTATACGGTCAAGCAACGACACCCGCAAGGGCTTATATGGATGATGCAAACTATCTGAAGAATATTCTGACTTGCCCGGATTGCGGATGGTTTGGTCTTGCAGATGAGCGGCCAGATGCTTGTCCGTTCTGCGGAAATCGTGCATTGGAGGAAGGAAGGCAAATGCTCCGACCGTGGGGGTTTGCACCTAAAAATGCAGAGGCAGTACCGGATGCACAGCTGGAAGAGGAATATTCATCGGTTCAACCGCCGCTATATTCGACACTTCCGGATGCGGAGGACATTCAACCGATTTCCGGCTGCAAGAATATCCGGATGGCTTCTCGCACAAACCAGCGAATTATTATGGTGAATCAGGGACTTGGAAACAAGGGATTTATGGTATGCCCGGATTGCGGTGCAGCAATGCCGGGTGACAATGAAAAGACATTGGATGGAGTTTTACGACCCTATAAATCGAAATATGCCCGGAAACCGTGTAGCCATAGAAATGCAAGAAATGTCAATATTGGATATGATTTCATCACGGATATGCTGGTATTGGAAATCAAGCTGGATGAACAGAAGATGGATATTCATCGAACGGATAATCCTTGGCTGACGAGGGCAGCTCAATCGCTGGCAGAAGCATTTCGTTTGGCGGCGAGCAAAGAGTTGGACATTGAGTTCACAGAACTTGTTACAGGATACCGAATCCGGACCAATAATGCCGGGGCGTTTGTGGATGTTTATCTATACGACAGTTTATCCAGCGGTGCAGGATATGCAGTCAGCGTAGCGGACAATATTGAAATGTTATTGAATCGAATCCGTGAGCTTTTGGCTTCTTGCGACTGCGGTAACGCTTGTCACAAGTGCTTAAAGCATTATCGAAATCAGTATGTACATGGTCTACTTGATCGTTTTGCTGCATTAGAACTCCTCGATTGGGGAGTAAATGGAGAGCTGGCTGATTCATTAACAGTAGAGGGACAGAAAGCACTGCTGCTCCCGCTGGAATCGATTTTGCGAGTATCAGGATGCACGCTCCTTGTTACGAATAATGAAATTGTAGCGAAGCACCGAGGACGAGAAGTAAAACTTGTTGTATATCCGGCTATGTGGAAGGAACCACGTGAGGATGGAACGATTTATGTGAGTGACGCTTACATAAAGTATGCAAAGCCGTATGCAGTTCAGAAGATTTTGAATGTCTGATAAGATAATAGAACCCTATATTATGTAAAGTGTGCAGGAGAGTGTGCTAGATGACTGAACAGGAAAAGCTCCACCGCGCAAAACACTATATTGACAGCCTTGCCAATGGGGTGAATCCACTGGACGGAACGCTGATTCCAGAACAGGACATCGTGAATAACGTAAAGATTTCTCGATGCCTGTTCTTTGTATCCGATGTCCTGAGAAAACAGCTTGATGGTCATGAACCTAAAAAGGTGTCCGGGAAGGATAAGAAACAGTTTTACATTACGGAAGAGGAAAAGCTGCAATATATACCGTCCAAAACGCCGATTCCCGCTAGCGGAATCAGCTATAAAGTAAATGAGATTCTGGACGAAAAGAAAATGCGGAAAGTCTCCTATAGAACAATCACAGCGTGGTTAGTAAAAGTTGGACTTATGGAGGAGGAAGAAATATCAGCAGGGAAATGTCGCAAGGTTCCAACTGCCAGCGGTATTGCGATGGGAATCACTACTGAAATACGTACAGGAGTACGTGGAGAATATCCATGCGTGGTTTATGATGAGAATGCACAGGAATTCGTGATAGAAAATCTGAATACAATCATGAATCCGACGGATGATTGAAAAATCCCCAGTCTGTACCGATTTTAGTCGGTTTAGACTGGGGATTTACTCATTAGATCATCTTAAAATGCTTCAATGCCTCCACAATCGCATACTCTTTTTCCTTCGGACACTGGGGCTGCTTTGCATTCTCGTTTTTCGCTTTATGGTAATTCTCTCGCTCAATAATGCCGTACTTCTGCTTCACCTGTGCGATATAGAGATTGGAGACCTTCAACTGATGATGCTCCCATACATAATCCCGAATCTCGTTGTAAGTCGCCTTGCTTTCCGCAGCAGTCACATCCAGTTCATCCATGCTGACGTCCACTTCGATGTGCCGCTCGACATTGAGTTTGGTCAAAAGAAGAACCGCTTCGCAATGCTTCGTCCTAGGAAACAGATCGACCGGCTGCACCTTTTCTGCATGATATCCCTTTTCTTCCAGCCACTTCGCGTCCCGCGCGGCGGTGGAGGGGTTGCAGCTGACGTAGACGACCCGGCGGGGGGACATCTGGACGACGGCGGAGAGGGTGGCCTCGTCGCAGCCCTTGCGGGGCGGGTCGAGGACGATGACGTCCGGGTGGAGGCCCTCGGCGGCGAGCTGGGACGCGGCTTTGCCCGCATCGGCGCAGAAGAAGCGGCTTTTGGCGGCAACAGAGCTGCCCATGCGGGCGGCGTTGGCCTTGGCACTCTCAATGGCTTCGGGGACGATCTCCACGCCGATGAGCTCGCGGCAGAGGTCTGCCATCGAGAGGCCGATGGTGCCCATGCCGCAGTAGAGGTCGAGCAGGAGGTCCTCCGGCTGGAGCTGGGCGTAGTCGGCGGCGATGCCGTACAGTCGCTCGGCGGCGAGGGTGTTGACCTGATAGAACGACAGGGGGCCGAGCCGGACCGGGACGCCGCAGAGGGTGTCCTCGATGAAGCCGGGGCCGGAAAGGGTGTGGGTCTCGGCGCCGAGGATGACGTTGGTGTTTTTGGCGTTGACGTTCACGAGGATGGTCGCGATGGCCGGGAACTGCGCTTGCAGCTGGGCGGCCAGCTCCGCGCTGTGGGGGAGCTTCGGGCGGGTGCAGACGATGCAGACCATGATCTGCCCGCTGTGGGCACCGCGCCGCAGGAAGATGTGGCGCACAAGGCCCTTGCCGGTGGCCTCATCGTAGGGCTGGATGTGGTTGGCCGCAAAAAAGGCACAGAGTGCGTTGCCGATGTCGTTCAGGACGCCGGGCTGCAGCTTGCAGTCCGGGCAGGGGACGATACGGTGGGTGCGCCCGGCGTAAAAGCCGATGCAGGGGGCACCGTTTTTGTCCCGGCCCACCGGGAACTGCACCTTGTTGCGATAGCGGTCCACTTCGGGGGAGGGCAGGGCGTCCAGAACCGGCACATCCAGCCCGCCGATGCGGCGGAAGGCGTCGGTTACGCTCTCCTGCTTGGCACGCAGCTCGGCGGCGTAGTCCAGATGCCGCAGACTGCACCCGCCGCAGGGGCCGGCCACGGCGCAGTCCACCGGGATTCGGTCGGGCGAGGGGGTGCGCAGGCTGTCCAGAATGCCGAAGGCATAGCGGCCGCAGTCCTTGACGATGCGGACATCGGCCTCGTCGCCGGGGGCGGTGCCGGGCACGAACACGGCCTCACCGTCCGGCGAGTGTGCCACGCCGCTGCCATCATTGGAAAGCCGCTCGATGGTCAGCGTCAGCACCTGATTTTTCTGTAAGGGCATGGGTGATCTCCTTTTGTGTTATTCGGCGTCCGGCGTCTCGGCGGCGTCGGTCTGGGACGCGAGGTACTTGCTGGGCGGCACGCCCTTGGCGCGCTTGAAGACCCGCGAGAAGTAGAACTGGTCAAAGAAGCCCACCGAGACGGCGACCTCGGCGATGGACAGATTGCCCGCCCGCAGCAGTTTGCAGGCCTCGTTGATCCGGTAGTCGGTCAGATAATCAATGGGGCTCTTGCCGACGTTCAGCATGAACACCCGGTACAGATGGCTGCGGGAGACGCCCACGCTCTTGGCGACATCGTCGATGGAGATATCGTGCGAATAATTGAACTGGATGTACTTGATGGCGTTGAGCACATACTGGCTGGAGGACGAGGTGCTGTGGGGCTTGGCCTCGCTGGTCTCCTTCATCAGGGCGGAGATGAACAGGTACAGGTAGCCTACCATGGCGGCTTCGTTCTGCGGCTGGAGCCCGCGGGAGGAATAGATGTTGGTCAGGGCTGTGCGCATCCCGTCGGGGTCGCCGGTGTGGTGGACGGGCTGCTCGTCGGTAAAGGGGAGCTGCGCGGCCAATTTGTGCGCACATGCGCCATTAAAGCCCACCCAGCTGTACTCCCACGGCTGCTGCTCGTCGGCGGAGTAGCGGATGAGCTGGCTCGGCCGGGCAAAGAACAGATCACCGGGGGCGACGGCAAAGGTGCGCCCGCCCACTTCAAAGGTGCCCCTGCCCGAAACGACAAGGTGGATCAGGTAGTGGTCCCGGATGCCGGGGCCCCATGTCTGGCCCGGAGCGCACCGCTCCAAGCCGCAGTTGAAGATGGACAATTCGATGTTGTTGGTGTAATTCTGTTTGAAGGACTGCTTGTAAACGTCTGGCATAGGAATCTCCTCCCATCAGCGGCATTGTTAAGTTCAGTATAACATATTTGCCCCTGCAAATTCAACAAAAGTACATCCGATTCTTTGACTTTCGTGCCAAAATTTGATTTTTTGCCCGATCAAATCACCAAATAAATTGAAAACAGCGTCCGCATCGATTACAATAGAGTTATCTTTTCCGAACAAGCTTTCCGGTGTTCTTGGGGGAGGAACGGCTATGGCGACCAGTACACAGCTCAGACAGCAGATCTTGGCAGGGGAGCAGGACGCGGCTCTTGCCGCGTTGTATGGCACAGACCCGGCAGTGTTGGCCCGGCAGCGGCAGCGGTACGCCGCCGCGCTGGAACAGTTCGAACTCTATTTCGGGCCGGGGCGGCAGGTGCATCTCTACTCCGCGCCGGGGCGGGCGGAGCTTGGCGGCAACCACACCGACCACCAGCACGGCTACGGGCTGGCGGCGGCGGTGATGCTCGACCTTGTGGCCGTGGCGTCGCCCAGCGATGACGGCTTCATCCGGGTAAAATCCCGCGGGTTCAACAAGCTGGACGTCATCGACCTGAGCGAGGCCGAGCCGCAGGACGGCGAGAGCACCCACTCCGCCAGCCTCATCCGGGGCATTGCGGAGGGCTTCCGGGCCAAGGGCAAGGCCGTCAGCGGCTTCGACGCCTACACCGCCAGCGATGTGCTGCGGGGGTCTGGCCTGTCCAGCTCGGCGGCATTCGAGATGGGGATGGCGGTGATCCTGAACGGGGAATATCACTGCGGCCTGTCGGCTCCGGAGCTGGCAAAGATCTGCCAGTATGCGGAGAACACCTACTTCGGCAAGCCCAGCGGCTTGCTGGATCAACTGACCAGCGCGGTGGGCGGCGTCATCTTTGCGGACTTTGCCGACCCGGCTTCCCCTAAGATCGAGAAGATCCATGCGGCGGGGCTGCTGCCAGCCGGAATGGCCCTCTGCGTGACCGACACGCGGGGCAGCCACAGCGAGCTGACCGGCGAGTTTGCGGCCATCCGGAAGGAGATGGAGGCTGTGGCGGCGCAGCTGGGGGCAAAGGTCCTCGGTCAGGTGCAGGCGGCGGATCTCTGGGCCGCCCTGCCCCGGCTGCGGCAGACGTGCGGGGACCGCGCCGTGCTGCGGGCCATCCACTATTTTGAGGAGAACGCCCGCACCCTCGCCGAGCGGGATGCGCTGCGGGCGGGGGACTTCCCGGCCTTTCTTCGGCTGATCGAGGCCAGCGGACACGCATCCTTCACCCTCTGCCAGAACGTCTACTGCGCCGCCGATGTGCGGCATCAGGGACTCTCCTCGGCGCTGGCGTTGAGCCAGCATCTGCTGGCCGGGCGGGGCGGTGCGTGGCGGATGCAAGGCGGCGGCTTTGCGGGCACCATCCAAGCCTTCGTCCCACAGGCGCTGGTGCAGAGCTACCATGACGCCATCGAAGCCGTGTTCGGCTTCGGCAGCTGTTACCGCCTCCGTCTGCGGGAGCAGGGTGCGATCCGAGTGCTATAAACGAAAAAATCTCCCCGGCCGATGCCGGGGAGATTTTTTTCGGATCAAGTCATACGCCGCGCTCCTGCCGCTTCTGGCGCATCTCGTCCGTGTAGGACTGGAGCGCCGACAGGGTGTCGTCGTGGAAGCCGAACTGGTTGGAGAGCTTGACGTAAACATTCTCTGCAAGCCGGTAGGCGGAGCCGACCACGCGGAACAGCAGCATGGGCACGAAGGTGAAGGACAGCGAAAGGATGCCGCCGCTGAAGAAGAAATCGTCCAGACGGAGCTGATCGGTGAAACGATCCCATGCGTCGGACAGCTCACCGCCGCCGCCGATCTGGATCTGCTCCTCTGCCGGAATGGCCGCGTAGGAAGAAGGCATCTGCAGCTCTTTCATAAAAAAGCTCCTTTCTGCATCAAAATCAAGTTCAAACGCAGGGGGCCGTGGGCATCAGGCCGCCGTCAGTGCCGCAGTGGCCGCTGTGGTGGGGTCGGACGAAGCCGCCGCCGTGGTGTCGGTGGTGGTCTGGTCCGCGCCGGTGATGCTGTTCTTGGCGCTGGTGTAGAGGTTGAGGACATTGTTCACGAGGGAGACGCAGTAGATGTACACCGCATAGCCTGCAAAGCCCGTGAAGACGACGGTCGCCACCTTGCCCAAGGTGTTCTGGCGGTTCCAGTAATGGGCGATGGCACCGCCGGTGGTCAGGCCGTCGTTGCGCATGTTGGACAGGCCGTTGAGGGCGCCACTAAAGGCTGCCTGACCCATCAGGCGGATGAGGTTGGTGACGAGGTTAAAGGTAAACTGCTGGGGCGAAATGGCATCGCCGCCATCAAGATAGATCATTTCATCTTCGGAGATGGGGGCATACGCTGCGGGAAAGTGCAGCGCAGACTGACTGGTATATTCCATGGCAAGAGAACTCCTTTCGTATCGGGGCCGGACGCAGCATGTCCGCCATAAGTTGAGAAAATTATAGCATACTCTCCCCAAAACAACAAGAGACGAAAGCGGAAAACGGCGTGCCGGTTTTGTGAAAAATAAAGGATGAGATTTCAAAAAACAACAGAAATTCGCAGAAAATTGAGAAAAGGCGGGAGGCGGCACCGCTGAAAAAATGTTGTGTGAAATTTACACAAAACAAACGAAAGCGGCGGGCCGGATGGGCGTTTTCCACAAAACGCTGCACGGCTCGCCGCTCAACTGGGGAGAAATATCAGAAGAGGAGAAATGCTTATTCTGCCGCCGGAGCGCGGTCATACAGAACGGTCAAGTCGGCGATGTGGTCGGCCAGCAGCCCGGTCAGCGGGGTGGCAAGACGCCACTGCCAGTTGGCCCCTTGGGTGCTGGGGGTGTTGATGCGGGCCTCTGCGCCCAGATGCAGCCAATCCGCCATGGGGACGATGGCCATATCCGACACACAGGACAGGCACGCCGCGATCATTGCTTCGGTCAGGCCGTCCGGCTCACAGCGGAGGTACCGGCACGCATAGTGGACGTCTTCCGGGCTGGCGCTTTCCTTCCAGCCCTCGGTGGTCACATTGTCGTGGGTGCCGGTGTAAACGACGCTGTTCTTGGTGTAGGTGTAGGGCAGGTAGTTGCCCGGCTCCCGGTGGTCAAAGGCGAACTGCATGATCTTCATGCCCGGATAGCCGCTGGCGGTCAGCATGGTCTTGACCTCCGGCGTCAGGTAGCCGAGATCCTCGGCAATGATGCCGCCTTGGCCCAGCGTCTCGTGCATCGCATCGATGAAGGCTTGGTCGGGGCCTTTTTCCCAGTGGCCGCCCGCCGCCGTGGTGTTCCCGGCGGGGATGGAGTAGTAGCTCTCGAAGCCGCGGAAGTGGTCGATGCGCACCACGTCATAAATAGAGGTGGCGTGCTTCATCCGGCGTTTCCACCACGCAAAGTGTTCGGCTTCGTGGCGGGGCCAGTCGTAGAGCGGGTTGCCCCAGAGCTGACCGTCAGCCGCGAAAGCGTCCGG
>OGPS01001682.1_pt1 | contig 15512 bp, 10 predicted proteins | sample 1552931 | NCBI WGS metagenome assembly OGPS01 (sample SAMEA2580252, study PRJEB22360) | human gut metagenome | biome: human gut; feature: human-associated habitat; material: faeces | place: Denmark | collected 2008/2010 | reverse complement strand
AAGACCGCATCGTCAAGCGCGAGCTGCAAGCGCTCGCCACGGGCTGCACCTGTCCGCCGGAATTTCCGGTGTGCGTGTGCGGCAAGAAGCCCAAAATGAAGCTCATCACCCGCAAGCCCATCGTCTCGGGCGAGGAGGAGCTGAACGAAAATCCCCGCGCCCGCAGCGCCAAGCTGCGTGTGGCGGAAAAATGCTGAGAAAGCAAATCTTTCACGAAGGAGAGCGCCATGGCACGCACGAGCCGCAGACAACCGAATAGCTACCGCGGCGGACGTGTGGTCGGCAATCTCGCCTACGATGAGCGCTACGCCGAGCGGCGTGCGCCGCGCCGCGAGAGCGAGCAGCGGGAGCAGCCGCGCGAGGAGTTCATCCGCCCGCCGCGCAGGCAGGAGAAGAAGGCCGTCCGTCCGCGCGTGCGCGAGCGGCAGAGAGTCTCCGGCGTGCTGGCGCTCGGCTTTGCCGCGCTGGCCGCGATGGTCGTGGTCGTGCTGATGAGCTACGCGCAGCTCACGAGCATTTCCACCGACGTGGTCTCGATGCAGAAGGAGCTCAAGACGCTCGACGCCGAGCACGTCGCGCTGCTCACGCAGTACGAGCGCACCTTTGATCTCGAAACGGTCAAGGCGGCGGCTGTCGCTGCGGGCATGAACAAGCCCAGCTCCTCGCAGATCAATTACATCGACCTTTCCGCGCCGGACAGCGTGGAGCTTTGCGAAGCACAGAACGTCAGCGTGCTCAGCCGCGTGTTCACCTCGCTGGGGCAGGGCGTTTTCAGCGTGGTGGAATATTTCAGTTGAGCGAAGCCTATACATAAGGAGTAAGGAGCTTCCTTACTCCTTGTTTTGCCATTATGCCCCTTGCCGTATGAGGAGGAAAGACCGTGCCGACACCCCCGAAAAGAAAACCGGACAGCGCGCGCCGCGCCAACCGCATCATCCAGCAGCGGACGCTTCTGCTGCTGGCGCTGCTGGGCATCGGCACGTTTCTGCTGCTCTTTGCCCAGCTCTACAAGCTGCAGATCAAGCAGCACGACGAGCTCAAGACGCTCGCCGTGCGCCAGCAGACGCTGCGCACGACCGTGGAGGCGAGCCGCGGCACCATCTACGACAAAAACGGCGACATCCTCGCCCTCTCCTCCACGGCGGAGAACGTCTGCGTCTCGCCTCTTGACGTCGCTAAAAACGAGCAGGATCCGAACCTGATCGCAAACGGCCTCGGCGAGATCCTCGGCGTGGACCCGAGCGGAATCCTCGACGATATGAAGGACACCGCCTCGCAGTACAAGGTCATCAAGAAGAAGGTCGAGCAGGAGACGACGGACAAAGTCCGCGTGTTTATCAGCGACAACGACATCAAAGGCGTCTTTCTGGAGCCGACCTCCAAGCGCTACTACCCCTATTCCTCGCTCGCCGCGCACGTCATCGGCTTTGTCAACGCCAACGGCGGCGCCTACGGCCTTGAGGCCGTGTATGACGAGGAGCTGACCGGCGAAAAGGGCATGGTCGTCTCCGCGCGCGACGCCAACGGCAACGCGCTGCTCTATCAGTATGAGCAGTATTTCGACGCCGAGAACGGCGACAGCCTGGTGACGACCCTCGATAAGACGGTGCAGTATTACCTCGAAAAGGGCCTTGAGGAGCTCGAGAGCCGCTACGGTACGGGCGTGGGCGCGACCGGCATCGTCATGGACGTCAACACCGGCGGCATCCTCGCGATGGCGTCGCTGCCGACCTACGACCTCAACGCCCCCGCGAGCATCTACAACAAGGAGATGCTCGCCGCCGGCATGACCGACGAGGAGCTCGCCGCGGCGGCCGACACGCTGCAAAATATGCAATGGCGCAACAAGGCCATCAACGACACCTTCCAGCCCGGCTCGACCTTCAAGATCCTCACCCTCGCCATGGCGCTGGAGGAGAACAAGGTCAAAATGTCCGACACCTTCAACTGCCCGGGCTATGTCGTCATCGAGGGCGCGAAGATCAACTGCTCCAAGCGCGCGCCCGGTCACGGTCATCAGGACCTCATCACGGCGTTCGCCAATTCCTGCAACCCCGCGTTCATCAACATCGGCCTGCGTCTCGGCAACACGACCTTTTACAATTACATGAAGGCCTTCGGCCTCACCGGAAAGACCGGCGTGGACACCACGGGCGAGGCGAGCGGCTTTGTCAACAAGGAGATCGAATACTCCACGCTGGCGCTGGCGTGCTACGCCTTCGGTCAGAACTTCAACGTCACGCCGCTTTCGCTCATCAACGCGCAGGCGGCCTGCGTCAACGGCGGCTACCTCCGCACGCCCTACATCGTCTCCGAGGTGCTCGACCAGAGCGGCAACGTCAAGTACCGCCACGACACCACCCCGCTGCGGCAGGTCATTTCCGAGGATACCTCCAAGACCGTGCGCGAGATCATGGAGTACGAGGTCGAGCACGGCACGGGCAAGAACGGCAAGGTCGCGGGCTACCGCATCGGCGGCAAGACCGGCACGGCCGATAAGGGCCAGACCGGCGACGTGGTGGTGTCGTTCCTGTGCTTCGCGCCGGCGGACGATCCGCAGGTCATTATGCTCATCACCATGGATACCCCCAGCCGCGCCACGGGAACCTACGTCTCCGGCGGCAACATGGTGGCACCCACCGCCAGTACCGTCATGGCGGAGATCCTGCCCTATCTGGGCGTGGAGCCCAGCTACTCCGCCGAGGAGCTGCTGGGCATGGACACCACGGTGCCCAACGTCATCGGCATGAGCGTTGAGGAGGCCAAGGCGAAGCTGAAGGACCGCGCGCTGAGCTATAAGATCGTGGGCGACGGTGAGACCATCACCGACCAGACGCCGGCCGGCGGCGCCATCATCCCCGGCAAGTCCAGCGTTATTCTGTACGTCGGCGAGGAGAAGTCCACGGACAAGTGCGTGGTGCCGCATCTCATCGGCAAGACGCCCTCAGAGGCCAACACCACCGCCACGGCGGCAGGGCTGCTGATACGGTTCTCCGGCACCACGGGCAGCGAGTCCAGCTCCGTCCGGGTACTGAGCCAGTCCATCGACGAGGGTACGGAGGTGGAGGCCGGCACGGTCATCACCGTGCAGCTGGGCGACACGTCCGTGACGGACTGACGCCACACGTTTTGCGCCCAACAGAGCACACGGTTCCCTTTTGTCCGCGGACGAAATGTGGTAGAATAGTGTGTATACCATTACGCACAGATGCAAAGGAGAGTTGATGATGAAACTGCGTGAGCTGTTGAACGGGCTGGATATTCTGGAAACAAACGCCAAGCTGGATAGCGACATCCGGGAGGTACGGTACGACTCGCGGCTGGTGGAATCGGGCGATCTGTTCATCGCCGTCACCGGCGCGGAGACGGACGGACATAAATATATTCCCATGGCGCGGGAGAAGGGCGCCGCCTGCGTGCTGTGCGAGCGCGCGCCGGAGGACGGCGCGCCCTTCGTCCGGGTGGCGGACAGCCGCCGGGCGCTGGCGGTGGTGGGCGGCAATCGCTTCGATCACCCCGCACGGGAGATGACCATGATCGGCATCACCGGTACCAGCGGCAAGACCACCAGCACCTACCTCATCAAGAGCATTCTGGAACAGAAGGCCGGGGCCAAGGTGGGCCTGATCGGCACGATACAGAATATGATCGGCGACCGGGTGCTGCACACCGAGCGCACCACGCCGGAGTCCTTCGAGCTGCAGAAGCTGCTGCGGGAGATGGCCGACGCGGGCTGCACCCATGTGGTGATGGAGGTGTCCTCCCACGCACTGATGCTGGACCGGGTGTACGGCATACCCTTCGCGGTGGGCATTTACACCAACCTGAGCCGGGACCATCTGGACTTCCACAAGACCATGGAGGCCTATTGCGACGCCAAGGCGCTGCTGATGCGGCAGTGCGACGTGGGCATCTACAACGCCGACGACCCGTGGGCGGAACGGCTGATGGCGCACGCCGCCTGCCCACGGCGTTTTTCCTACTCTGTAAACGGTCAGGCGGACCTGATGGCGAAGAACGTGGCGCTGGAGCCCGGCAGTGTGGATTTTGACGCGGAGGCGGACACGGAATGGTGCCACGTCCACGTGGGCATACCGGCGCTGTTCACCGTGTACAACACGCTGGACGCCATGGCCTGCTGCTGGAACCTGGGCGTACCGCTGGCGGAGTGTGCCGACGCACTGGCGAAGAACCACGGCGTGAAGGGCCGGATGAAGATCATCCCTACGCCGGGAACGGGCTACACCGTGCTGAACGACTATGCCCACAAGCCGGACGCGCTGGAAAAGGTGCTGCAATCCGCCAAGTCCTTCGCCAAGGGGCGGGTGGTGGCGCTGTTCGGCTGCGGCGGCGACCGGGATAAAACGAAGCGGCCCGTGATGGGTGAGATCGGCGCAAGGCTGGCAGACTTTGTCATCGTCACCAGCGACAACCCCCGGACGGAGAAGCCGGAGGCCATTATCGACGACATTCTGGTGGGACTGAAGGGCTATGACACACCCTATGCGGTGATCCCCGACCGGGTGGCCGCCATTCACTACGCCATGGACCACGCCCAGCCGGGCGACGTGATCGTACTGGCCGGCAAGGGCCACGAGGATTACCAGGAGATCGACCACAAGCACTATCCCATGGATGAACGGGTCATCGTGGCCGAGCACCTGAAGGAAACGCAGAAATAAAGAAAAGACCTCCGCGCGGCGCGGAGGGAAGGAGCAAGATAGTATGGGAATTATGGAGATCGTGCTGCCTGTCGCGGTATGCTTTATCGTCACCGCCATCGCAGGCAAGCTGCTGATACCGGCGCTGGTAAAGCTGAAGGCGGGACAGTCCATCAAGGAGATCGGCCCCACGTGGCACATGACCAAGCAGGGCACCCCCACCATGGGCGGGCTGATGTTCATCATCGGCATCGGCCTCACCATCGTCGTGTTGGGCTGGCAGCGGATGATGGCCGGCAGCTTCGTACACCTGTATGTGTACCTGTTCGCGCTGGTATTCGGCGCTATCGGATATATCGACGACTATCAGAAGGTGAAGCACCACCAGAACACCGGCCTGACCGCGCCGCAGAAGTTTATTTTGCAGCTGGCGGCGGCGGTGGCGTTCCTGTGCCTGATGCGGTACGAGGGGATGCTGAGCCCCAACCTGTATATTCCCTTCTGGAACACCCACATCGTGCTGCCGTGGATCGTGTATCTGGTGTTCGCGGCCTTTGTGATCGTGGGCACCGTCAACGCCGTGAATATCACGGACGGTCTGGACGGACTGAGCAGCAGTGTGACCGTGCCGGTGGGTCTGTTCTTCCTGGTGATGGCGGTGATCTGGCCCGGCTTCGAGCAGCTGGGGCTGTTCTCCGGCGCACTGGTGGGCGGTCTGCTGGGGTTCCTGCTGTACAACCACTATCCGGCCAAGGTGTTCATGGGCGATACGGGGTCGCTGTTTCTGGGCGGCGCCGTGGCGGCGCTGGCCTTCGCCTATGATATGCCGCTGGTGCTGATCCTGGTGGGCATCGTGTATATCTGCGAGACACTGAGCGACATTATCCAGGTAGGCTATTTCAAACTGACCCACGGCAAGCGCATCTTCAAGATGGCGCCGCTGCACCATCACTTCGAGATGTGCGGCTGGAAGGAGACCAAGGTGGTGGCGGTGTTCACCGCCGTCAGTGTCATAGGCTGCGTCATCGCCTATCTGGCCGTGTGCCAGCGCTTCAGCTTCTAAGGCTTCGCACTATTTTCACAGGGAAGGAGGGAGACTATGACACGGGAGGAACAGCGCGCCCGGAAGGCCCAGCAGGAACGGATGCGGCAGGTGGAGCGCCGGCATAAGGAAGCCGCCCGCGGGCAGATGGATCTCCCCTTCCTGATCCTGACGCTGCTGCTGACGGTCATCGGCCTGATCATGCTGTTTTCCGCCAGCTTTCCCCGGGCCTATTACGACACCGGGGACGGCACCTACTACTTCAAGCGGCAGGCCGCCTTCGCGGCGCTGGGTCTTGTGGCCATGTTCGTGGTCAGCAAGATCAACTATCAGCGCTGGCGCGGCGCGGGACGGCTGCTGGTGGGGCTGGCGCTGTTTCTGCTGATACTGGTCATTATCCCCCACAACCCGCTGGCCATCACCTCCCACAACGCCACCCGCTGGCTGGGCATTAAGGGCGTGTTCCAGTTCCAGCCGTCGGAGATCGCCAAGCTGGCGGTCATTGTGTACTTCTCCGACACCATCTCCAAAAAGCGGGAGAAGATGCTGACCTGGCGGCAGGGCATACTGCCCTACGTGGCGCTGCTGGCGGTCATCGGCGTACTGATGATGCTGGAGCCCCACCTGTCGGGCACCGTCCTGATCTTCGCCACCGGCGCGGTGCTGATGATCGTGGGCGGCATACAGGGCTGGCTGGTGGCGGTGGGCGTCGGCGGCATCAGCGCGCTGGGCTTTCTGTTCATCAAGCTGGCGGAGGCTGGCGTCATCAAGTACGGCGCGGCCCGTATCGAGATGTGGCATAACCCTTGGGAGGACTATTACGGCGACGGCTACCAGCTGGCACAGAGCCTGATCACCATCGGCTCGGGCGGCCTTTTGGGCGTGGGGCTGGGCCGGGGACGGCAGAAGTTCCTGTACCTGCCGGAGCAGTACAACGACTTCATCTTTTCCGTGATCTGCGAGGAGCTGGGGCTGATCGGCGCGTGTGTTATCATGCTGATCTTCTCCATGCTGATCCTGCGGGGCTTCTGGATCGCGCTCCACGCCCGGGACCGGTTCGGCGCGCTGCTGGTGGTGGGCGTGATGACCCACCTGGCCTTGCAGACATTTCTGAACATCGCCGTGGTGTCGGGCTTCGTGCCCACCACGGGCATCTCCCTCCCCTTCTTCAGCTACGGCGGCACGGCGCTGTGTTTGCAGCTGGTGGAGATGGGCATCGTGCTGAGCGTATCGCGACAGATACCGGCGGCACGGGCGGGATAAAAGCGCAAAATCCGACAACAAATCGTAATATTTGACAGATAAAATACAGAACGTATCGAATTTTTAGGTATAAGCCGCCCAAGGCGGCTGGCAGGAGCAACCGTATGAGAGTGATATTTACCTGCGGCGGCACCGCGGGACACGTAAACCCTGCCCTTGCGCTGGCGGGGTATATGAAGGAGAAGGCCCCGGAGACGGCCGTGCTGTTCGTGGGCACGCCCACGGGCATGGAGCGTGAGCTGGTGGCCAAGGCGGGGTACGACTACGCCGCGGTGGAGGTCAGCAGCTTTCAGCGGAAGCTGAACGCGGCGGGCATACGCCACAACCTGCACACGGTGCGGGTGCTGGCGTCCTCCGGACGGCAGGCGCGGGCCATCCTGCGGCAGTTCAGACCCGACCTGGTGGTGGGCACCGGCGGCTACGCCAGCTATCCCATGGTGAAGGCGGCGGCCAGGGCACACCTCCCCACGGCGGTGCATGAGAGCAACATGGTGCCGGGGCTGACCACGAAGCTGCTGGAAAGCTACGCCGACGTCATCATGGTGGGCTTTGAGGACTGCCGGCAGCACTACAAGCACCCGGAGCGCATCGCCGTCACCGGGACGCCGGTGCGGGGGGATTTCTTCCGGCTGAGCCGGGAGGAAGCCCGGAAAAAGCTGGGCTTTGACGACGAGGCACCCCTTGTGGTATCCTTTTGGGGAAGCCTGGGCGCCAGCCACATGAACGAGTGCATGGTGGACTTCTTCCGCCGGGAGGACGCAGAGGGCTATCCCTTCCGCCACATCCACGCGGTGGGCAAGGGCGGCTGGGAGGCCATGGAGCAGAAGCTGCGGGAGCTGGGACTGCCCAAGTCCGACCGGTTGGACGTGCGGCAGTACATCTATGACATGGACGTGGTGATGGCGGCGGCGGACGTGGTGCTGTGCCGCGCCGGGGCCTCCACCATCAGTGAGCTGACGGCGCTGGGCAAGCCCACGGTGATGGTGCCATCACCCTACGTCACCAACAACCATCAGGAGAAGAACGCGCGGCTGCTGGAAAAGCACGGCGGCGCAGTGGTCATCACGGAGCCGGAGAGCACCGGCGACGGGCTGTACAAGGCCGTGGAGGCCATCCTCTCCGATAGCGAAAAACGCATCTCCATGGCCCGGGCCATGAAGGAGCTGGGTATCCCCGACGCCACGGCGCGCATCTACGACACGGTCATGGCGCTGGTGCGGAAGTAAGGGAGTCACCCCTCTCCCCTGTCCGTTCATACAATGGCGTAGCTGTTGGATGGACGGGAAAGGGAGGGCACATGAGGTATATCACCATAGAGGGCGGCACGCCGCTGCGGGGCGAGGTGGCGGTGCAGGGCGCGAAAAACAGCGTACTGCCCATTCTGGCCGCCACGCTGCTCAGCGGAGACGTGTGCCGCATTGAAGGCTGTCCGCACCTGAGCGATGTGGACTCGGCGGCAGATATCCTGCGGTACTTAGGCTGCGCTGTGCAGTGGGACGGAGACGACCTGCTGGTGGACAGCACCACGCTGACGCGGTGCGACATACCCCAGACACTGATGCGGCGGATGCGGTCGTCCGTGATCTTTCTGGGGGCGATACTGGCGCGGTGCGGCTGGGCGGAGTTGAGCTATCCCGGCGGGTGCGAGCTGGGGCCGCGGCCCATCGACCTGCACCTGGCGGCCCTGCGGGCGCTGGGGGCGGATATCGACGACGCAGGCGGGACCCTGCGGTGCCGGGCGCGAAAGCTGACCGGCTGCCAGATCGTGCTGGCCACGCCCCGCGTGGGCGCCACGGAGAACGCCATGCTGGCGGCCTGCGGCGCGGAGGGAGAGACGGTGATCTGCAATGCGGCACGGGAACCGGAGATCGCGGACTTACAGGACTTTTTGTGCGCCATGGGCGCGGAGGTGCGGGGCGCGGGCGGCTCGGTCATCACGGTGTCGCCGAGACGCAAGCTGCACGGGTGCGTGCACCGGGTGATACCGGACCGGATCGTAGCGGCCACCTATCTGTGCGCGGCGGCAGCCGCCGGCGGAGAGGTCACGCTGCGGAACGCGGAGCACCGGCACCTGGCTGCGGTGACCACGGTATTGGACCAGGCGGGCTGCGGCGTCCGCTGCGGCGAGGGGTACATACAGTTGGTGCGGACAGGGCCGCTGCGGGCCGTACCGCCGGTGCGGTGCCGGATCGACTGCGGCGAGACGGACATCCGGCTGCGCAGCGAGGGGCGGTTACAGGCGGTGACGCCGGTGCGGACCGCGCCCTATCCGGGGTTCCCCACCGACTGCCAGGCCATACTGATGGCGGCGCTGCTGCGGGCACAGGGCACCACGGTGTTTGTGGAGAATATCTTTCAGAGCCGGTACCGGCACGTGCCGGAGCTGGCGCGCATGGGCGCAGACATCCGGACCGAGGGGCGGGTGGCAGTGGTGTGCGGCGCGGAACGGCTGCACGGCACGGAGGTCGTGGCCACCGACCTGCGGGGCGGCGCAGCGCTGGCGGTAGCCGGGCTGGCCGCCGAGGGCGTGACCACGGTGCAGGGCATCGGCCACATCCAGCGGGGTTACGCGGACCTGGCCGGGGACCTGCGGGCGCTGGGCGCCCGGATCACAGAGCAATAGACGAGACAGCAGAAACAGCGGAGGAGCACGGACGATGGCAAGGCGCAGACGGTACAACCATAAGCGGCGGAGAGGAAGCCTGAGCTTCCTCTACAAGCTGCTGGCTTTTGTGCTGATCTGCACCGCCATCTCTCTGGCTCTGACGCTGTTTTTCCGTATACGCAGCATCGAGGTCAGCGGCAACGACCGCTATACCCGGCAGGAGATCATCGACGCGGCGGGGGTCAATGAGGGGGACAAAATGTTCCTGATGAACAAGTACAGCGCGGCGGAGCGCATACGCAGGGCGCTGCCGTATATCGAGACGGTGCAGTTCCGGCGGTCGCTGCCGGACGGGCTTTCCATCATCGTGACGGAGTGCACGGACCCGGCGGCCATCGTGCAGGACGGGAAAGCGTACCTGCTGTGCGACACGGGGAACATCGTGGACGAGGTAACGCCCGCTGCCGCGAAGCAGCGGATGCAGGTAAAGGGCCTGACGCTGACAGACCCGGCGGTGGGTCAGCCGGCAAAGGCGGCGGAGGGACAGGAGCTGACACTGGAGCAGCTGCTGACGCTCATGCAGGCGCTGGACCAGCGCGGCATGACGGCGGACGTATCGCTGCTGGATATGAGCGACCCGGCACAGCTGACGCTGCGGTATCTGGGACGGTTCGACGTGCAGCTGCCCCGGGAGGCCGACTACGGCTACAAGCTGGACTATCTGATGGCCGTGGTGAAGAAGCTGGAGGTCAACGAAAAGGGCGTTATCAATATGATGCAGGAGGGAAAGGCACGGTTCATTCCGGAGTGATGCCGCGCGTACCGCATCGGGGACGCTGCGTAGGTGCTTCATGCTCCCGGCACAAAACTTTTTCGGTAAATTAAGTGCTTACACTTGACGCTTGCGCCAATTCGTAATACAATACAAGATATAGCATTTACCAGGAGATAATCCGTCATTTTCATACAAATTATGGCAGGAGGAGCAGACATGGCTTTTGGATTGGAAACCGGCCCGGAGAACGTTGTCAGCATCAAGGTCGTGGGCGTAGGCGGCGGCGGAAACAACGTGGTCAACCGCATGGTACGCGGCGGCGCGCAGGGCGTTGATTTTGTCGCAGTCAACACAGACAAGCAGGCGCTGAATGCCTCCAGCGCTACCTATAAAATTCAGATCGGCGAGAAGCTGACCGGCGGTAAGGGTGCGGGTTCCAACCCGGATGTGGGCCGCAAGGCCGCGGAGGAGAGCCGCAACCAGATGGCCAAGGCGCTGGAAAACACCGACATGGTGTTCATCACCGCCGGCATGGGCGGCGGCACCGGCACCGGCGCGGCACCCGTGGTGGCTGAGATCGCCCGGGAGGCAGGCATTCTGACCGTGGGCGTGGTGACCAAGCCCTTCGGCTTCGAGGGACGCCGCCGCATGACCCAGGCGGAACAGGGCATCGAGGAGCTGCGGAGCAAGGTGGACTCGCTGGTCATCATTCCCAACGAGCGTCTGAAATACGCCACCGACCAGAAGATCACCTTTGCCAACGCCTTTGAGATCGCGGACGACGTGCTGCGCCAGGCGGTGCAGTCCATCTCTGACCTGATCCGCGACACCGGGTTCATCAACCTGGACTTCGCGGACGTGACCGCCATTATGAAGGACGCAGGTCTGGCCCACATGGGCGTGGGCCGCGCGGCCGGCAAGGGCAAGGCCGAGGAGGCCGCCAAGATGGCCATTTCCTCCCCCCTGCTGGAGACCTCTATCAACGGCGCGCGGGGCGTGCTGATCAACGTCACCGGCTCCATGGACATCGGTCTGGAGGAGGTCGAGCAGGCCGCCACACTGGTGCAGCAGGCGGTGCATCCCGACGCGCTGACTATCTTCGGCGCCGCCTTCGACGAGACGCTGGACGATGAGATCCGCGTGACCGTCATCGCCACGGGCTTTGACGAGGCGCAGCAGGCCGCCAATGCCGCTGCTGTGACCCAGCCCGCACAGACGGAGAACAGCGGCGCGCCCCAGCCCCTGGACGAGGTGAAGGGCGAGCAGGGACAGGACGAGATGGACAAGTCCTTCGACGAGATCCTGCGGATATTCAATAAGGATAAGTTCTGAGAAACAGGCCCCCCGGCTTCGCCGGAGGGCCTGTCTATATAGAGCAAATAGCCTCCCCCACAGGGGAGGCTTTTGTATCACCATTGTGCAAGGTCAACGGGAACGACGACCTCCTTATCCATGCCGGAGAAGATCAGGTAAGTCTCCTCCGTAAGCTCCTCCATCGGCGACAGGTCATACGTGCATATGAACACATTGTCGTCGGTGTCTGAAACGACAACATCCTCGGGATAGCACCAGTTTTCAAAGCCGTCATCGTCCACCCAGATAAGGTCGGGGAAGGTCTGGTAGTCCCCCTCCTCCACCACATAGGCCAGCAGGGACAGGTTCTCGTGGTCCAGCTCGGTATAGGCCACCACAAAGGCACCGCCCTCCAAGGTGAAGCATTCGCCCATCTCCGCGTACTCCCGCGCCGACGCTACCGCCTCACCGACGTACTCCGGAGTGCTCCAGTCGTAGTCGGGCATCGGCTCATTGCGGTCAAAGATGTCACCGGACACGCCGCGCAGCGTGTTGATGAGCACGATGACAATGGACACGGCGATCACGGCCCCTATGGCGCCGGAGGCGGTGTTCTTCTTGGGTACGTGCCACTGGATATGGGGCCGGGGGCGGCGGGTCTGGTTTTCATAGCAAACCTTCTCTTCGTGGCACTCCTTCTGCTCGTAGCAGACCTTCTCCTGTTCGGCGTAGTGGACGTCGCCGCCGGCGTCCACCCACTCCCGGCGGGGCGGGCGGTTATAGGCGCCGCACTTGGGGCAGAAGCCCTCACGGGAATCATAGGTCTTGCCGCAGGCCTTGCAGCGGATGGCAGGCATAGGCGGTCCTCCCTTCTATGTGTTTGGATCTATTATACAGCAGATCGGGCAGATTGTCTATCAGCCTTGGGTTGCGGCGAAAAAAAGTGGGAAACCTGAAGTTGCACCGCGCGGACGCGCCCACCCCGTCGGGGTGGGCGCGTCTGCTTATTCCACTAGGCCGTATTTGATCTTGATGCGGTCCAGCTTCTCCAGCATGGGCTCCGCCAGCACCAGCAGGAAGAACACCGTGGCCGCGGCGTGGACGCAGTCCATGGGAAAGCCGGTGACATAGTAGGCAGCGATGACCTTCCACTCCAGCGTGCGGGCATAGAGCAGGGCGGAGACGGGGTTCATGATGCCGCCGTAGATGAGCACGGCGGAGATGGCCCCGAAGACGCACAGGGCGGCGCGGCTGCGGCGCAGCCAGCCCCGGCGGAACAACACCCCCGCCAGGAAGCCGATGATGCCCATGGCGAACATCTGGAAGGGCGTCCAGGGACCCTGGGAGAACAGAACGTTGCTGGCCAGCATGGTCATGGCGCCCACCAGGAAGCCGGTCTCGCCGCCCAGGGCCACGCCGGAGATGATGGTCAGGGCCAGGACGGGCTTGAACTGGGGCAGCATGAAGAAGGCGGCGCGGCCCGCCACGCCCAGGGCGCAGAGGGAGGCCACCAGCACCAGCTCACGGGCCTGTGGCTTCCGTCCCTCGAACACCAGGAAGAAGGGCACCATGCATTCCAGCAGCACGGCGAAGGCGATGGGGTAGTAGGCGGTGTTGCCCAGGTAGAAAAAGCCCAGATACAGCGTGGCGGGGATACACAGCAATATCAGCACCGCCGCCAGACGGGTACGGTGGGAGAGCTTCCGCTTCTGCACCGGGGTCTGGAGCAGCGTCAGGGGCTTGGAGCGCCGGCCGATGGCGGCGATGCAGCCGAAGAGCAGGGCGATGAACAGGCCGTAAAGGCCCAGGGCCTGCCAGCCGGCCTGGGAGAGCGTGCCGCCGCCCACCAGGGCGGTGAGGTCGGTGTGCTTGGCCGCCAGCCAGAAGATCGCCAGCGCACCCGCACCGCATACGGCGGCGATGGTCCTGCGCCACCAGGGAAGCTTTTTCGGCTTCCAGGCGGTGGACTCCTCCGCCACCGGAGGCAGAGGCTGCCAGGCGGCAGGCACCTCTTCGGCTGGGGGCCCCTCCGGCGGGGGCGGGACGGTCCCGCCGATGACCGCGATCACGTCTTCCGGCGTGACAGCACGGGGGCAGAAGTCCCGGGCCATACGGTTAGCGGAAGTGGTATAGAAGCTGTTGCCGGAGAAGAAGTCACGGGGTGTGCCCTCCGCGACGATGCTGCCGTCGAAAAACAGGGCGCAGCGGTGGGCATACCGGGCACAGAAGGCCACGTCGTGGCTGACCATCACCACTGTCGTGCCGGCGGCGGTCAGCGCGGAAAGAATAGCGGCAAAGGACTGCTTGAAGGCGGCGTCCAGGCCCTTGGTAGGCTCGTCCAGCAGCAGGATATCCGGCTGGTGCAGCAGCACCTTACCCAGGGCGGCCCGCTGCTGCTCGCCGCCGGAGAGGTCATAGGGATGGCGGTCCAGCAGCTCGGTCAGGCGGCAAAGGGCCGTCACCTGTTCTACCCGGCGGTCACGTTGGTCTTTGGGGAGGTCCGTGCCGTCAAAGGACTCGTACAGGTCCTGACGGACCGTGTTTTTCACGAACAGAGCCTGCGGGTCCTGGGGCAGAACGCCGATGCGGCCCGTATGGGTCACGGTGCCCCGCTGGGGCGTCAGCGCGCCGGACAGCAGGCCCAGGGTGGTGGACTTGCCTGCGCCGTTACCGCCCAGCAGGGCCAGCAGCTCACCCCGGCGGGCCTGAAGGTCCAGACCGCGGACCACGTCCGGCTGGTCCGGCTCATAGCGGAACCAGAGACCCGCGCCGGCAAGGGCGGTATCCCCGGCGGGATACACCGGCTCCGGCGGCAGCGGGCACAGGGGGTGTTCATCGCACCAGCCGGACAGGAAATCGCGGCCCTCGCGGACGGTGATGGGGCAGGGCGCGTCGCTGTCCACCCCGGCCCAGATACGGACGGCGGCGGGCATGGCCAGGAACATATCGTGGCCGCGGCCCCGCAGGGAACGGCACACCGCCTCCGGCGCGCCGGCACAGAGGAGATGGCCGCCGTCCAGCACGGCGGCGTGGGTGGCCAGGGGCAACGTCTCCTCGAGACGGTGCTCCGTCAGGAGGACGGTGATGCCCAGCTCGCGGTTCAGGCGGCCCACAGTCTGCAAAAAGTCGGCGGCGGCAATGGGGTCCAGCTGGCTGGTGGGCTCGTCCAGTATCAGCAGACGGGGTTGGAGCACCATGACCGAGGCCAGGGCCAGCAGCTGCTTCTGGCCGCCGGAGAGCTCATCCACTTTCTTATGGAACCAGTCCTGGATGCCGAAGAAGGAGGCCATCTCCGCCACGCGGCGACGGATGGAGGGCGTGTCGCAGCCAAGGCTCTCCAGTCCGAAGGCCAGCTCATGCCAGACCTTGTCGGTGACGATTTGGTTTTCCGGGCTTTGCTGCACAAAGCCGATGCGCTCCGCCTGCTCGCGATGCGAAACGTCGGAGAGCGGGCGGGCGTCGAAAAGGACCGCGCCCCGGCGGACGCCGTTGGGCGCAAGCGCGGTCTTGAGCTGGCGGAAAGCCCGCAGAGCTTGACGAATTCGCCCGCTCAGAGCGTCAGGCTCACGTCCCGCAGGGCGGGCGCGAACTGCCCGGGGTAGGTAAAGGTCAGGCTTTCGACGCGATAGAGCTCCATGTGCGCGCCTCCTTTCTTTGCAGCAGCACCGGCGTCAGGCAGAGCAGAAAATACGCGAGCAGCACGCTCGCGGAATACGGCGTCAGCACGCCGCGCGCCGTGGGATAGTAGCGCCACTTCACGCCGCCGAGCGCCCAGCCCGCGGCGACGTAAGCGCCGCAGAGCGTCAGCCACAAGAGCAGCAGCCTGTCGCGGCGGCTGAAGCGATAGCGGGAAAACGCCGCGCGCCCGCCCTC
>OGPS01001658.1_pt1 | contig 15670 bp, 9 predicted proteins | sample 1552931 | NCBI WGS metagenome assembly OGPS01 (sample SAMEA2580252, study PRJEB22360) | human gut metagenome | biome: human gut; feature: human-associated habitat; material: faeces | place: Denmark | collected 2008/2010 | reverse complement strand
GGGAATGACTCCCGAAGAACTGATATTGAACGGCATCTCGAAGGCTACGGATCCGGGAAGCGGCGGACGCCACATGTCCAACCACTTTGCCAAACCGGAGTGGCATATCGAGAATGTATCCTCGGCAACAGGTACGCATGACCTGCATGCTGCCGGTGTGGCGCGTGCCATGGTGTATTACGGGCATAAAGGGGTGGTCATCACCTCGCATGGAGAGTCGGCTTCGTCCGAGGGTTTTGTATATGAGGCTGTCAATGGTGCGAGTCTGGAGCGTTTGCCGGTCATTTTTGTCTGGCAGGACAACGGGTATGGCATTTCCGTTCCGAAGAAGGACCAGACCGCGGCGCGTAAGGTTGCCGATAATTTTTCCGGTTTCAAGAACCTGAAAATCATCCATTGCAACGGTAAGGACGTTTTCGATTCGATGAATGCGATGACTGAGGCGCGGGAGTATGCATTGCTCAACCGCAATCCGGTGATTGTGCATGCCAACTGTGTGCGCATCGGTTCGCACTCCAATTCGGATAAACACACCCTCTATCGCGATGAAGGGGAGCTGGCGTATGTCAAGGCTGCCGACCCTTTGATGAAGTTCCGCCGGATGCTGTTGCGCTACAAACGTTTCACAGAAGAAGAGCTGAAAGCGGTTGAGGAAAAAGCGAAGAAAGACTTGTCCGCAGCCAATCGTAAGGCGCTGGCAGCTCCCGATCCTGATCCGGAGGCCATATTCAATTATGTATTGCCCGAACCCTATGAACCTGAAAAGTATAAGGACGGCGTGCATCACGAGACGGAAGGAGAGAAAGTGTTTCTGGTGAATTCTATCAATGAAACCTTGAAAGCGGAATTCCGGCGTAATCCCGATACGTTTATTTGGGGGCAGGATGTTGCCAATAAGGACAAGGGCGGCGTTTTCAATGTCACTAAGGGCATGCAGCAGGAGTTTGGAGAGGCGCGTGTGTTCAGTGCTCCCATTGCCGAAGACTATATTGTGGGTACGGCAAACGGTATGAGCCGTTTCGACCCAAAAATACGTGTCGTGATAGAAGGTGCGGAGTTTGCCGATTACTTCTGGCCGGCTGTGGAGCAGTATGTGGAGTGTACGCACGAATACTGGCGCAGCAATGGCAAGTTTGTCCCCAACGTGACGTTGCGTCTGGCTTCGGGCGGTTACATCGGCGGAGGATTGTACCACTCGCAGAATATTGAGGGAGCGCTGGCCACCCTGCCCGGTGCGCGGATCGTGTATCCCTCCTTTGCGGATGATGCTGCCGGACTGCTTCGTACGAGCATGCGCTCGCGGGGATTCACTTTGTTTCTGGAACCGAAAGCATTGTATAATTCGGTGGAGGCGGCAACGGTGGTACCCGATGACTTTGAGGTTCCATTCGGCAAGGCGCGTATCCGCAGGGAAGGTTCCGATTTGAGTATAATCACTTACGGCAACACAACGCACCTCTGTTTGAATGTGGCGGAACGCCTCGAAAAGGAGGGTGGCTGGAAGGTAGAGGTCATTGATATACGTTCTTTGATCCCGCTGGACAGGGAGACTATTTACGGGTCTGTGAAGAAGACGGGGAAAGCATTGGTCGTACACGAGGATAAGGTGTTCGGCGGGTTCGGCGGGGAGATTGCCGCAGGCATCGGTTCGGACATGTTCCGCTATCTGGATGCTCCGGTGCAGCGGGTAGGGGCGACCTTTACTCCTGTGGGCTTTAATCCCATATTGGAACGTGCTGTCCTGCCGGATGCAGACCGGATTTATGAAGCGGCTAAGAAGCTGTTGGAATTTTAATTAAAGATGAACGGTTTATGAAAAAAATAGGATTGTTTTATGCTGCCAATGCTGTGAAAACCTCACAAGTGGCAAAGAAGATTCGTAAAGTCCTGGGTGCGGAGAATGTGGACATTATCCCCGCCGAACAGGCATGGGGTAATGATTTTGAGGCTTATGATAATTTGATTATCGGAGTGTCTACCTGGTTTGACGGGGAACTGCCCACTTACTGGGACGAACTGATCCCTGAGTTGGAGACGTTGGACTTGAAAGGGAAGCGCGTCGCTCTTTTCGGCTTGGGTGACCAAGTGAATTATCCCGATAATTTTGCCGATGGGCTGGGGCTTCTGGGCGATGCTTTTGAAAAGGCGGGAGCTTCTTTAGTGGGATTTACTCCCACTAAAGACTATTCATTCAACCGGTCGAAGGCTTTGCGCGGCAATGAATGGTGCGGCTTGGTTCTCGACTTTGAGAATCAGTCGGAGATGACCGACGGGCGTATCAAAGCCTGGTGTGACCGGCTGAGGGCTGAACTCTTATAGCAATAGCCGGCCTACGGCTTCCGCGCATCTCTCTCCGTCAATTCCTGCCGAAACGATGCCGCCGGCATATCCGGCTCCTTCGCCGCAGGGGAACAACCCCTTCAGGCGGACGTGCTGCAAGGTGTCTTTGTCTCTGATGATGCGGACCGGGGATGATGTACGGGTTTCCACTCCGATCATGGTGGCTTCGTTGGTAAGGAAGCCGTGACTGTATTTGCCGAACTGCTGGAAACCTTTGCTCAACCGGTTGGTTATGAATGGTGGCATCCAGAAGTGCAGGGGCGACGATACTAAGCCGGGTGCGTATGAGCTTTCGGGCAGGTCGTAGCTGAGTTTTTTCTTCGTGAAGTCTGCCATGCGCTGTGCGGGCGCCGTTTGCTTCATATTGCCTTGTTGCCAGCAAAGGTATTCCAGGGATTCTTGGAAGTACATCATGCTGAGCTGGGAGTTGAGAGTTGAAAGCCGGGGATCGGCTACGCCGTCTTGTTGTGCGGTTGGTTCTTCACTCATTATTCTTAATTCGTCATTGGCCAAGTCCTCCGGGCGCAGTTCCACTACCATTCCCGAATTGCTCCAGCGGGAGCCGCGGTTGCTGGGGCTCATGCCGTTGACAACGATTTGGCGGGGGCCGCTGGCTGCCGGAACCACAAAACCGCCGGGGCACATGCAAAAGCTGTACACGCCTCTTCCGTCCACTTGGGTGACGAAGCTGTATTCTGCGGCGGGCAGGGATTTGCCGCGGCCGTTGCGGTTGTGGTATTGTATCCGGTCTATCAGGGAAGCGGGATGTTCCAGACGTACTCCTACGGCGATGCCTTTGGCTTCTATTTCCACTTGGTTGGCTGCCAGCCAGCGGTACACATCACGTGCGGAATGTCCGGTGGCGAGTATGACGGGGCCGAGGAGGGTCTGTCCGGTATTGGTTTCGATGCCTTTCACTTCGTCGTTCTCAATAATCAGGGCGTCCATGCGCGTTTCAAAGTGCACTTCGCCGCCACAGGCGATAATGGTGTTCCGCATATTCTCTATGACCCGCGGCAGCTTGTCTGTCCCGATGTGGGGATGGGCGTCGACAAGGATGGAAGGCGAGGCGCCATGCTGGCAGAATACGTTCAGTATTTTGTCTACATTTCCCCGTTTCTTGCTGCGGGTGTAGAGCTTACCGTCCGAGTAAGCTCCCGCGCCCCCTTCTCCGAAACTGTAATTGGATTCTGGGTTGACGGTCTGTTCCCTTCCTATCAAGGCGAGGTCTTTTTTGCGGTCGCGTACGTTCTTGCCGCGCTCCACGATGACGGGGCGCAAGCCGAGTTCTATCAGGCGCAGGGCGGCGAATAGTCCGCCGGGACCGGCTCCTACGACGACCACCTGCGGTTTGTCCGACACATTATTATATATAGTCTCCCTGTACTCGCCCTCTTTCGGCATTTCATTGAGATAGACGCGTACGGTCAGGTTCACGAAGATAGTCCGCTGGCGCGCATCAATGCTGCGTTTCAGGATTCGTGTAGCTGTGATGTCGCGTACATTCAGTCCTTTCTCTTGTATGAGGTATTCTTTCAGGCGCTGTTCATTGGCCGCTGTTTCGGGCAATACGCGCAGTTGGTATTCTTGTATCATATTCTTTTTTCTTCATTAATAAAAACTCTGTGGGGCGCTGTGCCCCTGCGGCGGATCTATTCCCTGTGACGGGCTTATCCGAACAATGCCCGGAACGCCTCTTCCACCTTTCTCACCGGTATAAGTTCGATTTTCAGCTTGGAAGTGTTCAGTCCCTGCATATTGTATTTGGGAAGTATGAACCGCTTGAAGCCGAGTTTCTCCGCTTCGCCGATGCGTTGTTCGATGCGGTTGACGGGGCGGATTTCACCGGACAGCCCTATTTCTCCCGCCATGCATATCTCAGGCTCTATGGCTGTGTCCATATTGCTGGAGAGGATGGCGCTGATGACGGAGAGGTCGATGGCGGGGTCGTTGACTTTCAGTCCGCCGGCAATGTTGAGGAATACATCTTTTTGGGCGAGCTTGAAGCCGACGCGTTTCTCCAGTACGGCAAGCAGCATATTCATTCTCCGTATGTCGAAGCCGGTGGCGGAGCGTTGCGGATTTCCATAAACGGCACTGCTCACCAACGCCTGCGTCTCTATCAGGAACGGGCGGATGCCTTCTATGGCGGAAGCAATGGCTATGCCGCTCATTCCCTCATGGTCTTGGGTGAGAAGCAGTTCCGAAGGGTTGCTCACCTGCCGCAATCCGTCTTGCCTCATCTCGTAGATGCCCAGTTCGGCAGTGCTTCCGAAGCGGTTCTTGATGCTGCGCAGGATGCGGTACATATAATGCTGGTCGCCTTCAAACTGGAGCACGGTGTCTACGATGTGTTCCAGCACTTTGGGACCGGCAATGCTTCCTTCCTTATTGATGTGACCGATAAGGATTACCGCCGTATGCGTCTCTTTGGCAAAGCGCAGAATAGAGGCGGAGCACTCCCTGACTTGGGCTATGCTGCCCGGAGAGGATTCGAGCGTTTCCGTTGAAATGGTCTGTATGGAGTCTATGACAACGAGGTCGGGACGTGTATTCTTTATGTGTACATAGATCTGTTCCAAAGAAGTCTCACAGACAATCAGGCAGTCGGCGGAGTTGCTTGTCAGGCGGTCGGCACGCAGCTTCAACTGCCGGGCGCTTTCCTCGCCTGATATGTAGAGAATGCGTTTCTCCGGTATCTGAAGCATGGTTTGCAGCACCAGCGTGGATTTTCCGATGCCCGGTTCGCCGCCTATCAATACCAGTGAACCTTGCACCAGACCGCCGCCCAGTACGCGGTTCAGCTCCGCGTCGTGCAGGTCGATACGGGGCTCATCGTCAGCGGCAATCTCATTTAAAGTGACGGGCTTGGCTTTGGCTGTCTCTATGCCCGATACCGGACGCTTGTTTACGGTTTCCTTCCGCACTATCTCTTCCACATAGGTATTCCATTCTCCGCACGACGGGCATTTGCCCACCCATTTGGGCGACTCTTGTCCGCAGTTGCTGCATACATAGACTGTTTTCTCCTTTGCCATAAAAGAATTTCCATTAGAATTAACTGCCCAAAGGTACGATTTTTCATCGCCGGGTTGATAGGGTGGGCGTTGTTTTTAATGCCGATCCGCATTTTTGTTGTTTTGCCTGAAAAGTCCGGTTGTCCGGAGCGTATTTCCGGAGGAGGTAGTGGTAGGGGAACACAGTCGTAATGGGAGCCTCTTTCAGTCGTAATGGGAGGCAGGTTCAGTCGTATTGGGAATAAAGTCCCACCCCTAAGAAAAAGGGTGGGACTATAACCTTGCTGTCAGCCAGATAGTTACGTAATCGTAATTTCACCTGCAATGGGGCGGTTCATCAATTCGCGCACTTCTGCGGGGGAGTAGTTGTGCCCCAACAGGAACATCAGTTTGGTGACGGCAGATTCGGTAGTACTGTCATATCCGCATACAACGCCGGCCTGCATCAGCCGGTAGCCCGTTTCGTAGCGTTCCATTTCTACCGTACCGGCACTGCATTGGGTGACGTTCACAATCACGATGCCTTGTTCGCAGGCATCGTGCAGGCGGCGAAGGAACCACTCTTTCCGGGGGGCATTGCCCGAACCGTATGTCTCCAGCACCACCGCTTTCAGTCCTTCTATGGAGAGGATGGCATCTACTACGCTCTCCTGAATACCGGGGAAGAGCTTCAATATGGCAATATTGGTATCGAGCAGGTAGTGCGGTTGCAACCCGCCCTGTGTGTTTTCCGTATGAATTTGCACATTGTTATATTTGATGTGTATGCCGGCGGAGGCGAGTACCGGATAATTGAACGAACGGAAAGCGTTGAAGTTTTCGGCATTGATTTTGGTGGTACGGTTGCCGCGCATCAGGTGATTCTCGAAAAAGATGCACACTTCCGGTACAAAGGGACGTCCGCCGGGATGCCGCGCTGTGGCGATCTCGATACTCGTCAGCAGGTTCTCCTTACCGTCCGTACGGAGCACGCCGATGGGAAGCTGCGACCCGGTGAGGATGACGGGCTTGTTGAGCCCTTCGAGCATGAAGCTGAGGGCAGATGCTGTGTAGGCCATGGTGTCCGTTCCATGAAGGATGACAAAGCCGGTGTACCGTTCGTAGTTGTCGCTGATGATGCGTACGAGTTTGCGCCAGGCATCCGGATCCATGTCCGAAGAGTCCATGGGAGGGTCGAACTGATAGGTGTCTATGCGGAACGTAAAATTCTGGAGTTCGGGCACATGCTTCTGTAAGTGTTCAAAGTTGAAGTTCTCCAATGCTCCGGTTTCTGTGTTCTCTATCATTCCGATAGTTCCCCCGGTGTAAATTAACAAAACGGAAGTATTATTTGGGATCATACGCTCGATTCTTACATGATTACTATGCAAAGATAGTAATATGTCTCTAAAACAATAGCAAAGTGTTAGAAAACTGCGTCCGGATTGCTCTCTTCCCTTGGCAGAAAGTGCAAATCTGTCAGTCGTGAAATGTACATATTTCTGTCCTTAATGAAGCGAATATGTATTTTTATCGCAAAAAAGTCGTAAAATGTGATAGTTTGAATATTTTTATTGTTACTTTTGCAACACTTATCATAAACGATAGCAGTAAGAGACAATGAACAAGTACTATCAACATACAGTCACATCCATGTGCACCATGACCCTTAGGGGTTGGGGATAGTATTTTGTGTTTCTACGTGTTACACTAATTTTCAGTCATTTTATTTAGCTTTCGTCACAGAGAACCGCAGCGTCTCACAAAATTTGCTTGTGCAGTTCCGCGTGATTCCGGTGGCGGGAAAGAAAAAAGCCCTGTGAGACCCCTGCATCCTCTGTGATGAACATCTCATCCGGGAGTATTTCAAGTATTAATAATAAAAACACCAATATAATGAAAGTAATAAAATTCGGCGGAACATCCGTAGGTTCTGCGAACAGCATTTTAAGCGTTAAGAGAATTGTAGAAGCTATCAATGAACCTTTAATAGTAGTGGTTTCCGCGTTGGGCGGCATTACGGACAAGCTGATCAATACCTCGAAAATGGCGGCATCCGGTGATGCTTCGTACGAGAATGAGTTTCGTGAGATTGTCTATCGCCATGTGGAAATGATAAAGGAGGTGATTCCGGCAGGCGAGTCCCAAGTGGCGTTGCAGCGTCAGGTGGGAGAGTTGCTGAACGAACTGAAGGACATCTTCCAGGGTATTTACCTGATTAAAGACTTGTCGCAGAAGACATCCGATACGATTGTAAGTTACGGCGAGCGCCTTTCCTCCATCATCGCAGCGCAACTGACAGGTGCGGAATGGTTCGATTCGCGCCGGTTCATCAAGACGGAGAAGAAGCATTCCAAGCATGTGCTGGATACGGAGCTTACCACCGCTTTGGTGCGTGAGACATTCAAGGATATGCCCAAACGCGTACTGGTTCCGGGATTCATCTCTACGGACAAGACTACCGGTGAGGTCACCAATCTGGGGCGCGGCGGTTCCGACTATACGGCAGCCATCATTGCTGCGGCGCTGGATGCCGATGCACTGGAGATATGGACGGATGTGGACGGCTTCATGACTGCCGATCCGCGTGTGATTTCCACTGCCTATACCATCAATGAACTGAGCTATGTAGAAGCTACCGAGCTTTGTAACTTCGGGGCCAAAGTGGTGTATCCGCCTACTATTTATCCGGTCTGTCACAAGAACATACCTATTATAATAAAGAATACTTTCAATCCCGAAGGGGCGGGAACGGTTATCAAGCAAGAAGTCTCCAGTCCGCAGAGCAAGGCCATCAAGGGTATCTCGTCCATTAATGATACGAGCCTGATAACGGTGCAGGGCCTTGGCATGGTTGGCGTGATTGGTGTGAACTATCGCATCTTCAAAGCTTTGGCAAAGAACGGCATCAGTGTGTTCCTCGTTTCGCAGGCCTCTTCGGAGAACTCCACTTCCATCGGTGTGCGCAATGCGGATGCCGACCTGGCTTGTGAGGTGCTGAATGAGGAGTTTGCCAAAGAGATTGAAATGGGAGAGATTTCGCCCATACAGGCGGAGAAAGATTTGGCTACGGTGGCCATTGTAGGCGAGAATATGAAGCATACGCCGGGTATTGCCGGTAAGCTGTTCGGCACGCTGGGACGCAACGGTATCAATGTGATAGCCTGTGCGCAGGGTGCTTCGGAAACGAATATCTCGTTCGTCGTGGACAGTAAGTCGCTGCGCAAGTCCTTGAATGTCATTCACGACTCTTTCTTCCTGTCGGAATATCAGGTGCTGAACCTCTTTATCTGCGGGGTCGGTACGGTGGGCGGCAGTCTGATAGAACAGATTCACAGCCAGCGCCAGAGATTGATGCAGGAGAATGGCCTGCAACTGAATGTGGTGGGTATTGCCGATGCCTCCAAGGCGATGTTCGGCCGCGAGGGGTTCGACCTGGGACGTTTTCGTGAAGAGTTGGCGGAGAAAGGCAAGGAAAGCTCGCTGGATACGCTTCGTGATGAGATTATCGGCATGAATATCTTCAACTCCGTATTCGTGGACTGTACGGCAAGTGCGGGTGTGGCGTCTTTGTACAAAGACCTTCTGATGCATAATGTGTCGGTGGTTGCAGCTAATAAGATTGCCGCCTCTTCGGAATACGAGAACTATCGTGAACTGAAGCAGATAGCCCGCCAGCGTGGTGTGAAGTATCTGTTTGAAACGAATGTCGGTGCAGGCCTGCCCATCATCAATACGATTAACGACCTTATACATAGCGGTGACAAGATACTGAAGATTGAGGCGGTGCTGAGTGGCACGCTGAATTATATCTTCAACAAAATCAGTGCGGACATTCCTTTCAGCAAGACCATTAAGATGGCGCAGGAGGAACGTTATTCCGAACCCGACCCGCGCATCGACCTTAGCGGTAAGGATGTGATTCGCAAACTGGTGATTCTGGCGCGTGAAGCGGGCTATCGCATCGAACAGAGCGATGTGGAGAAGAACCTGTTCGTTCCCGATGATTTCTTTGAGGGCTCGCTGGATGATTTCTGGAAGAAGGTTCCGGGACTTGACGCCGACTTTGAAGCACGCCGCAAGGTGTTGGAAGCCGGGAACAAACATTGGCGTTTCGTTGCCAAACTGGAGAATGGCAAGGCATCCGTAGGCTTGCAGGAAGTAGGTGTGAACCATCCGTTCTATGGTTTGGAGGGCAGCAACAACATCATCTTGCTGACCACAGAACGTTATAAGGAATACCCCATGATGATACAAGGTTACGGAGCCGGCGCAGGCGTGACGGCTGCGGGTGTCTTTGCGGACATCATGAGCATTGCGAACGTTTAATTAAATGAAGAATGATGAAACACATTATTATATTAGGTGACGGCATGGCCGACTGGCCCGTAAAGTCTTTGGGTGGAAAGACCTTGTTGCAGGCAGCCAAAACACCCTATATGGATAAACTCGCCCGAATGGGGCGCGTGGGCAGGCTCAAGACTGTTGCCGACGGTTTCCATCCGGGCAGCGAGGTGGCCAATATGTCCGTACTGGGCTACAACCTGCCGAAAGTGTACGAGGGACGCGGCCCGCTGGAGGCGGCAAGTATCGGCGTAGACCTGAAGCCCGGTGAAATGGCGATGCGCTGTAATATTATTTGCATTGAGGGCGACGATATAAAGAACCATTCAGCCGGACACATCACGACCGAGGAGGCCGATGTGTTGGTGAAATATCTGCAGGAACACTTGGGAGATGAGCGCGTGCGCTTTCATACAGGTGTGCAATACCGTCACCTGCTGGTCATAAAAGGCGGAGACAAACGCATTGACTGCACGCCCCCGCACGATGTTCCTTTGAAACCCTATCGCCCCTTGCTGGTGAAGCCGATGGCAGGCACAGAGGATATCACTGTTCCCGAAGGTGAAGCCGACTTAACTCCCCGGCAGACTGCCGATTTAATAAACGACCTGATTATGCGTTCGCAGGCTCTGTTGAAGGAACATCCCGTCAACAAGAAGCGCGCAGCCGCGGGCAAAGACCCTGCCAACAGCATCTGGCCATGGAGCCCCGGCTATCGTCCGCAAATGGAAAAGCTCTCGGATAAGTTCCCTCAGGTGAAGAGAGGTGCTGTCATTTCCGCCGTAGATCTGATTAACGGTATCGGAACCTATGCCGGATTGCGTCGCCTGACGGTGGAAGGTGCAACCGGACTTTACGACACCAATTACGAGAATAAGGTGGCGGCGGCCCTTGATGCACTGAAGACGGACGATTTTGTTTATCTGCATATCGAAGCCAGTGACGAGGCCGGCCATGAAGGGGATGTTTCCTTGAAGATGCAGACGATTGAGAACTTGGACAGTCGTGCCGTAGGCCCTGTCTATGAAGCGGTGAAAGATTGGGAAGAGCCGGTTGCCATTGCCGTTTTGCCCGATCATCCCACTCCTTGCGAGCTTCGTACGCATACCAATGAGCCGGTGCCTTTCTTCATCTGGTATCCGGGCATTGAGCCGGACGAGGTGCAGACATTCGACGAGGTTGCCGCTTGCAGCGGCAGCTATGGCATGATGAAAGAAGATGAGTTTATAAATGAATTTATGAAAGAATTATGAAATATTACAGTACTAACAAACAGGCGCCCGATGCTACTTTGGAAGAGGCCGTAGTGAAAGGGCTTGCCGCGGACAAAGGACTTTTCATGCCCTTTGCCATCAAACCGTTGCCGCAGGATTTTTACGACAGCATTGACACGCTTGGCTTTCAGGAGATAGCCTACCGGGTGGCGGATGGTTTCTTTGGAGGGGATGTTCCGGCAGATACGTTGAAACAGATTGTGTATGACACGCTGAGTTTTGATGTGCCTTTGGTGAAGGTGACGGAGAATATCTATTCCCTTGAGCTGTTTCATGGACCTACGCTTGCCTTTAAGGATGTGGGCGGCCGTTTTATGGCGCGTCTGCTGGGCTATTTCATCAGGAAAGAGGGCAAGAAGCAGGTGAACGTACTGGTTGCCACTTCGGGGGATACGGGCAGCGCCGTAGCCAACGGTTTCCTCGGTGTGGAAGGAATCCATGTTTATGTACTTTATCCGAAAGGCAAGGTGAGCGAAATTCAGGAGAAGCAGTTCACTACGCTGGGACAGAACATCACAGCCCTTGAGGTGGACGGCACATTCGACGACTGTCAGGCGCTGGTGAAAGCCGCCTTCATGGACAAGGAGCTTAATGAGCATATGCAACTTACCAGCGCCAACTCCATTAATGTGGCGCGTTTCCTCCCGCAGGCCTTTTACTATTTCTATGCCTACGCCCAGTTGAAGCGTGCGGGAAAAGCCGATGATGCCGTAATCTGCGTGCCGAGCGGTAATTTCGGCAATATAACGGCCGGCCTGTTCGGCAAGCGCATGGGATTGCCTGTGAAACGTTTCATAGCTTCCAATAACCGTAACGATATTTTCTACCAGTATTTGCAGACGGGTGTTTATTCGCCGCGTCCCAGCATTGCCACAATTGCCAACGCCATGGATGTGGGCGATCCGAGTAACTTTGCTCGTGTGCTTGATCTTTACGGGGGGAGTCACGCAGCTATCTCCGCCGAGATAAGCGGCGCCACTTATACGGACGGACAGATAGCCGAAACCATGAAAGAGGTATGGAAAGGCAATCATTACTTGCTCGACCCTCATGGGGCATGTGGCTTCCGCGCGTTGCAAGAAGGGTTGCAGGCGGGCGAGACGGGTATCTTCCTGGAAACGGCCCATCCTGCCAAATTCAAAGATACGGTAGAGAAGATTATCGGCGAGGCTGTGCAGATACCGGAAAAATTGCAGGCCTTTATGCGCGGCGAGAAGAAGAGCTTGCCTATGTCGAAAGGCTTTGAGGACTTCAAACGCTATCTGATGAGTATCTGACCGGAGCAAGACTGTCGCATTGTGCCGGACAAAAGATTGTCCTGATACTTTGGGGCATTACCCGTTTCCGATATCTCAAGGCTCAATGGGGAAATTCAGGAACAGTAGGTATTCTCCTTCAGCTTCGACTGTAAACTCAGTGCCGGTACATTCGTTGAGAGTGCCTTGCCACCAGTTGGTGAAGTCGCTGAGGGGATATACCAGTCCGATTCCATGCAGCCTGCGGGCGCCGAAGTTGATGATAGATACCTGCTGCCCCGGCCGGCAGGGGAGGGTACACGTGTCCCGGCAAGGGATGAAAACGCCATAGTCTGTATAAGTACATACATCGGCTCCGGCACGCATGTAGTCCATAAGCAGGCTGATATTTCCCAAAGTATGGTCTTCGCGTCTGCCGGTGGCGCCTACGATGGCTATCCGGCGTTTCCCTTGTGACAATAAGTAGCTGACGGCTTTGGTCTGGTCGTTGGTCTCCTGTTCGGAGATGCAGTGGAGCAGATGGCCGTACTTCCGGCGGTTCTCCTCGCAGATGGAGTCGCCATCGCCTATAATAAGATTGGGAATATGCCCCTGCCGGATGTATTCGTCTGCACCGCCGTCGCAACAAACCACATAAGGGGCGCTTTCCAGTATATGCAGGGGAAGGGAAGCCGTAGGATATTCCCCGTTAGCCAGAACCACTGCCTCGACTTCGGTGCAGCGGCTATACAACTTCGTTGTGCCTTTATATTCTTCTTTCATCACCTTGTTTCTTTATCATCCTTTCATCATCTTCTTCCATTTGAAGTAGCCAAAGATAGCGATTATTGTGTAAAGGGCATATAATGCAGCGGTAAAATCAAGTCCTTTGTAAACGTACAGGCCGGCGCTTACGGCATCCACGCCAATCCATGCCCACCATTGCTCTACGTATTTCCGCGCCAGCATCCACATGCCGATGATGCTTAGTGCGGTGGTGAAAGAATCCAGCAAGGGGACATTGCTGTCTGTGAAGTTTATGAGTATCCAGGCAATGCCTGCAAACGTGGCGGCAAATACGGCAGTGAGCGGCAGCAGATAGTGCAACGGCATACGGGTAATGGGTGGTTTCTGCTGCGGGTTCTCTATATTCGCGGCGGTCTTTTTGAGGATTGTCCGCCGGAGGAACGCTCCGTACTTCCACATCATCCAGCCGTATATGGCAGCGCCAAGATAGTAGATGTTGATGCCGAAGTCGGCATATAGACCTGCGTTGTAGTAGACGAAGATGTAGATAGCAGGCATGATGATGCCTGCTATCCAAAGATATATACTTGCCTTGTACTCCAGCCAAAGGTAGAGAAGTCCTACAAGTGTTCCGATGATTTCGAGAGTTTGCTCCATAACAAATCTTGGGTGCCGAATGTTGGGACATTCATAATTAAGTATTCGGGTGTCAGAAACGCAGGGATATGTGCCCTAATACATTGGTACCTGCCTGTGCGGCATATCCTGCGTAGTTGTAGCGCACTTTCTGGCCGTCTTCATAATAGAAGCCGCTACCTGCGTAGCCATTGTTCTCATATTCTTCGTTGAAGAGGTTATAGATGGTGCATCCTATGGTTATCGACTTTATTTTGGGTAACGCAAATGTATACGATAAGTTCAGGTTGCTGACGAAATAGGCATCCAGGATATGGTCTTTACAATCCAGGTTACTCATGTATTGTTTGCTGACGTATTGCGATTGCAAAGATGCCTCAAAGCCTTTGTATGTATAGCCGAAGCGATTGTTCAGCAGGAAATCGGGAGAGAAGGCGATATGGGTGTCGCCCAAATAAGTGCTCCACTTCTCACCTGCCGGATCTTCGTTCTCGTAAAGGGTTTCGGTGAAGTTCTCTACGCGGTTGCGGCTTAAGGTGGCGTTGATGTCCCATTGGAAGCCGCAAGGTAGCTTCAGACCCGCCATCAGCTCAATGCCCATGCGATAGCTGTCGGGGACGTTGGCGGCTACGGCTTCGCCGATTTCATTCAGCTCGCCGGTCAGTACCAGTTGGTCTTTGTAGTCCATGTAGTACAAATTGGCGCCGAGATTCAGCCATGAGTTGGCAAAGGTGTACCCCAATTCGTAGTCGAACAGACGCTCTGCTTTGGGATGTTCGGTAAACTTGCCGTCCGTATAGTTGTTACGCGTAGGCTCTTTATGGGCTACGCTGAAAGATCCGTACACCCGGTTGTTGCGGTTGATCTGCCATGACAGCCCGGCTTTGGGATTGAAGAAATCGAACTTCTCGTGAATGGCAAGCTGTTGCAGCCCGTCGCCGGTGACACTGTTCCATTTGTCATTCTGCCCGTACATCTTATAGGAGATGTGGCGGTACTGCAAATCCGCATAGGCGTTGAGGCCGTCGCACAATTCATAGTCGGCTTTCAGGTAGAGGTTACCGTCATTCTTCGTGGCATTGTTGCGGTAGTAGTCTTTGTCGGGGTCGAGGGTGCCGATGTAGTTCTTTACCCACAGCACTTTGCCGAAGTGGTCGCCGTCGTAACGGTTCAATCCTCCGCCCAGGGATGCGTGCAGGCGGCTGCCTTTATAATTCACAGAGAAGATACCGCCGCCAAACCAATTGTCCATTGCTTTTTTGCGGATAAGGTCGCTCTTCTTTACAGTCTCACCGTCATGCTCATACGGCAGCAGACCGTATTCCACCAGCTTGCGGTTGTCCTTGTACTCCTGATAGTAGCCGTCTCCTTTGGTATAGTGCAGACCTGCGTTCACGTTCCAGGCAGAGGTGAAGTTATGGTTAAAGAGCAGTTGGTAGTTCTTTTGCACGTAGTTGTCTGTTTGGTCTTCGTAGTAGTGGGCTGTGCCGTTGTCGTCGGTGTACATATATCCGCAGGAGTTGTAACGGCGACCGTACTCCTTCATTTCTTCTTTGCTGGCATAGTTCCAGGCATGGTAGGTGCGTTCTTTGCCGCCGAAAGTTATCAGCTTGACCGAAGTGTTGTCATTGTAATATCCGCCTTGCAGGTAGTAAGAGTTCAGTCCTACCGATGCGCGGTCAATGTATCCGTCCGAACTGATGTTGGACAGGCGGGCATCGAAAGACCAATGGTCGTTGATGAGTCCTGTACCCACTTTCACCGTCTCCTTGTGTGTGTTGAACGAGCCGTACGAACCGTTCAGCTCGGCATACGGCTTCAGGGAGAAGTCGCCCGTCTGCCTATTGATGCTGGCTCCGAACGCTCCTGCACCATTGGTGGAGGTTCCTGCGCCGCGCTGTATCTGCATGTCTTTGACGGAAGATGCGAAGTCGGGCAGGTTCACCCAGAATACGTTGTGGCTCTCGGCATCGTTGATGGGAATACCGTTGGCGGTGACGTTGATGCGTGTTCCGTCCGTACCGCGCACTCTCAATGTCGTATAACCGATGCCGGCTCCGGCATCACTGGTGGTGATGGCGGACGGTGTCATGCTCAA
>OGPS01001657.1_pt1 | contig 15672 bp, 10 predicted proteins | sample 1552931 | NCBI WGS metagenome assembly OGPS01 (sample SAMEA2580252, study PRJEB22360) | human gut metagenome | biome: human gut; feature: human-associated habitat; material: faeces | place: Denmark | collected 2008/2010 | reverse complement strand
GGTCGAGTTTTTTAAGTCCGTGTAAATAATACCAGATACCCAAAGCGGTGAACGTGGGTATAACGATGACGCAGGCGATTTTCGTCGACAAAAGTCCGTCCACGCGCAAAAAGTCAAGGATAAGACGAATCACGCAGTACCATACGCCGTAAAAGAAAACAAGCGCGCCGTTCACTTTGTTTTTGCGCCACAGACAATACGTCAAAATCGCGCCGATGAAATTATAGACCGATTCGTACAAAAAAGTCGCCTGATACCAACCCGCCCCGTTCACGGCGTGCGCCGCGTCGATATAAACCGAAAACGGCAGCCCGAAAAGTTTCTCGTTGGTGACAAGTTGCCCGTAGGCTTCCTGATTGCAGAAATTGCCCCACCTTCCGATTGCCTGACACAACAGCACAATCGGCACAAGCATATCGAGTATCGTGCCGAGTTTGATTTTTTTCCTTTTACTGAAGATAAGCGCGCCCAGTACGCCGCCGACCATACCGCCGTAAATGGTGATACCGCCGTCCCAGATCGCGATGCAGTTTACGAAGTCGTCCCACGACTCGATGGGGAAATATCCGTATTCCTTATTGTTTGCAAATACGTAAATAATACGCGCGAAAACTATGCCCAGCGGAATTACCCACAGGAAAAGTTCCAGCGTGTCGTCGGAAGAAATGCCTTTCTTTTTTGCCATGAAAATAAGAATGATAAGCCCCAGCACCATCGCGCACGTGATGATAAGCCCATACCACCTTACTTCAAGATTCCCGATGCGGAACGCCACGGGATTTATATTCATAAGAACGTCGTATAACATCAGAATTCGACGCGACAAGCGCCCTCCTGTCTTATTGAAAGTTTATAAACGTGCTCCGCGCCGAAAACTTCGCTCATATGCTCGACGTATTCGTGCGTTTCCGCCTTTTCGACAAAAGCGATAATCGTCCCGGCAAAGCCGCCGCCGTGCACGCGCACCGCTTTCACGCCCGTGACGTGTTGCGAAAGCACGATACCCAAAGGTATGCGCTGAACCGTATCCGCGGGAACGTAGCAGTTTTGCAGAAGTTTGAAACTGCTGTCGCCGCTTTCGCCCACGATTTTGTAAAATGCGTCGGCGTTTTTCATATTGATTGCGGAAACCGCCTTATCGACGCGCAGATTTTCGTCAAAGAAGTGTATCGCGCGCATAATTGCCCTGCCCGAAACTTCGTTTTGCAGCGCGGGTATCGCGTCCAGAAACTTCTGATAATCGACAAGCCTTAAATACTTTTCCGAAAACTTTTCGGAAACTTCTTCCATTTCCGCGCGGATTGCGGCGTAGTCGGAAGTAAGGTCGGCGTGATTGCCGCCCGTATTCGTGATGACGATGTCGGTGTCGGTGAACGGATACTGCACGCCGAGCACAAAGGGATTTTCAACGTTTTCGAAATCGATCATCGAAACGCCGCCCAAAGATATCGCCGACTGATCCATAAGTCCGCACGGCTTTAAGAAATAAACGTTTTCCGCATATTGCGACGCCTGCGCCTTTTTCATTTTCGGCACCGCGCCGTCGTTGTAAAGCACGTTGAAGATTTCGGCAATCAGCAGTTCAAACGACGCCGACGAAGAAACGCCCGCCGCCGCAGGAACGCACGAAGTAACGCTTGCCGTGAATCCGCCGACGTTGCAGCCGTTATCGACAAAGTATTTCGCAATGCCTTTCACAAGGGCTTTGCTGTTGCCCGCCTCGCTTTCGACGAAAGAAAGGTCGTCAAGGTTTTGCTCAAACGGGGCGTATCCTTCGGAATTGATTCTGACGATATTGTCGTCGGTTTTCGTCACGAACGCAAGCGTGTCGACGGAGATTGCCGCCGTAAGCACTTTCCCGTGGTTATGATCGGTGTGGTTGCCGATAACTTCGATCCTGCCGGGGCTTGAGAAGAATTCCCCTTCCGCAAGGTTGAAATTTTCAACGTGGGCAAGGTAAAGATTTTTGTATCTTTCGGTCTGGCCTTCCGCCGAGCCGTAAAGATGGGTTACCGTTTTTTCAAACTCCGACGAACAAGTAATTTCGTCGATCGACGTGATTTTTTGCATATTACCCGTAAATCCGTTGCATATTTCCCCGAATTACATTAAAATAAATTTGCTTTATCGGGAATAACGATAAGGCGATTATAACACAATCGTATAATAATTGCAATTATTATAAGGAGTTTTGACGATGACAAACGATATTAAAGTTGTTATTGAAGAATTGCTTTTTTACGCAGGCAAAAACCTCGATATGTACGAGGAAGATTATATTCTGAGAAGGAATAATCTCCTGGACCTTCTGAAAGTGGACGCACCCGCGGACGCGCCCGTCGATAACTGCCGTCCTTTGCAGGAAATTCTGGACGACGTCAACGAATACGCCGCGGAAAATCACCTTGCCGAAGAATGGGAAAAAATCAACTTCGAAACCCGCGTCATGGGGCTTCTTATGCCGATGCCGTTTCAGGTTATCACCACGTTTGAACAACTTGCCGCAAGCGATCCCGCTCTCGCGACGAAATACCTTTACAACCTGTCCGTCAACAGCAATTATATAAGGAAAGTCGACATCGACAAAAACATCGGCTGGAAAGTCGCGAATCCGCGCGGCGATATTATGATTACCATAAATCTCAGCAAGCCGGAAAAAGACCCGAAAGCCATTCTCGCCGCGAAAAACGCGCCGCAGACCGCATACCCAAAATGTATGCTCTGCAAGGAATGCGTCGGGTTTTCGGGCAACGCCGCACGCCCTGCCCGTCAGACTCTTCGTACGATTCCGATTATCCTCAACAACGAAGTATGGCATTTCCAATTTTCGCCATACGTGTATTTTGAAAACCACTGCATCGCGCTTTCGGACGAACATCGCCCGATGCACATCGACGCCGATACCTTTGAAAGAATGTTCGACTTTGTGGAACTTTTCCCCGATTACTTCATCGGCAGCAACGCGGATTTGCCCATCGTCGGCGGCAGCATTTTGTCGCACGACCATTATCAGGGCGGCAGTAAGGTATTGCCCGAAATGAGCGCGCCGTCCAAAAAGTTTTTCACACACAGTTCCTTTGAAAACGTCAAAGTGTCGATTGTCGACTGGTACAACAGCGTGATCCGCCTTGAAGGAAAAGACAGGAAAGAAGTGAAAGAACTTGCCGCGCATATCCTCAAATGCTGGCGCGAATACAGCGACAAAAACGTCGATATTTCCGCAAAGACAAGAAACGAGCCGCACAACACCGTTACGCCGATTGCAAGGTTTAACGACGAAAATCATTACGTAATCGATATGATTTTGCGAAATAACCGCACAGACAAGGCTCACCCGTTCGGTATTTTCCACCCCACGGAAGACCTGCACAACATCAAAAAAGAAGGCATCGGAATTATTGAGGCTCTGGGACTTTTCATTCTTCCGGGGCGTCTTGCGTCCGAGGCGCACGGTATCCGCGATATATTAACCGGCAAAACCCCGCTTGACTTCAAGGCATTGTCAGACGAAAGCAATCCTTTGAGCAAGCATATCGGCATGATCGCGCAACTTGCAAACGACTTCGGCACAAGTCTTACAGAAGAAGAAGCGGCAACCCGCGTCACCGATTACATCAACGACGCCTGCGTCCGTATTCTCGATTGCACGGCGGTGTTCAAGCACGATGAAAAAGGCGAGCAGGCGTTCGACCGCTTTATGACCTACTGCGGGTTTTAATATGAAACTCTGGATAAAAACTTACGTCGGTGACAAAATCACAAACTCGATAGTTTTGTCGAAAAAAGGCGTTTCGCGCGACGTTTTCGATGAAATGCTGAAAGAAGCGGTTGACGCTTTCGACCTTTCGACGCCCGTCGTATTGTCGCAACACTTTCACCATTTCGCAAATTACAACAGCGTGAAATTTCTGCCCCGCGACTTTGTGGAGCCCGTCGATTTCGACAAGCTCGTCGTGGAGAACGTAAAGGAAGACTGATTACTTAAAAACGAAAGGGACTGCGAACAGTCCCTTTTTTTACGCTTAATATTCTTCGACGATTTCCGCAAAGTAAAAGTTGTGGTAATCGGGCTTTTCGCCGTATGCTTTTTTCACGAAAGGCGAAATATCCTGTCCCGAAAAATTCATGACCTGCAAAACCTTGCATTCGTAATACGCCCCGCACCCGTCGATAACGTAGGTGTTCACTTTTTTTGCGGGCGTGATTTTAAGAGAAAGGTCTTTCACCTTATCGCAATCCCTTCCCGACTTCGTGCCGCAATACACAAGTTCCTTTTTGTACTTATCGCCAAAAGGTACGCATAACGTGAATTCCCGTTTCTCGTCGATAATACCTTTTGTGAATCTGCTGTCGCGCACGGGGACAACCACAACTTTTTTGCCCCACATTTCTCCGAAGAAGCCCCAGCTTGCGGTCATAACGTTCGGTCTTTCGCCCGCGACGACGAAACAGCCGTGCGTTGTATAGTTTTTCAGCATTTCTTCCGCATTTTTGAATTCTGCCATAAATATCTCCTTAAAAGTGTTGTCAATTTAAGTTTTTTGTGTTATAGTGCGCTTGATGGTTTTCGGAAAACACATCAATAAAAAAACCGAGGTGCTTTGTGAAAAGGATTCCCGTTAAAAAAATCGCTTATTCCGCCGTGGTCGCGGCAATGTATTTCGCGCTGACCTTATTACTGCAACCCATATCGTTCGGTCCCGTCCAGTTCAGGCTGAGCGAAGCGCTTGTCATGCTTCCTTATATTATGCCCGAAAGCATTCTGGGGATAACGATAGGTTGCGCCGCCGCAAACGCGTTTTCGACCTTCCCCGTGTACGACGTGATTTTCGGCTCGCTTGCGACGCTTATTGCCGGCATACTGACGTCAAAGATTAAAAACGCCTGGCTTTCCGGGTTGCCGCCGGTGCTTCTCAACGCGCTTGTGCTGCCGCTTATGTGGTATCTTCTGGGCACGGACGCGGCGTACTGGGTAAATCTTATTTCGATTACTCTGTCCGAAGCAGTCGTGATATTCTTCATCGGCGTGCCGCTTGTTTTGCTTATCAAAAAGAAAGTGCCGTCGCTTGTGACGAGGAAGGCTTTTCTGGACGAAACCACTGCCGACGAAACGAAAGAGAACTGACGCATTTGTGTCGGTTTTTTTTGTTATCACAATATATTGTGAATTTTCAAAAATCGAGTATTTTTGCTTACCGTTCACGCGCGATTCGTGCTATACTTTCACTTACCGTTTATTATACGCCTTTGTAACGAAAATTACAAGGTCGATTTTTTTTGAAAGGGTTATAAAAATGTCGTTTTGCAAGTTTTCAAGCGATTATCTGATGGAGTCGTTCACGCTCGTCGATAATCTTTTTATGAATGAATATCTGCCCTATGCTGAAGAAGGGTACATAAAGGTATACCTTTATGGGTTATATCTTTGCACAAATCCGTCGGGGCGCGACAACTCGGTTGAAAGTTTCGCGAAAGTCCTTGATATGGACGAAGATAAAATCCTTGAAATTTTCAAGTATTGGCAGGATCAGGGGCTTTTGGAAATCATTTCCGTGAACCCGCTGGAAATCAGATATTTGTCGATAAAAGGCGCAAAACAGCCCCCGAAAAAGTACGCTTCGGGGAAATTCGCCGACTTCAACGTGGAGGCGCAACGACTTTTCAACACCCGTCAGATTATGCCCAACGAGTATTTGCAGTACTACGACGTGATGGACAGCACGAAAATTCAGCCCGACGCAATGCTTATGATTATCCAGTATTGCATCAACTATAAGGGCACGACCGTGCGCTATCCTTACATCAACGCCGTTGCAAGAAACTGGGCGCGCGAAGGCGTAAGGACTGTCGAGGACGTGGAGGCGAAACTCAACGAGTTCAACTCTCTTGACGAAGATATGCGCTCTCTTATGCGCGCTCTCGGTCGCCGCGGTTCAACCGATATCGAAGAAAAACAAATGCTTGTCAAATGGACGAAAAACTGGGGCTTCGATATGCCCGCGATACTTTTTGCGGCAAAACAATGCAAAAACAAAGGCGGCTTCAAAAAACTGGACGCCGTCCTTGACGAATATTACCGTCTGAATAAGTTTACCGAGTCCGAAATGAGCGAGTACGTCAAGGAACGCGAACATTACCACGACCTTGCCGTAAAAATCAACCGCACGATCGGCGTGTTTTACGACAGCCTGGATTATATTATCGAAACGTACGTCAGCCCGTGGCTTTCAAAAGGCTTCGACGACGACGCCCTGCTTGACATCGCGAAATATTGCTTCACTTCAAACGTCAAAACCTTGCAGGGTATGAACTTGACCGTAATGCACTTTTATAAGGAAGGCTGCATCACGTCCGAATCCATACGCGATTACATCGACAGACAAATTCAGAACGACGAGTTCATCAAAAAAGTTCTGTCGCTTGCCGGGACAAACAGGTTTGTTTCGCAAAACGACCGCGAATATTACCGCGTCTGGTGCACCGAATGGGGCATGCCCGACGACCTTATTCTGTACGCCGCGGAACTTGCCGCAAACAGCCGCTTCCCCCTGCAATTTATCAATAAGCAACTTGCAAAGTGGCACGACGCGCGCATAACCACGCTGGAACAAGCCAAAAAATCGGCAATCGCCGTCGAAAATCCGAAGTCGTCGGCGAAAAACTTCACGGAACGCGAATACACCAAGGAACAACTTGACAGCATCTTCAAAAACGTTCCCGACATCGAGGAATACGACATATGATGAAAAGCGGAAAAATCGTCCTTGCCGTTAAGGACGAATACAAATTGAAACACGACCGCGCGGTCGAAGTCGCCGACAATAACCTTGCCCGCGCAATGGAAAACGACGATTTCAGACGCATAACAAAGGAACTTTCTTCTTTGAACTTCGACGTCGTATTAAAACAGGCGAAAAAACAGGACGCGTCGGACGAACTTCAAAAAATAAAACTTCTTGAAAAGGAGCGCGCCGCAACCCTTAAACGTATGGGTATGCGCGAAAGCGACTTTTTGCCGAAATTCGACTGCGAAACGTGCAACGACACGGGCGTGCTTTCGGGCAAATTCTGCGATTGTTTCAAAAAGCGTTATTACGAAACTTTATGCGATTTTCTCGGCATCGGGCAAATCCGAAACGTCACGTTTTCCGACGTGGATTTTTCAAAAATCAAGGACACGAAACAAAGAAAAAAGTTGGAATCCAACTATAAACTTTTCAAAAAATATTGCGACAAATATCCTTCCGTGAAATATAAAAACGCCCTCATAATGGGCGGCACGGGCGTCGGCAAAAGTTATCTTATGTACGCCGTCGCAAACGAGTTTATGAAAAACGGATTCAGCGTTTTGTACGTTTCGGCAATCAAACTGAATTCCCTTATGCTGTCGTACCACACGTCGTTCGTGTCGGAGCGCGACGTATACCTTGCCGACGTCATCGACTGCGACCTGCTTATCATAGACGATTTGGGAAGCGAGCAAAAAATCAAAAACGTTACCGATGAATATCTCTTAAAGATACTTGACGAGCGCGAAAAAGCCGATAAACCCGTGTTTGTGACAACAAACCTCAACGAAGAACAACTCAAAAACTCTTACAACGAGCGCGTTTTCTCACGACTTTTCAACGTGAACAAAACGATTATTTCCAACATTGACGGCAACGATTTAAGGCTTTTCTGATATTTCGTCTGCTACTTTCAATGCGGACGCAACCGCCCACATTATGTTGTAGCCGCCCGAAAGCCCGTCGATATTGAGAATCTCTCCGCCGACAAATAGATTATTAACGCCCTTGATTTCAAGGGTGTTTTTATTTACGCACGACGCGTCGATACCGCCGCTCATAACCTGTGCAAGCGACTTATCGGAAACGCCCGTGATTTTAATTCTGAAATCGGAAACGACGTCGGCAAGTTTTTGCAGGTTTTCGTCGGTCGCTTTCGCACTTCCCTGTATGCCCGCCATATTCAGAATTTGTTGCGCGATCATCTTATGGAACGCGCCCGAAAGCAGTTCCCCGACGTCATTTGAAAATTCTTTCAGCCTTTTCAGTATCAAAAAAGTTTCGTTTTTGTTTTCATTCAGAAAGTTTAACGAAAGATATGCGTTTTTCGGCGCGCCGAGACGCGCATAGTACGCCGAATTATTGAACGTCGCAATGCCCGACAGCCCGAACGACTTGAACAGCACCTCGCCGTATTCTTCGTGCACGACTTTGTTATTAACGACTAAGCCGACCTTTGCCTTTACCCTGACGCCGTTCAGGCCTTTTATATACGTCGTGTCGGTTGAAAGCGGCGCAAGCGACGGCGTGAACTTTTTGACGTTTGCAAAGTCCGAAAGAACGCCCGTGGAATCGTATCCGAATCCCGCGTTGCTGCCCGTCGCGAAAAACACGTTCTTTCCGTAATAATCAACGTCGCAAGAAACCTTGAAAAGGTCTTTTTGTTTCGAAATTTTCGTGACGAGTGCAGACGTTTTGACTTCCACCCCGTTTTTTTGAATCGCGCGGCGATATGCGTCAAGCACGGTGTTTGCCGACTCCGACAGCGGATAACCCCTGTCTTCTTCGTCAAACCGCATAAGCAGTCCCAGACTTTCAAAAAACCGTTTGATTTCAAAAAAACCGTACTTTTCAAACGTTGCCGAAACGAAATTCTCGTCGTTATATTTCCCGACGTCGAAGTTTTCGTTCAGGAAATTGCACTTCCCCGCGCCCGTCGACAGCAGTTTTTTGCCGATTCTGTCGTTTGCGTCCAGAATCAGAACGCTTTTGTTTTTAACGCGGGCGGCAGCGGTCATTCCGCCGATACCGCCGCCAACGATAATTAGGTCGTAAATTTTCATAATTCAAAAAAATTCCCCACGGCTTTCGCCGTGAGGAAGTATGCTTAATTTCGATTAAGCGGTGTATTCGACGATCGTGTACTTGGTGCCGAGTACCGCCTCGAAAGTGGTTCTGTAGCCCTGTCTTACGCTGATCTTCGCTCCTTCGGTTGCGGTGAAGATGTCACCCGTGAAGACGGGAACGGTCTTGCCGGTAAATCTTACTTCGAGACCGGTCGCGCAAAGAGCGAAAGCGTCCTCGCCGACAGTCTGAATATTTTCGCCGAATTCGACGTATTCAAGATCCGAGCAGCCATAGAATGCCGTCGCGTTAAGTTCGACAAGCGACGAAGGAAGAATAACCCTTGTCAGAAGCGAGCAGCCGCCGAATGCCGAGTAGCCGATCGTTTGCAGCGTTTCGTTGGATTCAAACGTGAGCGACGTAATGCCGCGGCAGCCGTCGAATGCCGAGTCGCCGATTGCGACGACCGATGACGGTATCGAAACTTTCTGAATAAGCACGCAACCGTTGAACGCGTTGCTGCCGATGTATTCGATGCCGCTTGACACAAACGTAATCGCCCTTAAACTTATGCAGTTTCTGAACGCGCCGTCGTCAACCGCCGCGATTCTTGCAGTGATATCCGACAAGGTCACGCAGTTTCTGAACGCTTCTTGTCCGACGTAAATGCTTGCGTTTGCGCTCATAGTGACGCTCTTCAACGCTTTTGCGTTTCTGAACACGCCTTCTGCAAACCTGGTCACGCCGCTAAGGTTAATCGTTGCAAGCTGTTCGCAGTTTTCAAACGCCGATACGCCGATGGTGTTGACGCCCTTAGTGGTGTTCACGTCGACGGTATTAAGGCTTGTGCTGCCGAAGAATGCTCTGTCTCCGATTGTACGAAGCGCGGCGGTCTTTGAGTCTGCGCCGTCCATAGTCGTGAAAGTAGCAAGCGCCGTGCAGTTTTCGAATGCGGAGTTGCCGATACGTGCGATGAAGTACGGCAGAGTTACCGTCGTCAAAGACGTACAATCCATAAACGCGCCGTCGCCGATTGTCGTAACAAGACCTGCCGGGTCGTAAGCCGTGGTTGTCGGTTCTTCGCCTCCCGTCGGTTCGGGCGTAATGAATTTCGCATTTGCGACGAAGTTTACCGTTGTAAGGGCCGTGCAGCCCTTGAACGCGTACGAGTCGAGCGTGCCGAGGTTTTCAGGCAGATTGAGCGTTACAAGCGCCGTGCAGCCGCTGAATGCGTAGTCGTTTATCGAAAGTTTCACAGCCATATCGTCGGTTGACGTAAAGGTTGCGAACGTAATCGTGTCAAGGTTTTTGCAGTTCGCAAACGCATATTGCCAGATTCTTGAAATATTGCTGCATGCCGACAGGTTGATTTTCTTGATTGACGAACCTTTGAACGCGCTGTCCTTGATTTCGGAAAGCGACGCGGGAAGCGTTACTTCCACAATGCTACTATTGTTTGCAAAGGCAAAACTTCCAACATATTTAAGGTTCGAGAATCCGCTGAGATCGAGCGCTGCATATTGCGAATTTTCAAACGCATACGGCGCAATCGAAACGACGGTCGTATTAGGTGTGATAGTGCCTCCTTCGCTCTTGGCGGAATACAAAACTTTGCCGATGACAACGAGTCCGCTTTCATTATTGAAGAAGTCCGTTTCGTGGAACGCTTTTTCTTCGATATCGACGACATTCTGGAAAATACCAACCGATGTTATTTTGGTCTTATAGAACGCCATCTTCTTAATCGATTCGACGCTCTCGCCGGCAGAAACAATCGAAAGCCCACTATCTGCAAACGCGCTCATCGAAATTGTCTTAATTCCGCCAAGGTCGACTCTTGCAATCGATGAGTTTGCAAACGCTCTTGCCGAAACGTTGTCGATGGGTGCGCCGGCGAAACTTACAACCGTAACGTTCGTCGTACCGTTGAATGCGTCTACGCCAAGTTTTTTGAGCGCGATGAACTCAACCGTCGCGATGCCGCTCTTTCTGAACGCGGCGTTGCCGATAATTTCGACGCTGCCGAGATTTACTTCGATACTGCCGGTGTTTGCAAAGGCATAGTTGCCGATTTCCGTCGTGTAAGGTTTATCGCCGTTTTGGGTTGCAAGCGTAACTTTCGTGACTTGCGTTGCGTTCTGGAATGCGTAATCCGCAATCGCCGTAGCGGTGTTGGTAACGACGATTTCTTTCAGTTTCTTGGGCAGATAATAGGTAACGCCGCCCTGTTCCGCCTTATACCAGTTGTCGTTTTGCGGGTTTACGGTCGTGAACAGTCTGCCGAGCGGGATTTCTGCCGAATACGCAAGATTTGTAAGGTTGTAGCAGCCTTCAAACACGTTATCGCCGATTTGTTCCACGTTGTCGGGAAGCGTGATCACCGTGATCCTGACACAATTACGGAACGCGCCCGCGCCGATGGCAAGCCCTTTGAAGTTGCCTTCGAACACGACTTCTTCGATATTGCTGTTTGCAAATGCTTCTTCGCCGATGGTCTGAATGTTGCCTTTTATCGTAATCTTTCTGATAAACTTATTGTTTTTGAACGCGCCGTCTTTTATTGCGTGGACTGCGTCGTCGAAGTTTATCGTGAATTCGGTTTTATAGGAATCGCCATTCTTCGCCTTGTTTTCATCGATGCCGACGATGACGCCGTTTTCGATGACGAAGTATTCGATGGGAACCCATTTTGCGGTAAGCGTGATACCGTTTTTAATGAATTCGGGATCGGTAATCGTTTTGTAATCGACGCTTGTGCCGTCCGCACCGGTGTACTGAACTTCGCCGTACCACCAACCCGCAAAGGTTTTTTCGGTGGGCGCGCCTTCGGGCACTTTGAGTGCCAGCGGTTTGTTGAAGTCGACGTTCACGTTTTCGGGAACGACAACCGTTTCGGGTGCGTCGCCGCGTTCGAACGTAACGGTTACGGGTTTATAGTCCAGAATCGCAACGTACGCGACGTCTTGTTCCTGCACTTTTACTTTAAGTTGATTATTCTCAACTTCGCCTTCCGTAACGTCCACGAGTTGTCCGTCCGCAGTCAGGCGTTTCCAGCATATGAAGGCGTAATAATTGTTGTCCGAAACGCTTGCCGTAACGCTGAATTCGGCGTTGTTGTCAAACGGCTTCGTATAGCCTTCAAGGTCGTAGTCTTCGGTGCTTCCGGTAAGTTTCGTCCAAGCGTCCCAACCCGTGCCGATATTGACCGTACCCATATCCGCGTCGGGCATTGCGATCTTTGATTTCGCCTTGTAAATCGCGATATGGAACTCGTACGGCTGCCATTCTGCGGTGAGAGTTACGTCTTCCGTGAACGCCCATTTGCCGACAAGAATTTCGTTTTTGTTGACGTTGTATTTCACGACGTAGGTTTTTGTGCCTTCCGAGTCAAGATAATACCAGCCGATGAAGCGTTTCGTCCCGTCGTTTGACAGTTTCGGAACGTCGGGGATCGCGTCTTGTCCCAAAGCGACGTCGGAATTGTATTTCACGACGAACGTCTTGCCGTAGTTGTCAACGGTGTCCACGAGGGTTACGTTGATGTCTTTCGGGGCAAATACTGCCGTGAAGGTAATCGTCTTATTGATGGCGTGCTTTTCGTCGATATTGTATTCAACGCTCTTATTCGCGCCAAACGGGGCGTATTCTTCGCCGTTCAGAAGCCAGCGGACAAGCGTATAGCCGTCTTTCGGGTTTGCGGTGAACGTCGCTTTCTGGTCGTAAGGCCACGCGTCGTTGCTGCCCGTAACTTCCTGCATCATGGAGTCGTCGTTTGCGTTCACGACGAGTTTGTAAGTGACGGCGTTGAATTTTGCGACAAGATCGATATCTTTTGCAAAGTCGAACGCATGGACGCCGTTGCCGTTTTCGTCAACGACTTTGATTTCGTTGCCCGATTCATCGGTATAATACCACCCTGCGAACGTTGCAAAAGGTTTTTCAACCGGGCGACTGCTGTCGGTTGTTTCGCCGATTTTGTTGTTTACGAGTTGTTCAATCGCTTTTGCGGTCGCGCCGAAGTTTACGCTGCCGATAAAGAGTTCGGTTTCGTTGGTTTTTGCGAATTTTGCGCCTTTTGCCTTATCCGCTTCTGAGATTTTGAGCGTGATCGAGTATGTATTGGTTGTCCATTTACCGAACACGGTGATGTCTTCGCGGTCAATGACGTTTATGTCGAAGTCCCATTTATATTCGGTTTTCGAGCCTACTTTGATTGGTTTGCCTTCGTCGTAAACGGGCAATCCGTTTTCGTCAAGGCGGTTGTAGATTTCGGTCGCTTCTTCCGAGGTGCGCGCGCCCGATTTATCGGTCAAATAATATTTTCCGTTATACAATACGACTTTTCTGCCGTTTGCGTCTTCGTATGCGAACCTTCTGTTGCCGTTTTCGTCCGCAAGGTAGTACTTATCGCCGACTTTCACAAGAATATTGCCGCTGTCTTCGTCCGCGTCGACAATTTGTCCTTTATCGTTTCTTTTTTCTTCCGAGTAATAATACCAGCCGTCGAAGGTGTGTCCGACGTACGTGGCGATGCTCGGCGCGGTGGCATTTTGTCCCTTTGCGACGGCGGAAATCGTGATCGCGGACTCGTAATTACCCTGAATTCTTATGACGCTCACGTCGTATTTCGGTTCAAGATATACGTTGATTTTGTAAACAGCGGTGACTTTACTGTCTTCCGCAACCGCTTTGATATAGTAAACGTTGTCGCCGTTTTTAAGGTTTACGACAAGGTTTGTTGCGTCGTTATTTATGGTCAGACTGCATTCTTCGTCCTTCCATACCGAATACGTGGTTTTCGGGCTTGCCGCTTTTAACTTTCTTAAAACGTCGGTGCCGAAGTCGAAACGCGACTCTTCATGCGCGATTTCGTTATTTGCGCCCGTGACGTATCTCCAAACGCCGTTATCGACTTCCTTTTCGCCTTCTTTGGTTTTGATTTTCACTTTTTCCTGCGTGAAAACGCCGCCTTTAAGGTCGGCTTCCGTGGATTTTCCGTTTTCCGTCCAGTGGGCGTAAATTTTGACGTTTTGGGTGATTTTCGTTGCGAAATCGAACTTTTCGTCACCGTCTTTTTCGACAAACCAGCCGACGAAATCGTATCCCGCGGGACGGTCGTCTTCGGTAATCTCATACGCGCTGACCGTTCTGCCCTGTCGCACCGTGACGTTGGTGAAAGCCACGTCTTCTTCGCCGGATTCGGGATAGTTTTTCATGAAAGACACCCTGAAAGACGGCGTGGTCGGGGCGGGACCCTGATCAGTATCGTCATCGCACGCGACGAGAAGCACGGACGTGCATCCGATAAGCAGTACGAGCGTCAAAACTAAAAGCAACCTCGAAAGTTTTTTCATAAAATTTTCCTTCTTTTTGCCGATAATACTTTATTTGAGAAAATATCTCTTGTGCATATATTTTATTATATAAATATATTAAAGTCAATATTTATCCTAAGTTTTGTTTTTAAGGCGTCCAAAATCGAAGGAAAATCGCGCTTTACACGGCGGATTTTTTCAAATTGTAAAAAAACGACTTACGATTTTTTAATTTTTACTTTTGTCAAAAAACGCGGGATAAAACAAAGCGGACGGCGTATAAAAGGAGAGAAATATACGTCGTCCGCCTTGTTTCAATATAATTTTTGGGGGGTTATATAACTTTATTAAACGTTGTAATTTATTTTCTTTGCCGTGCGTCTGATCTTTTCGCGGTCAAGCCCGACAAGCACCGCAACGTCACGAAGGGACACGCCGCTTCTCGTCTGCAATTCGTAAATAATCGTTTTCAGAAGTTCGGGATCTTGAAGAGCGGCTTTGTCGGTGATGTTGAACCGACGAATAAGGTCCATCAGAACGTCGTCGCAGTTTTCGTAAGGTTTTGCCTCTTTGAATTTATATTCGTCGGTACTGCCGCCGTACGAGGAAAGTTCCGGCACCTTTTTGAAAAGCCTTTTCAATTCCTTGTAGTCGATGAAACTCAGTTGGTTGAGATAATCTTTCGCGCTGCTGTACAGATATTCCCCGCTGTTGACGGCAACGCGCGCCTTCACGGGATTGTTGTGTACGAAATATATCGCGGCAAGGATTTTGTCGGAGGTTTTAAGAGCGTCGCTTTCGTATCTTCCGTTAAAGACGTATCCGCTCCTGCCGTTTATGCGGTTGAAAAACTTGGCGTAAGTCGTGTTCACCCTTCGCATAAACTCCGAAATGTTCTGGACGTCGTCGGAAGTCACGATAAGGTGCGAGTGATTTTGCATCACGCAGTACGCAAGGACGGAAACGCCCGTGTCCTTTGCCTTTTCCTCAACCGTGACCAGATAAAAGTTTTTCATATTCGGCTCTCTGAAAACGTCAAGCCCGGGAAGACCGTCCGTGAGAACGTGAAAATGTTTTGCGCCGCTGAAAATGCTGCCCCTTGCAACCCTTGTCATAAACGAACCTCATTATTTTATTATGTTTTAATTATACATATAATCAAAAACGCTGTCAAACGTTTTATGTCAAAATAACTAACACTTTGACACGATTTATCGACAAAATGATAAAATTGTATTGACAATACGCCATAATGCGGTATAATTAAGATGTACCTGGGTTGTACGATATGTAACTTATTTTCCAACCACAACTTTTTCAGGGATTACGATTTCCGTCTCTTATGTTACGCCTTGTCCTCACGGACCATGAAGGAAAACAGCGGTTTCGGATAGTTTGCCCACCTATGCGCATAGGTTGCGCAAAAAGTTACAGTCGGCAACTTGGCGATAAAACCGTCGCTCGTTGCGGCGGGCTTTTTTTTGCTTTGCCCGCGCGACGTTTTT
>OGPS01001635.1_pt1 | contig 15810 bp, 20 predicted proteins | sample 1552931 | NCBI WGS metagenome assembly OGPS01 (sample SAMEA2580252, study PRJEB22360) | human gut metagenome | biome: human gut; feature: human-associated habitat; material: faeces | place: Denmark | collected 2008/2010 | reverse complement strand
ATATTTTATATTTTATCACGGAAGGATTTATTTACACAACTTTTTCTATACTCTCTTTAGAAAGGGAGAAACCAATTTAAATCTAGTTTCTCCTCTTATAATAAATATTTTCTATTTTGCTTCTATTATTTTAAATATGCTACTGTACTGATTACTTAACTTATCAATATCTCCATTCTTTGAACTATGTGATATTATATATTCTTCAATCTGCAATTGGCATTTTTTCAATTCTTCTTTGCTATAATCCTTATTTTCAATTGTTATCCCTGCTTTTTCTATTAATTCAATCTCACTTCTATTGCATTCATTTAATAAATTCATTTTTATCCTTCTTTCATTACTATTAATTCATTAAAATTATCCCTTTTATATTTGGATGCAATAACTTTACAAAATCTGTTGCATCTTGCTTAGTGCCTACTATACTCCCATAATGTATTGGCACTACTATTTTAGGTTTTATTTCATTAATCAAATGTGCTGCTTCTTTAAAGTCCATTGTATATGTTCCGCCTACTGGTACAAAAGCTACATCACATTTTACTTTTTTGCTCTCTTCTGTTATATCTGTATCTCCTGCAATATAATATTTACTACCTTCTAATTCTATAATATATCCAACCCATTCATTTTCTTTTGGATGAAATGTTTTATTTGTATTATAGGCTGGTATTGTAGTAAATTTTATTCCTTCTACTTGATAATTTTTATTTGGCTTTACAGTAACTATATTCATTCCATTAAATCCTAATTTCAAAGTATTAGTATATAAGTCCTCTGTTATAATTATAATTGTTTCATTATTTTTTACCTTTTTTATATCTTCTTCTGAAAAATGGTCATAGTGATTGTGTGTAATAAATATATAATCTGCGTCGTTTATACCATCACTTATATTGTATGGATCTATATAAATTATTTTATTTTTTTTATTTATTTTTATTGTACTATGTCCTAAACATTCTATTCCTTTCAGCATTTTATTTTCCTCCTTGAATAATTTCAATTTGATTATATCATCTAGGTTTTAATTTGTAAACGCTTGTTTGGAAAATAATTATAAAAAATATGAACAAACTTGATTTATTTGTTCATATTTTTATAATTATTAAATCTTTTAAAAATTCATTATTTGAATTATGTTTTTTCCAATTTACTACATTGTCTTCACTATAGAAATAATAATACTTTTTCTCTAAGTTTTCTGTTATACCTTTAATTTTATTTAATTCTTCTATAACTACCCTTTTTGCTAAAAATAAATTGTTTGTTTCTATAAATGGATCTAACATTTCAATTACTTTAAAATGTCTTTTATATGGAGTTACATATATTATTAATATGAAGATTCACATTCATATTTACTATTTTAAATAAAGTGTATATTTAAAATAGTAAAAGTACTTATTCTTAAATTTAACTATGTAATTTATAATAATTACATACAATAGTGTATATAATAAATTTTAAACTAGGTTTTATACATTCATCTATATCAAAATAGTTGCATAAAATACGTATGTGGGTATTATTATACATAGTTTTCACTACTTGTTCTATACACCATTTAACATTAAATATAGATTCTTCATTAAATTTATCAGCAATTATAGGATAAACATTTTTATTTAGATTATCCAAAGCATTAACATCATTTATACATATAAAGATTGCTTCATTTAAATATTTAAATCCTTTTGTAAACTTTTTAAACTCGAAATTTGATAATTCTTTGAAAATAAAATCTCTAACTTTCTTTTCTTCCATTTTTTTAATCTCCTTTGATAATTAAATTTTGACCCACTTTAATATAATTAGGATTACTTCCTATTGTTTCTTTATTTAGTTCATAAATCTTTCTCCAATTTGTATTAAATTTATGGGCTATTTTAGATAATGTATCGCCAGCTTGTACAGTATAAAGATATTTCAAACCAAAATTGTTATTATTTATTCTTGTTGGATAGTCTTTTAAAGCATAATTCAAATCAACATTACCTTGTATTCCTGAAATGACTCCCTTGGAAGAATATTGCCACAATGCATACTCTTTTTTATAATCACATGTATTAGACCACTGAGCTACCCATTTATCAAATCTATCTAATTTATTATTATTAATTTTATTATTTAGCCAATCCAAATTTGCATAAATACCTGCATAATATCCAAAAGATTCGATATATTTACAAAATATCTCACAAATGTCTATACATGTAGAATAATTGATATTATTTCTTAATTTATATCCATCTGCATCTTCCATATCAATAAAAATAGGATATTCTAATTTTAGATATTTAACTACGTCAATAACTAATTTTGCTTCTTCTAAAGCATCCTGACAATTATGTGCATATGAATATAGATATACACCAATAGGAATACCAAATTTTAATGCTTTGTCATAGTTTTCATAGAATCTACTATCAATTTGATTTTTGCTCTTTCCATATCCTAATCTTAATATAATAAAATCTATCCCACTTTCTTTCACTTTTGCCATATCAATATTGCCATTGCTATACGATAAATCAATACCTTTTTTCATCTTTTGCACCTCCTTTAATATAAAAATAAAACAAGCAAGAATATTGCTCTTACTTGTTTCCTCATTTAAATATTATTTTACGAAGTCTATTTTAATAATTTTTTTAAATTTTTTAGACCAATACTTATACTATATTGTATGGCTCTAATAGAAGTCTTTTCTATAATTGCAATTTCTTTTTGTGTTAGTTCATCAAAAAAATACATTTTTATTCTCCTACTTTGAATTTTAGGCAATTTTAGAATAGCTTTATAGAGTTTTTCATTTTCCAAATTAGATATAACAATATCTTCAATAGAATGCATTTTATTTATGCACTTATTATATAAAGTTATATCCGTAATTATACTATTTTCAATGTGTCTTTCATATTTATTCATTTGAGATTTATCTTCCAATTCGAATGAATTAAATGCACTATAAATTTCTTTAGAAACTTCTATAGAATAGTTGATAGTCTTATTTTGTTTTAATTGAATTATGTATTTTCCTTCATCTTTAAAATAAGATAATTTGTAAGGATTATATTTATCTTTTCTTCTTTTAGGGTCATCTTTCATTTTTATACCTCCGCTCTGAATTAATAAACTTAATAAATTCAAAGTGGAGGGGCTCTAGCTCTAAAATGGAGTAAATTATAAATAAAAAAATAGATAAACGTATTCGATTGAATATATTTATCTATTTTTATTGATAACAATATTAGATTCTTCAATATAATCACTCCATGGACATTGAAGTACATGAGATTAAATTTCGAAGTGTACTCCAGATAAAATTGCTAATTTATTTCAGAAAAAAGATTTTAGTTTTCTAAAATGTAGACTTTTATTATCTTTTGTACTTTTATAATTATTTAAAAATTTTACAAAATATTACATTTTTTACTATTATAGAGTCTTGGATATGCAAAATCCCATGAAATTTGTCGAAAAGTAAAAAATAAAAAATTAAGGAATCTAATCCATAAAAAACCATTTTTTAATTTATTTTTCTAAAACTAGTTATAATTTATATATAAATTTATTATAAGTCTGATCAGAAACATAATGAATTTAAAAGAAAGGAGAGATATTATGGTAAATATAGACTTTTTTCAAATAAACAAATCAGGACAATCATATAATTTATATGAGCAAGGCTCTAACACTTATAAAGGAAAAATAAATAATAGAGAAGCATTTATTATACTTTCAGCTGAGGGAGACGTAATGTATATTGGATTTTTAAATTCAAGTGGACAATTTGATAGTGTTCGAATTGATTTATATGCACATCCAGCGCCAAATGGTTTCTTTACCAGTTGTTTAGATTATCCTTATTCAACAGAAGTTATAAATGGAGTAAGTTATCGTATTTTTAAAATGAGACAAACAAAAAATGTATATACTGCTGATGGTAATTATTGGGGAGCCGTTGCAGCTGGAATGTATGTAGCCACTAATTCAGATAAGGTAGGACAAACACATTGCGATTGGAAATTAATTAACTATGTTAAAAGCACAAAGGGACAATGGGTAAAGGTATCAGGAGCAGGATGTGAGTATGGATTTGTTGACACTGGTTTAAAAACATCTTCGCTTTATACTGGAATTCCTTTTTATGGTTCTTGGTAGGTATTATGAAATTTTCATAAAAAAAATAGAGGATATGTTTATATATTCTCTATTTTAAAATTTATTTTGTATAAAAAGTACTATTATGTATCTGGAAATCGTTCTAATAATCCAAAATAACAATTAACTCCAATCCAATCAACAGGACCTGGCATTCCAGCTTCATATTGTGGTGGATAATTTATTATCCAATAGTCAATATCATGTAATATTTTATGTGCCTCAAAGCAAGAAGCTAAATCATGATTGTCCATTGCTTCTTGTAATTTACTACAGAATTCATTACAGATTTCTTTTGTCTTTATATTAGTAATATCTTTTTGTAACTCATTTATTTCATTCACTATATCAAAAAAACCTGTTTCTTCAACTAGAACTCCACTATACGGATCTACAAACAGTTCATCTACTGTATAGCTTTTCCAATATGGACTATTTGCGTCTTTAATTGTTTTTACTCCATCTAAAAGTATGGTTTCCATTAAACCATGAGCATTTCTAATCTTTTTTTGAGCAGATATTATTTCTTCTTCTGATAGTCCATCCAATGCATTTTTTTTAGCATATAGGCAGTCATTTTCTGTTGGAAGTGAATTATTACTAATATGTAAATAATATTTTACATCGGCTATAGTTAATATACTTTGATAATATTCATTATCAATTTGATATACTTTCGAGGAATTAGTATCATTTAATTTAACAAAAATTTTTTTATCAGGAGCTTCATAGAATTCTAAAGTCAACAAATTATCACCTTTTATTTCAATTCTTAATTTGTATTCATTATAATTACATTGTTGTTTTTGTTTATTTTTTTCGTCTAGTTTTACCTTATATAAAGTTCCTATTAATTTATCTATATCACTTTTCTCTACTACAAAATTTACTATTTCTTTTTGATTTTCAGTTCTTTTTCTATAAGTAATTTTAGAGATATTATTAGGTATATACTGAAAAATAACTGTAGATTTGTTTACTAACATTTTTTGATACCAATTACTTAAATCTTCTTTACAAAAAACTGCTGTTGTAAAAAATAGGATACACAAAAATAAGCAAGCAACTTTGTTCACTATGCATCTTTTTCTATAAATTTTACTTTTATTTTCGTTTAAAGCATTTTTTATTACTTTTTCATATTGAGCAGATTTTGGAATTTCCTTAGAAAAAACTTGCTTCATTATCTCATCAAATTTATCCATTTTTACACCTCCATTTTATAATTATTCTTTATTTTATTTTTGGCTCTTGCAATTCTTGTTTTTATAGTATTTTCATTTGTATGTAAAATATTTGCAATTTCTTTAGTTGTAAATTGATTTTGGTAATATAAAAGAATTGCAATTCTTTCGTTATAATTTAAACAATTAATAATGGCTATAAAATTCAAATTATTATCGAGTTCAGTTTTATCCTGTATATATTCTTGAAGATTATTTTGTTCAATTGAAATTATTTTTTTCTTTTTATAAATATCATTACATTTATTTATTAATATTTTAATTAGCCATGATTTAAAACATTTGGTGTCTTTTAGTTTTTTTATGGATTTATACGAAGAAATCATAGTTTCTTGGATAGCATCAAATATATCATTTTCGTCATTTAATCGAGTCCTCGCAATTTTATATAATTCGTCGTTCATATCAAGTATAATGGATGTAAAAGCATCTTTGTCACCATTTTGAGCTTTTTTTATTAATTCTTCCATTTATTATTTCCTCCCTTTTTATCTACTTATAAGACATACCTAATACATAAAAAAGTTTCATATATATTAAAATATAATAAAATCCTTCACGTATTATTAATTATTTCACATTTTGTTCTAAATAGAAACAATTTTTATTCTGTTTTCACGAAAAGAGGCTCAGTAAGTTACCGAGCCTCAATCATGTGTAAAATCTAATGTTACAATACATTCTATACATAAAGAAATGTGGCATTTTTTATTTGGATTATAACTTAATATAATCGAGTCATGAGTGTAAAAAACAAAATCTTTAGTTTCAGTACCTTCTAAATTCAAGTTAGTTATTAACTTATTTAGAGCTTCCTTAGTATTATAATCAATATATAATGTTATATAACCTGAACTTTTACCATCTTTTAATTCATAATAAATGTTTAAATTGCATGTTTCCTCAATTGTAATATCATCCATTTGAAATATGTTTATATTTTTTCAAGCTTGTGTTAGCAAATCTTTCTCTTTGTTATTAAGAGTATGATGTTTATCACTATAGTATCTACTAGCAATGTTATTTAGTGTAAATCCCGTTCCACCACGTTTAAATCTATTAATAAATACTTGTAAAGAAAATGTAGCAACAAGTACCTCCACTACGGACTTTCACCGATTAACTAGACGACATGTCCGTCGCACCAGAAAGGCACATATTTAATTTACATTCTCGCATATATACTTTTCAAAATTAATTAATAATTCATCTTATAAATATCATCTTCCTGTTCTCCACCTTTTAAAGTTACTTCAACATAGCTATCTTGCCAATTAATATCTATATTTCGTTCATTTGCTGTTCTTCCATCATTATGTATATCGGCTTGAAATGACTCAACTTTCTTACCTTTACTATTAAGTAATGTTACTTTAACTTTAGTAACTCCAAATGGCCACTCGGGCTCTCCAATAGCTTGAAATACTATAGTATAATTATTTTGTTCATTTTCATATTTAGATACATCACTAATTTTAAAATTAATACTATATATAAATAATCCAATTAAAATGATTGATATTATAATTATTATGCTTAATAAAGTTGTTATAGATGCTATGATAATTTTTATCGTTTTCCTCATAACACTGTTACCTCCTAATTAATAAACATAATTATAGCGATTGTTATATACAAAGTCAATATTTATTTAACAAGAAATTTATCTGAATCTATTAATCATAAACAATTATAACTAAATTATTTAAGTATATTTTTTATAAATATCTTAAACAGATTTTTAAATCAAATTGTTGAATAATTGTCAATTATATATTGGGCAAAGGCTTCACAAGAAGCATCCATGGCCTCTCTTGATGGTGATTTTGCTAGTAAAATAAGTAAAATAGTTTCTTCAATTCCACCCATTTTATTTATAATTGCATTCTTTAAATCTGATAAGTTTAAAGAAACGTTATTCAGGTCATATAAATAATATGAATATCTGTATTGAACATGATTTAAATAATACTCAGCTATAGCACTTGAAACAGGTTTATTAGATGTAGAAGATTTTAATATTTGTGCTATTTTAATTGCATCAGCATCAGTACATAAATCAGCATAGCCAAAACTTGAACCATTTCCTAATATTGACTTTGCAATCTCTAAGTGAGTCTTAGTATTGCCATTTTGTGCAAAAGCCTTGTCTACATCTGCCATAAGTGTAGATAAATCTCCTCCCCATCCAAACCAAAAGTCTGGAGCTAAATTAGAAGTATAGTACCCCTCTATAGTTGCAGCAAGATGCCCAATATCAATATAACCACCAGATAAATCTTTTAGTGCTACTTCGTCAGTATCTGCATATTCTTTTAAGTTATTATATAAAGATATATTTCTATTTTTTACGTAATCTATAAAAGTTGTATCAATTGATCTTAAAGTAGCAGCATACCATTTTTCCCCTGCATATTTAAAACTTCGTAAAAAATTAGTAACACCTAATATTAATTCTTCAACATTGCATGAACCAGATGTACTGGCTTTATAATCAACATAGTAACTTTCTAATGTTTGTATATAAGCATTATACTGAAAAATACTTGAATATATTTTTTCTACAGCAGGAAACTTACCAGAATATGCTACTTTATCTAAATCTATGAGTTTTTGACCAATTTGCAGATTTTTAACTTCAACAAATTGATCAAAATTCCAATTTGAAGGCATTTTGAATCCCATGTTTCCAGAAAATCCAGTAGATGAATCGCTTACATAACAGGTTTCAGCAAAACCAGCATTCATTACTCTAGTACAAACATTTCTAGTTCCATAAACGCCCACTTTAAAAGATTTACTTATATTATTAAAGATAGCTTCAAAATATGGAAGAATATAATTAGTTATTTGTGTTTCAACTGGATCCATATCTACAGCAAAATAAATTATATTACCTCCTTGTATCCCATGTTTTCTTGCAGCTGTAACAGCATTTTTTGCGTCACTTTTTCCTTGACTAGGAGAAAAATATGTTATTTCTGTTGACGATTCTTGGAATATAGGAACTAATTTTAGTCCTGCATCTAGTATTCTTTTAGGCTCATCAATTCTTAGTTCTTTAAAATCACCACCGGTCAAATATCTTCCAACTAGTTCATATCCATTATTTTTTAAATATTGCAATACTTCATTTGTTAATTCAAACCTAGTGTCACATGCAACGCAACTTCTATCTGGATTTCCCTTACTTAGTAGTAAAGCCATCCAAGTATTAGCATCACATTTTCCAGTTTGTTCAATACACATATCACTTTGAAATTCTTTTATAATATTCTGTAGAGTTGCATCCCAACCAGATGTTTCTATGGATACACTATATCCATTACAACATAGTGCAAATCTTATTAGCTCTATAGCTCTAGTTTCAGTTACTTCACTAATTTCTCCTAAACTAGGTACAATTGGCAATTTTGATTTTGTTCCTGAACCAAAATTGCCAGTTGCTTCTGTTTCTGAATAACCTTCTATTGCTTGAAGAACTTTTATTAATGAATCATTCATTGTTCTTCCATACAATCCATCACAAGGACTAAGTCCAATATATGACTCATATTTGTTATTAAGTATACGTTGAATCTGTTGTATTGTTGTTGAACCTCCAACAACAAGAACAAATTGATCCATAGATAACAGTGCTTTCATAACATTAATAGTAACTGTCGAGTTTGTATCTGAACAACCCGCATGATTTTTTAATTCTTTTATAGAATTACCTGTTTCACTATAGAAATGTTTTGTTATTCCATTATAATTAGCAGAATATCCTTTGCACCAACAAGCACATTGAATAATTCCATAGATATTATCTTCTGTCTGGTCATCACAATTTTGCTCTTGAATACCGCTAGGAAATCTATTATTAAATTTAGATATTGTGCTAGGTCCAAAATTATTCGCTGTTGAAGTAATTCCAAGTTCTATTTGTAAAGCTCGTATCATTGCATTTATTGTTTCCCAACCTGTAAGACCATCTTCAGCAATATTGCTTCCATAACCAGTTCTTCCTCCATAAGTTTGATTTAGCCACTGTTGAGCCATTAAAACCTTTGAATCTGACATAATAATTACCTCTTTTCTTTTAATTAAATTTTTTTATTCATTATATTTCTGATCAGTGTATAATAAATTTATAAATACATTATAATAAAAAAATAAAAGAAAAAATAAAAAATAGTTTATTGTAGATTAAAAAGTGATTCTTAATTATAAATAAGCAAAAAAATATGTAGTTTTTTGGCAAAGAGTTATGAGGGGGAATTTCCCCCTTTTTATGGTATTTTTGTACTTAAAAATGTTTTTGCTAAATTATCAACAAATGCTTCTACATTAATTGTTTTGTCTTTTTCTAAAGTCAGCAAATATGCATTTTTACAAACATCTATAATATATCTTTCTTCAAATTGTTTATATTTTAATAAATATAAATTATTACAAACATTTTCTATATTATCTATATCATAAGCAATTTCTAATGTACAAAGTTCTAAACACCCTTGTAAATCTTCTTCTTGCAAAAAAGTTCTTAAAGATTTTATAAATTCTTTTTCATCAATTGAATTATATTTATAAATATTTTCGCAAAAGCTACAAACACTAGCTTTGAATATCTCTTTAATATTAAACATTATTATCCCTCTTTTCTATAATCTTATCTTTAATTCTATATGAATTTCCTGTTATATTAAAAACATATGAATGATGCAGTAATCTATCTAGAATTGCAGATGCAAGAGTTGCATTTGATAGAACCTCTCCCCATTTGGAAAATTGTTGATTAGAAGTTACTATCGTAGAGTATTTTTCGCACCTCTTAGCAAGTAGTTGGAACAGCAAGTTTGCTCCTGTTTTATCTACTGGAAGATAACCTACTTCATCAATAATTAACAACTTATACCTGTTATATTGCTTGATTTTATCAACTAATCTATTTCACTATGAGCTAAAGAAAGTTGTGAAATTAGATCGTGACAAGAAATGAAATATGTACTAACTCTATTTTTAGCAGCTTCAATACCTATTGCTGTTGCTATATGTGTTTTTCCGAGTACCCGGTGAACCAATTAACAATATATTTTTCTTTTCTTCAATAAATCTAAGAGAAGCTAATTCAAGAACTTGTTCTTTATTAATTGAAGGCTGAAAAGAAAAGTCAAAGTCTTCAAAAGTCCTATAATATGGAAAATGTGCAATTCTAATATTAAATTGTGAAGAACGTTCAGCCTTGTTTGCAATTTCTAATTTTGTAAGTTCGTACAAAGCTTCTAAAAAAGGAATTTTTTCTGAATTAACCTTATCTACATATTCAGTTAAGTAATCCGCCATTTTATCTAATTTTAATATATTTAAATTGTCTACAACATCTTTAAATTTCATAAATAACCTCCATTACAATAAATTATCATATTGACTTAAATTATCAGCAATAAATGCTTCAATTTTTTCTTCTGTTGAATTTTTTAATAAATCACTAACTAATATATCTTTAACATCATCTTTATTGTAATTTAACGGATTATTCGAAATTTGATGACAACGGATTAAATTTGTGTTATCATAAATATACAAATAATTATCCTTTTCGATGACATTTAAATCTAAACCGATATATTTAACAGGTACGGAATATTTATTGCTTTTATATGAAATCATAGAATCTTTAGCTACTTTTCTAGTTTGGCGGTTAGATAAGTAGGAGCTAAAAATTTTATTGTTTGGTAAAGACAATAAATATTCCTTTTCATATTCAAAAACTTCATTAACTACTCGATTGTGAGATTGAGATACTTCATTATTAATATTTTCATTAAAAGTATTTACAATTTTTTCTAAATCCTCTATTGTTTCAAATTCATGATTATATGCTAGTAATCTATCACATAATTTGGCAAGGGCTTCTACTGAACCTTTAGTTTGTGGTCTTCTAGGTCTACAAGGAATTGGATTAAAAGCCATATCTTTAGCAAATTGTTTGATTTTATCATTAATTCTATCATGTTTTCCCATTTTAGCAGCATCTACAATTGTCAACATATTATCAAACCATATTTCTTTAGAAATGCCACCAATATATTGAAAAGCATAAATTAGAGAATTAATGACAGTATCTTGTTTTTTATCAAGAATTAATCTACAATATTTTTTTTCTGAAAATGGCAATGTAAAAAGAAATATATTAAAAGTTAAAAGTTCACCATATTTACTAATTAAAGTTAAATCTTCTTTCCAATCTACTTGTCCAAGTTTTCCAGGAACTTTAGGAACACGAATTGTAGCTTTTTTAGGTGATGCATCTTTATGTTTTTTCACATAATTTTTTACCAATCCGTATTTTCCAGAATAATCTGTTGTATCAATTAAAAAATGATAAATAGCTGAGGCAGTAATGCCTGAAATTTCTAATTTAGCATTAATGATATCAACATATGGGTCAAGAATTGATTTATGTTCTTTTAGTGGTAGTGGCAATCCATTTTCTATTTGCTGTTGTAATTCATATCTTTTTTTTGCTGTTCTCCAATCACAATTCATTTCTCTTGCAATCCCGTGCAAAGTTTGGTTTTATCTGCAACCTAATCACCTCCTTCAGCAGATTATCTAATTCTTCAAATATCATTTGTATCATCACCTCCTATGATTAACATAAATATATTATATCATGAATTCGTGATACAAAAAATATGTAGGAAAAACGACATTTTTCTTTGCCATTTTCCTACATATTATTTTACCATTTACATCAAATGATGGCAGTACTTTGCTAGCATTTAACAATGCAACAAAGGCTAAGTTCGGGATTACTTGGAGATGGTTAAACCCACAGAGCCGTACTAACGCAATATTAACAGTAATGTTAGCTAATGGACTAGGAAATTCAGTAATTCAAGCTTCTGGGGGTACTGGATATGGAGATGGAGGTACTAATTCTTTCAGTTCGGACTGGGAAGCAGTTTCAAGTTACTATACGTATCATTTTGAGTATAGCACTCGGTTTGGTTATTGGGAAGAGAGATTTCCAACAATTCAGGCACAGGTTGCAGTGGTAATTGCAGCGTCCTAATGCCTACTATTGTATATTAAAAATTAATTAAATACTTCTTTATTATATTTGGACTCATTTTTAAATGAGAAACCTATTTTCATACAATGTTGACTTATATATGCATAAGATAATGAGAGAGTATCTTCAGAGCTACTTAATAATTTATAATTATAGATTATTTCTGCATTTAGGTTTTTAGATTTAAACATGCTATTCAATAGTAATAATATTAACGTTATGCCTAAAATAAAAAAAACAGTTAAAATAATAGTTTTATGTTTTTCTTTTACATTCATTCTTATAGATAATCTCCTTTTTCATCACAATATTAACTCTATAAGAGCTTTTTTATCCAGTATTTGTAAGCATAATTAACTCGTTTATTTTCTTCCTACATATAGAATGATATATATTTTAAGAAAAAATATAATTTTTTCAATATTAAAGCATAAATTTATTTTTTAATTAGTAATAGTAAATTACAAAAGTAATGCTATCATTTATATATAATTTGTTTTACTTCATGGATATTCTTTTCTCGATCTCCAGTTTTATTTACAACCATATCTTCGAAATTATTTTTTAAAATAATATCTGCATAATTTTTTGAACTATCATTTTCAATTATTGTATCGTTTGAGATTTCCATTTTAAAGAAATCTATAAATTCATTGTCTCGAAATTTTACGTGCAATTTTCCATATAAAAATGTAGTATTGGGTAAGTCAGACGAATTGTACTCATAAACGATATTTACATCTTTTAATTCTGTCATCCCTTTATATTGTTCCATTGTTATTCTATTTAAATCAGTTCTTTTTAGAATTAGTATATTACCAGAACTAATTCTTCGTTCATTTTGGGCTATATATTCTATATTACCATCATAAATCAAGATATCACCTATATCTATATCTTCAAATCTTATTTCGGATGAATCAATATAATTTAATATATGAGTATTTTCTGCTAGATGCAAGTTAAGTATGTTATATTCATCTAAGCTGTTACCTTCTTTGTATGAACCTAGTGTTTCACTAAAAAAATAGCTATTTGTTAAGTTAATAACAGCACCATTAAGTTGAATATTCTGTATGATTCCCTTGACTTTTTCACTTTTTGATTCATATACTATAGGATCGTCATTGTATTTCAGAGTACTATTTTTTATTTCTTCTAATTTTAAATCGTTTTGTTCTTGTTCTGAATAAGGATAATGTATTAATTTAATAAAAGTAAATGTTAATATTATAAATAATATTATTAGCAATATTGAAATTTTTAAAGATTTTTTCATATAACCTCCTCAAAAATAAATATATAACATTATATATGAATTGTAACAAAAAAGCAAGATAGCTTTTAAAGCGATCAGCTATCTTACTTTTATCATGATACATAGCAAACTATCATTAAATTATGATGAATAAGTTGATATTTCAACTTCAACCAAAACAGGTATGTTATCTACAGTTTCATATGTATTATCTGATGTTTTTCTACATACGCCATAGTGTAGAATATAGTCATTTGTTTCGCTAATAAAAATTGAATCACGTTGTGTAGGTTGGCCAGATTGATCTAATATTTGCTCAGTAGTTAAATCATATGTATTCCCATCAACTTTTGCAATAACTTTACCATCTGAATATTTAGGGTTTGGATATGAACTTGAGCTAGAAACATTAACTATTACGTATAGATCATCTATAGGGTTGCCATCTAAACCTGTGGCTGTAACATTTAATTTTAATTTTTCGCCAGAATAGTATAAACTATAGCCACTAGATGTTCCTTTAACTTGTGTTTTTCCATAATAATAATCTCTTGGAGATAAATATGTTACAATAGGGAATTTGCCAGAATATATATTTTTATCAATTAGCATATCTCCAAGAGGAACATCTACGGCAAACTGGTCAATATTCCAATTAGAAGGCATTTTAAATCCCATATTTCCTGAATAACCTGTAGATGCGTCACTAACAAGACATGTGACTGCATATCCATGTTCCATTATTCTTGAACAAACATTTCTTGTTCCATACACACCAATTTTATATCTTGAAAGATTTTGTTTTAGTGCTTGAAAATATGGAAGAGCATAATTAGTAACTTCACTATCCACTAAATCAATATCGACTGCAAAGTATATTATAGAATTTTCAGGGATACGAAATGTTCTAGCTCTATGATAAGCATATTCTGCATCTAATTTAGCTTGATAAGCCGTAAAATATACAGCTGAAGGTTTTCCATCTCTTTGGAAAATAGGATAAAAATTGATACCATTTTCAATCATTTTAGGTAATTCATCTAATTTAATTTGTTTTCCTTCTTCTCCTGAAATATATCTTCCTACAAGATTAATTCCATTATTCTTTAACAATTCAATTCTATTCTTTGGCTCCTCTAAGTAATTTGAGTAAATTGTATATGCAGTGTCTATAGCATTATATGCTCTATCTGGATTACCTTTACTTAATAATAATGCCATCCACGTATCTGTATTACATTGATCTATTTGTTCTAAAAGCATATCATATTGAAATTCTTGTATAATTGCACTCAAATCGCTATCCCAACCTTCTGCACTTATATTGACAGATGTATATCCATTACAATAAAGAGCATATCTAATTAATTCTATAGCAGCATTTTCAACTTGTGAAGTTAATTGACCATAACTTGGAACAATAGGTAACTTTGATTTAGTTCCATCACCAAAGTTACCAGTAGCAGCCCCTTTGCTGTATCCCTCTATTTTCTGTAGTGCAATTATTAAAGCATTATTCATTTGTCTTCCATAAACTCCGTCACATTGAATTAAACCAATATAATCTTCATATTTATTATTAAGTTTTTGTTGCATAATTCTTATATTAGAGTTTCCACCTATAACAAGTTTAAATTGATCCATGGATAACAACGCTTTCATTACATTAAGTGTAATTGTAGAAGAAATTTCTGAACAACCTGCTTCTTGTTTTAATTGTTTTATTGAATTACCTGTTTCACTATAAAAATGTTTTGTAATTCCATAATAATCTGCAGCATATCCTTTACACCAACATGCACATTGGATAATTCCATATATATTATCCTCTGTTGTATCTTCTAGACTTTGTTCTATAATACCATTAGGAAATCGAGTATTAAATCTTGATACAGTAGATGGACCAAAATTATTTGCTGTTGAACTAATTCCAAGTTCTATTTGTAAAGCACGAATCATTGCATTTATTGTTCCCCAACCTGTAAGACCATCTTCTGTAATGTTACTTCCATATCCTGTTCTGCCTCCATAAGTTTGATTTAGCCACTGTTGAGCCATTAAAACCTTTGAATCTGACA
>OGPS01001631.1_pt1 | contig 15834 bp, 19 predicted proteins | sample 1552931 | NCBI WGS metagenome assembly OGPS01 (sample SAMEA2580252, study PRJEB22360) | human gut metagenome | biome: human gut; feature: human-associated habitat; material: faeces | place: Denmark | collected 2008/2010 | reverse complement strand
ACGACAGAGAGCAAAACATGGAGGAAACGATGATGGACAGAAAAATGGTGAATTTCATTAAGGAACAGTATCCCCCCGGCACCCGCATCCGGCTCAATTCGATGGACGACCCTTACGCGCCCATTCTTCCCGGCACCGAGGGCGAAGTGGACTTCGTGGACGATGAGGGGCAAATTTTTACGAATTGGAACAATGGCCGCACGCTGCCGCTCATCCCCGGCGAGGACAGCTTCACCGTGCTGCCGCCCAAGTTGACCACCCTCAAGCTGTATATGCCCCTGACCGCCGATCTCTACGAACGGAACGAGTACGGTGATCTCGATGACAGCAGCACACTGCTGGAGGGCCGTGAGCTGCGCGGCTATCAGGATCAGATCACGGCGGCGCTGGTGAAAAACCGGATGCCGGAGGAGTCAGTGCGCGGCATCATGCACTGGTACCATAAGCCAGACAGCATCAACACAAAGGTCCACTCCGCTGTGTTCACGGTAGACAGCCGAGGTGGAGAGCTTTGGGGTGTTGCGGAGTGCCGTGTCGCCGGGGAATTGTCGGACACCGAAATGGATACTTTGAAGGAATTTATCACCGGACAGGCTTCGGACGGCTGGTGCGAAGGGTTTGAACAGAGGGAGATTGCCGTGGATGATTGTGAATTATATGTCCACTTTTGGAATTCGGACGAGTGGAGCATCCAAACGGAACAGGAGCTTTTCTCCCCCAAGCTGGCGGATGGCCTGCCGGAGCTGTGCTTCTCCACACTTGCCAGCACCGGCGAGCTCATCTGCATTAAGCGCGGTGAGAGCGGTTATTATCCGAGTGACTGGAGCACGGACAATCCGCAGCAGAACCACGAGCTGGCAGATTACAACAACGAACGCCTCGGCGTAACACAGGAACAGCGATTGGTGATGGAGTGCGGCAGCATGCACGGCTGGAACACTCCTGGCGCTGACCCCGGTTACTATGAGCAGAAGATGGGAGGAATGAAGTTTGGCTAAGAAAGTGTTTGCCGTTTATCTGGCAAAAGAGGACGTTCCAAACAGCGAAGCCTACGCAACGCTGGAACTGCCCGCCTCCCCGTGGGAGCTGTGGGACGCGATGGAAAAGGTGCGGCTGAAGGATGGCGAAGCACTGTACATGGAGATCGACGATTACTATGCTTTCGAATATCTTGCCCCGCATTTAGAGGAGTTGGATATCAGTCTCAACGAGCTCAACGACCTTGCCGCAAGGCTTGCGACGTTGGATGAGGTACAGGGGATCGCCTTTGAGGGACTGTTCTCCATGGAGGTGCAGAAAAAAGTAAACACCAACGGCGGCGTCATCACGCTGCAGGATCTGCGGGATCTGGCGGTCAGCGCAAAAACCGACTGTTACCATGTGGTGGATGCCGCGGATGACGCCCAGCTTGGCCGCTTCTACGCGGAAAACGACTTTGTGCCGGAACTGGAGGGCATATCGGATGCGGTATTCGAGATGCTGGACTTTGCCGGCATCGGAAGAATGATGCGGTGCAGCGAAAACGGCGTTTTTGTGAACAGTCTGTATGTGCTGCGGGATGGCGAGCTGACAACCGCACCGCCCGTCCAAAAGACGCTGCCGGAAAAGCCGGGATACCTCTTCCGGCTCACGCTCGGATTGCATCCCGATATTGGCGATGACCGCACGGTGACGTTGATCCTTCCCGCGGCAGAGGTGGAGCTGCTGGACGCACAGGCGCAGCTCGGCGCGGAGGGCTGGGAGGGTGTCACGGTCATTGATTATGACGGGATCATCCCCTATGCGGCAGAATTCACCGACCTGCCCATGGAGCTGGAGGAATTCAACGTACTCGCCGCAGCGGTGCGGGATATGCCCTCGCCTGAAAAGCAGCTTCCAAAGCTGAAGGCTCTGCTGAAGCAGTTTGAGGTGCAGGACATTGCGACCGCCATAAGCCTGACAGAGTGTCTGGATGACTACGTTCTCACACCGGAGATCAGTTCACCGCAGGAGGCGGCGTTAGACCAGCTCTGCTTCATCATGAACCGTGAAGAAGCCGTTCGGCTGATCCCGTATGTGAACCTCTTCAACTACGGTGAGACAGTCATCCATGCGGACAACGCCACCCTCACATCCTACGGTCTGCTGCACCGCGCGGACTATCAGCCCATGCTGACGCCGATGCAGGAAACACAGAAAAAGGAGATGACGATGCAATGACCAGGAAACAGATCCAACATGAAGGCGACCGGGCGCTGCCTTGTGCAGCACAGGAGGCATTCCGATGCAGACCGGATGCTCTGAGCGATGACGAGAAGACGATCCTCTCCGCCATCGTTTTGCAAAAGAGCGAGGCGGAGGCTGCGGAGATTTTCAGGGAGTCACCGGAACAGTTGAGTGATTACACGATCCTCAAGGGCGTCAACAGCTACGCCGCGCTGGGCAGATATTATCTTGCCAACGAAACTACCGTCCCGAAGGAGCTGTACGAGTACATGGATCTGGGCGCGCTGGGCTGCCACTATGAGGACGAGCATCCCGGCGTGTTCATCGGCAGTGATTATGTGTGCTACCCTGCGGAGGAACAGAATCTTACCATGGAAATGCAGTAGCTGACCATATCTTAACCACGCCAGCTGCGCGGATAAGAACTACACCAAGGGGCCGTATTCCCGGACGGGGAAAAGCGGCCCCTTCTTTTTTGCGCTGATTTGACCTCCTGCTCCGGGATAACGGGCCCGGAAAGGAGGAACTGTGCCGATCAACAAAGCCCTTGCAGAGTATCTTGACCTCTACCACAAGGGCGAGGCGAACGCCGTCACCAGCCGGGAGCTGGAGTGTGCCTTCCGAATGCGCGGCTCCGAGCTGCGCCGGGAGATCAACGCCCTGCGGGGCGACGGCATCCCCATCTGCAGCTTTGAGGGCGGCTACTACTATGCCGCCACCGAGGAGGAGCTGCGGCGCACCATCCGGCAGCTCCGCAGCCGGATCAAGAAAATCGCATTTGCGGAGCGCGGCCTGTCCCGCACCTTGCCTGACTATGAGGACACCGGTCAGCTCTCCCTCCCGCTGGAGGGAGGTGATACTTCTTGAACAGTTTTATTCCCTGGGTGGGCGGCAAGGGCAAGCTGCTGTGGATCATCAATAAGCTTATGCCGGACCGCTACACCCGCTTCATCGATGTGTTTGGCGGCAGCGGCACGGTGACCATGTGCCGTCCCATCCAGCGCGGCTGCATGGAGGTTTATAACGACTTCAACGGCAATCTTACGAATCTCTTCTGCTGTGTTAAAAACCGCCCCATGGCACTGCTGGCGGAACTTGGCTTCCTGCCGCTGAACACGCGGGATGACTTCAACGTCCTTTACAAGTTCTTCTCCAAGGGCGAGTTCACGGACGACTACCTGCAGGAGGAGATGGATCTGACGGAGGTCTACCTCAAGCCGCCCGACGCCGAGGCCATCCGCGCCCTTATGCTGGAGCGCGCGCCCCGCGGGAGCATCCGCCGCGCGGCGGACTTCTTCAAGCTCATCCGCTACAGCTTCAGCGGCGGCGCCAAGTCCTTCGGCGGCAAGCCCTGCGACATCCGCCGTTTCTTTCACCTGATCTGGGAATGCTCCCGCAGGCTGGCGAATGTCATCGTGGAGAACAAGGACTTCGAGGAGGTCATCCGTCAGTACGATCGGGCAGGCGCCGTGATCTACTGTGACCCGCCCTACTACAAGGCGGAGAGCTGCTACGAGGTGGAGTTTCCCCCGGAGGATCATCAGCGGCTCCATGATGTACTGGTCACCTGTGAAGGATACTTCATCGTTTCCTACAACTACCAGGACTACATCTGCGAGCTCTATCAGGATTGCTATATCTTCCGCACCTCCCGTCCCAACAGCATGTCCCAGACGGCAGGCAGCGAATATGAGGAGATCGTCATCACCAATTATGACCCCCGCAAAGCCTGCTGGCAGCTCTCTATGGATAGTCTGCTGGGCGGCGATGGCGACACCCGCTACGAGCTGATCCATGAGCCGGAGCATCCCTTAAAATCATGAACAATAAAAGGAGAAGCAGCATGAAATTTGTAAAATACAACGACAACAAGAGCGTCACCATCCCGCCCGCCGTTCTGACCGTCTGCGGGCTGGAGGACGAGGGAAAGCTGGAAATGGCCGGCGCCAGGGGCGCGGTCATTTTGTCAAAGAGTGAGATGACCGCCATGGAGATGGTGCGCACGATCCTCGCCCTGACGGACCGCGCCGGTCAGCTGATGCGGGAGCTGACGGAACGCTGCGGCAGCTGCGAGGGCTGCACCGAGGGGCACTGCACCTTCCGCGACGCGGACATCGAGGAGCTGATCCGCCCCGCTGTCACCGTTCCCGATTGGGCCAGAGCGGAAGCGGACATCGCGCCCGACGCCAAGCTGGACTGCCATGTGGACGAGGGCTCCGGCGTGATCACCGTGTGCGAGACATTTTACGACCACGACCTCTCCGATATTCCCGCCGAGCTGCTGGAGGCCCTGCGCAAGTCCGGCTGCTGCCTGTCCGTACTGGAGGATATGCTGATGGAGAACGATGTTATCTACGATAAGTGATACCGTAGGCATTCAAAGAAGAAACGAGGCGAGAGATCCAAATGAACAAAACCTATCTCTATCCCTATTCCTCTGCTGAGGCCAGAGAACGGAATGAGCTTTCCCTTTGGCGGGAGAGCCACAAGGCGAACATCGCCTGCCGTGATGCCATCGAGGACGCCATCCGCCGGAGCTTCGACGGAATGCATCTGGACAAGGACTGTATCACACCCGTGCTGGACGAATACGGTTATAAACGCACTGCGTGGGTGCTTGCCAATACCCTGCATGAACTCAAGTGGGATGGTCGCTTCAGCCCCGCCAATAAGCAGTGGGCTGAGCGACGCTACATTCCGCAGGATGAGCGTCACAATGCCGAGATCACTGTTCGGAGCCACCCCGCCGTGCTGGATGGCTTCGTCAGTCTCTACCGCAAGGCGGTGCAGGCGTTAAATCTCTTCGGTGCGGAGCATTGCGTCGGTGACCGCGCCGAGCAGGACTTCACCGGCAAGGTGCTGGTACTGTCGCCGGATACGCTGAAGGAATCCTGCTGGAGTCAGGCGGATCAACTCTGGTATGCTCGGAGCGGCTTTGGATGCGAGCCGCATTCCAGTGGTCGAGCAGTCTTTGCCACCTGCCTCTCGGACGGAGAAACAGCCAGATGGAACCGGGAGGATTTCATCGGTGTGCTGGACGAAAAATACCTGCCGGACTGGGCGCGGGAGAAGCTCATGGAGCTGACCGCACCCCGGCAGGAGGCATCGGCCGCAGGTGAGATGAAGCTGGAATGATCGGAGGTGAAATAAGTGCAGCGCATCTTCATTGATAACCATGACCGCATCCTCTATTACAGCAATCCTGCCGGATACATCGCGGAAAAGGAGGCGGTGGTGGATACCATGTTCCAAACGCAGGAGCTGGAGCGTTTTCTGCAAAAGCAGTCGCTCTCCATCCGCTGGGAGGACGGTGTCTATGACCGTCTCCTGCTGGGGCAGAGGGGCGGCCGCTTCGACCCGGAGGCTCCGCCCCTGAAAAGCTGCCGTGTGTGGCAGCTCACGCGGGACAGCCCCATCAATATGCGCTTCATCCCGTATGAAGCCCTGCTGGAGCGTTTCGGACAGCCTGACCGTAAGCACTACGAAACCGTCTATGACGGTCTGGTCGGGACCAATGACCCGGAGGAGATCTACACGCTCTTCCGCGACCCGGTTCCCGGCTACGACGGCAGACCCATCGGCATCTCGGATGTGCTGGAGCTGTACGACGCCGACGGCAGCGAGTTCTACTACTGCGACCGTGTCGGCTTCCGGCAGATCGAGTTCGCGCCGCGGCAGGAGATGGCGCTGTGTCCGTGAACTGAGCACCCGTCCGGGTGCTTTTTTCATATCAACATCAGAAATAGGAGGAAAGAAAAATGCCCAAGAACCAGACCAAAGCAAGCACCCCCGTCCCAGCGCAGGAAAGCCGGTCCCCCGTGTCCTTCGATGTCCGAGTTTATCCCGTGAAGGACAGCAAGTACACCCTCGCCAACGCCAATGTGGACATCAACGGCGTATTCGCCATTCGCGGCGTGAAGGTCATTCGCGGCGAGAAAGGCCCCTTTGTCGCCATGCCGCAGTACAAGGACAGCCATGGGGACTATCACGACATCTGCTTCCCCTGCACGAAGGAGGCTCGCCAGCAGTTCAACGATGCGGTGCTGAATGCCTACGAGCAGTCGCTCCGGCAGGCTCAGCAGCCGGACAATGCTCCCACCGCGGAGCAGGTCATGTAAATCACCCACAACACAAAACATATAACTTGTAGGAGGAAATTATCACATGAAGAAGTTTATCAAGAACACCGTCAATTCCATCCGCGCCAACGCCATCCGCCTCGCTGCCACCCGTCGCTCCGGTGAGGGCTACATTGACACCGCCGTCAAGATCCTCATCGCCGTGGTGCTGGGCGCGCTGCTGCTGGCGGGCCTCTACGCTCTGTTCGGCGATGTGGTCATGCCCACGCTGAACCAGCGCATCAAGGATATGTTCAACTACGCCGGCGCGCTGGGCGGCTGATCCGTGGCATCCGTCCTGCAGGGGACGCTGTTCCTCATCGGACTTATGAGCGCGGCATGGACGGATCTCCGGCGCAGGCAGATCTATGACCTTTCCGGCATCGTCATCGCAGGGGCGGGGCTGATTTCCTTCAGCCCCGCCCGTCTTCTCGGCCTGGCGCTGGCCGTCCCATTTTGGCTGGCAAGCCGGAGAGGACGCGGCGGCATGGGAGATGCGTTCCTCATCGCCGCCTCCGGTTTTCTGCTGGGCTTTCTGCGCGGAGTCGCCGGACTGGTGCTGGCACTGGTGCTGTACTGCCTTTTCTACCTTGCAATAGCCGCCCTGCACAAGATCCGCAGGCAAGAGCGTCCACCGGAGAGCTATCCATTCGCGCCATTTCTTGCAGTGGGCTTCTTTACCGCATATATCATCTAAAACGAAGGAGGACTTGCTCCATGAGTATTTTCAAAAACCGCACGGTCATCGGCGTCATCTGCATTCTGCTGGCGCTGGTGATCTGTTTCGGCATCACGCCGCTGTTCAATCAGAGCATCAGCCAGAAGGCGGAGATCGTCCGTGTGACGAAGGACATTCACACCGGCGAGCTCATCACCAGGGACATGGTCACCACGGCCGAGGTCGGCTCCTATAATCTCCCCTCCGGTATCCTGCGTGAGAAGGACAGTGTAGTGGGCAAATACGCCAAGGCGGATCTTGCCGTTGGCGATTATATTCTCGCCGCCAAGCTCTCGGACGCGCCTGCCGCTGAAAATGCGTATCTCTATAATCTGGATGGCACGAAGCAGGCTATCTCCGTCACCATCAAGAGCTTCGCCACCGGGCTGTCCGGCAAGCTCCAGAGCGGCGACATCGTATCGGTCATCGTGGCGGACTACCCGGAGGACGGTGAAACCACCATCCCCGCCGAGCTTCAGTATGTGGAGATCATCTCTGTTACCGCCAGCACCGGCTATGACGCCAATACCGGCGAAGCCACAGGGGAGGAAAAAGAGCTTCCCTCCACCGTGACCTTCCTCGTTCTGCCGGAGCAGGCCAAGGTGCTGGCGGAGCTGGAACAGGTCGCCAAGCTCCATTTAGCGCTCGTCTACCGCGGCACAACAGACGGCGCAAGGCAGTTCATTGAGGCGCAGGACGCGCTCATCGAGGAGCTGTACGCAGAGCCGGAGGAAGATCTCATTGAGGAGGGCGAAGCCGCCGATCCTACCGCAGAAATGCCGGAGAGTGAGGTGACAGGATGAATTTCAGAAAGGCCAGCATCTTTCAGCGCGACACAGAGAAGCCGGAGGAGCAGAATGACAGCGGCGGTATGCTGGCGGTCTGGGGCAGTCCCGGCAGCGGAAAGACGGTAACGGCGGCGAAGATCGCAAAAATGCTCTCCGCCAGGAAGAAAAATGTCATCCTTTTGCTCTGTGACATGGCCGCTCCCATGCTGCCGTGCATCTGTCCCGCGGACGCTCTGGAGAGCAATGGCTCTCTTGCCGGCGTCCTGGCAGCCGCCCGTATCAGCGAGAACCTCATCAAGCATAACCTTGTCACCTTTAAGCGCAACAGCTGCCTTGCGGTATTGGGGCTGCTCGAACGGCAGAACGAGTACAGCACTCCGCCATTTACGCAGAAGCAGGTGGTAGAGCTGCTGGACGGCCTGCGTCAGATCACACCCTATGTCATCGTGGACTGCGGCAGCTACATTGCCAACGACATCCTCTCCGCTGTGGCGCTGATGGAGGCGGACAGTATCCTGCGCCTTGCCAACTGCGACCCCAAAAGCGTCAACTACTTTGCAAGTCAGCTCTCTCTGCTGGACGGGCCTGAGTGGGACATGGACAAGCAGTATAAGGTGGCATCCAATGTGAAGTCCTATCAGGCAGCGGACCACATCGGCAAGGTGCTGGGCGACACGGCCTTCGTGCTGCCCTATTCGCAGGAGCTGGAGGAGCAGTATCTGGCGGGCAATCTGCTTGCCGACCTCGCCCTCAAGGACAGCCGCCCCTTCCGCAAGGAGTTAGAGCGTATCATTGCGGAGGTGTTTTGAAAATGAGAAAGGAAAACTTATCGTCCCCCTCGGAGAGCAGGGGGTTCCCCAAAGGGGGACCGGTCCCCCTTTGGAGGCGCACCGCGAACGAAGTGAGCAGGCATTTTCCGCAGAAAATGTGTGCGCCTGGGGAGGTGTTTTAATATGGCTCTTGGCGAAAAGCGAAACGGCTCGGTCTTTGCCACAGCTGCGCAGCGGCGGGACGCGGCGGAATATCAGGCCGCCTCGGAGCCGGAGGTCGTCCCCGTAGTGGTGGATGACACGCCGCAGCGGACTCTGAACATCGACATTGGCACCCTCGGACGGGCGCACAACCTGTTCTTTACCCCGTCGGCAGAGGGCACGGACTTCAAGTCCGTGCTGCAGGAGGTGCAGGAGTACATCTCCGGCGCCTACGCCGCACTCATCACCGAAGGCGGCGAGGACTCCAAGGAACAGCTCATGCGCTACATCACCAAGTACCTGCAGGACCGGCGTATCGCCGTAGCAGGCATGACGCAGACGGAGCTGGCGGACGCCATCTATTCCGAGATGGCGGAGTTCGGCTTCCTGACCCGCTATATCTACGCCGACGGCATTGAGGAGATCAACATCAACTCGTGGCGGGATATCGAGGTGCAGTATTCGGACGGTCGAAGCGAAAAGCTCACGGAACACTTCGACTCGCCGGAACACGCACTCGCCGTCATCCGGCGAATGCTCCACGCCTCCGGCATGGTGCTGGACAACGCCAGCCCTCTGGTCACGGGACATCTGACCCGCAACACCCGTATCGCCGCTATGAAGTCCCCCGTGGTGGATGAGGATGTGGGCGTTGCCGCCTCCATCCGAATCGTCAACCGCCACAATCTCAGCCGTGAGGATCTGCTGCGCAGCGGCACAGCCACAGAGGAAATGCTGGACTGGCTTTCCGTATTTTTGCGCTATGGGATATCCATCTGCGTGGCGGGAGCCACCTCCTCCGGTAAGACCACGGCGGCAGGCTGGCTGCTGACCACGATCCCAGACAGCAAACGCATCTTCACCATTGAGAACGGCTCCCGTGAGCTGGAGCTGGTGCGGGAGGAAAACGGTAAGGTGACCAACTCGGTGGTCCACACCCTGACCCGCGACAGCGAAAACGAGCGTCAGCGGATCGATCAGATCGCATTGGTAGACATCTGCCTGCGCTTCAACCCGGACATCCTGGTGGTGGGTGAGATGCGCGGCGCCGAGGCCAATGCCGCGCAGGAGGCCGCCCGCGTGGGCGTGGCGGTGCTGACCACCATCCACTCCAACTCCTGCGAGGCGACCTACCGCCGCATGGTGTCCCTGTGCAAACGAGCCGTGGATATGTCGGACGAAACGCTTCTCAGCTATGTGACGGAGGCATACCCCATCGTGGTCTTCTGCAAGCAGCTGGAGAACAAGCAGCGCCGCATGATGGAGATCATGGAGTGCGAGATCCTGCCCAATGGGGATCGCCGCTACAACACGCTGTTCCGCTATGTTATCACGGAGAATCACATGGAGAATGACAAATTTATCATTGAGGGCCACCATGCGCAGATAAACGAGATCTCCGCCAGCCTACGCAAACGCCTGCTGGAAAACGGTATGCCCAACGAGGAGCTGCAGGCTCTTTTGAAACCCGAGAAGGAGGTGAACGCCACTTGACAGCCCTGCTGCTGACTGCGTGCGTCGGCATGATCACCGGCGCATTTCTTATCTTCCGTATCTCGCCCATGGATTTCACGCTGGGTGTGTTCCGCCGGTTGACCGCCGGGCCCAAAAGCATCCGGGATGAGATCAACGAGACCACCCATCGCAAAAAGCCCGGCCTCTTCCGCCGTGAGATATCGGAAGCGCAGACGGTCCTGCAAGCCACCGGCAAGGAGGAACGCTTTCCCATGCTTTGCGCGGCATCGCTGCTGCTCTTTGCCGTGGGTGCGGGCATCGCCATCATCATGAATAACCTCTTGCTGGTGCCGGTGCTGGCGGCCGGCATGATGTTCCTGCCCTTTTGGTACATCAAGCTCACGGCCGGACACTACAGGAAAGCTGTTACCGCCGAGCTGGAAACGGCACTCTCCATCATCACCACGGCCTACCTCCGCAGTGAGGATCTGCAGACCGCCGTTGAGGAGAATATCAACTACCTGAACCCGCCCGTGCAAGGCGTGTTCCGCAGCTTCCTCACCCGTATCAAGCACATCGACCCGGATATGAATGCGGCGTTGGCGGAGCTGAAGTCTGCTATCGATAATGAGGTATGGCAGGAATGGTGCGAGGCGCTTACTGCCTGTCAGTACGACCATAGCCTAAAAAGCACCCTCAATCCTATTGTGGGAAAGCTCTCAGATATGCGAATTATCAATGGTGAGCTGGAGAATCTCGTATTTGCTCCCCGCAAGGAATTCATCTCCATGGCGGCGCTGGTGGTGCTGAATATCCCGCTGCTGTACTTTCTCAACAAGGACTGGTATGCAACCTTGATGACCACCGTACCCGGCAAAGCGGTGCTGGCGGTCTGCGCCGCCGCTATCTTTCTCTCCTTTGCCAGAGTGGTCAAGCTGACCCAGCCCATTGAATATCGGAGGTGACGGACATGACGATCTTACTGTTCCTTTTCGGCGTGGCCGTTGCCGCAGGTTTGTTCTTCATTCTGGCGGATATTCTGAAGCTGCCCCGTCTCTCCACGGAGAAGGCGCTCCTATCTGCAGGTCGAGCCGAGAAAAAGCGGATGAAGTCGCTGGACGCGATCTTCCTTGGCTGGGCTATCAAGCTCTCCAAGTTTATCCGAATGGACGAGTACAAGCGTCACCGCATGGAGCGCACGCTGAGTGCTGCCGGCATGGACATGACGCCGGAGGTCTACACGGCATATACCATTCTCAAACCCGTTGCTGTGCTGCTGGCGATTATTCCGTGCCTGCTTATTTTTCCTCTGCTCTCGCCCATCGTGGTGCTGCTGGCGATATTGCTTTACTTCAAGGAGAGCCGCAAGGCGGAGGAAAAGGTCACCGAACGCCGCGAGAAGATCGAGGGAGAGCTGCCCCGCTTTGTTGCCACAGTGGAGCAGGAATTGGGAGCCAGCCGCGACGTGCTGACGATCCTTGAAAACTATAAGCGACACGCCGGTCCCGACTTTGCCCGTGAGCTGGATGTGCTGACGGCGGATATGCGCTCGTCCTCTTACGAAGCGGCACTGGTTCGCTTCGAGGGCAGGCTGGCGTCGCCCATGCTCTCGGACATCGTGCGCGGGCTCATCGGCGTCCTGCGCGGGGATGACGGGCGCATCTATTTTCAGATGCTCTCGCACGACATGAAACAGCTGGAGCTTCAGCGGCTCAAAGCGCAGGCAGCGAAGATCCCGCCCAAGATCCGTGTGTACTCCTTCGTCATGCTGGTCTGCTTCATGCTCATCTACATTGTGGTCATCCTCATGCAGATCCTCACCTCGATGGGAGGGCTGTTCGGATGAGAAACAAATGGAAGAAACGCTCCGGCGAGGGCTACATCGACACATGCGTCCTCATCCTCTGCGCCATGCTGGTGATCGCATTGGCGGTGAAGGTGCTGCCGGTGTATCTGGCGAAGCAGCAGCTTGACACCTTCGCCGCCGAGCTGGTGCGGGAAGCCGAGATCACCGGCAGAGTCGGCAGCGAAACGACCTCCCGCGCGCAGGTGCTGTCCGAGCGGTTGGAGATCGACCCAGACATCCGCTGGTCCCGTACCGGCCGCATCCAACTCAATGAGGAGGTGACGGTGACGCTGACCATGGATATGGACATCGGCTTTGGCGGGCTTGGCAGCTTCCCCATTGAGCTGACGGCACAGGCCAGCGGCAGATCGGAGGTGTATTGGAAATGAGAAAGCTGCTTTTTCGCTCCCGCTCCGGTGAGGGCTATCCCATGGTCATTGCTGTGACACTCTGCCTGCTCATGCTCTTTATGGTCATAGCGGAATATTTCCGGGTGAACATCATCGTGCAGGGCGTGCGGGACGCGGTGCAGCAGGCGGTCATCGCAACCGTTAATGAAAACTATGACGATGTGTACCACTCCGTGCGGGAGGGTTATGCGGCAGGCTGGTTCCCAGGGGGCGACGGCGATTGGTCCGAGTCCATTGACGCCGGTGACATCTACGGCAACCTGTCCTATATCCTCGGCCTTACCACCGATGGCGATGGCTACATGAAATACGCTGGAAATGAGCTGGAGTATACGCTCTCCGACCTGTCCGTTCATATCTCCAACAACGCCATCGCCTCAGGCCGGAGCGAGGGGTATCTCGCAACCGCCACCCTCCATCTGGAGGTCCCCACCCGCTTTGCCGGACGGGTGCTGCCGCCCGTAAGCCTAAATCTGCAGGTGCAGGCCAAGTATATCCCGAAGTTTTAGTTCTTTTTGCTTCTTTCGGTAGACTTCCGGAGACAGCTGTGGTATGTTCGGGATAAGAAGAAAAACCACTGACCCCTACAAAGGAGGAGTTCGACCTATGACAGACAAAACAAAACGCATCATCCTCATTGCGGCAGGCGTCCTGCTCTGCGCGGCACTGGTGGTGGGGATCGTCAGCCGCCTTGCGGCGGTACCCATGCCCATCGACCCCGCCATCCCGGACGATACACCCAACACGAAAGATCCGGTAGTGAACATCAGCGATCCAGAGGTAAAGGTGGATAGCAAGACGGATGGTAAACAGCATGATCCCGGAAGGGATGCTGACAGCTCCGGCACAGAACAGACCATTCAGGGTACGCCCACCAAGCCGGATGCACCGGAGCATCCCGGCAAGACGGAGAAGGACCATGCGGCGGACGATGTGCCGGAAGCGGACCGCAACAAGGAAACGCCGCCCACCTACAAGCCGGAGCAGACTGAGGGGAAGCCCCAGCCCACAGAGCCTGCGGGCGGCAGCACCAATGATGCCGGACAGGTGTATGTCCCCGGATTCGGCTACATCACGCCCAGCGGTCCCAACACAGTCATCGATGGGCAGGACATCTATGAGAACGGCAACAAGATCGGTATCATGGGCGGCTGACCTCGCCCTTCCAAGAGAGACACGGCTGAGAAACGGCCGTGTCTCTTTTTATCTTCACAACTGGAGGAATGCGTATGAAAAGGATATTATCCCTGCTGCTGGCGTTGGTGATAGCGATATCCGCCGCCGTTCCCGCCTATGCCACAGGGGACGGTAACATGGACAGCGGCGGCAGCGGCATGGGGGACGGCACAAAGACCAACTACTGGAATCCCGGCATGGACGGAGTGAGATTATCTGTCGTTCATGCTGACAACAGAGCAGTTATTGGAAGTGTGGTGGATTGGAGCAATCAGAAGCCCAACGCAAACATTGCTCATTTCGGAAAAGTATCCAAGCTCTCCTATAATGCTGGGAGAACCTTATCTCCCGCAGTGGGTGGCTATGTCTGCGTGCAGCCAACGCAGAAGCTGCCCAAGATCATCTCCACTGGCAGCAGTAAGGCCAGCATCGCCGCGATTCGCAGCTATTTCACCGATGAACAGGTCATCCGAGCGATTGCCGGATATGTGGGAATCGACTTTGATTTGCTTATCAGTGGAGATTACAGAATCGTGGTGGAGCCGCTGGCCTATCTCTGCTACAACGGTCAGCAGTTTGCCATGACCGCCACGGAAGCGGCTCTGTATGACCAGGTCGTCAACGGTGACCTCCGAGTAAAGCTCGGCTCTCTTACCCATAAAAACCTGCCGCTGGCGATTTTTCTGGAGGAAGCGGATCTCGGCTACACCGCATGGTCCGGCAGCCGCACGGAGAAGGCATCCAACGGCGACATCATCTCCTTTCTTGGAATCGGCATCGTCCGCTTCAACGAGGTGACCACGCCGCCCGAACCCGGCGAATATGACTACGAATACCGCGTCAACACAGAAGTCATCACCTCCGTGGAGGTGCGCGGCGGACAGTCCGACCCGGACAACCCTGTATCGGTACGCTTTAACATTCAGGGCAGGACTTACACTGTCAGCAATGTCTACTACCCGGACGGCGACAGCCAGCTGGCGTGGGTGCGCTGGCGTACTCCCTCGGAACCCTGCGTCATAACGATTTCCGTCAGCGTGTACGGCGGCGGCTCGGCGCAGGGCACCATCACCTGTAATATCGTGGATCTGGACGGCAACGACCCGCCCAATCCCCTGGCGGATGACCGCAACAACGGCTTCAGGCCGGCGTCTGTTCCCGAAAAGGAGCAGGTGACCTCGGCGTCCTGGGGCATCTGGTCACCGTGGTGGCAGGAGAATTGGGAATGGGTGGAAAACTGGCAGAAATGCTGGCACACAGACCGCTGGACGGATGCGGACGGCAAGACCCACAGGGACCGCTGGTACCATTGGGTGGACAACGGCTGGTGGGAGGATCACGGCTGGTGGGAGTTTGACTATAACGGCTACTCTGCCGGCTTGGCCGGCAGTATGAAGATCACGCCGGATGAGAAGAGCCCCACGGCGACCGCATCCACGCTGAAAAGCGGCTATGGCGTTCAGGAGAAGGTGACCGCAAAAGTCACCACAAATCAGAGTGCGGCGGTGACGGCAGCCCAGAATGCCGTGACCTATTTCCCGGAGTTTGGCTATGAGAGCTATTGGCGGCTGCTGGAGGCGGATATCTCCGGGCGAAGTACGACTTTCCGGTTCAAAGCCAATCCCTACAGCACCTACAACCGCCGCACCCACTTCACGCCCATCTGGTATCCGGACGGCAGCTATACGCCGTATACCTGGCTCCTGGACTGCTGGACACCCACGGGAATGCTTTCCATGAACCTGACGGACAGCATCACCATCCGGGGGAATCTCTGGGAGGAGTGGCATATTGCTCCCGCAAAACAACGATAGAAACGGAGGAACTTATGAGAAAAAAGAGAATCCTGATTCTGACCGCCCTTGTGCTGCTTCTGTGCTGTGCTTTTTCCACCACGGCCTTTGCCGCAGGCACAGGCGATGTGGCAGGCGCGGTGGAAAGCACATGGCAGACGGCATCCGGTCAGATCAAGACCGTGGTGAACAATGTAGTCTTTCCCGCCATCGACCTGATCTTAGCGGTGTTTTTCTTCGCCAAACTTGGTACGGCTTATTTCGACTTCAGAAAAAGCGGCCAGTTCGAGTGGACGGCGCCCGCCATCCTGTTCGCGTGCCTGGTGTTCACGCTGACGGCGCCGCTGTACATCT
>OGPS01001630.1_pt1 | contig 15845 bp, 10 predicted proteins | sample 1552931 | NCBI WGS metagenome assembly OGPS01 (sample SAMEA2580252, study PRJEB22360) | human gut metagenome | biome: human gut; feature: human-associated habitat; material: faeces | place: Denmark | collected 2008/2010 | reverse complement strand
TCAGGATGCCCTTCTCGCCGGGACGGCCCTCGCGGCGGTTGAAGCTGCCGGGGATACGGCCCACGGCGTACATCTTCTCCTCGAAGTCCACGGACAGGGGGAAGAAGTCGATGCCGTCCCGGGGACGGGGGGCGGCGGTGACGCAGCAGAGGACGCGGGTGTCGCCATAGCCCACCATGACGGCGGCGTTGGCCAGCTCAGCCAGCTTGCCGACCTCCAGCGTCAGGGGACGGCCGGCCAGATCCATGGTGTACTTGTGGTAGTGGGGGAACTGGCGCTTGGTGATGATCGTTGACATATCGTTTCTCCTTTTTTGTGAAATGGCATTCTGCCCGCGACCTATCGCCGTTAGCACTTGAAAACGCTCCGAAACCCTGAATTTCGGCGCATTTTCAACTGCTAATGGTCAATTTGTACACGGCGCAGAATGTGAAAGAAGGGTGATGCGCAAGCGCACATCACCCTGTTTCAACTTACTTACGCAGACCCAGCTTGGCGATCAGGGCACGATAACGCTCGATGTCCTTCTTGGCCAGGTAGTCCAGCAGACGACGGCGCTTACCGATCATCATCTGCATACCGCGGCGGCTGTGGAAGTCATGGGGATGGACCTTCAGGTGCGCGGTCAGCTGGTTGATACGCTCGGTGAGAATGGCCACCTGGACCTCGGGGGAGCCGGTGTCGGTCTCGTGGGTGCGATTGGCCTCGATGATGGAGGTCTTCTGGTCTTTCAGCATCATAGTCGTGTTTCCACCTTTCTTGAAATACGCCCGCAGCCTGGGCCGTGGGAGAGATGGAACGCTCCACAGGGCTAAGGCAGGGGTCGGACGCGCTTAGCGCGTACTTTGAGATGATACCACAGAAAATCACCGTTGTAAAGTGGTTTTTGCGGCATTTCCGGGGATTTTTACGCCGTTACCTGAATGGCGGCCACGGGACAGCTGTCCGCCGCCTCCTGCACGCCGATCTTCTGCGCGTCCGGGATAGGGTCCACCGTCACCCGGGCGGGCTCGCCGCTGTTCAGCGCAAACACCTCCGGGCACAGCCCCGCGCACAGTCCGCACTGGATGCACGCCTTCTCCAACACCATTGCCTGCATGGAACACACCTCCTTTTGATTGATGGAAGTATTTTCCCCGGTTTGCGGCGGGGTTATTCAGCTCTCCGCGATGTGCCGGGCGAAGGCCGCCGCCTGCGCCTCGATGCCCGGCAGCTTCACAAGGCTGCCGCGCTCATTGGCCGTTTCCAGCAGGGAGAAGCGGGGCGGAAGGTAGAAGGACTTGTTCATGTTCAGGGCGGAGATCAGCTGGCGGGCCAGCAGGTCGCCGCCGGAGTAGCCGGAGACGATCAGGCCGAAGATCCGCTTGTCGTACATACGGGTCTGGCGGAACAGGGCCGTGAGCCGGTTGACGCAGGCGGTCAGATTGGCAGCCAGGGCATCGTTGTAGTTGGCGCAGAGCATGACCAGGGCGTCGCATTTCCGCACGGCGGGATAGACCTCGTCCACCATGGGGCCGCCGTAGAAGCAGCCGCCCTGCTCGCCGAAGTGGAGACAGGCGGTATAGCTGCACCCGTTGCAGTCGGCCATGGTGCCGTTGCGGAGGCAGATCTCCTGCACGCCGAGGTCCGACGGAAGACCGGCCTTCACCAGCTCCCACAGGGCCAGGGTGTTGGACGTGGCGCGCTGGGAGGCGTGGAGAGCCAGCACATGGCGGATGGGGGCGGGCTTTTCCCAGCCGTCCAGGCGGGAGAGCAGCTCCGCCACAGCGGCATGGAAGGCCGTGACCTCATCGGTGCCGCCGATCTGGGCCTGGGTGCGGAAATTCCGCAGGGAGCCGGTGGCCTCCACCAGCGGGCGGCCGAGGAAGCCGCAGCCCGCCTGGTTGGCGGCGAAGACCATGTCCCGGGCCACATCCTTGGTGTAGAACTCGCCCACGCCGGTGACGATGCACGCGCCGATACTGTCGGAGAGCAGGTCTGTGCTGCGGCGCAGGCGGGAGAGCATACGGTAATAGGCCATATTGCAGCCGCCCTCGTCCAGCGCCACAGCGAACAGCAGACGGCGGCCGGCCAGGTCCTCCAGCCCGTCATCGGGGTCGCGGAGCTCGCTGCCCGGGGGCAGCAGGGGCGCCAGCAGGTCCCGCAGGGCGGGGCTGCGGTCGTTTTCGGGGAGCAGAACGGTGAGCATGGCGGATACCTCCGTTTCCGTTATTCTATGGCGTTCAGCTTTGCCCGCGTCTCGTCCAGACGCTTTTGCAGGGCGGGCGGCAGGGTCAGCGCCTCCGTCTCGATGCCGGCGGGGGTCAGACGATTGCGGCATCCCATGAACACCTGGCCGTCGTAGACGGAGGAATAATGCCACTGCCCCCGCAGCAGGGCCAGCAGGCTCAGCGCGCCGGAGGACAGGGCCGGGGCCACATAGGGCTTGTAGCCCAGCTTACGCATCTCCAGATTGGCGTGGGCCACCTTCTCCGTCAGCTCACGGGAGAGGGCGTCGTCGTAGTGCGCAATGGAGTTGGCCAGCACCAGGTCCTCGCCGTGGGGGCCGAAGGCGCGGCCCTCGGTAAGGTAGGACGCAAAGCGAGGGTCCCTCCGGGCGTAGTACAGGGCGCGGGCGTGCATAACGCCCAGGCCGAAGCCCCGGACCTGGGCCGGGGACAGGCCGCTTTCACGCAGGACGGCACGGCAGAGTGGGTCCACCGGATCGCTGACCACGCAGAACAGGCCCCTGTACCGCCTGTCCCGGGCCATGCGGGCGTAGATGGACACCAGCTCCCGGTTCAGGCCGTACTGGGCCATGCGGACATCCCCCGCCGTAACGGAGGTATCCGGGATCATCCGGGAGGCGCAGAACAGGAACACGTCGCCGTCGAACAGCTGCTCCGGCGCGATGATGTCCACCGGGGGCAGCGCCGCACCGTCCGGGGACTGTATCTGGTTCAGCTCGAACTCCCAGCGCTCGGAGACGCCGGGGCGCACGTCGCAGATGCCGACGGAGCCTATCACGTCGCCGCCCATGAGCCGCAGGCCCATCAGCAGCGTGCTGCCCACATCGCCCAGGGCCAGCAGGGTGACGCGGCACTTAGACGGGATGCGCAGCAGGTTGGTATCGTTGAGATCGATCATAGTAGCTTCTCCTGTTTCTATCTTTTTGCCTCCGGCGGGGTGCTGACGCGCAAATTTCACGCCAAGGCAGGCCCCCTGAGGAGCAGAGAATGTGCCGGATTTTTCGTCCTGCGATAGCGGGACGGCACACGTCATGCCCGTAAAAGCGATGGATTTTGCGTCCTGCCGATGACGAGGCGGCACCGCACAGTCTTGATAAAGGTTCAGATTTTGTGTCAAGACGAGGCGCGGAGGCGTAGGCGTACCGTGTGTACGCCAAGCCGACGCAACGAAGTATTGGCGCAAAAGATGTGCCTTTATCTGGGGCGCATACGTTTCAGGAGCTCTATATCTCCCTCCAAATACGTGCTGGCGGCGCGGGAGAGATCGTAGGTCATGCAGCCGCCCTTGTCGGGACAGAGGGGCAGGATGACCGCTTCGCCGAGACGGCTGAGGGTGAGGTTGCGGGCGTAGAGGGAACGGAATTCCGTTTCAAGGGCCAGAAGAATGTCGCGGGCATTCTCAAGGCAGCAGAGGGAAAGCTCCCAGGCGGTCTCGTCATCCATGCCGGTGTACTCGGGGGCGGCGTAGGGCAGGATGCGGTTGACGGCGGGCTGAAGGCCGCCGGGCAGGGCCTCGCTGCGGCGGACGGTGTCGCCGCCGATGAAGGGATAGAGCGTGGACTCGACGAAGCGCAGGCGCAGGTTGGGCAGGTAGTAGATGGCGTCCACGTCGTAGCCCAGCTGCTCCATGAGGTCGCGGCCCATGCCGGTGAGGTAGCCCACCAGCACCTGGTCCACGGGGGTGTTCGTCTCGGCGAGCAGCGGGGCCAGGCGGCGGATGCGCTTGCCGTCGTGGAGCATATCGTCCACGAGAATGACGGGGCGGGCAAAGGCGTGGATGGTGCGGACCTGGTCGGGCAGGGGCGAGTAGTCCGGGTAGGCTTCGATGGAATAGGTGCTGAGGTCCGGCTCGTAGACCTTGTCGGTACGCAGGGTCTTGGTGACGGTGTTGGGCACGGCCACGCCGCGGAGGATCTTGCCGTAGGGGACGCAGATATCCGGGCCGAGGACGCGGGGCGTGGTGGGCTCCGCGGGGACGCCGTTGCGGCCGGTGATACGCTGGAGCAGCCGGTGGTAGATGACGCCGGCGGACAGGCTGAGCACCAGAGATCCGGGCTGCAGCTTTGTCAGCGCCGCCTGCAGGCGGCGGTGGGCGGCGGCGATGGCGGCAAGCACACGGGGCGAGGAGCTGAAGGGCGCCTTCACCGCGGTGTCCACGTTGCGGCTGAGGACGATGGGGCAGCGCATATCCACGGCCAGGGCGTCCGTGCTGTCACCAGCCGGGACGAAGCCCTGGAGCGTCAGCAGCTGGCGGCCGTAGCCGGAGACGGCGCCCTCCAGGGGAAGGTAGAGGGCATAGGTGAACTCACGGCTGAGAGCCAGGGTCAGCACCTCGGTGATGAGCAGCTGGCAGAGGTCGCTCTGGCGCTCGCCCCGGGGCACGAACAGCCCGCTGATGAGCAAGGTGCGGCCGCCGGCGTTCTGGCGGACCAGACCGGAGAGGGCCGGGTCGCCCAGGCGGGCGAAGAGGCGGGCGGAGTCCAGGCAGGCGTAGCTGGCCGCGCCCAGAATGGTGCCGTCGGTGTCCCGGCAGACCATCACGTCGTCGCCGCGGCTCTCGATCTGCGTCCGCAGCGCCGCGGCGGTGGGCACGGAGAGCATGGTGCGGAGGAATTTCTCCGCCGTCTCCGGCGAGGCGGGCAGGAAGCTCAGGTCCTCGGTGCGGAGAACGGGCTTGTCCTGGGGCTCGCGGAGGTACAGGCCGCGGCGATAGATGAACTCCTGCACCGTGGGATCGATGAGGTTGGAGATGTCGCGGTTGGCATCCACCGCCTCGCGGATGCGGGTGGAGCTGATCTCCTCCAGCTGGGGCGGGAGCGTCAGCTCCAGCACCTTGCCGGTGATGCAGCTGTAATCCGCCGGCTCGGCATCCGGCTCGGTGCGGCGGAAGACCACGTGGTCGAAGGTGTGGATGGAGTCCGGCGTGACGGGCTTTTTGTAGGACGAGGCGTGGAGCACCACGTCGCTGCCCACCACGATGGACACGCTGCGGCCCGGGAAGGCGGCGCGCAGCTCGTGGAGGTTCTCCGGGTTGGCGATGTTCACCGGGAAGTCCTCCGGGAAAATGCTGACGTGGAACACGTCGGCCACGGCCATGGCGGCGATGCGCCGGCGCAGGCGGTAGGGCTGGGTCTTTTTGGACCAGGAGAACTCGTCAATGGCCAGCAGGACCTCGAAGCCCTGGTCGCGGATGGCCCGGACGATGCCCTTGTGGGACAGGGTGAAAGGGTCGAAGGTACCGGGGAAGAAGGCCACGGGGCGGGGCGCGCCGAAGTCAAAGCCCTTGTGGAACAGGCGCTCCTCGGTGATGAAGCGGTAGAGCTTGCCCAGCATGGCGGCCCGGTAGTAGAACGTCAGGCCCTCGCCGGGGAATTCGTCCTGGGCGGAGAGCAGCTTGCGCTGGGTGAGCATAAAGGCGCGGCGCTTTTCGTGGCGGCCCAGCTCTCCGGAGCCGAAGACCCGGCGGCCCAACACGAACAGGGCCTCCTGCCGGGTGGCGCCGTCAATGCCGCTGAGGCCCCGCATCAGCAGGCCCAGCAGCCGTTCACGGCGGCGGCGGTAGGCGTCGTCCGTCTCCGGGAAGCGGGAGCGATAGGCATCGTACGCCTCATAGATGACGCCCACGGTATCCAGCACGGAGGCGGTAACGCGGCTGTCGGAGGAGCTGAGGTTCACGCGAAGGTCGTCCAGCACCTCATCCAGCTCCGCCGGGGGCAGCCACAGGGCAAAACGGCCCAGGTAGTCGGGGATATACTTGGTGAACTCCTGCTGGCCCAGCTCCAGGCCGCGGCACAGCTCCACCGCCACCTCGTTGCGCTGGTCGGCCGTCAGGCGGGGCGCCAGGGCCAGCAGGGCGTTGCCGGCGCTGTGGCGGACGGTGACGCGGTCGCTGACCTTGATGAGATTGGACAGGTGGGTGGCGATATGGAGGGCGGGGCTTTTGCCGCTGCGGGCAAAGTCCGTCAGCAGGCGCAGGTTGCCCTGCTTGGTGATCCACGGCGTGGCAGTCTTCAGGTTGTCCAGGAAGATCTCGGAGACCACGTCCTCCGGCAGAAGAAGGGGCGCGCCCTGAGAGAGCACATCCTGCTTGAGATAGCGCAGGGTGCCGCTGTCGCCGTCGGGGACGGCGGTCACGGCCTCCAGCGCGCGGCCGTCCTCCGGGTACAGGCGGGCGAGACGGTCCAGCAGCAGCACGGCGGCCATACGGATGGTCAGGTCCTTACGCAGGGACAGGGCGGCGGCAAAGTCCATCATCTGCCGGGCGCGGCTGGCCGTATAGGCCGTATCCGGCAGGGCGGCGGCGGTATCCAGCAGCTGGAAGGCGGTGTAGTCGTCCAGATCCTCCGGCCTGCGGTAGTAGGCGAACACCGGGGCCAGGAAGCGCTCCTCCCGGCCGGGGCAGTGGCTCAGCAGGGAGCCGACGGCGAATTTCAGGGTATAGCCGATCCAGCGGCGGTGCTGGGGCATGAGCTTATGGTCGGGATACAGTATCTTGTTCAGATAGAGCCTCCACTGGTCCACGTCGGTGATGGCCCGGGGGTCCGGGCGGATGTCGGCGGGGCGCTCCTTGGCGTAGCCGGCGTGGAAGCCAGCGATGATCTCGCCCAGCAGTGCCGCCGCCTGACGGCGGATATCGCCCTCGCGGTGCATCAGCAGCTCGTAGAGGAACGTCAGGGTCTGGACCTTCTGTGGGATATGCAGATAGAGGGAGTAGGACTCCATCACCGCCAGATAAGCGCGGAGACGGCGCCAATCCGTCTCGCCGCGGGCCTCCTCCAGCAGACGGGCGAAGCTGCGCTGGTCGGTGAGGCGGTGCATCAGCTCCATATTGTGGCCCACGCAGCGGAGCGTCAGGGCGCGGAGGGCCTCGTCGTCGGTCATAAGGGCGGTGTGCTTCTCCGGCAGCGGGGGCGTATCGCCGCCGGACATGGTGACATCCACGCCGCGGCTGACCATGAACTGCTCGAAGTCCTCCAGCCGGGCGTAGACCCGGGTATAGCGCTTCTGCTTCTCGCCGTCCACGTCATCCAGCTTGTCCAGGATCACCTGAAAGGCCTGAGCCAGGGTGGAGATACGGGTGATCTCCCGGCCCTGCGCATCGTGGAGCTGCTTGACGCGGAAGTCGGCGTAGATCAGCAGCAGCGCCTCCACGGAGAGGTAGTCGGGCTCCAGGTCCCAGACGGAGTGGTTGGCGGCCACGTGGCCGATATCGGTCATCCGGCGGCGGCGGAACCACTGGTCGGTGTAGAAATAGTGCAGGTAGGGCACGCGCTCGCCGGGGCGGCAGCCGAACTTGCCCAGATCGTGGCCGGCGGCGGCGCCGGAGACCAGGGCCACGTCCACGGCCACGCCGCTTTTCCGCAGGGCGCGGGCGGCGGTGACGGCGATGTGGTGGACACCGGCGATATGCTCAAGGGTGCGGTAGGGCGTGACCTCCAGGCCCAAACGCATCAGCTCATAGACGAACTCCCGCCTCCACAGGCGCAGGAAGCGCTGATAGGACGGGGCACAGGGACTGCCGGCCAGCTCATCATCGGTCAGGAAATCGAAGGTCCAGGCCGGGTCGTGGGGCAGCAGCTCCGCCTCGGCGGCAAACAGCACCTGCAGCACCGACAGCAGGAACACCGCACCGGGGGCGAAGGGCTCCGCATCGGTCTTTTCCGGGTAGAGCAGGCGGCGGGCATAGTCGTAGGCATAGGCCAGCCAGCCCTCGGACGGTTCGCCGGGGCACAGCGTCTCCAGCTCCGGGCGGCAGAGGGCCAGCACGTCGGCGCAGCGGAGGCGCGCGCCGCTGAACAGCCCGACAAAGCGCTGCATATAGCCCTCGGTCTCGAGGGTGCGGAGCAGGGCGTCCCCGGGGGCAAAATAGTCCGCGGCGGGACGGTCGGAAAGGCGGCGGCGCAGGGCCAGGTCCATCTGGCGGATACGTTTTTTGTTCATGGCAAAACCTCCTGCCGGTGGTATCGTACGCGGGCCGTGTCCGCCGAAAGGCGCCCGTACACCGGTAAGATGTCCAGGATGGACACGGCACACCATAATAATAGGACACTCCCCCGCACGCTGTCAATATTCCGCGGGGCGTTTTGCCACCGTTTTGATACGGAACCTTAGTAAGGTCTTAAGCGTGTGTTCACGATTTGTTCACATTTTGAGGGCCAGGCGCATGATATGATATTGTTGGGGGCAGCGGCGGAACGGAATGACAATTTCTGCCGTCTAAGTAAATAGGCAAATCATCCCGCGGGCGCGCGGGAAGGAAAAAGGAGAACACGACATGAAAAAAGCGGCTTTTGTACTGGCGCTGGTGATGCTGCTGGGCTGTGTGTCCGGCTGCGGCGCAGCGGAGGGCGAGGCCTCCGTGCAGTCGGTGTCTATGATCTGCGGGCTGGGGTCCGTAGGTCTGGCGGACCGGTTCGCAGGCATCGTCAGCCCGCTGGGCGAGACGACCATCAAGAAAAACGACGCCATGACCATCGACACCATCAAGGTGAAGGTGGGCGACAGCGTGAAAAAGGGCGACGTGCTGCTGACCTATGACCTCAGCCAGATCCGCACCGACCTGGAGATGGCCCAGCTGGAGCTGGAGCAGCTGAACGCCACGCTGGAGGACCAGCAGGCGGAGCTGGAGCGTATACAGAAGCTGATGGACAGCACCTATGACGACGCCACCAAGCGGCAGTACGCCCTGGATCTGCGGGAGCAGAACGTGAAGGTGCTGGAGACGAAGGCCAACATCGCCACCAAGAAAAAGGACATTGAGAAGCTGAAGGCCAACACCGCCGACAGCACCGTCAAGTCCCCGGTGGACGGCGAGGTGCAGTCCCTGAACCCGGACGGCGGCACGGACAACTCCGGCAACGCCCTGCCGTTCATGACCATCGTGGAGACGGGCGGCTTCCGCATCAAGGGCTATGTGAATGAAAACAACGCCAGCGTGCTGACCGAGGGCACGGCGGTGGTCATCCGTTCCCGGGTCAGCGACCAGACGTGGAAGGGCAGCATCAGCTCCATCGACTGGAACAACGCCCAGCAGAGCCGCAGCGACTACGGCGACAGCGACACCGCCATGTCCAGCAAGTATCCCTTCTATGTGACGCTGGAGGGCGACGGCGAGGGCCTGCTGATGGGCCAGCACGTGTACATAGAGCCGGACTACGGTCAGGAGGACACCCAGGACGAAAGCCTGATCAACCTGCCCAGCTACTTCATCAACGACGCCGAGGGCAAGCCCTGGGTGTGGGCCCAGAACAGCAAGGGCAAGCTGGAGAAGCGGAGCATCACCCTGGGCGAGTACAACACGGAGACGGACACCTATCCCGTGACGGACGGCCTGACGGCGGAGGACTATATCGCCTATCCCGACGACAGCCTGAAGGCGGGCATGACGTGCATCACCTATGACGACGCCACCTTTGACCCCAGCGCCGGCGGCGGCGAGGTATACCCCGAGGGCGGCGGTGAAAAAATCGACGAAAACGTGCCCATGGACGGCATGGACGGCGGCGATATGCCCGCTGAGAACGACACCGTCACGGACGACGGCAGCACCGCAGCCGTGATTCCCGGCGGCGCGGACGCCTCCGCGTCAGCGGTCATTCCGCCGATGGAGGGCTGAGCATGATTTTGGAAATGCGCGATATATGCAAGGACTACCCCATGGGAAAGTCCGTGGCACATATCCTGAAAAACGTGAACCTTGACGTGGAGGAGGGGGAATACCTGGCTATCATGGGTCCCTCCGGCAGCGGCAAGACCACGCTGATGAACCTGATCGGGTGTCTGGACGTGCCCACCAGCGGCAGCTATCTGCTGGGCGGACGGGACGTGACCACCTGCAACAACAAGCAGCTGGCGGAGGTGCGGAACAAGGAGCTGGGCTTCGTGTTCCAGAGCTTCAACCTGCTGCCGAAGCTGACGGCGCTGGAAAACGTGGCGCTGCCCCTGCTGTACGGCGGGGTGAAGAAGGCGGAACGGCTGGAACGGGCCCGGGCCGCGCTGGAGACGGTGGGGCTTTCCGACCGGGTGGACCACCGGCCGGACCAGCTGTCCGGCGGACAGTGCCAGCGGGTGGCCATCGCACGGGCCATCGTGGGCAAGCCGAAGCTGCTGCTGGCCGACGAGCCAACAGGCGCGCTGGACAGTGCCAGCGGCGCGGCGGTGATGGAGCTGTTTCAGCAGCTGCATGACGGCGGCTCCACCATCATCATGATCACCCACGACCATTCCATCGCCAACCACGCCGCCAAGGTCATGACCATACGGGACGGCGTACTGTCGGGAGGTGACGACTATGAGTGAGAAGCTGACGCTGCGGGAAAAACTGCATATCGGCGAAAAGCGCCCCGACGGTGAGAAGCCGCGCATGAGCAAGAAGCTGAAAAAGGGCATTATCGCCGCCGCCTGCGTGGTGGGCGTGTGCGGCGCGGTGTGGGGCGGATTGACCATCGCCCGGAACGCCCAGCGGGGCGACGTGAACGTATACGCCGTCAACGAGTGCGCCATGACCGACTACTGGGGGGACACCTCCAACACCAGCGGCATGGTGACCACGGACAAATTGCAGAAGATCTACATCTCCCAGAGCCAGACGGTGAAGAAGGTGTGGGTCAAGGAGGGCGACAGCGTCAAGAAGGGCACGGCGCTGGTGAGCTATGACTCCACCCTGACACAGGCCACCGTGGAGCGCGCCAAGATCGACTATGACCGGCAGACGGAGAACCTGGAGGTCATGAAAAACGAGCTGGAGCTGCTGAAGAAGGCGAAGAACAAGGAGACGCTGGAGGCGGAGCTGAAAAAACTTCAGGATGAGCTGCAAGCGGAGATCGACGAGATCAACAAGCACGAGGGCTATAATCCGAATGCTAAAATAACAGAACCCGGCAAAATCGAAGAAGTGGAGGGCAGCACTGGCAATGACAAGGACCATCCGCTATACTACCAGATCCTGTCGGGTACCAAGCTGAACGACGCTACACTGAACGGCATACTGGAAGAGTTTGGCCGAGCAGACCCCACCAGCAATATGCCGGAGATCACGACGTATATTGTGCTGGTCACGCGGGAAAACGACAAGAAGGGCGGCATTCCCAGCAGTCTGGGTCTGGCGCTGACAAAGACCTTCACGCCGGCTGCCACCAGCGGCGGCAGCGAGGTCACGACCACCGCCAACGAAAACCAGGGCACGGGCCAGACCGAAACACCTACGACACCTGTGGCTGGGACGGTGAGTTTCTCTTTCCAGGTCTGTGATCTGGCCGATTACGTTGACCCGGGCCGAACCTATAATACCGAGGAATACAAGAAGCTGCAGCGGAAGATCGCCCAAATTCAGGAGCTGCTGGACACCTCCATGACCCAGCTGGATCTGAACAAGGCCATTCTGGAGAAGGCTCAGGCGGTAAAGGAGCAGGAGGTCAACCTGAAGGTGGCGAAGCTGAAGCTGGACAAGAAGCTGGCGGAGCTGGGCGACGGCAACGTGTACGCAGAGTTCGACGGCACGGTGAAGGCCGTACGGGACCCGGACGAGGCCTATAACAACAGCGAGGCCGTGGTGGAGCTGTCCGGCGGCGGCGGATATTACGTCACCGGCACCCTCAGCGAGATGGATCTGGGCAGCGTGCAGGTGGGCGACAGCGTATCCATCAGCAGTTGGATGACCGGAGCGGCCTGCGAGGGCACCATCGTGTCCATCGACGACTATCCCACCAGCAACGGCAACAACTGGGGCGACGGCAACAGTAACGTGTCCTACTACCCCTTCAAGGTGTTTGTCACCGAGGACGCGAATTTGCAGCCCAATGACTATGTGGATATACAGTACCAGAAGGACACCAGCGCGGAAGAAAGCGGCAGTTCACTGTATCTGCAGAGTATGTTCATCCGGACCGACAACGGCAAGAGCTATGTGATGGCCCGGGGCGAGGACGGCAGACTGGAGCAGCGGTGGGTACAGACCGGCCGGGATCTGTGGGGCAGCTACACCCAGATACGGGGCGGGCTGACCATCGACGACTACGTGGCGTTCCCCTATGGGCGCGACGTGGTGGAGGGTGCCCACACCCAGGAGGCCACGACCGACCAGCTGTACAACTACGGCATATAAAGGAGGCGGGATAACCATATGTTGGAAAATATAAATCTCGCCTTTCAGGGCGTGTGGAGCCACAAGCTGCGGTCGTTTCTGACCATGCTGGGCATTATTATCGGTATCGCCGCGATCATCACCATCGTGTCCACCATTCAGGGCACCAACGAGCAGATCAAGCAGAACCTGATCGGCGCGGGCAACAACGTGGTGCGGGTGACCATCGGCGCCACGGACAGCCAAAACTATTTCGACCTGACCTACTCGGCGCTGCCGGAGGGTATCGACCCAGTGACCCGGGAGATGCGGGATGAGATGGAGAAGCTGGGCAGCGTGTCGCTGGTGAGTATGTACTACTCCCGGGATTGGTGCGACAACGTATACGTGGGCAATACGGCGTTCAGCGGGTCGCTGTACGGCGTGGACGACCACTATCTGACGGCCGTGGACTACGCGGTGAACTACGGACGGTCCTTCACGGCGGCGGACTATGAGAACCGGCGGAATGTGGCGCTGATCGACGCGAAGTCGGCAAAGTCGCTGTTCCAGGGCGAGAACCCCATCGGCGGCACCATCGAGATCAACGGGATGCCGTTCACCGTGGTGGGTGTGGTGTCCTCCCGGTCCAGCAGCGGACCGGTGATCAACAACTTTAAGGATTATCAGATGTACGCCGGCAGCACAGCGGGAACCATTTTCATCCCGGACGTGTGCTGGTCGGTGCCGTACCGGTATGATGAACCCCAGTACGCGGCGGTGCGGGCCACCAGCACCAACGACATGACCGCCGCCGGCGACAATGTGGCCAAGTACCTGAATGAGAACGCCATCCGGACCACGAAGTACAAGTACGAGTCCAAGGACCTTCTGCAGCAGGCCAGCGATCTGCAGAGCCTGTCGGAGAGCACCAACAAGCAGCTGATCTGGATCGCGGCCATCTCGCTGGTGGTGGGCGGCATCGGCGTGATGAACATCATGCTGGTGTCCGTCACCGAGCGCACCCGCGAGATCGGATTGAAGATCGCCATCGGCGCGCAGCAGAGCCGCATCCTCTGGCAGTTCCTGACGGAGGCGGCGGTGCTGACCAGCATGGGCGGCATACTGGGCGTGGCTACGGGCATCGGCCTGGCGGAGATGATGTCCCACATCATGGGGACACCGGTGGCCATCAGCGTACCGGCGTGCATCATCGCCGTGGCCTTCTCCATGGTCATCGGCGTGGTGTTCGGCCTGGTGCCGGCCATGAAGGCATCGAAGCTGAACCCCATCGAAGCCCTGCGGAGAGAATGATACGCAGAAAGAAAAGACCGGCTTTCGCCGGTCTTTTTCTCTGTCTGCTCCCGGCGAAGACACAGCGAAAGCAGAAAACAGCCCCCGGCAGGGGGCTGTTTCTTTATTTACTGCGGCAGCTCGCCGGGGGCGACCAGGATGATCTTGTCGGCCCGGTCATAGTCGCTGTACGCCTCCTTGGTGCTGCGGAGGAGCGTACCGTCGCCGGCGTAGACGTTGCGGTAGGTCTGGACGGCGTAGCCGTTGTGGCCGGACTGCTCCACCTCGGTGGTGCCGGGGGCGATGCGCTCGGACTCCTGATAGACCGTCTTGCGCTCGGAGTAGGAGAGGAACTGGTTGGTCATCTCCACATAGTGGTCATCGGTCTTGGTGCCCAGCAAGGTGATGGTCAGCTGGTTGGTCTCGTCGTTGTAGCTGGTGGTAATCTTGATGGGGTAGTTGGTGCTGTTGCGGAAGGCAAAGTCCGGGCCGCCCCAGCTGACCGTGGCATCACAGCCCGTGACGGGCATATAGCCGGGGTCGAACATATGGGCGTAGCGCAGGACGATCTGCAGGTCCGCCATGAGGGCGGAATAGTACAGCGTGGAGGATACCTGGCAGATACCGCCGCCGATGGAGGTAACGGTCTTGCCGCCGGAGTAGGCGGCGGCGGGCTGGAAGCCCCGGGCCTCGGTGCGCTGGCCCACAGTGGCGTTGTACCAGAACTCCTCGCCGGGGTTATAGATGCGGCCATTGATGGCGGCGGAGGCCAGCTTGATGTTCTGGCGGCGGCCCCAGGGGCCGGCGCAGGTGGTGGTGCAGGTGCCGATCACGTCCCGGAACATGGCCTGCTCCAGCTCCTCGGTGGCGGCGGGAGGGAACTGCACCTGGGCGTCGGCCAGGAATTCCTCGCCCGGCTGGGCGGCGTCCAGTTGCTTTTGCACCGTCTCCACATCGAACTGTACGCCCACGCGGGACTGGGTGGGCTTGCCGGTGGATTTGTCGCAGATGGCGGCGGCCATGGTGCCGGCGATCTCGTCGTGGAGCGCCTGCACGTCCATGGGCGCGGCGGTGTGGGCCGCGAACACACATTCCACGGACCGGGCTGCCGCGGACAGGTCGCGGCTCTCGAAGCGCTGCGCCAACTCGGCGCGCAGCGCCGCCGCGTCCAGCTTCTCGCCGTCCTGCGGCTTGGTGATGTACAGGCCCTCACCCTCCGCCAGCCGGTAGCCGCCGTCCGTTACGGTGCAGCCCACGGTGTCGGACAGCTGTTCACAGGCGGCGGTAAGCTTCGCCTCGTCCACGTCCAGCTGGGGCGTGACATCCACGGCCCTGAACCAGCTCTCGATAAAGCGCCAGCCGCCGCGGAGGAACGCGGTCACATCGCTGCCCCAGCCCCGGTCCTGCACGTCGCAGCCGGCAGCCTTGGAGACATAGACGGGCAGAACGGCGACGCCCAGGTCGGAAAGGGTGGTGCTGCCGATCCCCTGCCCGTCACGGGTCAGGCGGATGGTCATGCCGTCCAGCAGGGCACTCCCCTGCTCCGTCCAGCGCTGCTCGGCCTCCTGCGCCGACAGGCCGGACATATCCATGCCCAGCACGGAGGTGTTGGGAAACGCCGTGTGGGAATACAGCGCGTTGGCGGCCACACAGCAGCCCGCGTAGGCCAGCACCAGCACCGCCGCGGCGATGCCGATGATCAGTCCGGCCCTTTTGCCGGGGGTCTTGGGAGGCTTTTCTTCCGGGGCCGCGCGCTTGCCGGCCGTCTCCGGCGCGGGATCGGCGGTAACAGAGGACATATTCAACTCGTCGCTCATGGTGTCCCCTCCTTTGTATCATCAGGTTTGGGCAATACCGGCAAAATGCCGTGCCGTTACTGCATTGTATCACGGTTTGTCAAGGAATGGGTTACAAAAGCGTTACGACACATCTTTCTGCGGCTTTGCGCGGGGAATGGTGACGGTGAGGCAGATGGCGTCCTCCGTGTCCCGGCGGGAGACTTTGGCGCCGACGCCGGCGGTCTGCATGAGCCGGACGCCCCGGTCCACGCTGTTGAGGAACAGCCGGACGTCCTTGATGATATACGCGCTGCGGCGGCGGGGCTGCGTTGTCTGGTTTTGCGCGACCAGACGGTCTATGTAACCTTCGGCATCGGCGACGTTCAGCTGGTTTTTGCCGATATGCTCGACGGCGGCAAGGCGCTGCTCCGGGTCCTCCAGACGCAGGAGGGCACGGGCGTGGCGCTCGGTCAGGCCGTAGTGGTG
>OGPS01001618.1_pt1 | contig 15965 bp, 10 predicted proteins | sample 1552931 | NCBI WGS metagenome assembly OGPS01 (sample SAMEA2580252, study PRJEB22360) | human gut metagenome | biome: human gut; feature: human-associated habitat; material: faeces | place: Denmark | collected 2008/2010 | reverse complement strand
TGGGGGCGGTAGCGCTTGCGCATCGCGCGGTCAAACCGGCGGATGGCGTTCAAAATCAGGTGGTACAGCTTGACAAACAAGCCGCTGAGCTTCACAATCAGCCACGCAATCGCGCGCACACTGCACTCTCCTTTCCTGCGTTACGGCTTCATGGCCATGAGCGCAAAAAGAGCTTCCAATTCATCAAATGTATAGGATGTTTCGCCTTTGATGCTGCCATAAGCGCCCGCGAATGTCCCCGTCGCAATGCGGCGGTTCTCCAGTTTCGCCAGCGACAGCCGCGCAAGCTCCGTGTGCCCGCTGACGGCACCGACCTGTGCCAGGACGGCGTACGACCCAATCGCCTCATAGCGGAATCCATAGCCGACCTGCCCGTTTGACGCGTACTGCGCATAAATCGCGCCTGCGCCAAGCTGCGCATCCAGCCAATCCAGCGTCTGCTCCCCTGCCGCGCTGATTTGCGCCGCGTGCAGGATTGTCAGCGCCGCTTCGGTCATCTGCGCCGTCGCATTGCTGAACATATCCTTTGCCGGGGTATAGGAGGCGCGGTAGAGCGGGAGTTCGCTGCTCATGAGCGCGCGCGAATCAGTCAATATGGCTTCGCTGCGGTTCGCGACGGCTGTCCACCGCACGTCATAGGCGGATAAGGCGCGCATCGTCTGCACATCCAGATAGCACAGGGTGACACTATCGCCATGCCCCGAACCATCGACGTTCGCAAAGCTGACCAGCGCATCATCCACCACGCAGGCAGTGTACAGTGCCGCCGCCCGTTCGCGGATTTCACGCTCGTAGCCGCCCCATACCGCATCCGCTTCCATCAGCGCGCGGAGAATGCGCAAATCATCCAGCGACGCATTAGACGCCGCTTTTTCGCCTGTCTGAATCCGCCAGACGGTTAAGCCGCCGACGGTCATTTTGTCACGGACATAACGCCAGGCATCGGAGAAGAGCGCCGCATCCTCCGTTTGCACCGCATAGAGCATGGTCTGCCCCATCGTCTCGGAAAGCACAGTATCGCCCGGATGAACCTCGCCGCCGGACAGCGTATAGGTGGATGGAATCGCCCCATCCGCCTGCATCAGCCGTTTCAGAAACGCGAGTGTCTGCTGTGCCGGACGCTGCGCCGCGTCCAGCAGCTGCGCCATTTCATCCGCATTCGGCATATCCGCCGTTGCGCGAAGCAGCTGCCCCTGCGAATCGAAAACCGCCAGAGACGGCACGCTCCGCAGTCCCAGCATGTGAAAGAGCGCCGCGTCCGCATCCATGTACAGCGGAATGCCTGTAATGCCGCATTCCGTCAATTCTGCTTCCGCCTTCTCGCGCGTGTCGCCGCGAATCCCCTCTCGGCAGACAAGGATGACTTGCGCCCCCGCCGCTTGTGCGGCCTGTACCGCCGCCCCAAAGTCGCCCGCCAAGTATCCATGGCAGTCCGGACACCAGCTTGACCAGAACAGCAGGATCGTCGTTTTTCCGCACAGGGCGGATAGGCGCACCGGATTTCCGTCCGTGTCGGTCAAATCTCCGTCATAGGGCAGAAACCACTTTACCGGGTCGGGCGCAAGGTCGGAGGACATCAGCAGATCGCCCGAATCCGCGGTAGCCGTCGCTTCCGGCAGAATGTCCGGCGAATCCTCGCGGGTTTGCAGCAGTCCGGCGCCGACGATGGCCATGCCCGCCGTCAGCAGAATCATCAGGCTGATCAGTACGGCGAGGATGCGTTGGTATGACTGTTTTTTCATGAAGAACGCTCCTCCACGTGTTTCGACGATGATTGTATGTGCGCCCAGCGCGGTTTATTCACACAGAATATCCGCAATCCGTTCGCAGGCGTGTCCATCGCCGTAGGGATTGCTGGCGTGCGCCATCGCCGCGTAAGCCGCTGGGTCATCCAGCAGACGCGTAAACTCGCGGTAAATCGTCTCTTCCGACGTGCCGACGAGCTTGAGCGTGCCCGCCGCAACGCCTTCCGGGCGCTCGGTCGTGTCGCGCATGACCAAAACAGGCTTGCCCAGACCGGGCGCTTCCTCCTGAATACCGCCGGAATCGGTCAGAATCAACGTGCTATGCGCCATGATATTGTGGAAATCCAGCACATCCAGCGGCTCGATAATGTGCAGACGTTCCAGCCCGGACAGTTCTTCCGCCGCTTCCTGCCGAACAACTGGATTGGATGTTGGGACATGGCGTATCTGTCAGTATGTATATGTTCCACGGCGGAACAAATTTCTGGTATATGAACGGTGCCAATACCAGCGGAGGATTCCGTCCCCAACCTACCAGCTACGATTATGACGCTCCGCTTGGAGAATGGGGCAACTGCTATCCGAAATATCATGCTTTCCGGGAGATCATTCAGAAATACCTGCCGGAGGGAACACAGTTGCCGGAAGTGCCTGCCGATAATCCGACCACAACCTTTGCGACGGTCGAGCTGAAAGAAAGTGCTCCGTTAACTACGGCATTTCATCAGACTATACAATCGGAAGATGTTTTATCCATGGAAGATGTAGGAGCCGATTTCGGATATATCCACTATCAGACTACCATTAAGACACCGGGAAAACAGAAATTGATTATTCAGGATTTGCGTGATTATGCCGTTATTCTGGTGGACGGTAAACAAGTAGCCAGCCTTGACCGTCGTTATAATCAGAATAGCACGACATTGGATATTCATAAAGTTCCCGCCACACTTGAGATTCTGGTTGAAAATACCGGACGGGTCAATTATGGTCCCGATATTCTTTTTAACCGTAAAGGAATTACAAGTCAGGTGCTTTGGGGGAATGAGAAATTGACAGGGTGGTCAATCACACCGCTTCCTCTTTATAAGGAAGAAGTATCTTTCTTGTCTTTCGGACAAGAAATCAAAGGCGTTCCGGCATTTCATAGAGGGACATTCATTATCGAACAGCAAGGCGATTGCTTTGTCGATATGAGCCAATGGGGTAAAGGAGCTGTCTGGGTAAACGGTAAATCGTTGGGACGTTTCTGGAATATCGGTCCGCAACAAACTCTTTATATACCTGCTCCCTGGTTGAAAAAAGGTGAGAATGAGATTGTTGTTTTCGAAATGGAGGATACGGGAAAGAGGAACTTGCAGGGATTGGACAAGCCGATTCTCGACAGTTTGGGTATTGATAAAAACAAGCCGGAGAAACAGCAACGCAATCAAACAGGCAGTCCGATTCTCGAAGAAGGAGATATTCTTCTGAACACCACTTTGGCGGAGACAAACGATTGGCAGCAAGTTGATTTACCGGTTATGCGCACTCTGCGTCATTTTTGCATCGAAACGCTTTCTTCTTATACGGAAGACAATCAGGCGTGTATTTCAGAGGTTGATTTGTTGGACGATAAGGGACAACCGATTGATAAGACCAAATGGGAAGTTGTTTACGTAAGCAGCGAGCAGGCAGATAAGAATCTGGGTATAGCGGAGAACTTGTTCGACGGAGATATTTCTTCATTCTGGCATACAGATCCGGCAACGGAACCCGGACAGCCGCACCGTATCATTGTGGACATAAAGGAAATCTATAAAATATCAGCCCTTCGCTTCAAAGTACGTAAAGGTGCTTTTTTGTCAGGGAAGGTAAAAGAGATAAACGTATACGGTCGCCCGCAATTCTTCTTGTTTCATTGATTAAAGTGTACAGGTAGTAAGAAATTTGATTTCTATTTACTATCTTTGGCAAATCTAAAAAACACGATTATGAACATACGTATTTTGATAACCTTATTATTTGGAGTGACTTTGTTTTGTAGCTGCCAACCGAAGCAGTTACCGGTAAATTCTTTGGCAGAACGTGTAACGGAAGGAACCTCGAAAGATCGAATCCTTTTTCGGATGACACCGGAAAAAGACGATGTGTCTAAGGATTACTTTGAAATAACTGCCGAAGACGGTAAAGTCCTGATAGTCGGAAATTCCGATCTGTCATTGGCAACAGGACTGAACTGGTATCTGAAGTATGTAGCCGGTATTCATCTTTCCTGGAATAACCCGTCACAAAAGTTGCCGGAAGTGCTCCCTCTTCCCACGGGGAAAATCCGTCAGGAGACAGCTATGCAAAACCGTTATTATCTGAATTATTGTACTTATTCCTACTCAATGGCTTTCTGGGATTGGGAACGTTGGGAGAAGGAGATTGACTGGATGGCATTGCATGGCATTAATATGCCTTTGAGCATAACCGGAATGGAAGTAGTCTGGTATAATCTGCTGAAACGTGTCGGATACACAACGGAAGAAATCAATGAATTTATCTCCGGTCCGGCATTTATGGCCTGGTGGCAGATGAACAATCTGGAAGGGTGGGGCGGACCCAATCCTGACAGTTGGTATCAGCAACAAGAAGCACTTCAAAAGAAGATCGTATCCCGTATGCGGGAACTGGGAATTGAACCCGTATTTCCGGGTTATGCAGGAATGGTTCCCCGTAATATCGGTGAGAAACTAGGTTATCAGATTGCCGACCCCGGCAAGTGGTGCGGTTTCCCTCGTCCGGCCTTCCTTTCTTCGGAAGACGAGCATTTCGATTCTTTTGCGGCTATGTACTACGAAGAATTGGAGAAACTTTACGGAAAAGCTAAATATTATAGTATGGACCCATTCCATGAGGGAGGCAACACAGAAGGGGTAGACTTGGCGAAGGCCGGAACTTCTATAATGAAAGCCATGAAGAAAGCCAATCCGGAAGCAGTTTGGGTCATTCAGGCATGGCAGGCAAATCCGCGTCCGGCTATGGTTGATGTGTTGAATGCCGGAGATATGTTGGTGCTGGATTTGTATAGCGAAAGACTTCCTCAATGGGGGGATCCGGATTCGATGTGGTATCGTGAGAAAGGCTTTGGCAAGCATGACTGGCTTTATTGTATGTTGTTGAACTTCGGAGGAAATGTCGGTTTGCATGGACGAATGAATCAGTTGGTGAACGGATATTACGATGCGTGTACACATGCAAATGGGAAAACATTGCGTGGAGTAGGTACTACTCCCGAAGGTATTGAGAATAATCCGGTGATGTTTGAATTGTTGTATGAGTTGCCGTGGCGTGCGGAACGTTTCTCGCCGGATACATGGTTGCAAGGATATCTGAAAGCCCGTTATGGTGGTGAACTGTCACCGGAAGTTATGGAAGCATGGAGAGCATTGGAACATACGGTTTATAATGCTCCCAAGAATTATCAGGGTGAGGGAACGGTGGAATCCTTATTGTGTGCCCGTCCGGGTTTCCATTTGGACAGAACGTCTACATGGGGATATTCCAAACTGTTCTATTCGCCTGATTCTACTTCGAAAGCAGCGGACTTAATGCTCTCTGTGGCTGAACAATATAAAGGCAACAATAATTTTGAATATGACTTGGTGGATATCGTACGTCAGAGTAATGCTGATAAAGGCAATGCATTGCTCGATGAAATATCCCAAAGTTATGATCGTAAAGACAAAGAGAATTTCCGGAAGCAGACGCAGCAGTTCCTTGAACTCATTTTGTCGCAAGACAGTTTATTGTCTACCCGGAAAGAATTCTCCGTATCTTCTTGGCTGACTGCCGCACGTTCTTTGGGCAATACGGACGCGGAAAAGAAACTCTATGAATGGAATGCATCTGCATTAATCACAGTCTGGGGTGATAGTATCGCTTCCAATCAGGGAGGTTTGCATGATTATTCTCATCGTGAATGGAGTGGTCTTTTGAAAGATTTGTATTATCTGCGTTGGAAAACTTTCTTTGAGCAGAAACAACAGGAGTTGGAAGGCAAAGCTAGCGGTGAAGTGATTAATTTCTATGGTATGGAGAAAGCTTGGGCGGAAAAGGCTCATGAGTATTGATTCAAAAGTATGAGATAATAGCAATTTTATTTTTATACTCTTATTGAGGGTTCATCAGGTTCATCTTCGTGTTGGACTGCCGATGAATAAATAGATACAGGGTGAAGGAGAGAAGGAGAAACGATTGAAAGCGTCCTTCACTTCTTCACCCTGTACGTTTTACTTCCATGTAGTGTCCTTTTTTGAACTCTAAAGCGGCGCTTTAGAGTGTGTAAAGCATAGCTTTAGCCTACCTAAAGCGCTGCTTTTCAAAAGTCGAAGAATTTGTTTCAACTATGGACGAAAATAAATAAAGTAACAGCAATTTGTCTACCGGGTTTAACGGGCGGGTAATCAGGCTGTTATGGATGAGATGCTGAATCTATATGTCCAGCGTATTGGATCTATATGCCCAACGCGTTGATTATATATGTCCAACACATTGGATCTATATGTCCGATAAACTAGTAATATAGAAGTAATAAAAAGAGGAGCTGTCCGACAGATCAGCAGTATCTCCCCATAATACGGCTCTAAGCTGGAAAAGTCTGTTCTATTGGGGAGATATCCTGAAAGTGGCTATTACTCCTTTATGGTCAGAAGGCCATATGCCTTTGGGGGTGATGAAGTTGTCTTCTGTATTCTCTTCTATGCGCTGACTTTTGACAATGGAACGGGACGGACCGAGAATCATAGAGGATATCGGTGTAATGTCCTGATTAGGATAAAAGTAAATAAAATCAATCCGGTCTCTTTCGTCCGCATCGGGTGCCCAAGTTAATTTGCTGACAGGCATCTTGTCGTTGTCGGAAGGAAAAGTGAATCCCGGGTGAGTGACCGGGTTAGGATATAGAGTCCGATATATGTCCTTGAATCCTTCTTTGCAGAGTATACTTGAACAGTCCCAATTGATAACTACCCCATTATGGTCCCATAGGTCTTTTGTATCTTCTTGCCAGTCGAGGTGAGAAGGTTCGTTGAAATCTCCTCCTAATAGAACAATGGCTCCTTCGGCAATGTCTTGCCGTGCGTTTTCGATGAATACTTCAATGGCTTCTTCGCGAAAGGCGATCCGGTTGGCCGCTAAAATGGAATCCGCATTATGAACAGGTTGTGTCATTTTCTTCCAAGTACTTCCATTGTAACCACGAGGTAAGTAACAAGCATAATTCTTATAATCTAAGTGGGCGGAATAAACGGCAATAGTATGTCCGGCTATGCCGATAGTTGCTTTCAGGATAGAGCCGCAACCGCTGTCCTTTGGATAGATAATCTCCTGCTGACTTATATTGTATTTGGATAAAATGCCTACATCCAGAGGGTTATGTTCTCCATAGTAAGTTTTTCCACGTTTCTTAAGTGCCTCAATGATGCGGGATATAAAGCAGGTGCCATTGTAGTTGCGGACTTCACTGAAAAAAACGATATCGGCATCAACTTGTGCCACTTCATCGGCTATGGCTTCAAATCCTCCTTCTACGATGCTTCCTTCCTGCCAGATGTTGAGTTGCAGGACGGTGAGATGAGAGGTTGGGGTCGCATTGCGACCCCAACTTGTTATTCCTATGCTGCTAAGGCATAAGAGTAGTATATAAAAATTTAGTTTCATGCCGTTCTTTTTTATTCTTGTAGAATCCACATCAACTTGTTTACTTCGTCCGAACCGTTGAATTGCCTTTGTACAGCCGCTTCTACATTTGCCTTGTTATAATAACAGAATCTTTTTTATTGCCATATATTAGATTTTACTTTTCCAGCAACTCTTTCAGAAAATCATCCAACTCTTTATCCAATCCTTTCAGTAGCTCGTCATTCACCAGCATCGTATCGTCGTCTACCAACAATAGTTCAGTTACCGTTTCTTTGTCCTCATCCACCAGTACAAACGAATAAGGTTTCAGGATAGTCACCTTGTCGAAGTCACCTGCATCTTTCATTCTGCAAAGGATACTACGTAAGCCGGGCTCAATATTTTCGAGGAAATCATCGCCGTCGTATGTTGCCCATTCTTCCACCATGACGTTTGCTAGTTCTTCATCATCATCGTTGTAAATATTCAGTTGCCCTGACGTCTGGTCAGGTTGCAGATGAATATCGGTTACGACTGTCTGTTCACAATTGCATACATATTTGCCGACTGCCTTTTGGATAGCCGATTCGATGATAGATAATGATTGTTGGCTCAGTTTCATAGGTTCCTTCTTTTTGTCAGTTCAAAGGTATAAAAAAAATAAGATTTGATACATGATTTCCTTAAAAATCATCATTAAATCGGCTCATTTGCATCTTTAATTTGGATATTTGAGCATTTCTCTCCTTCAATTCGGCCAAATAGAGGCTGGTGAGGTAATAATTCGGCACATCGTCAATACTCGCTTTGACATTGTTGACAACATTCTTTTTCTCTATCTTCTTGGCTAGTTGCTGTGCCTTTTCCGCCCATTTCACAGCTTGAGATAGACTATCTTTCGTCTCATAATACACGGCAATATTGAAGGCGGCTCTCATCTGCTTCTTTGTGTTCTTGGTTCCTTCGAAAGCCTGATGCCAAAGTTCGAATGCATTATCCCATGAATTTTCGCGGACGTAGATAGCTGCATCGCGCATCTGAACCGAACCGCCGGTGTATAAATACCGTTTTCCCGTTTTCCATATCGGAACCAGATGCTTTACCGGAACTGTTCCTGCAAATTCCGCAGCTTCTTTCAACATTTCCCTTTCGGGGATGATACGGGCAGCCGCTTCTGTGACCGAACCTCCGAAATCTTCCCAAAAGATACTGTCATTAGGGTGAAGGGTGGTCATGGGCTTGCTTCGTCCCGGCACATAAACCCGTACTGTGGGATATACTTTTACATCCATAGCTCCCTGATAACAATTGAAATCGGGTAGATAACGAATGGTCTTGGTTGCTTTGAATTGCAGATTCTCTAATGCAATAATAAAATCAACTCCTAAATCGGAAGCTAACTGGCTGACTTCCTCTTGACTTAGCATATTTTCACGCGCTAACTTGTCATTGGCACGTAAGGCGGAGTCACAAATGACAACTTCATCAAAGTAATTCTGGTGGGCTATTTCTTCAGCCAATGATTCGGCAGCAATCTTGGGATCACCGTTGGCATAGGCTGTGGCGCGACTTACTTCCGGAACGTTTTCCTTCGTTTTCTGTACTTCTGTAATCAATTTGTTATCCGGTGCATCGCTGGTGTTATTCACAACAGCTACCTTGCGGAGCTGGGGTGGAAAACTCAAGTCGGCGGGTTGCAGATAATCAATGGAAATCTGTTCGATGCTCTGGCAACTGTTGAATAGCAACAGGAACAGAGAGATGAATGCCAGTGAATAAGATTTTGCCATAGTTTGATTCATTTAGTAGTTTGAACAAAAGTACTATTTTGCACGAATAAAAGAAAGAGGCCGCCTGACAAGTCGATAGTATCTAAAACTCTCCTCCTTCGGGAAGGAGGAGTCCCCGTAGGGGGAGGTGGTAGGTGAATATATAAGTCTATTATTATCAGCATTGTGTATCCACCTACCACCCCGGCTTTCAGCCACCCCTTCTTCCCGAAGAAGGGGAATTGCGGATACTACTGACTTGTCAGGCAGCCTTTATTATTTAGTAAAGTAGTTAGGACTAATTAACTACTTGAACTCTTCTTTATCAAACGTTCTTTCCGTGACAGTTTTTATACTTCTTGCCGCTTCCGCATGGACAGGGATCATTACGTCCTACGGTCTTTTCGGCACGAATCGGTTCACGTCTCTGTTGCTCGCGCGTATCCTGACTGGCAGCAGCCTGCTGATTCGGATCACTCAGGTCCTGCTTGTTCTCACGATACTTGCTCATGTCCTGACGCTGTTCCGGTGCAGCCTGGCGTACTTCTACACGACGGGCAGCCTGTTCATCCGGAGCTTCCTGTACAGGAATTTGTCCGCGCATCAAGATAGAAACAGTCTGATTGTTAATCTTATTCACCATTGAGTCAAACAACGTTACAGATTCCAGTTTGTAAATCAACAACGGGTCTTTCTGCTCGTAGCTTGCATTCTGTACAGAGTGTTTCAGTTCATCCAGTTCGCGCAGGTTCTCTTTCCATGCTTCGTCGATAACGTGCAGCAGGATTGACTTTTCAAATGCTTTTACTACCTCTTTGGATTCGGATTCGTAAGCAGCTTTCAGGTTACAGGAGATATTGTACATACGTTTACCGTCCGTGATAGGAATCAGGATGTTCTCGTACATGTGTCCCTGGTTCTCATATACCTGTTTGATAACCGGATTGGCAATCTGTGCCAGGCGTTCAGTCTTACGTTTGAAGTTCTCCATGGCAATGCCGAATGTCTTTTCAGCCAGTTTCTCTTTCTTCTCGTTGCGGAATTCTTCTTCGGTGAACGGAGTTTCCATAGCCAACGTCTGAAGCAGTTCCATTTGGCAACCTTCGTAGTCGTTGTTCTCGATAGCGTTGGCGCAACGGTCCCAAATCATGTTCACAATATCCATGCCGATACGTTCGCCCATTAAAGCATGGCGGCGTTTCGTATAGACAACCGTACGTTGCTTGTTCATCACGTCGTCATATTCCAACAGGCGTTTACGGATACCGAAGTTGTTTTCTTCTACCTTCTTCTGTGCACGTTCGATAGAGTTGGAAATCATCTTGTGCTCAATCATTTCACCTTCCTGGAAACCGAGCCTGTCCATTACGCTGGCGATGCGGTCGGAGGAGAACAGACGCATCAAGTCGTCTTCCAGTGACACGAAGAATACAGAAGAACCCGGGTCACCCTGACGTCCTGCACGACCACGCAACTGGCGGTCTACACGGCGGGATTCGTGGCGCTCCGTACCGATGATTGCCAAACCGCCTGCGGCTTTCACTTCCGGGCTTAGTTTGATGTCGGTACCACGACCGGCCATGTTGGTGGCAATGGTAACTGTTCCGCTCAAACCGGCAGTAGCAACAATATCAGCTTCTTTCTGGTGTAACTTCGCATTCAGCACCTTGTGTTCGATCTTGCGCATGGTCAACATCTTGCTCAGCATTTCGGAGATTTCTACCGAAGTAGTACCTACCAATACCGGGCGTCCGGCGTTCACCAGTTGTTCGATTTCTTCGATTACGGCTTTATATTTTTCACGTTTCGTCTTGTAGACGCGGTCGTTCATATCTTTACGGGCAATCGGGCGGTTGGTCGGGATCACTACCACATCCAGTTTGTAGATGTCCCAGAGTTCGCCGGCTTCCGTTTCGGCTGTACCGGTCATACCGGACAGCTTGTGATACATACGGAAGTAGTTTTGCAGAGTAATCGTAGCAAAGGTCTGTGTGGCAGCTTCCACTTTCACGCCTTCTTTGGCTTCGATAGCCTGGTGCAATCCGTCAGAGTAACGGCGGCCTTCCATGATACGTCCGGTCTGTTCGTCTACAATCTTCACCTGTCCGTCGATCACTACGTATTCGTCGTCTTTCTCGAACATGGTGTAAGCCTTCAACAATTGGTTGATAGTATGTACACGTTCCGATTTAATAGCGTAGTTTGTAAGCAGTTCGTCCTTTTTCTCCAACAACTGTTCGTTGGTCAGGTTCATATTCTCCAATTCCGAAAGTTCTGCGGCAATGTCCGGAAGAACGAATAGTGTCGGGTCTTCGGAGTTACCGGTGATCAGGTCGATACCTTTATCGGTCAGGTCTACACTGTTCAGCTTTTCATCAATGACGAAGTACAACGGTTCCGTCACTTCGTGCATACGCTTGTTGTTCTGCTCCATGTAGATTTCTTCCGTCTTCAGCATACCGGCTTTAATGCCCTGTTCACTCAGGAACTTAATCAATGCTTTGTTCTTCGGCAAACATTTGTGGCTGCGGTACAGGGCGAGGAATCCTTCTTCCACTTCTTTCTTATCGTTGGATGCGATCAGTTTTTTTGCTTCAGACAAGTACTTGGTTGCCAATACTTTCTGTGCTTCTACCAGACGCTCTACTAGCGGACGGAGCTGCTCGAACAGTTGGTCGTCACCTTTCGGCACGGGACCGGAGATAATCAGTGGAGTACGGGCGTCATCGATCAATACGGAGTCGACCTCATCGACGATAGCGTAGTTGTGCTGACGCTGTACAAGGTCTTTCGGGCTGATCGCCATATTGTCACGCAGGTAGTCGAAACCGAATTCGTTGTTCGTACCGAACGTGATGTCTGCCAGATATGCCTGGCGGCGTGCGTCGGAGTTCGGCTGGTGACGGTCGATGCAATCTACGCTCAAACCGTGGAACATATAAAGAGGGCCCATCCATTCGGAGTCACGTTTTGCCAGATAATCATTCACGGTAACCACGTGCACACCGTTTCCGGTCAGTGCATTCAGGAATACGGGGAGGGTAGCCACCAATGTCTTACCTTCACCGGTTGCCATTTCCGCAATCTTGCCTTTGTGCAGAACGACACCACCGAACAACTGTACATCGTAGTGTACCATGTTCCAGACCGTATCGTTACCACCGGCTATCCAGTGATTCTGATAAATGGCCTTATCGCCCTCGATGCGTACAAAGTCTTTTGTAGCAGCCAGTTGGCGGTCGAAATCAGTGGCGGTAACTACGATTTCTTCATTTTCCGTGAAACGTTTTGCAGTAGCCTTGACGATTGAGAAAGCAACGGGCAGTACTTCGTCCAGTGCTTTTTCGTATTTATCCAGAATTTCTTTTTCTATCTTGTCGATTTGTGCAAAGACTTCTTCGCGGTCTTCCAGTTCCAGGCTTTCGATACTCGCTTTCAGTTCTTCCACTTTCGCACGTTCGGCGGTAGCCGACTCATGGATATATTTTTTGAGTTCTTCCGTTTTGGCACGGAGGGCGTCGTTGTCCAGTTTCTCAACCTCCGGGTAGGCAGCTTTGATCTTTTCCACCCAGGGCTTGATTTCTTTCATGTCTCGTGTGGATTTGTTTCCGAAAATCGAGCTTAAAAATTCATTGAATCCCATTTGTATAAGTATGTTTATTATTTATCGAATTAAAATAGTTTGCGCAAAGTTACATTAAAATGCTGATTTATTTATGTTTTGCGCCCTGTTTTTGTGAGGTTTCTTTTACCGCAGGCCGATAATAGGAGCAGATGTGCAGGCGTTGGGAGCCCGGATGCGCATAAAATGTGCCAGTGTAGGCGCGATATGGTCTATCGTTACAGGTGTCTGGATAACGGCCGGTTTCACGGAATGTCCCATGAAAATCAATGGTGAAGGGATATAAGAATGGCGTACCACTTTGTTTTCGCCGCCATTCTCGTTGACGATTGTCCACCCGGGGAGGACGTCGATTACGAGGTCTCCCGAACGTTTGCGGTGGTAACCGTTGCGTATTTTATAGATCTCCGGAGTCCATGAACCCAGTAGAAGCCGGTTGGCGGAATATGCCTCGTTCACTCCGCTGAACTGCATCAGGAATTCGGCGGACTTCTGCTGTATTTCCGTCAAGTTCAGTTCTTTCTTTTCCAGTAATTTATGGTTCAGATAGATTTGCTGGTTGTGGTGGGTTTCAACGTACTTTCCCTCACCGTATGTAGCCATGAGGTACATATTCAGCAAGGCGGCGCAGCGGTTGAGATAAAACTCTCCGCCGGGGATTTTGTATAATCCCGAATCGGGCGATTCGCTGTCCGTATAACCGGTCGAGGTGACGAAAAGAAGCACGTTTTGTAGTCCTACCTTCTTGTCGAGCACATCGAGCAGGTTGGCGATACTGCGGTCGAGACGTACGTATGTATCTTGTATTTCCATAGCACATTCCTGTACGGATTTATGTGCGTAGTTGCCCGCATAATAAGTCAGTGCCAATAAGTCAGTAATATCGTCCATACCGATAGAACTTTTGTTGAGCGCTTCTTCGGCGAGTGCATTGACTTCATCGTTCACAAAGGGACTGGCGATGAACCGTCGGAACTTGTTGTTGCGGTCGTCGTCAAATTTATATTTGAAAAGCATATCCCGCCAATCTGGCAGGAAAGTGTACATCCCCCGCGGGAAAACCGGTTCCCATGTCATGCCGGCGATACGGAAATCGACAGCCTGGCGGTCGTTGTATTGACTTGCCCACCAGGGAAATTCTCCGTAGTAGGTTGTCCCGCTCCATTTTCCGGTATTGGGATTGAGCCAGAAAGCACCGTTTCCGGCATGTCCGGCGGCAAAAATGGCGGCGTCGCAGTTGGGGGCAATGGCGTATACAAGTCCCTTGCCTTGTGTAGCTATTTTAAGCTCGTCGGCAATGGTGGAAGTCAGCAATTTGGTGGGGGCGACCGTCTGATCGGTGTAATATCCCATAAATGCCGTGTCGTCCGTGCTGTTGACGGGGCGGAGGGTGGCGGCGTCCATCCAGCGTTTGGAGATAATTCCGTTCATGGAGGGCGTCGTACCGCTATAAATGGCAGCTATGGCGGAAGCGCGGTCTACACCGCTGAAAGTATATTCGGCGTTATGGAACACTCTTCCCTCTTTCCAAAGACGTTTGAAGCCCTTCTCGCCGTAAAGTGACGAAAATGCTTCCAGATAGTCCGTACGTAATTGGTCGATCGTCAGTCCCACCACTAATTTAGGGGCGGCAGGTAGCGACTGGGCTTGCAGCCCGGTGAAGGTCAGTACGGTGATAAGGGAAGTTAGTAGTCCTTTCATTATTTCTTTTTAGATGTCACAATCAGATTGCTTGCTGAACGTATCAGCAAAACGAGTGCCAAAGGTACAACAGCAAAGTCAAATCTTTGCGGAATTACCGGAAAAAGCACTATAAAAAGTGTTAAAATAATAAGATTTAAGGTCAAATACCAACATTTCTTCCCTTTTCGGACACAATATATGATGTAAGGAAGGAAAAGAAGCTGGCCCGGATGAAAGACAAATAACAGGAAATTGGAGCTGACAGCCGGGTGTTCGGAGAAGAGGGCCAGGAACGCAAGGATACATCCTGCGATACCTGCCGTACCGAACAATATGAGGTCGACTCCCCAGAGTCCTGTCCGTCGGCGGATGCCGTAAATGGTAGCGGCGGCGGTAAGTATAAAGAGGAGAAGAGCGGATTGCAGCGGAGTGGGTATCCAAAAGCTTTCATCTTCTTCGGGAGTGGCATCCACAATCAGTTCGCTGTCCGTTACAAGCGGGCGTTGAATGGAATCACCGGTAATTTGTGCGCCGGCAAATGCATCCATTAGATAGAACGGGGCAAACATCATCTGTCGCTGCGTGATAGGCCGATCGGCTTCGCTTCCGATACATAGATCAATGCCGAAACGTGCCCACGGATGTCCTTTGCAATATTGGTGGACGATCTCGCGGAAGGTACGTGAACCGTCTTGCGGTTCTACGGGATAAATCACTTTGCCCGCAATACTTTCTTCTATCTTGTCGCGGGGACGGGTGGCACAATTATCGTAAAAGAAATTATAACGGTACACCCGGTTTTCGGGGCGGTAATTTTCTTGTAACAAGCGGATTAGTTCGGCCTTTTCTTCGTTGTTCAGGTTAAGTGTCTGTTGCCATACGCTGCGTCCGAAATAGGCATATTCTCCTGCAAAATGAGGGTAGTCGATCACTCCCAGCCGGTAGTCCGTTTCTCCGAGTGAGAAGCGGAGAGCGAAGTTAGGGATGTCAAAGCTGAATAAGCCGTAATTGAATACGACGTCAATCCCTTGTGAGGGATTTTCGTAACGAATGGCAGTGTGTCCGAACAGGGTGTATATCACTTCTCCGGGAGCACAAGTCAGCAGGCTAAGACGGATAGAGTCATTGCTGTTGGCAGTTGTTTGTCCAATGGGCAGGAGCAACAGGAAAAGAGAGAAGATTACATATAAAAAAGACCGTTTCATCAGTAGGTTCGTTTTATTTTGGCAGCGAATATACAAAGAATTGTTGGATTCGTGAAACAGAGGCTCTGTTTTATCAAAATAGAGCCTCTGTTTGGGGTAAATAGAGCCTTCATTTGGGTGAAATAGAGCCTCTGTTTTACCGGAATTATACACGTAAAAGCGTGCCACTAACCGTGCTACCCCTTTTGCATGTATAATTGATTGTGAATTAGTGATTTATCTCCTGCTGAAAAATGGAGGCGTGCCACTAACCGTGCATATATAAATAAAAATATATATTATTCTATATTATATA
>OGPS01001609.1_pt1 | contig 16062 bp, 11 predicted proteins | sample 1552931 | NCBI WGS metagenome assembly OGPS01 (sample SAMEA2580252, study PRJEB22360) | human gut metagenome | biome: human gut; feature: human-associated habitat; material: faeces | place: Denmark | collected 2008/2010 | reverse complement strand
ACAAAAGTCTCGTAAAAGCGACAACCATTTCGGCATAAAATGTGGCAGTAACTGGCGCGGGCGCAGCGTGAGGCATGATGATGATGCACGCAACGAGTGTTTCCGCGCTTATCGCAATCCGAAAGACTCTTATGAAGACCATTCGCTTTTCCTGAAACGCGGTGCACGCTATGCTTTCTTGTTCAAACTGAAAATCACCGATTACAGAGGGTGGGCGCGCGGCCTGAAAAAAGCGGGATATGCCACAGATCCTTCCTATGCCAACCGCCTGATAACCATTATCGAGGATTATGACTTATATAAGTACGACACGCGCGGCCTGAGCAACCGGGAAGCCCGCAATCTGGAGAAGGAGTTGAAGAAGAAGCCCTGGCTTGCCAATCCGCATCAGGTGTATATTGCCAATGACATTGCCTATGTTGTGGCTCGTGACGGAGACACTTTCCAGTTCTTGGGCAAGGAGTTCGACATCAGCTGGCGGAAACTGGTGAAATATAATGACCTGCATAAAGACTATACTTTGGAGGCCGGCGACATTATCTATCTGAAAGGAAAACGCAAGAAAGCCGCCAAGCCCTACACCGTTTATATCGTGAGAGACGGAGACTCCATGCACTCCATTTCGCAGAAGTACGGCATCCGCCTGAAGAACCTGTATAAGATGAATCGGAAAGATGCGGAATATGTGCCGGAAGTGGGAGACAGATTGCGCTTGAGATAACAGGACGGCGGGCGGAATGAAAACCGTAACTTGCTGACTGGTTGAATGGTTGATGTCCCACCCTGTTCCGTCGTTGTGGGACATTCATTCAGTCGTATAGGGAAATGCTTTCAGTCGTATTGGGAGGTGCGTTCAGTCGTATTGGGAAATCCGGTATCCATATACACGAAAAAAGTCAGGGATTTATCCGAAAATGTACAGAGTGTCCGAAAACGGACACTCTTCTTTTTTGCCTTCATGCTTGTTTTCAGAGGTTTACGCTTTTGGCACGAATTTCGCAAGTATCAGGGTGGGAAGCGTTGGCTGTCCGTTTCTGCAACAGAACGGGGCGGAGGTGCGACAGCCGGCGAAGACATCAACCGATAAACAAAAAACAAAAGATATGGATAGAGAAATTCCGAAAGAGGTTCGTAACAAAGAACGTAATAAGAAAATCATTCGTTATGGCGGTATGGGTGCTGCGGGCATCGTTGTCGTCAGCCTGCTCATTTCGCTGATGCGTGCCGGAGTGAAAGAGAAAGATCTCGTGTTCTCACAGGTGAGCCGGGGCACGATCGAGGTCAGCGTAAGTGCTTCGGGAAAGGTGGTCCCGGCTTTCGAGGAGATCATCAATTCGCCCATCAGTACCCGCATCCTGGAAGTATATAAGAAAGGTGGAGACAGTGTGGACATAGGCACGCCCATCCTGAAGCTGGACTTGCAGAGCGCCGAGACCGACTACAAGCAGAAACTGGACGAAAAACAGATGCGCAGCTACAAACTGAAGCAGCTCAAGCTGGAGAACATGACCAAGCTGAATGACTTGCAGATGAAAGTGAAGGTTGCTGCCATGCAACTGAATCGCAAGAAAGTGGAGTTGCGCAATGAGCAATATCTCGACAGTCTCGGGTCCGGCACCACCGACAAGGTGCGTCAGGCGGAGCTGAGCTATAATGTGGCGGAGCTGGAATACGAACAACTGAAACAGCAGTATGCCAATGAGAAAGAAGTGCTGAATGCGGAATATCAGGTTCAGGAGTTGGATTTCAGTATTTTCAAGAAAACGCTGGCCGAAACGAAGCGTACATTGGACGATGCGCAGATCCGTTCGCCCCGGAAGGCTATTCTCACCTATATCAACAATCAGATCGGTGCGCAGGTGGCAGAGGGTTCGCAGATTGCCGTCATCTCCGATTTGAGCCATTTCAAGGTGGAGGGCGAGATAGCCGATACGTATGGCGATCGCGTATCGGCCGGCGGCAAGGCCGTTGTAAAGATTGGCAATGAAAAGCTGGAGGGCTCGGTCAGCAGTGTCACTCCGCTGTCCAAAAACGGCGTTATCTCCTTTACCGTACAACTGAATGAGGATAACAACCGCCGCCTCCGTTCGGGCTTGAAGACAGATGTCTATGTGATGAACGCAGTGAAGGAGGATGTGATGCGCATAGCCAATGCCTCTTACTATGTGGGACGCGGGGAATATGAACTGTTTGTCCGCAATTCCGACAAGGAGATTGTGAAGCGTAAAGTGCAGTTGGGCGACTCGAACTTTGAATTTGTAGAAGTGGTAGGCGGTTTGCAACCGGGCGATGAAGTGGTGGTGAGCGACATGAGCCAATACAAGAACAAGAATAAACTGAAACTGAAATGATATGGATTTTCCGATCCCCTTTCTTACTGAATAAAAACTGAGTAATAACAATTAAATACTTACTATTATGATTAAGTTGACCGGAATCAATAAGATTTATCGTACTAACGAAATTGAAACCGTAGCATTGGAGAATGTAAACCTCGAAGTGAACAAAGGAGAATTTTTGAGTATTATGGGCCCTTCAGGTTGCGGCAAATCTACTTTACTGAATATTATGGGCCTGCTGGATGCACCTACCAGCGGTACGATTGAAATAGCCGGCACTAAGGTGGACGGCATGAAAGACAAAGAACTGGCAGCTTTCCGTAACCGGAAGCTGGGATTCGTGTTCCAGTCTTTCCATTTGATTAACTCATTGAATGTACTGGACAATGTGGAGTTGCCCTTGCTGTATAGAAAGGTTTCGGCCAAGGAACGCCGCCGTCTGGCAGAGGAGGTGTTGCAGAAGGTGGGGCTGAGCCACCGTATGCGCCACATGCCGACACAGCTCTCCGGCGGTCAGTGCCAGCGTGTTGCCATTGCACGCGCCATCGTCGGTAATCCGGAGATAATACTCGCCGATGAGCCCACCGGTAACCTGGATTCCAAAATGGGTGCGGAAGTGATGGAACTGCTCCATCAGTTGAATAAAGAAGACGGACGCACCATCGTGATGGTGACCCATAACGAAGAACAAGCCAAACAAACCAGCCGCACTGTACGCTTCTTCGACGGCCGTCAGGTAGAATAACTCCCGTAATTCATAAATTCATAATTCATAATTAAAATGCAGACCATTCGTCAAGCCTTTATACTCTTACGGCAGAACCCTCTACTGAGCACCATATTCATATTGGGTACGGCATTTGCCATCACCATGATTATGGCGATTGTGATTACTTGGCAGATGAAATATGCCGATATTGAGCCGGAAGTGAACCGCAGCCGCTCTCTCTATATAAGCAAGATGCATTTGCAGGGTAAGGAAAACAAAGGCTGGAATAATTATACAGCCTGTTCGCCGGCTTTCATGAAGGACTGTGTGCAGCCATTGCCCGAAGTAGAGGCCTGTACGGCATTTGTTCCGGCATCGGTCGCTCTGGTTTCTATGCCCGACGGCACCAATGCGGTGAAAGTGGATGCCATGGAAACCGACCCGGGATTCTGGAAAGTGTTCCGGATGCAGTTTGTTGCAGGACGGGGATTTGATGATTCCGACCGGGGTGGCGATGTGTCCGCCATTGTCGTGGTTGCTTCTGTGGCACGGGAACTGTTCGGCACGACGGATGCGGTGGGCAAGACGGTGCTGCTGAACCGTAACGAAGCGCGTATTTGCGGGGTGGTAAAGGATGTTTCGGTCATTGCGAAGGATGCTTATGCGCAAGTGTGGCGCATGTATCCTGCCAGTTTGCAGGATGTCACTTCCGTCCGGAGTTATGCCCAATCGCATACGGTGGTGGCGCTGGCACGTTCTTCCGGGGATATTCCGGCCATCAGGCAAGGAATAGCAAAACGGGTGAAAGACATCAATGCCGTACAGACTGAAATGCTGATGGACATCATGGAGCAGCCCGATGAAATAGTGGCGCATGTCAATCATGTGTGGGCCAACATAGGACCGGATTTGCGGATGTTGTACATACAGTACCTTCTGGCATTGCTCATTGTTCTTTTAGTACCGTCGCTCAACCTGTGCGGCCTGAGCAACAGTCGTATGCAGCAACGCATCAGCGAGCTGGGCGTACGTAAGGCATTCGGAGCGACGCGCGGCGTATTGATAAGGCAGATATTGAATGAAAACCTCGTACTGACCCTGATTGGTGGAGCAGTGGGGCTGGTGTTCAGCTATCTGGCAGTGTATGGCATGCGTACGTGGCTGTTCACCAATAACCAGAACATCGGTACTTCCGGCGATTTCGACCTGAGCATGTCGGTACTGTTCAGCCCTACGGTGTTTTGCCTGGCATTTCTTTTCTGTCTGGTCATCAACCTGCTGAGCGCAGGCCTGCCTACGTGGCTTGCCGCACGACACACGATTGTGGATTCTTTGAACGATAAATAAAGCGAAATTGATTATGAAATTCATAGTACATAACTTACGTATGATTCGGGCGCGTCTCCGTAGTAACGGATGGGTGCTTGCAGAACTGTTTCTGGTGTTTATCGTGATGTGGTTTCTCTGCGATTCGCTGGGATGCCTGAAGTATACGTTCTATCGCCCGTTGGGGTACAACATAGACCATGTGTACCAGCTTTCAATGATTAAGGGCGGTGAAAGCCGGGACAGCAGCATGACGAATGCGGATAAATACCTGGGCATCCTGCAGAAGCTCGAAAGGGAGCCTGCGGTTGAAGTGGCCGCCCTGTCGTATTGGAGCCTGCCGATGAGCGGCAATAATTCCTATAACTCGCTGGCTGTGCAGGATACCATCGGCTGTGCGGTGCGTATAATAAACGCTACCGGAGGATATACACGGGTATTCCGCATGAAGGAAGATGCCAAACGTCCGTTTGCGGCAATGCCTGTGGGTAGTGATGTCACGTCCGGCAATTATGTGATGCTGAGCGAGGGTGCGGCAGACTATTATAAGGAAAGAGTACCCGGCTTCTCTTTGGATACTCCTTTGAACTGGTACGGAGATTCCGCGAATGTGGTAACGCAGTGCGGCATGATCGGCAGTTTCCGTTCCTATCGCTATGGGGCAGATGCAGAGTGGGCTTTCCGGAGAATTGACGAGAATGTGATACGGACCGAATTGCGGGATTATGGAGCGCAGATTGTTTTTCGTGTGAAGGAAAACATGGACTCTCCCGATTACCGGAGCAAGTTCCTGAAAGAGATAGCACCGCATCTGGACACCGACAATATGTTCATAGCCGACGTCGTTCCTTATACGGAGCAGCAATATCAGTTTGAGGTGATGAAAGGCGATGTGGACAAGGTGAATACGCAAACGGTTGTGGTGCTGTTCCTGTTGGTGAATGTGTTTCTGGGGCTGATAGGAACTTTCTGGTTCCGTACCCGCCACCGTCGCAGCGAGATTGCTTTGCGCATGGCCATGGGCAGCAGCCGCGGAAGAATACGCTGGCAATTGCTGGGTGAAGGGTTGCTGCTGTTGGCACTTGCTTCCATCCCCGCTTTGATGATATGTAGCAATATGGTTATGGCGGATGTCACTTTTACGGAAGCCACGGATGCCACTTGGGGGAGATTTGTCATATGTGTTTTTATTGTCTGGATATTGATGGCATTGATGGTGATTGCAGGAATCTGGTATCCGGCTTCACGGGCCATGAAGGTGCAGCCTGCCGAAGCATTGCACGATGAGTGAGTTTTTTTTGAGTAATCTGTGCTCATTCTCAATATAACTTGTATATTTGCGTGACGAATAAGAGTTTTGCGTTGAGTATACAAAATCTATATTATGATGAAACGCCTTTTCTTTCCATTGCTTGCAGGCTTGTTGTGGTTGATGTCGGGAACACTTTCGGCTACGGAACGTACGTACAATGTACTTTTCATACAGTCCTATACAAAAAATACTCCTTGGCACAGCCTTCTGACAGAAAATTTGGAGAACGGACTGGACAAGGGAGGAGTTAAAGCCAATATCACTACTGAATATCTGAATGCCGATTACTGGTCTTTCGCTTCCGAGTGCTTCATCATGCGCCGCATCTGCGAGCGTGCCAGGCAACGGAAAACGGACTTGATTGTGACCTCCAGCGATGAGGCTTTCTTCACATTGACCCATTGCGGTGATTCCCTGCCTTATCAGATACCGGTAGTGGTTTCGGGTATCAAATACCCGGATGAGAGGGTCTTTGAAAGAATGCCCAACGTCTCCGGCTATGTTTCGAAAACGGATTTCGATGTCTTGCTGGATGCGGCTGTCCGCATGTTTCCTTCCCGCAGGGAGTTGGTCTGTCTGTCCGACAGCAGTTTCCTGAGCCTTAAAGGGGTTAAGGCTGTGGAGGAATCCTGGGAACGCATAAAGAGCAACTATCCGGAGCATGAGTTGAAAGTGCTGAATGTGCAGGCCAAGTCCTTGAACTCTATCATCACTTCCATTTGCTATGACTACAATGCCTACAAGCATATTGTCATTGCTCCCAAATGGATTCCCTTTCTTTCCTTGAAGTTGAAGGCCCCCGTGTTTACCAGCCAGAACCTGGCTATGACGAACGGTGTTCTGTGTGTGTATGATGCCGTTCCCGGAGAGGATGCTTTTGCTGCCGGCCGGCAGGCTGCAAGTATTTTGAAGGGCAAGTCACCCGCCTCATTGGAAGTAAAGGACTTTGGGGGCAAGTTGCTGTTCGATTACAAACAGTTGCAGTTTTTCCGTGTGGACACGAACCGTGCGGAGAGCAAGGGCATCATTTTGAATATACCGTTGATGGAGCGTTACCGTGTCTGGTTCATTCTGTTCTATTCGCTGATTGTCGGGGCATTGGTGCTGCTGGTTGCCTGGCTTTTCCGTGCCAACCGCAGGGAGTCGCGTAAGCGCATACATGCCCAGACCCGCTTGTTGATACAGCACCGCCTGGTGGAGCAGCGCGACGAGTTCGACAATATCTTCTGTTCCATTCGCGACGGCTTGATTACGTATGATACCGACCTGCGCATCCATTTTGTCAACCGTCCGTTGTTACAGATGTTGGGACTTTCTTCCGAAACCTATACGTCCCGTTTCTATGAAGGGCAGATGGCCGGCTCCATTTTCAGGATTTACATGAATGGAGAAAACATCCTGCAGGACTTGTTGAAGAAAGTACGTACCGGAAAGAGACCTATTTCTATTCCGGAGAAAGCCTTCATGCAGGAAAACCATCAGGGAACGTATTTCCCCGTTTCCGGCGAGGTAGTACCTATCTTTGCCAATGAAAAGATGACGGGAATGGCGATTGTATGCCGCAATATCTCCGAAGAAGAGATGCAGAGACGCTTCTTCAATATGGCGGTGGAGGAAAGCTCCATTTATCCGTGGCAGTACAACATGCATATGAACCGTTTCCATTTCCCGGGTGGATTGCTGCGCCGTTTCGGGTATACCGATGATACGGACTTGCTGGCACGTGATGAGATGGACACCCTTATACATCCGGAAGACTTGCTGCATACGCGCAGGAATTTTGATGCCATTCTGTTGGGCAATGAAATCAATTCACGGATGAGTTTCCGGTTGAAGAGTGCGGATGGGAGCTATGAATGGTGGGAGTTCCGCAGTACCGCTTATGACGGACTGACGGTTGATACCCCATACATGGTATTGGGAGTATGCCAGAGCATCCAGCGTTACAAGGATACGGAAGAGGCCTTGATTGCCGCACGTGACCGTGCCTTGCAGGCCGACAAGCTCAAATCTGCGTTCCTTGCCAATATGAGCCATGAGATACGTACCCCTCTGAATGCCATTGTCGGTTTCTCGGATTTATTGAAGGACTTGGACGCTTTTTCTCCGGAAGAGGTAAAGCAGTTCGTCGAAACAATCAACATCAACTGTACGTTGCTGCTGGCGTTGATAAACGATATTCTGGACCTCTCGCGCATAGAATCGGGCACGATGGACTTTAAGTTCGGAGCATTCAACCTGGCGTTCATCATGCAGGAGGTCCATGAATCCCAGCGTCTGAGTATGCCTCGGGATGTAGAGCTGCGTATAGAGATTCCGGAAGGGGAAGACAAATTGGTCATCACCGATTCCGTCCGCTTGAAGCAGGTCGTGAACAACTTGATAAACAATGCCAAGAAATTCACGGTAACGGGCAGCATCACCTTCGGCTATGTCACGAACCGGGAAGGATATACCACCATCTTTGTCGAAGACACGGGAAGCGGTATCTCCGAAGACGCCCAGAAACATATCTTCGAACGCTTCTACAAAGAAGACAGCTTTACGCAGGGCGCCGGTTTGGGGCTGAGCATTTGCCAGACCATCGTAGACCGCCTGCATGGTTCTATCTCGGTCTCCTCAGAGTTGGGAAAAGGAACGCGTTTCGAGGTGGTGATACCGGATGCGAACGAGTAATCATTCAATCCGTTTGCAGGCATTGGCTTGCAGGAACTCTTCCAATATATCCTCGTAATTGCCATACAGCATGATGTGGTGGTTGCCCAGCGGTGTCTTGAGGAAATAGTCGGCAGGGGAGTTCATTTTTATCCGCACTTGGGTGCGGCACATATTGATGTAGTTTGTATTCTCAACAAGCGTGCCGGTGCTCAGGTAATATTCGTCCAGGCTTTCGCTTCCGCATTTTACGATGGTTACATCTCCCGTCGGCAGGATTCCCTGAATACCGATGCCGCTTTCCGTCTCAAAATGGTTGCGTATGATGAACTGCTCCGTTTGTGCGATGCCGATGGTGCAGTGTGCCAATATGATTTCATTGGTACGGGCATTTATCATGGAAGGATTGGCCATGAAGGAGTTTTTCCCCGTCAGCACTTTTACGGCCAGCATGGTGAAGACGGATTGCAAATCGCCTTCACATCCGGCAATGATTCCTTCGTCGTTCAGCAAGGCAAGGGCAAGGCAGCCGGTGGTTCCCGTTTGGTCTATCAGGCGGAAGCAGCTGAGGGTAATGGCGCTCAGTCGCTCTTCCTCTACAATCCTCTTGATGGCTCGATACAGCCGCATGGCTTTTATCATGTCTTCGGGGCTTGCCTCTCGGCAGGCAAGCGCTTTTCCTGCCAGTCCGGCGCATGCTTCGCCCACCTCGTCGTCCGTTATCTGTCCGTAGTATTCATAAATGCGGTCCAATGAGACGTCTGTGTACTCGATACCCCAGCGGCGTTTGGCAAGCAGATAATCCACATTGCTGGCAACGAGCCAGCTGGACGGAGTGCCCATTACGCCGATGCGCATGCCGAAAAGGCTGCGTTGTGCCACGAAATTGCTGTGCAGGACAAAAATACGCTTGATGGTCTCGGGGAGCTCTCCGTGAAGAATCTCGCTTTTCATTCCCCGGCCGCGCAGCCAGGAAGATATTTCGAGAGCGGCGGCCAGTGAGTTCTGCATGCCGTCTGCCAAGAGGATGGCGGGGCGGGGAAGGGATTCGAAATGCTGGATTACCAGCCGTTCCACACCTCCGGTGGCAATGAATATAATACTGAAGTCATCGGGTGATAACTTGTCTATGTCTTTGTAATCAATGAAGTTGACGGTAAAGTATTTTTCCAATTCAGTCAATATCACTTCGTGGGAGCTACGGACTGATGCTTGTTTATGCAGTATGGAAGAAAAAGTTATAAGGTTGATGACCATGGTGTTATTTACTATTTGACTATTTACTATTTACAATTGATTCTACTTGGCTCGTTTGCTTTTTCAAAGATACAAGTTTCTGTTTACATATCATAGAGTTTTTACGATAGATAAGTTTTTTAAAGTTTTTATGGTCTTGCCTTCCTTTTGGTTTCAAATAATTCGCTACATTTGCAACTTTAATGATAAAGTGATAGCAATATCACCTATAAATACTCTATTAAATAGTAAATCATAAATCGTCAAATAGTAAATAAACCTCATGCCAACAATATCTATTCGCGGAATGGAGATGCCCGCATCTCCTATCAGAAAACTGGCTCCTCTGGCAGATGCTGCCAAGCAGAGGGGTATACATGTATTTCACCTGAACATCGGTCAACCCGACCTGCCTACTCCGGAAGTCGCGATTGAAGCGATACGGAACATCGACCGGAAAGTTCTGGAATACAGTCCCAGTGCGGGATATCGCAGTTACCGCGAGAAGTTGGTGGGTTACTATGCAAAGTACAATATCAATCTGACTGCAGACGACATCATCATCACTTCCGGCGGCTCGGAGGCGGTGTTGTTCTCTTTCCTGGCTTGCCTCAATCCGGGGGATGAAATCATTGTTCCCGAGCCGGCCTATGCCAATTATATGGCGTTTGCCATCTCTGCCGGAGCCAAGATACGCACCATTGCCACGACCATCGAAGAGGGTTTCTCGTTGCCCAAGGTAGAGAAGTTCGAGGAGTTGATTAACGAGCGCACGCGTGCTATTTTGATTTGCAATCCCAACAATCCTACGGGTTACCTCTATACACGCCGTGAAATGAACCAGATTCGCGACCTTGTGAAGAAGTACGATTTGTTCCTCTTCTCGGACGAGGTGTACCGTGAATTTATTTATACGGGTTCTCCCTATATCTCTGCCTGCCATCTGGAGGGCATTGAGAACAATGTGGTGCTGATTGATTCCGTGTCCAAGCGCTATTCGGAGTGCGGCATCCGCATCGGTGCCCTGATAACGAAGAACAAGGAAATCCGGGATGCTGTCATGAAGTTCTGCCAGGCGCGTCTCAGTCCTCCGTTGATAGGCCAGATTGCCGCAGAAGCATCGCTGGATGCCGATGAGGATTATCTGCGCGACACATACGATGAATATGTAGAACGCCGTAAATGCTTGATTGACGGATTGAACCGTATACCGGGCGTATATTCGCCCATCCCGATGGGAGCATTCTATACGGTGGCAAAGCTTCCGGTAGATGATTCGGACAAGTTCTGTGCCTGGTGTCTGTCGGAGTTCGAGTACGAGGGACAGACGGTATTCATGGCGCCTGCGTCCGGATTCTATACTACGCCGGGTTCCGGTCGCAACGAAGTGCGTATCGCATACGTACTGAAGAAAGATGACTTGAACCGCGCCTTGTTTGTATTGCAAAAAGCATTGGAAGCCTATCCGGGACGAACCGAATAAAATGAAATAATTCATTAGGCGCGGATTACGCGGATTACACGGAAAACTTAAGATAAAGACGTTTGTTTCAAATCTTCCGTGTAATCTGCGCCTAAAAAATAATGGCCCATGAACTTATCTCGCTTTATAGCGTTGCGCATTTATCGCAACTCGGAGCCGGGCAAGCAAGTTTCCCGTCCGGCTGTCCTTATTGCCATGGTGGGTATTGCTCTCGGACTGGCGGTGATGATTATTGCCGTGTCCGTCATTGTTGGCTTCAAGAGCGAGGTAAGGGATAAAATCGTGGGTTTCGGTGCCCATATCCAGATAGGCAACCTGGATGCTGCACGCTCTTATGAGACGCGCCCGGTGGTGGTGGGCGACAGCATGATGGCTGCGCTTTCCGATTATCCCGAAGTGAAGCATGTACAACGCTACTCCACCAAGCCGGGGATGATAAAGACCGCCGATGCCTTTCAGGGAATGGTGCTGAAAGGTGTGGGGCAGGAGTATGACAGCACCTTTTTCCACCGCCATCTGCTGGAGGGGGAGTTTCCGCAATTCAGCGATTCCGCTTCGTCCAACCGCGTAGTCATCTCAAAGTCTCTTGCCAACAAGCTGCAATTGAAACTTGGTGACAAGATAGACACCTACTTCATCCAGGACGATGTGCGTGCTCGCCGCCTGAAGATTGTAGGTATCTACCAAACCAACTTCTCCGAATACGACAACCTATTCCTGCTTACCGACCTCTATTTGGTGAATCGCCTGAACAACTGGGAGCCGGACCAGGTGAGCGGTGTGGAGCTGGAAATACGCGATTATGACAAGCTGGAAGAAACCACCTATGAGATAGCTGCCGATACGGATGAGAATCCCGACCGCTATGGTGCCGAGTATTGCGTCCGTAATGTAGAGCAGCTCAATCCCCAAATCTTTGCCTGGCTGGGCATCTTGGATGTCAACATCTGGGTCATTCTCATTCTGATGATTGGGGTGGCGGGTTTCACCATGGTATCCGGCCTGCTGATTATCATCATAGAGCGTACCTCCATGATAGGCGTGCTGAAGTCTTTGGGAGCCAATAACTTTACCATCCGTAAAGTCTTCCTTTGGTTTTCGGTCTTCCTCATTGGGAAAGGCATGCTTTGGGGGAACATAATCGGCCTTGCGTTCTATTTCGTGCAGCGCTGGTCCGGCTTGTTCAAGCTCGACCCTGAAACCTATTACATGGCTACTGTTCCGGTATCTTTCAATATCTGGCTGTTCCTGCTGCTGAATGCCGGCACATTGCTAGCTTCGGTCCTGATGTTGCTGGGCCCATCATTCCTGATTACACGCATCCATCCGGCAACTTCCATCCGTTACGAATAAGAGAATCACTTTCTCAGAAAACCGCTTTTCTTGCGGAACAGACAGTACCATTTCCAACGTAAAGACTGTATCGGCTGCAATAGGTCGAAAGCCGGTAGTGTGAAGTAATATCTGCGCTGTTCTTCCAGGTCGTGGGCAGTCTTGTTGACAATGACGGCCTGCATGGTGAAACGGAGCAGGAACAAAAGGAAAGCGACGCCTGCTGCCAGCCAGTGGAAGTGCAGAATGCCGATGACCATCGCGGCTATCCAGGATGCGTGGAATGCCAGGCGGGTCAAGGTCTCAAAACCGGCCAGCCAGCGTTGCATTCCATGATACAGCCGTGCTGTGGAGGCGTAGCCTATTTTCTCTTCTTTCCAGTCCTTGGCACGCAGAAGCGGCTGCATGCGCACAATGGCATTGGCATCCGTTTCCACCCGCGTGTTCTCCGGGGTAGCCACGTGGTTGATGAACAAATCGTCGTCTCCCCGTTGCAGGTTGAGGTGTGCGGAGAATCCTTTCTGTTGGTAGAAGAGTTCCTTCCGGTAGGCCAGGTTACGCCCGATGCCCATGTAGGGGCTGCCTGCCAGGGCAAATCCCAGATAGCGCATGGAAGTGAACAGATTGTCGAATGCCGCCCGTTTGTGCAGCCAGCCTTTGCCGCGTTCGTAGCCGCTGTATCCCAGCACCACTTGGGTACGTGATGTGAAGTTGCGTGCCATCAGTCGCAGCCATTGGTTGCTTTGGGGCATGCAGTTGGCATTGGTGAACACCAGCCAGTCATATTTGCTGGCCTTGATTCCAAGCGTTACGGCCAGCTTCTTGCGGCTGATGTAGCGGGAGGAATCGGGCACGAAGCTGTGATAGAGATGGGGATATTTCTCCTCGAGGATGGTCAGGTAATCCTCGCTCTCATCGGTGTTGCCGTCGTTAATGACGATGACTTCAAATTGGGGATAGTCCTGCTCCAGCACGGCGCCCAGGTTGCGGCGCAGATTCTCGGATTCCTCGCGGGCGCAGATGATGACGGATATGGGGGGCAGTTCCTGGGTGAAGTGCGTGTCTCCCTGCTTCACGGCACGGCTGCGCGCATGAATACGGTTGTAGAGACAGAGGTAGTAGATAATTTGAATAAGGAACAGACCACCCGCCGTAGCGAGTACGATAATTTCAGTTGAATCTAATGTAAATGCTTCCATGTGCAGTAGGACGTTTATGTGCTGCAAATTTACACAATTTCCGGCACTACCTCAAACTTTGTTCCGGGAAAGTGCTTGGACAAATACTGCTTGATGTATTTCATCGTGTCTTCCTGGATAGTCTTGTCCTCTACCGTGGGATAGAGGTTGTAGAGTACCGTATCGAGCGCGATGTCCCGGTTCTTGATGGCTTCGAAGCTCAGCAGGGTGTGGTTGATGCTGCCCAGCTTTCCGGAGGTGACAAAGATAAGCGGGTACTGCTTCTCCGCAATGTAGTCTATCGTCAGGAAATCTTCGGTAAGGGGAACCATCAGACCGCCGGCGCCTTCTACGAGCACGGTATCATAGCGATGGGAAAGTTCCCTGGTGGCACGCTCTATTTTTCCGAAGTCTATCGGGCGCTTGTCTATGCGGGCGGCGAGGTGGGGAGAGCAGGGATAGGAGAATATCTCGGGCATGGTCAGCCCCTCTTTGTCTTCCGGCAGGTAGCCGGTTCCGGTGAGGCGACGGTGCAGGTCGATGTCCTCGGAATGACCGGTGTTGCCGGTCTGGATGAATTTTTGGGTGATGACGCGCAGGCCGCGTTGCATAAGCTCACGGGCGTACCAGGCGGTGCAATAGCTTTTTCCGGCATCTGTATCAATGCCGCTGATGAAGTAGATGTTTTTTGTTTCCATTATTTTGTTTTTTTTCGTGCGATGATATAAATGGGGTGATAGGTCAGGTTTACGTTGCCTGCGGCATCACTGAACCGGGTTGTGTATTCTTTGCAGAAGGATTGCAGGCGGCTGCGCGTCCATATCCTTTTTTCCGTTCCCGTCACTCCGGTTTGCTTCAGATGCTTCAGCACTGCCTGAGGGGTGGGGAAGGGCAGGGTTACTACCTCTTCCTCGGCATGGAGAATATCGAAGTGGGGAGACAGCAGGGCTTGCAGCTCCTCAACGGAGAGATAGTCCAGCCCATGCCCCGTCAGTTGGCGTATTTCGTGCATGTTTGTGGTGCCGAAGGTGCTGAAGGCAAGCAGGCCGTCTGCCACCAGTGCTTGGTGGCAGCGGGTGAGGAAAGCACCTGGGTCGTTGAACCATTGCAGGGTGGAGCACGAGGTTATCAGGTCGGTTTCTCTGGGGAAGTCGAGAGCTTCGGCATCACCCGGCAAGAAGCTGACGCGGGGAGTGCGCGTAGTGCATAGCTCCCTGACGCATTCCTCCATATCCCGGCAGAGGTCGTTCAGCAACAGCGTTTCCGGTTGCAAGGTGTTCAGCAACATGCGCGAGTAGCTGCCCGTTCCGCAACCAAGCTCTACGATGTGGCGGAAGTGTGTAGGAAGTTGCGGACGGGGTATGCCTGCGGAAAGCAGGGCATCGGTCAGTAGGCGCATCATTTTTTCGGCTACTTGCCGTTGCACGCTGGCTTCGCGGTCGTAGGTGCTTCGCGAGTAGGAGAAGCGTTTTGCTACAAGTTCTTTGTCTATGGGGTGTGTAGGGGTATCTGTCATTTTTTTCAATCCTTTTGTTATGTATCCAGTTCTCTCAGATGGTTTAGAAAATCGTCAATGGGCATCGACCACATGTCTTGCAGCAAGAAGCGGAACATTGGTTCGTCATAGTGGGCGCAGTCTGCAACAATCAGTTTGTCGTCATCGAACATGTAATCGAAATTTAGTTTCATATTTTCTAAAGGGAAGATGCGGTCGTTGACGCCTATGAAAGCGTAGTCATAATCGATGTATTGGTATTTATCGTTTACATAGGCATCCATCTCGTCATCATTGGAGTAGATATAATTGCCGTTTTCATCGATGGTTATCCCTCTCATTTGGGTGTATTTTTTCTCAATGAGTTCCAGCTCTTCCTTAATTTCGTTGAAGTCCCGGCGGGGAGTGATGGCAAGGAAGGCTTTGTAGGCATTGCTGTCTTTGCACATGCGGCGCATGAACTTCTGGAGCGAGGCGGGAGTCAGTCCGCTCAAGGTGTCTCGGAAGGTCTTTTCGGGAATTCCATCTGTGTCACCGATAGGGGTAATGGTACCATTGAAAGCTATAAGCAGCAGTTTCTCCTTGGGCACGGAAGCCAGTGCGATGGGAGCTGCCCATACGCCCATGGACCATGCCACTACGTTCACTTGCCGGTATTGCTCCAGGATGGAGGTATCGAAATCGAGCGTGCGGTAGTCATAGCAAATCATGTAGTCCATGTCTTTGGGACGGTACTGCTTGAAGGGAGTTTCGTCCGCTGCCCAACCGGCAAAGAAAAGGAGTAACTGGGGATGGTTCTCGTTGATAATGTACACTTGTTTCATTGTTCTTTTTTGTTAGATGAAGATGCCCTTCTGTATGAAGATGCATTTCGGTTAATATTCCAATGCCGTCTGTTACAGGCATTGCTTAAAGTATTTTCGGGTTATTTCAAGTTCTCCGTTCTTTTCTTCAGTTCTTCTATTTCCTCTGCCGATGCTATCTTCAAGTCTGCGAT